>Ga0209899_1000026_pt1 | contig 31842 bp, 24 predicted proteins | sample GWRWS1_0_10_FD_187228 | JGI IMG/M metagenome (GOLD analysis project Ga0209899, IMG submission 187228) | Riverbed sediment microbial communities from areas with vegetation nearby in Columbia River, Washington, USA - GW-RW S1_0_10 (SPAdes)... | ecosystem: Environmental > Aquatic > Freshwater >...
GTTGGTATGACCTCGGCCGTCCATGGTAACGTTCGGGTGGCCAATGCGGCACGGCGCAGCTACCGGGAGGCGTTGCACATCGCGTTTCAGGCGGGCACCATCTCCGGCATGTTCACCGTGGGGCTGGGGCTGCTGGGCGCGACGATCATGTTCATGTACTTCCGGGAGAACGCGATGCGCGTGCTCGTGGGCTTCGGCTTCGGCGGCTCGCTCGTCGCGGCATTCATGCGCGTCGGCGGTGGCATTTACACGAAGGCGGCCGACGTGGGCGCCGACCTCGTCGGGAAGGTTGAGGTCGGAATCCCTGAAGATGATCCACGGAATGCGGCCGTCATCGCAGACAACGTCGGCGATAACGTCGGCGACTGCGCGGGGATGGCGGCGGACGTCTTCGAGAGTTACGAGGTCACGCTCGTCGCGGCAATCATCCTCGGCGCAGCGACGCTGCTCGATCCGGAGTTTGTCGCGCGCTACGGCGGCCCCGCGGCCGCCGGCGCCTTCGCCTTGAAGCTCATCATCTATCCCTTGCTGGTCCGGGCGATCGGCGTCTTTGCCTCACTGTTCGGCACGTGGGTGGTGCGAGGGCGCGACGAGGAGATTGGCGATCCGATGCGACCAATCAACGTCGGATTCTGGACCGCCGCTGTGCTGTCGGCGGCGGGCTTCGGCCTCGTCAATGCGTTCTATCTAAAGGATCCAACTACAGGCGCTCCTGACTTCCGATTCTTCTTCGCGACCCTGACCGGGATTCTGCTGGCGCTGGTGATCGGCTGGCTGACAGAGATCTATACGCACCCGGATCGAGGTCCTGTGCGCGAGATCGCTTACTCAGCGAAGACAGGTCCCGCCACGCTGCTTCTCACGGGCCTGGGCGCCGGTCTGGAGAGCACCGTGTGGGCGATCCTGGCTATTGCGGTCACGCTGGCGGCCTCATTCACAATCTTCAGCGGAAGTGTTGCGCTCGGAGCGTATGGGATCGCACTCGCGGGATTGGGTTTGCTCACGACTACGGGGTACATCCTGGCGGAGGACACGTTCGGTCCCATCGTGGACAATGCCAACGGCATCTTCGAGATGTCGGGAGTGGAGCGTGGGGAGTCGCTGGCAGGTCGTATCGTGGCGCGGCTGGACCAAGTCGGCAACACGACGAAGGCGCTCACCAAGGGCTTCGCGATCGCCACCGCGGTCGTGGCAGCCATCGCGCTGTTTCGCTCGTTTATCGGTGAGGCACGGCTCTTTGTGCGCGTCGAAGAACTTGTCGGCTCGAGCGCACAGCAGGCGGGCGAAATGCTCTCCCGCGTCGGCATTCAGGTCAATCTTCCCCTCGTGTTCATCGGTATGCTGATCGGCGGCGCGGTCCCGTTCCTTGTGTCGGCATTCCTGATCCGTGCAGTGGGACGATCGGCGTTCCTCGTGGTGGAGGAAGTGCGCCGGCAATTTAGGGAGATTCCCGGACTGCTCGCGGGAACCGCGCGACCCGACTATTCCCGCTGCGTGGATATCGTGACTAAGGCGGCACAGCGCGAGCTTATGGGACCGGGCATCATCGCGATCAGCGTGCCGATCCTGGTTGGTTTCGGGTTGGGCGCGGCCCCGCTCGGCGCATACCTCGCCGGTGCGATCCTCACGGCGCAGCTGCTGGCGGTCTTCATGGCCAACACCGGCGGCGCGTGGGACAATGCCAAGAAAAAGATCGAGGATGGTTACCTTGGCGGCAAGGGCAGCGACGCCCACAAAGCGGGGGTGATCGGTGATACGGTCGGTGATCCTCTCAAGGACACAGCCGGACCGGCCCTCAACCCGATCATCAAAGTGATGAATCTCGTGGCGATCCTCATCGCGCCGGTCGTGATCGCTCCGATTTCGTCCGGCGTGCGTCTCAGCGTCGTCGTCATCACACTCGCGCTCGTCACAGTTGCGGTCGTCCTGAGCCGGCGGACCACGATTCATGAAGAGGAACTCACGCCCCCTACGGGTCCTGCCAAACCACCGAGGCCCCCGGCGCTTGTGAGATAGACCAAAACCGTGGCGCTTGCCGCCCTCAAGCGAGTACTGGTCGGGCCTCCTTTAGAGACCCGCCAGCTTATCCACCAACGCATCACCAAGCTCAAGGGGCTCGCGGTCTTCTCCTCCGATGCCCTGTCATCCACGGCGTACGCTACCGAAGAGATCCTGCTCGTCCTCGTGGCCGCCGGCGCCGCAGCTCTGCAACTCTCGCTGCCGGTCGCCGCCGGGATTTCCGCGGTCCTGGCCATTGTCGCGTTTTCGTATTATCAGACGATTCACGCCTATCCATCGGGCGGCGGCGCGTACATCGTCGCTCATGATAACCTCGGCATCTGGCCGGGCCTGGTTGCCGCGGCGGCACTGCTGATTGACTACGTCCTCACGGTGTCGGTGAGCGTCGCGGCCGGCGTGGCCGCCGTCACGTCCGCCGTGCCGTCGCTGTTTGGAATCCGCGTCTGGCTCGCCATCGGTGCGATTCTCGTCGTCGCCGTCATCAATCTTCGCGGCGTGCGTGAGTCGGCGACGATCTTCGCCGTCCCCACGTATCTGTTCATCGGCAGCCTTGGGATTGTGATCGCCGTCGGGTTGGCGCGCACGCTCGGCCAGCCACCGGTCCCGTCACAGGTAGAACCGGCGGGTGCGTTCGCTCCACTGACCGTGTTCTTGATCTTGAGGGCGTACGCGAGCGGTTCCGCCGCGATGACCGGTGTTGAGGCGATCAGTAACGGGATTCCTGCGTTTCGCCCTCCGGAGGCGCGCAACGCCGGCATCACGCTGATCTGGATGGCGGCGATCCTCATCACGATGTTCATGGGGGTGACGTTTCTCTCGCACCAGCTGGGGATCGTGCCGAGGGAACATGAGACCGTCGTCTCGCAGGTGGCCCGCGCGGTCTTCGGCACCGGGCCGTTCTATTTCATCGTTCAGGCGGCGACGGCGCTGATCCTCATCCTCGCTGCCAACACAAGTTTTGCCGACTTCCCACGGCTGTCATCCATCCTGTCGCGCGATGGTTTCCTGCCGCGTCAGCTGGCCAATCTCGGCGACCGTCTGGTGTTTGCGAACGGCATTATCGTCCTCGCGCTACTCTCGGCGCTGCTCGTCTTTATCTTCCGCGCGGATACGCACTCACTGATTCCCCTATACGCCGTGGGCGTGTTCCTTTCGTTCACGCTGTCCCAAAGTGGAATGGTGAAGCGGTGGTGGACACGTCGGGGCCCCGGCTGGACGCGCAACCTGATCATCAACGGCATCGGCGCGGTGACCACGGCCGTGGTGCTTGCCGTGGTGGTGACCACCAAATTCCTCAACGGCGCCTGGATCGTCCTGGTGCTCATCCCGGTCAATGTCTGGATCATGTACCGCATCTACGCCCACTACCGGGAGGTCCGCGAGCAACTTACGCTCGAGGGCGCGCGCGTTCCTGAGGCGATCCGGAAGCATAAGGTGGTGGTCCCGGTCGGCGGGATGCACCGCGGGGTGCTGCCGGCGCTGCGCTATGCGAAATCGCTGGGCGGCGACGTGGTGGCGGTGACGGTGGACGTGGATCCGCGTCGCACGCAGGACGTGCAGGAGAAGTGGGAGCGGTGGGGGATGGACGTACCTTTGAAGATCCTACCGTCACCGTACCGTTCGGTGCTCGATCCGCTGCTGCGTTACCTGAATAGCCTGGAATGGGAGATTGGCTTCGACCAGCAGATCACGGTCGTACTTCCAGAGTTCGTGCCCACGCGGTGGTGGCATTTCTTCCTGCACGGCCAGTCCGCATTTCTGCTCAAGCTCGCGCTCTTCTTTCGCAGGCGTCAAGGATACCGAGTCATGGTCGTCACCGACGTCCCGTACTATCTCACCGAGGACGTACTTGCTCCCGATCGACCACCGCCGGCGCCCCTGGCCATGCAGATTGCGTTGACCGCCACAGGGTGCGCGCTGACCGGCGCCGCTTTCGCAGCGTCCCTGGTCCGCGAGTGGCCGACGATTGCCACCGAGGTGCTCGGCATCGCCTTCGTGATCACGCTGGCCGCGCTTGCGTTCCTGCTGTTGGTGAGGGCGGTCGTCAGCGGGCGTTAACAAGGTCTGGTCATGACGCGCCAGTGGATCTTTCACCTACTCATAATCGGAGCGATCTGGTTTGCCGTTCTGGCAGCAAGCGGGGGCTCCAGCCGTGGAACGAGCGCTCCACTTTCTCTACGAGCATCTCAACCAGTTCTACAACTTCAAAGGCCTACATACGTTCAAGGAGAAGGTAGGATGATGCGCTAGACAGTCTACCCAAGTATGGAACCGCTACAACGCGCGTGGCGTCAGCTCGATTATCTTATGGTCGGCTTCATGATGACGTACGGCACCCGGCTGCTGCGGATTGCTCTGGCCATCGTGTTCATCTGGTTTGGGGGCCTGAAGATCACAGGGCGCAGTCCAGTGGCGGATCTGGTTGCCCAGACCGTCTACTGGTTTCCTCCGGAACGCTTTATGCCGCTGCTCGGCATCTGGGAGATGGTGGTGGGATTGGGGCTGCTGTTCGGTGTCGCATTGCGCCTCGTGCTCCTGCTCTTCTGGCTGCAGATGGCAGGCACGTTCCTCGTGCTCGTGCTGCGTCCGGACCTAACTTTCCAGTCCGGCAATCCGCTACTGTTGACCGTCCTAGGTGAGTTTGTGATCAAGAATCTCGTACTGATTGCCGCCGGGCTCGTGATCGGAAGCACTGTACGACAGGCATCGCAGCGATGAGGTTGCCCCTTCACTCAGAATTGTCCGCTGAATCGGCGATCTTTGTTTCATGAGTGATTCGCACCCCCTGACCTTTGGGGTGTAGGGGATCTGAAGACGGCGGAGGCAGTGGAGGGCTCGGCGTGACATCTCTGGCTATCCCAGCTTGGCAGATTATCGTCAGGACGGCTGTGATCTATCTGGCCGTGTACGGTGGGTTGCGTCTCATGGGCAAACGGGAACTCGGGCAAATGACGGTCTTCGACCTGGTTGTCATCCTGCTGATCGCCAACGCCGTCCAGAATGCGATGGTTGGCCCGGACGTGTCCCTCACGGGAGGCGTCCTTGCCGCGGGGGTTCTGCTCGTGATGAACAAGGCGATCTCGGTCCTGCGGTTGCACAGTGAGTTCTGGGGGCGGCTCCTGGAGGGAACGCCGACCCTGCTCATCCAACATGGTGAGTTCGTCACGCCGCACCTCCGTCGTGAAGGTCTTAAGGAGAGCGAGGTAGAGATGGCGATGCGGGAGCACGGCATCACGTCGGTGGAGGAGGTGAAGTTCGCAGTGCTGGAGACCGACGGAACGATCAGCTTCATCCCGAAGGACGCTCCCGTCGTTCGCACGAGACGGCGGATCCGCCAGTTCCGGCGGAGTTGAAAGGCACAATGGGCAGAGATTCTCCGAGAGAGGGAAAGGCGTAGCATTGAAGGGTACGTGAACAGGGTCTGGTTTCTCCGCGTCCTTGTCGTCGCGTTTATCTGGGTTGTTGTCAGCCGCCTGACCGAAATCGAAGCGCTCGCCCGCGCCTTCCTCCAGGCACGCTGGGAATGGCTCCTCGCGGCCGGACTGATTCAGGGCCTCTACTTTCTGGTGTTCGCCGCGGTCTACCAGTCCGCGTTCGACACCGTCGGAGTGCGGGCCCGCATCCGCCATCTCCTTCCGGTCGTTTTCGCCTCCATTGCGGTCAGTGTCGCCACGCGGGGCATCGGGGGCGCGGTGCTCTTTGTCGACGACGCCTCACGACGCGGAGAGTCTCCGGGTCGGACGGCAGTCGGCATGCTGCTCTCGCTGATCGCGGACCTCACTGCGTTCATGCTTGTTCTCGTCCCTGGAGTAGTAGTTCTGCTTGTCTTCCACGCCCTTGAGCCGTATGAGGTCGTAGCTGCGGCGATCCTCGTCGCGATTGTGAGCGCACTGTGTGGTGTCATGCTCGTGGGACTCTGGCGGCCTGGCTGGGTGCGCTCCTTGCTCCGCGGGCTCCAACGGATGGCGAACGCGATCGGGGCCAAATTCCACCGCGCTGAACTTGTGCCCTCGGGCTGGGCCGACCGAAGCTCAGACGAGTTCGCGAACGCGACGAGCGCGATGGCTGCCCATCCGCTGCGCCTTGTCAGGACCATCGGCATAGCCCTCGGCGCGCACATCCTCGATCTGGCCAGCTTGTACCTCGTTGCGCTGGCCTTCTACGGCAAGATCGGAATCGGTCCGCTCGTGGCGGGGTACGCCATGGCCATTGTGTTCTGGACCGTCTCAATTACTCCGCAGGGGATTGGCGTCGTCGAGGGAGGCATGACTCTAGTCTTTGCCTCATTGGGGGTCCCTGTCGAGAAAGCAACGCTCATCGCTCTGGGGTTCCGGGGTTTGACCTTCTGGCTGCCGATGGCGGCCGGCTTCTTTGTCCTGCGCCGCCTGCGATCGTTTACCGGAGATGTTGAAACACAGACGACGCTCTGGGGAGTGCGGGCCGCAGCCATCCTGACCGGAGTTACCGGCCTTGTGAACCTGATCTCGGGTATCATCCCTTCCCTCCACGACCGTATGGTTGTGCTAGAATCCGTCCTGCCGCTGGCCGTTCGTCACGGTGCTCGCCTCGCGGCGGTCACCGCCGGTTTGGCACTACTCTTTCTTGCGATCGGGCTGTGGCGGCGGAAACGCGCGGCCTGGTATCTCACGCTCCTCGCGCTCGCCGTCTCTCTTGTCAGCCATCTGATCAAAGGTCTTGACTATGAAGAAGCGGCTTTGGCCGCCCTGACTGGCGCCTGGTTGGTCGTTCTCCGTTCGCACTACCAGACTCGCTCCGATCCACCCTCGGTGAGGCGCGGACTGGTGGCGGCAGTGGTCGCGTCTGGTCTTGCGCTAACCTACGGGGCGGTCGGATTCTACCTGCTCGACCGACACTTCCACGTGAACTTTGGCTTCAGCGCCGCCGTGCGCCAGACGCTGATGATGTTCGCGGCGTACTCGGACCCCGGGCTGCAGCCTATCACTGGATACGGGCGATACTTCGCAGACTCGATTTACGTTGTCGGCGCCTTGACGATGGTATACGCGCTCGTGATGCTCCTGCGTCCCGTTCTCCTGAGAGCCTCGGCATCGGCCGACGACCGGGCCAGAGCGCAGGGTACGGTGGAACAGTTCGGCCGCTCGTCCCTCGCACGCTTCACACTCTTCCCGGACAAGTGGTACTACTTCAGCCCCAACGGCTCAATCGTGGCGTACGCCGTCAAGGGACGGATCGCGCTCGCACTGGGAGATCCAATTGGCCCTGAGCGTGATGCCGCACCGGCTATCGAGGGTTTTCAAACGCTCTGCGTGCGCAACGACTGGAGGGCCGCCTTTTATCAGACACTCCCTGACTATCTGCATCACTATCGGGCGACGGGTTTCCTTGCCTTGCACATCGGCGATGAGGGGATTGTCGATCTGGGGGCGTTCTCAATAGAGGGAAAGGAAGGAAAGGCCCTGCGCAGCGCCGTGAACCGCCTGAGCCGCCTCAACTACCGGGCGGTGCTCCATGAGCCGCTGCTCTCTGACCCCTTCCTGGAAGAACTCCGGCTGGTCAGCAATGACTGGTTGACGTCTATGCGTGGGGCGGAAAAGGGATTCTCACTCGGCTGGTTCGACGATGAGTACATCCGCACTGGCCCTGTCATGGTAGTTCACGATCCGGACGGGCGCGTCATGGCATTCGCCAACATCATCCCTGAATACCAACAAAACGAACTTACGATCGATTTAATGCGGCGGCGGGCCAGCGCACCGTCCGGCACGATGGATTTTCTCTTCGCCAACCTCCTTCAATGGGGGAAAGACCGCGGGTATGCCACATTCAACCTAGGCCTCAGCCCGCTCGCCGGCGTCGGGCAGCAGGCGGGGGCTCCAGCCGTGGAACGAGCGCTCCACTTTCTCTACGAGCATCTCAACCAGTTCTACAACTTCAAAGGCCTACATACCTTCAAGGAGAAGTTCAGGCCGCGGTGGTTTCCGCGATACCTAATCTACCCCGACCGGGCGTCCCTGCCGACGGTAGCCCTCGCCATCATCCGTGCCGACGCCGGAGATCGTTTCCTCTGGGACTACGTGAGAGAGTTTTGGCAACACCATCGATAAAATAGTATTACTTACGCCCCTGGTTATCGAGCGTGGTGAGATGGAACCCGCGCGCGCGTGCGTCTCGAAGGAACTCCGCCAGGATGCCGATCGTCTCGGGCGCACTGTCGTGCAGCAGGACGATCCCGCCGGGCCGCAGGTGCGCGAGCGTGCGAGTCTCGAGTACCGTTCCTCCGGGATTATTGAAATCTCCGGGATCATCGGTCCAAAAGGCGGTCACCATTCCTAGAGACTGGGCCACGGTAAGGACCAGCGGCGAGTATTCTCCACCGGGCGGGCGGAAATAGCGGGCGCGCCGCCCCGTGAGATCCTCTATAAGGGTGTTTGTGCGCTGGATTTCGTCGCGCACCACAGCTTCAGGGAGATTTGTGAGCCGCACGTGGTGATAGGTATGGTTACCGATTTCATGGCCGCCGCGCGCTAAATCTCGTACAAAGTAGGGGTATGCCTCCGCGTTGCGACCGATGATAAAGAAGGTGGCCTGCGTTCCTCCGCGACGCAGGACGTCGAGCAGCAGCGGCGCGTACATTGGATGCACCGCGTCGTCGAACGTCAGGGCCACGACCCTGTTGTTCGGCGGCCCGTGGAAGTAGACGGCGCTGCCGGGGGAGGGACCTCTTCGCTGATGTTGGAGTTGCAGCCGCTGCTGCATCTGCACCTCAGACGGTGAGCCCGCGAAGGTCGGCGGCGCCTCTGGAACGCCGAGATGCGTCTCACCGGTGGCGTGTCGTTGTGGCGGCAAGGGTTCTGCCGGATTGACCCAGAGGCGGTCGTAGTCACCGGCGGAGGCTGCAGTCACCGCGAGGAATTCCGCGAGTCGGGAGCTGGGTACGGACGCGGTGAAGAGCGGCGATGGCCCCCCGAACCCGGCATAATCCTCGGCCCGGTATACGCTGACGTCCACTTCGGCAAGGCTGGGGCGCGCAGCAAATGCCTGTCGCGCGGATGACTGAGCAATTTGGAGGATGCGATCCATTCCGGAATCGGCCTTCCGGACCAGGATCAGGGCGTGCGCGACTTCGATGAACCCGTTAGAGGTGAACTCAAACGTTCGCACCTGCGGGATCTGATTTGCAATCTGCGGCAGCGGCGGAGCATGCCGGTCCCCCGGTGCGACGGGCTGGCGCGCTCCAGGAGGGAGAGACTCGGGCGCGCCTGCGGTGGCAGAGCGAACGAGCGGAAGGGGCGGAGTGGTGGAAGACCGCAGTCGCCATCCCACATATCCGCCGAGGGCGAGGATCGTGGCGGCAAGGGCGATTATAATCGGGCGGCGTACCATCGCGGGTTGGCCGTATCGAGGATATCATAGAGGAATGACGCGCACGCTTGAAGCGCAAAAGGACCACGAAAGGTCTGCTGTGACAGGACATCCAGCAGATGAACCGATGCCCACCCCGACACCGGTAATCGCGCGGCCCGCACGTGCGCTTTATCTGGACGCATTCCGTGGCTTCACCGTCGCCGGCATGTTGCTGGTAAACAACGCATCATTCAGTGCGGGGGTGCCCGCTCAACTGGTGCACGCCCCTTGGAATCAGGGCGTGACCTTTGCCGACATGATCTTTCCGTGGTTTCTGATGGCGATGGGGATGGCGATTCCATTTAGCCAGGCTTCCGAGCGCGCCCGCGGCACGCCTCGGCTCCGGCTCGTCTGGAGATCCGTGCGCCGTGCGCTGGTGCTCCTTGCCCTGGGGTGGCTTGTCGACTCGGCCGTCGCCGGACACATCGTGATCGGACTGGGTGTGCTGCAGCTCCTGGGCCTTACCTATCTCGCAGCCGTTGCACTTGCCGGGCTTCCGGCCCGAGCGCGTCTGGTCATCGCCTTTGTTCTGCTTGGTGCGCACTGGGCAGCTATCCGGTTCCTTCCCGTTCCGGAAATCGGCGCGGGCGGGTTTGAAGAGGGGCGGAACCTGATCCAGTACCTGAACCAGACCTACCTCGCTCGATATCACATTTCCGGTCTGATCTCAGTGGTTCCCACCTCCGCGCTGGTGCTGATCGCAACGGCACTCACAGACGTGCTACGCCGGATGGATCTCAGGCTCTGGAGGAGGTTCGCCACTATGCTCCTAGCCGGGGTGGGACTAACGGCCGGGGGGTGGCTGTTGAACCTCGACTTGCCGTTCAACAAGCCGGTGTGGACCGCGTCCTACATCCTTCTTTCGGCCGGGCTCGGTACGATCATCGTCGCAGGCTTCTACCTGGTTTTTGAGCTGGCCGGATGGAGATGGATGGCCCTGCCTCTCCTGGTATTCGGTGCTAACCCGATCGTCGCGTACGTGGCTCCGATCCTCGTCAAGGTCATGGTGCTGAAGCATTGGACACATATCGTGGCTGGACGTGCGGTGACGCTTGAGCGGGCGGCGCAGCTCTGGCTGGGTCAGGTTGTCGGATCGGCCGGCGCCGGCACGGCGTACACCGTCCTTTATATCGGATTCTGGTGGTTACTCTGCGCCTACCTCTACCGCCGGAGAATCTTCGTTCGCATATAAACGCGATGATGATGAAGCGCATGATGTTTACCGTCATTGCCCTCGTGACCAGTGCGCTGGCAGTGGCCCTTCTTCCTGTGGGCTCTGCGACCGCTCCCGAGCCAAATGAGAATGCATACCCTTATGGGTCAGCAACGTTTGCCGAGTTTGTGCTCGACTCGAATCGTGAGACCGGGGCACGCACAGAACCGTTTGCCGAATGGTTGGAAAGGGCCTACCGCCTGAGCGACAACACAGCACTGGCGGGCTACGATGGCCGGGGCCTGATGGCAACACTTGCGTCGCGATCGAGGATGCTGCGCTCGACATCCGGCCGCACGCAGATGGAGATCGGGACCGCTGTGTGGGTTTGGCGGATCATCAAAGCGACGATCCCCCGGTTCAGTCTCGACCGTGGCTATGAGTTTGTGTACGCCGAGCGCTTCGGCGAACGTCAGTGCCTGTTGCAGTCCGTGATGATCGCGGGCCTGCTTCAGGCAGCGGGACTCGACGCCGGTGTCGTCATGGTCTGGAAAAACGAGGCGGGTCAGGTCAGCAATAACGGCCACGCGGTGGCGCGCTCGTGAGACTTACGGATGGCCGTGACCTGCTCATTGACGCCTCCGAGCGCCGCCCGAAGGCGACGCATCAAGGGTTATTCATGACAGATAAAGTAGCAGATCATTACCGCTTTGTAGAACCCGAATACGATCACAACGGCCTCATCACCGGTTATCGTACTGTGGGCGGACGACGACTCCCGGCGCGAAGCACGCGTTCCCTCGATGCCAGATTCCTTAGGTCGCAGTTCTATTTTTATCGCGGTGAGCGAGCGCCTGGAGGCTTCCTGGGCCGTCCCGCGACCCCGACCGGGCTTACGGCTTCGGCCCGCTATCTAGAGCGCGCTGTGGCGATCCGTCCTGAGAATCCGCTGGCCGTCTATGTTCTCGGACATGTCTACCGGAAGCAGGGCAGGACGGATGCGGCGAAGGGGCAGTATGTGCACGCCTATGAACTCTATCGGCGTTTTGGGTATGTGCCCGTCGGCCCGCGGACTGCCTATGATGACGTGATCCAATAAATCGAGGTCCGATCCTGTATATGAAATCGCGCGTCGCCGCGCACGGGCTCTTCCACCGCCATCCAGGCAATCCCATCCTGGATCCCTCGCGCTGGCCGTATCCCGCAGCAGGATCCTTCAACCCCGGGGCTGCACGGGTGGGTGACCAGACGGTTCTACTCGTGCGCGTGGAAGATCTGGGGGGATACTCGCACCTCACGGCAGCATGGAGCGATGACGGCCTTACCGACTGGCAGGTGGATACTCATCCGTGCCTATTGCCATCAGAACAGCATGAGGAAGAGCGATGGGGCCTCGAGGATCCGCGAATCGTGTGGCTCGAGGAGGAGCGGAAGTTCGCGGTCACCTACGTTTCCTACTCACCCAGCGGCCCACTAGTCTCGCTGGCCACGACACTCGACTTCCGCGCTTTCGAACGGTTCGGACCACTCGTGCCTCCGGAAGACAAAGACGCCGCGCTGCTGCCGAGAAGGATTCAAGGTCTGTACGGCTTGATTCACCGCCCGATCATGCACAGTGGTGAGGCCCATGTCTGGATTTCATTCTCGCCGGACCTGCAATTCTGGGGCAAGCACCGGCTGCTACTGCCATCTCGGCCCGGATCTTGGGACGAGTTGCGTGTGGGATTGGGAGCCCCGCCGATCGAGACGCCCGACGGATGGCTGCTCATCTATCATGGCGTGCGCACGACCTCCGCCGGCGCGATCTACCGAGTTGGGCTTGCGATGCTAGACTTGGAGGAACCCTGGCAGGTACGCTCTCGCAGCCCCGAGTGGGTCTTTGCACCGGAGGAGCCCTATGAATTGGGCGGGAATGTGCCTGGGGTCGTCTTCCCGAGCGGAGCGATCTGGAATCAGGCCACCGATGAACTGCTGGTGTATTACGGAGCTGGAGACCGCTCGATCGGAATCGCCACGGCAGACATGGCAGACGTCCTCACCTATCTGCGCGAACACACACAGGCCCGCTAGAAGGTTGTCACTAACAGCGCGATCGCGGCGGCGAACATCACGATCGTGGTGAGCCAGCCGAGCAGGTTCAGCGCCCGTCCATTGACCCGTTCCCCAAGGATTTTTCTGTTGTTGGCCACATGCATGATTACGACAAGCAGCGGGGGAGCGAGAAACCCGTTAATGATGGCAGTCCAGACGAGGGCGTCGATTGGATTCACACCCAGGAAGTCCAAGAGCATTCCGGTGAGCGTTGAGGCCACGATGACTCCGTAGAACGCTCTTGCACGACGAGGCTTCTCGTCCAAGCCGGCCCGCCACCCAAACGCCTCCGCGATCGCATACGCCGCTGATCCCGTCAGGATGGGGACCGCCAGCAACCCGCTTCCGATGAGTCCCAGCGCCAGCAAGATTCCCGCTGCGTCTCCGGCAAGCGGTCGAAGAGCCCGCGCGGCATCGATGGCGGATTCAATGTCGGTCTGCCCAGCTTTGAACAGCGTCGCCGCCGTCGCCAGGATGATGAAATACATGACGGCGTTGGAAAAGAACATGCCGATGTTCACATCCCAGGCAGCTTCTCTCAGTTCGCGTGGTGTCACTCCCTGGCGCTGCTTCAATGTGCGGCGGCCAATGCTGATCTCTTCTTCGACTTCCTGGCCGGCCTGCCAGAAAAACAGATATGGGGAGATCGTTGTACCGAGCACGGCCACCAACATCGCGAGGTGGGCTCGATCAAGCTTGAGGCTGGGCACCAGTGTCCCCCGTAGGACCTCGCTAAGCTCGGGACGGGAAAAGAATGCGGCTCCGACGTAGGCGAACAACGCCAGCGTGAGCCACTTGAATGTCCGTTCGATGAACCGGTATGAGCCGTAGATTTGTATCAGCAGAATCCCAATGCCGACCGGTACAATCAGCACGCGAATCGGAACGGGAACCAAGAGGTTGATCCCAGCGGCAATCGCGCCGAGGTCTGCCCCGGCGTTAATGGTGTTGGCCATCAGGAGTCCGAAGACGACCGGGTACAGCGCCGCGCGTGGGTAGTACGTGCGCAGCACGCCGGCGAGTCCTCGACCGGTCACCAACCCAATCTTTGCGCAGATGAATTGCACCGCGGCCATCATTGGAAACGTGACCCACGCGGTCCAAAGCAATGTGAATCCCAGCGACGCTCCCGCGGTGGCGTATGTTCCGATACCAGAAGGATCGTCATCCGATGCACCCGTGATGAACCCGGGTCCCAGGATTCCCAGCAGCCGTTTGATTGGAGACGGAGGTGATTTCGCGCTCATGACGCTCGTTTTTCCCGACGCAGACGCCCTTTCGCAGCAGTTGCTACAATAAGCGGGTGCCGGACGACGCCGTAACCAACGCTTCGATCTCCGCACCTCGTCTTTCCGCATTCACGCCGCTTCGCCACAGGAACTTTCGGCTGCTCTGGACCGGGCTGGTCATCAGCAACACCGGAACCTGGATGCAGTTTGTGGCGCTGGGCTATCTGGTCGACCGCCTTACCCAGACGCCGCTGTACCTTGGGCTCCTTGCGGCCACGCAGGCGGTGCCGCGCATCACCTTCGCGCTGGTCGGCGGCGCGGCAGCGGACCGCATCGATCGCCGGCGGCTGCTGTTCATGACCAACGTGGTCCTGATGGTGACTGCGCTGATATTGGGCTTCCTGACGTTGACCGGCCGCATCCAGATCTGGCAGGTTCTGCTCATCGCCGCCATCAATTCGCTCGTGCAGTCGTTTGATATGCCGGCCCGCCACTCGATGGTGCCGTCGCTCGTAGAGGAGCGCGAGGTGCTCTCGGCGGTGAGCCTGAACTCGGTCGCGTTCAATGGAGCCGGCATCTTCGGTCCGTCGATTGGGGGACTCGTCATCGCCTCCATCGGTGAGGCGGGTTGTTTCTTCGTCAACGCCGCCACCTACCTCAGCACGTTCACTGCATTGCTCATGATGGAGTTGCCTCGGACCGAAGTCGTTGGCCGGGTGCGCTTGTCTGAGGACCTCAAGGAAGGTATCAATCTGCTGCGGCAGCACCGCCGCCTCCAACTGTTTCTAGCCACCGTCGCGGCGCTTAGTTTCTTTGGCCGGCCCTATATTCGCATGATGCCGGCGTTTGCGCGAGAGGTGCTCCATGTGGACGCCCGCGGGTTGGGCCTGCTGCAGTCGGCTCCCGGCCTTGGGACGATCTGCTCTGCGCTGCTGGTAGGGTGGCTGAGCGGCGGGCGCGGCAAAGGAGCGTTGCTCGGCGGAGCGATGCTGACGTTCGGCTTTATTGTTGCATTCTTTGGACTTGCCAGATCGTTTGCGCTGGCTATACCGTTGCTGGTGCTGATGGGGTTGACACAGTCGCTGGCAATGGCGTCGGCCAATACACTCGTCCAGCTGACAACGCCTCCGCATGCCCGTGGTCGCGTGATGGGTCTCTACAGCATGGTCGCGTTCGGCGGTTTTGCCTTAGGCAGCCTTCCGGTGGGCGCCGTCGCCGATGTAATCGGCGTGGGGCCGGCCCTCTCGCTTGGTGGCGTCGTCGTCGTGCTTATTGCTCTCTTCGTACTACCGAGGCTACGCGGGATTGACTGACGGGAACACGGGAACACGGGAACACGGGAACGCGGGAACACGAAGTGATGATAGGACTTGACGCGAGCCTGAGGTTTCATCCGCAGTCTCGTGTTCCCCAGTTCCCGCGTTCCCCCGTTCCCGTTATTCGTACCGTCCGAAGGCCAGCGTCGCGTTAATCCCTCCAAAGCCAAACGAGTTGCTGAGAATGTAGTCCACGCTTTGCTCGCGTCCCTCCTGGGGGACGTAATCCAGATCGCATTCCGGATCGGGCGAATCCAGATTTATGGTTGGGGGAAGGTAATTGTGCCGGAGTGCTAGCATGCAGATGGCTGCTTCGATGGCGCCAGAGGCGCCGAGTGAATGGCCGTGCATCGCTTTGGTCCCGCTGACAGGAATCTGGTATGCGTGCTCGCCGAGGGCAGTCTTGATCGCCTTCGTCTCGACGCCGTCGTTTAATGGCGTCGAGCTGGCATGCGCGTTGACGTAACCGATCTGCTCGGGCACCAGCGACGCGTCGTCTATCGCCATCCGCATCGAGCGGGCCGCCTGCTGTCCGGTCGGCAGCGGCGCCGTCATGTGAAAGGCATCGTTGCTCGCGCCGTATCCGAGCACCTCACCGTAAATCGAAGCGCCGCGGCGCTCCGCCCGTCCGAGTTCCTCAAGCACTAGGACCGCGGCGCCTTCAGCCATGACGAAGCCGTCCCGATCTTTGTCGAAAGGCCGACAGGCGCGCGCGGGCTCGTCGTTGCGGACGGACATCGCGCGGATGATGTCAAACGCGCCGAAGATCAGCGGGGCGAGCGGACACTCGACGCCGCCGGTAAACATCAAATCAGCGTACCCGTGCTGGATGAACCTGAGCGACTCGCCGATGGCGATGGCCCCGGAGGAGCAGCTATCAGAGTTCGCGCTCGTGGGGCCCGTGAGGCCGAGGTCGATGGCGATGTTGCAAGAGGCCGATCCGCTGAAGACGGCCAGGGCGAGCGTCGGTCGGACCCGGCGGATTCCTTCGCGAAGGTAGATCTCGTGTTGTTCCTCAGCAAACGCGCCACCACCCAGCGCCGCGCCGATGAACACGCCGCAGCGGTCGCGATCCTCGTCTTCCAGGTGCAAGCCTGCATCCTCTGATGCCTGCTTCGCCGCAGCGACGGAGAACTGCGCGAACCGGTCCAGGCGACGCGCGCGCTTTGCGTCGAGATGGGCGAGCGGGTCGAAGTCCCTCACCTCGGCGGCGATGTGACTGTTGAACGGCACCGCATCGAACCGCGTGATGTGATCGACTGCCGACCGCTCCCGCCGCATGCCCTCGTACAATCCTGCTGTGCCAGTTCCAATGGGCGTGATCGCGCCAATGCCCGTGACTACCACACGCCGCCGCTCATTCATCTGCGTTCCACCTCGCGTTTGACACTGCGCAGGGTCTGAGAAGCAATCCAATCGATGAAGACCGGACCAACAACGAGATCGGAGGCCAGGCGGCCGATCAAGGGCCAGCGTAGGATGAGATCGTGGATGAGCCGGACGCGCACACCGTCGGACTCGGGCTGCAGCCGCCATTGCACCGTCATCCCGGTTGTAATCCCACGCAGGTGGCGGAATTCGATCCGGCTTTCGGCCGGGAACTGGTCCTGCACCGCGGTCCAGCGCGCCGGCCACCCGCGGAAGCGCCCGGCCATCTCGAACACGAGCCGGCCAGGCTGCCGTTCCAGAACGCGGCACCACCGATACGCCGGGTGCAGCTGCGGCCAGCGTTCCACATCCGTCGCGATCGCAAAGATCGCGTCGAGCGGTCCTCGGACGAGCGCTTCATGCTCGAGGTGCATGTCCAACAAAGAGATCCCAGAGGTAATGCGGATGCAGGACGCTGTTGGGAGCAAGGACGTCACCGGTGACGCCGAGGAGTTGACTCGCTAGTTCCGGTCTGGCGACCAATCGTCTTACCAGACTGGGCGTCACGGCCGGCCGCAGGGCAAGCGATTGCAACATTCTGGCGACGGTGACCTTTCGTCCAAACTCTACGGCGCGTCGTCTCGCGTACGCTCCCAATCCCTGCCGCGAGAGATTCTGAGTCGTCAGACCGTTCGCCGCGGTCTCCGCGGCCAGGATGCCGGAGCGCAGGGCGAAGCAGATGCCCTGACCTGTCATCGGATCGATCTGCATCGCGGCGTCGCCGGCCAGCAGTACGCGATTGGATGCAGCGCGGGAGGTGCGGAATCCCACCGGGCCACTGCTGCGGAATGCAGAAATCCGGCGTGCTCCAGCCAGGTCGTCCGCCAGCACGGGCAGACTCGGGAGGGCGTCTGAGAATGCTTGCTCAGGACTGCGCCCCTTCAGGCGTTCACGCGGAAGGGCCATGCAGACGTTGGCGCGACCGCGTCCGAACCGAGCGACCCCGCAGTAGAGTCCGGGCCCGAGATGCAATTCACCGCGCGCCATCGTGTCGGGAACCTCGAAATACGCGCCGACCGTGAAGCGGCCGGAAGTAACTTCCGAATAGAGTCCCAGCCGGCGGGCGGTGACAGAGCGCATGCCGTCTGCCGCGATCAGTAACGAGGCTTTGAGCCGTCTATCTCGTGAATCTCGGATTTCAACCCCATCGGCGCCGGCCGCAACCTCATTGACCCGAAATCCGTCGACAATCTCCGCGCCGGCGGAAGCCGCTCGCTGGAGGAGCACGTAATCCAGGCGCACACGAGGAAGCAGTAGGCCTCGGCCATTAGGGAAGGAAGGCGACAACTCCGTGCCATCCTGTGCGACGATCCGCATTCCGGGAATCGCGACGGCGCCCGCTGCGAGCGCGTCTGGAAGGCATCCAAGTTGCTCGATCGCGTGAACCGCACCTGGATCGCAATAATCGCCGCACGGTTTGTCTCTGGGGAACTTCGCCCGGTCAACTAGGATGACACGGTGGCCGTTCCGCGCGAGCTGCATTGCGGCAGCGCTTCCGGCCGGTCCGGCGCCTACGATGAGTACATCAGCGTCCATTGCCACGAAAAGAATCTACGTTGGGCGATGTGACGAAAGCGTAACACAAAACTACGGGAACACGGGGAACAGCAAACGTTTGAGAATGCCTGCCGTGTTCCCTATGTTCCCCTTGTTCCCGTAGTTAGCGGTTTCTGTGCAGGACGATGAGGGCCGACGTGACGGGCCGCTCGTGGCCGTCAGAAGGATCGTTCATGATGCGGCCGCCCACCACCATCGTGGCCGAGCCGCCGCCGTCGAGGTTCATCGCCTCGTGGGCTCCCAGTTTGACCATCAGTTGCGCGAGCTCACGAAGCGTCATGCCGGAGTTCTGTTTGCTGCGCCCATCGACGGTGACGAACAGCAACTTTCCGGTTTCAGTGATGCCGATCGCGGTCCGTGGTGCCCGATTTTGGAACAGGCGGTCTGAGAACCATTCCCAGTCGAATGGGATGAACTCGGCGCCATCCTTCACCAACCTCGGGCCGCCGCCAAGGGCGCTGATCACCTCGAGGTCCTGAGTGAAGTTCAGCTTCATCCAGACCCGCTGTCCCGTCTGCACGTGCTGCAGCAGGAGGCCGGCATCGGCTTCGTTGACGGCCAGTACGTAACCGTCTTCGGGGATCAGGATACGACCGGAGGTCAACCCATCGACCACGCCGTCTCTGATGATCGCTGCAAGCCTAAACGGCGGCGTCAGCGGGCCATAGGCCGGCGTATACACCGCCAGGCCCGTGGCCAGCGGGGGACGGTTCACCGCGGAAATCCACAGCGACGTGCTGTCCGAGGTCACAATGCGTCCTTGGAATTCGAAAGGCTGAATGACCGGTTTGCCGGCGCGCGAGATGGCAAACACCGACCGCCGTGGGAGAGGAGCGGAGATCAGTTTCCCGTCGATGACCACCATCCCGAGCGGGAGGCCGGCTCCTGCGAAGTACCCACCGTTGATCCCGGCGACGGCGTCGTGACGGGTTGCGATGATGCTGGTTGTTTCCTTCCCGATCACCATGTCGGAGGCCAGTACTGGTCGGATTTCGAGTTTGGGATCTTGGGGATTCACTCGAAGCACGTGGACGGCGGTTGTGCCGGCGCCGGTGGCGACGCGCAGTTTCTCGTATGCCATGCTCGCGGGAAGACGCCTTGTCGCCATCCATGGAGGAATGATCTGGACCGCGAGCTGTGATGGATCGGTTCGCACAAAGGTCTTATATCGAGCCGGCTTCTTCAGGTCGATGCGCAGACGCGCGACGTCCCGTGTGATCTGATTGACGTAGACACGCCGGACATACGGATGGTCTACGGCCAGCGACTGCCACTGCGTGTGCTGTGCCCGCCACAGATCGATCCGGATACTGGATCGCGACGCGGTGGTCCGATACGCGAAGGAACCGCTGAGGCGTATGACGACCTTGCCGACCAGGCCATCCGCTTCCCAGGAGACGTCTGTTACCCGGGTCGGTTCGGTTTCAGCGGATAGCGACGGGGTCAGCAGAAGGGCGATGCCGAGCCAGATGACCAGGTGCCGATGGCGCAACGATTTCGCTCCGTTTTGGACCGCTGGTGCCGCCCCAGAGATGTACGAGTGCGTCTTTCTGGGGGCCCCGGCATGCGGCCCGAGGGTTCGAATATGGTCTGACGTTAGGTACGTGCCCCGCCGATTAGCCCGCAAGACCTACGCGAACTGGGGTTCGAGAAGAAGAGCGCATACCCTTTTCAGGCACAAAGAAAAGCGCCCCGGCCCACAAGCCAGGACGCTGAGGACAGATCTAAAACCCGTCCTTAACTAGACAATCCTCTCCGGTGGGCCGGGGTCATTCTACGCATCGTCGGCCTCACCTCCTTTCTTCTCAGCCACTTGAAGTAGCTGGAACCTGTCCAGCATATCGGTTCATCGAAGATCCTGTCAAGAGAGTTGGCGGGATGGGGAGTCACTCCTTAGCCGATTGCCGGGTCCCCGGTCCAAGGTCCCCGTCCCGCCGCATGTCGAAGTGGTTTTCATTCCAATGCACATCCCCAGAATCGTCATCGCCGGAACTCACAGCGGCTCAGGCAAGACGTCGGTGACCCTGGGCGTGCTGCGCGCGCTAGAGCGTCGCGGTCTGGTCGTGCAACCTTTCAAGGCAGGGCCGGACTTCATCGATCCGTCGCTTCATTCGGCCGCAACCGGTCGTGTCTCGCGGACCCTTGATTCATGGTTGCTGCCTCGATCGACCGTGATCGAACTCTGCGCGCGTGCGGCAGAGGGCTCAGACATTGCTGTTATCGAGGGCGTGATGGGGCTATTTGATGGGTACCATGGCGGCGGTGAGGAGGGCAGTACGGCTGAGATCGCCAAGTGGCTGGCCGCTCCGGTAGTGCTCGTCGTCGATGCCGCCGGCGCGGTGCGGAGCATCGCGGCCACGGCGATGGGGTTCTCCGCGTTCGATCCCGACCTGACGATCGCTGGAGTGATTGCGAACCGCGTGGGAAGTGACCGCCACATGGCCTGGCTTCAAGATGCACTGTCCGCGGCCGGGATTCCGCTCCTCGGGACACTGCCGTGGGATGAGCGTCTCGTGCTTCCCGAGCGACACCTCGGTCTCGTGCCGGCGCAGGAGCAATCTGCGGAAGGCGCGATCGCGGCGCTCGGAGAGGCCGTCGAGGCGCACGTCGATCTTGACCGGATCCTTCGCATCGCCCGCCAGGCTCCGCCCCTGGTCGTGCCCGGTCCACTGGTGTTTCCGTTGATGACCATTCCCGCAGATGTGCGGATCGGCGTAGCCCGGGACGCGGCCTTTCACTTCTATTACCCGGACGCTCTTGATCTGCTCGAATCACGCGGCGCGAACGTAATCCCGTTCAGCCCGATCGCGGATCAGTCGATTCCGGATGTGCATGGGCTCTATCTCGGCGGTGGGTTTCCAGAAGTATATGCGGAGCAGCTCAGTGCAAACCGTTCAATGCAGGACAGCGTGCTCAAGGCGATCGACCGAGGCATGCCCATCTACGCGGAATGCGGCGGGCTCATGTATCTGTGCCGGGACATCATTGATCAGAACGGGACCAGGTATGAGATGGTCGGGGCTGTAGCCGCAACGGCGCAGACGCACGCGCGACTTGTCGCTCTGGCGTACGTCACGCTCGAGGCCGATGAGGATACGCTCCTTCTTCGCAAAGGCGAGCAGGTGAGGGGGCACGAGTTTCACTTCTCATCAATCAGTCTGGACGAGCCCGAGCCTCTCGTGCTTCGATCGCGCGAGGGACGCGGGATCGACGGAGGACGGGACGGTATCGCCCGCGGGAATCTCCTTGCCACATTCACGCATCTCCATTTCGCCGGAGCGCCGGAGTTGGCGGAAAGGTTTGTGGAAGCGTGCAGACACTTTAAAGAAGGGCTTGGGGCTTAGGGCTTTGGGCTTAGACAAAACCCGATGTCCTACTCAGTAACTAAGCCCTATGCCCTAAGCCCTGCACTATTAAGTCCCAAGCCCTAAGCCCTTCAGTGTAACGGCGAGCTGTTTATGTGCCTGCGCGTTGCTGATGATGTGATGGCAGCCGGCTTTGAGCGCGCTTGTCTTGCGAAGCTCGTCGAGGTGCCCGCAGAATCCGATGACCTGCGCGCCGTGCATCGCCGGTTCCTTGAGCAGCTGCTGGATGAGCGCCGGCGGTTCGAACGAACTGGCCATGAGGTTGATCAGGATCGCATCGGGCCGCCGTGGAACGGCGCGACGTGCCTCCGCGACGGTGCTGGCGGAGATGGCCTCATGTCCGGCGGACTGTAACTGAGTGAGGAGTGAGGCCGAGGTGAGGAGATTGTCATCAAAGATCAGTACGAGCATGGCGCGAACCTGCGGTCGTGGGTCGTAGGTCGTCGGTCGTGGAAACTACGTGTGCTTTGCCTACGACCTATGACCAACGACCTACGACCGTCGTCAAACGGGGTAGCCCATGCTCTGAAGAGCGATCTTGCCGTCTTCGGTGAGACGCGCAGACGACCAGGGTGGGCTCCACACAAACTCGACCGCGACCTTCTCCGCTCCGAACGACTGGAGTTTGTTTTCGATCTCTGACGCGATCTGCGGGCCAATCGGACACCCGACCGCCGTGAGGGTCATCTTGATCGCAACGTCATTGCCCTGGACCTGCAGGTCGTAGATCAATCCCAGATCCCAGACATTCACAGGGATCTCTGGATCGAACACGGTCTGCAGCCCCTGGATGACCTGTTCTCTGGTAAGAATTTCGGAATCAGCAGTGGTGCTCATGCGTTCGATTGTAGCACAGGCCCAACGGCCTAAGCCCTAGAACCTACCTACGTCATGCGAATCCGTCTATCTCTCCTTGCGTTGCTGTTTGTCTTCTTCATCCTCACGCCGACGCTGGCGCGGTGGTATACGGACTGGCTCTGGTTCGGTGAAGTCGGCTACCGCCGCGTGTTCTGGGTGCCGTTGCTTTCCCGGATTGGCGTCACCGTGGTCATGGGTGGCATCTTGTTTGCCCTGTTCCTGCTGAACTTACGACCGCTCCTCCGGCGGCCCGCGCTGGATGACGTCATCGATCTCGAACCACGGAGCCGCGGCAGCCGGGAGTTCAGGCGTGTGCTCCGCAGACAGCAGATCGGCGGACTGGTCATGTCAGCGCTGGCGCTGGTCGCGTTCCTTTCCGGTCTCGCCGCCTCGGCCCGATGGCCGATGTTCCAGCAGTTTGTCCATGCGCGGCCCTTCGGCGTGACCGATCCGATCTTCGGGCGTGATATCGGGTTCTTCATCTTCCGGCTTCCGGTTTACCAGTTCGTGGAATCGTGGCTGTTTGGATGGCTCGTGCTGATCTTTCTGGTCGCGGCCGCTGCGTACTATCTTGCATACGCGCCGAACATGTTGCGCGGCGTATGGTCGCTGCCCGGGCCCGTGCGCGCCCATCTCAGCCTGCTGGCCGCTGCCATAGTCCTGGTGCGTGGCTGGGGATTCTGGCTGGACGCGTATGCCCTGGAATATTCGCGGCGTGGCGCCATCGTCGGAGCCGGATACACGGACGTGCACGCCGTCCTCCCCGTGCTCCGTCTGCTCACGCTGCTCTTTGCGATCTGCGGAATCCTTTTACTCATCAACATACAGCGCCGCACGTGGCGGCCGGCGCTGGCCACGGTTGTGGTCATTACCGTGGCCTGGGTGGTGGGCCTGGGTGTCATCCCGCGCTTCGTACAGCAGGTCCGCGTCTCTCCGAATGAGCTGACGGTTGAAACGCCGTACATCCGGAACGGCATTAGCGCAACATTGAGGGCGTTTGGATTGGATCGGATTCGGGAGCAAGATTTTTCTGTAGAGCCGATCACAGCGGAGGTTGTGTCCCGTAATCGTCCAACCGTGGATAACGTGCGGTTATGGGACTACCGGCCGCTGCTGAGCGCCTATCAGCAATTGCAAACGCTCCGCCCATACTACCTCTTCCGGGACGTGGACATCGACCGCTATCGGATTGGTGGCGTGCAGCGCCAGGTAATGCTTTCGGCGCGAGAGCTGGAGGTCGGGAGACTGACACCGCAGGCGCGCACATGGGTGAACGAGCACCTGGTATTCACCCATGGCTACGGTCTGGTGATGAGTCCGGTCAACCGGGCGTCGGAAGAGGGCATGCCCGAGTTCTTCCTTAGGGACATCCCTCCGGTGGGAGAGGCGGGACTGCAAGTGACGCGTCCGCAGATCTATTTCGGCGAGCAGACAGGACGGTATGTCATCGTCAACACGCGAGTCCAGGAGCTCGACTATCCTCGTGGCGATGAGAACGTCTACGCTTCGTATGGGGGGCGGGGAGGCATCGCGCTGACCGCGCTGCGCCGGCTTGCCTTTGCGTATCGTTTCGGCGATCTGCGCCTCTTGATCTCTTCAGATGTGACGAGGGAAAGCCGGCTGATGTTTGCCCGGGACATTACCACGCGCGTCAGACGCCTGGCCCCATTTCTCTCGTATGACCGGGATCCATATGTTGTGCTGGTGGACGGCGGCCTGAAGTGGGTCATCGATGCCTACACGACCTCGAACCGCTATCCGTATGCAACGCCGGCTCCGAGCAGCGCGCAGGGGCCGGCGCTTGAGACCGAGATCAATTACATACGCAACTCGGTCAAGGTGGTGATCGACGCATATGACGGCGCCGTGAATTTCTACGTGGTCGACGCGACGGATCCGCTGGTGCAAAGTTTCACGTCGATCTTTCCCGAGTTATTCAAGCCCGCCTCGCAGATGCCCAGAGAGCTGGCCGCGCACCTCCGGTATCCGGTGGACATGTTTGAGATCCAGGCCCGGATGTATGCAACCTTCCATATGCGAGACCCACGGGTCTTCTACAATCGCGAGGACATGTGGAGCATTCCCACGGAGCTGTTCGGAAACGAGACTGTAGTGGTCGAGCCCTATTACGTCACCATGCGTTTGGGGAACGGCCCGCAGCCGGAGTTTATCCTCATCCTGCCGTTCGCGCCGGCCGGCCGGGACAACCTTATCGCCTGGATGGCCGCCCGCAACGATGGGCCCGGCTATGGCGAGCTCGTCGTCTATCGCTTTCCAAAAGACCGGCTGGCGTTTGGCCCTATGCAGGTCGAGTCGCGCATCAACCAGGATCCCATCATCTCCCAGCAATTGACCCTGTGGAACCAGGAAGGGTCGCGGGTCATCCGGGGGAACCTGCTCGTCATCCCTATGGAAAATGCGATCATGTATGTCGAGCCGTTGTTCCTCCAGGCAGAACGGAGCCAGCTGCCGGAGCTGAAGCGGGTGATCGTGGCGAGCGGCCCGAGAATAGTGATGGAGGAAACCCTTGACCAGGCCATCGCTCGTCTGCTTGGAAGGCTCCCGCCCTCTTTGACGCCTCCACCGGCCGGAGCCGGCCCGGCGCCCGTCCCTTCAACAGCCGCCGGGCTCATCAAACAGGCATTAGAGACGTACGACCGTGCCCAGCAGATGCTTCGCCAGGGCGATCTGGCGGGCTATGCCCGGGAGATGGACCGCCTCGGCCAGATCCTCCGAGACCTCCAAAAAACGCAGTGATCGCGGGCTCGCATTGACAACAAGGTCGCCCATGCTATTATTGCTCTAACAACAAAGCCTTGATGTGAGGCCACGACGCCTCTGCTGCTTGCAGAGGCGTCTATCTTTTCCGGGAGGTGATCGAATGAAGCGGCGCAACTCTCCGCCTAGCGAGTCCTTGGACCCGATGGCTTTATGGGTCGGCACATGGATGCCGGAAGACGTGATCGATCGAGAGACACGGCGGCTCAGCGAGTCTCCGACTTCCGAGGAGGAACGGTCGGACGATTAGCGTTTGAAGGTTTTCGTCCGCACTGTACAGTCTTCCACGCTTTTAAGATTTACAGAAAAGCCAAGCCCCGGAGTTACCGGCACAGTAATCGTCCCATCCTTATTCAAGAATACGGGCGGCTCGATCACGTCTGTCTGGAAGTAACGGTCGCTCGCAGAAAGATCGGCCGGGAGTCGAAAGTTTGGCAGCGACGCCAGCGCGATGTTCGCGGCGCGGCCGATCCCGGTCTCAAGCAACCCGCCACACCATACGGGGATCGATGCCTCGGCACACAAATCATGTGTCGCGCGCCCCGCCGTCAGCCCACTCATCCGTGCCGCCTTGATGTTGATCACGCGGCAACTCCCGAGCGTAATTGCTTTCCGCGCGTGATCCGGTGTCACGATCGATTCGTCGAGGCAGATCGGCGTGCGCAACTGCCGCTGCAGCGCGGCGTGGTCAACGAGGTCGTCTTCACCGAGCGGCTGCTCGATGAGCAACAGGTCAAACTCGTCCATGTCCCGGAAGACCTGAGTCTGTTGAAGCGTGTAGGCGGAGTTGGCGTCAGCCTGCAACCGGATACGGCCGAAACGCTGCCGGATCTCACGGATCACGTCCACGTCCCAGCCCGGTTTGATCTTGACCTTGATCCGGCGGTAGCCGCGGCTCAGGAACTCTTCAATTCGGGCGAGCAAGAGGCTGAGGGTGGGCTCGATCCCAAGGCTCACACCCACCTCGATGCGCTCGCGTGTTCCGCCCAACGCCTGGGAGAGGGGAACCTCTTCTTGCTGGCATTGCAGATCCCACAGGGCCGCTTCGACCCCCGCTTTCGCCATATGGTGGCGGCGTAGGTGGCGAACTGTTTGTGGGAACCCTGTCGGATGGGAAATCTCGCGGCCAAGCAGGCCGGGGAGCACAAAGGCTTCCAGAATGTGCCAGGCCGTGCCGACAGTTTCTTCATTATATAGGGGAGCCGCCCCGGCCGGGATCTCCCCCCAGCCCTCGAGGCCCTCCGCGAATAACCGCACCAGGAGGCACGTTTTGATCTCCTCACGGCCAAAGCTGGTCTCCAGCGGCAGGATCAGCGGGAGCTCCACCTGGCGCACCTCTGCCCTATCGACCCTGATCACGGACGCCCTCGCCGGAGAACGTAGTGTCCTGTATCTTCCGTCCACACGAAGTCCACGGCCTGGTACCCCCTGGCAAGATAGTGCTGGAATGTCTGCCTGATCGCAAGCAGCCACTCGAGCGCCAGCTGGTGGTTGTGGTGTTTGATCTCAGCGAAACTCGTGGGAATCGTGATCCGTACGATGGGCGAGTCGAGAGTGAGGTCCGGCGCCTGTGGCTTCAGGCCGAACCCCGACGGAGTCGAGGTGAGCGCGATCGATCCGTTCCACTCCCGGGGTGTCGTGTCACCTCGCATGAGCGAGACCACGCGCGGGTCGCGCAACCACCAATCGACTTCGAGCCGATCGCTCGGCAGTCCGCGGTTAAGCTCGTCCCCCATCTCTCCGTAGTAGTTGACGTAATACCTCATCGCAACTGAGCCGAGCTTGTGGAGATTGAAGTAGGCGTTGAGGCTGGCCATTGGATCGTATGTCCACACTATCCGTTCCACTCCGCGCTCGATCGCCGCTTCGCGCTGCGCGCGCTTTAAGAGGAACCCGACGCCGCTGTGCTGGTGTGATGCCATCACGCCGGCCATGTGGGAGACGAAGAGCAACTCGCCATCGCGCACGCCGATGAAACCGTAACAGAATCCGACGAGTGTGCGCGCAGCGAACGCACCGATGACGACACCGCCGGCACGCGAAGCCGCGAGGAGCTGATGGCTCGGAACGATGTCGTGTTCCGACATGCCCCACACGGCGCGCTGGAGATCTTCCACGGCGCGCAGTTCGTCGATCGTCGTGAGCGATCTGATCTCGACGTCCGCCGTCATCGCAAAATTTTTTCTTCACGCAGCAGGAAAATCCGCTTTTACGTCGCAATGCATTCGACGAACCATACGTCTAGCCGGAAGAGGCGTGTGGAACGGTGCACGATAGTTGCACCGGCGCGCTGATAGTCCGGAGTGATCTCCGGTGCGCGAACATAAGCGCGGGAGCGCGAAGGGGGGAGCTCAGTGGCAAAGAAAAAGAAGGCCAAGAAGAAGAGATAGGAACTTACCCTGACGCTTCTACTCACGAGCGCTAACTGCGCAAAGGGAGGAGAACAGTGAGGAAAAAGGGTAAGAAGAAGAAGAAGTAAATGGACCGACGAGCGAGGAATCGCTCGCACGCGGCGGCGATCGAAATGATCGCCGCCGCGGTCATTTTGTGATCAGGCAACTCGAACCTTGGAACCGCGGCGTGGGGGACCGGAACCGTGGACGCGGCAATCGGCTATGGAGTGACTCAGCTACGCGTCCCCTTTGTCCCGGTCCCCCACACCGCGGTTTCTCTTCGAACAGGTTTCTCTTGAGGAATGGGGCACCCTGGTCAAAGGGATCCGTAACTAAGTCACTCCTTAGCCGATTGCCGGATCCCCGGACCAGGGTGCCCCCATCCCTCAACCACGCTCGATGCGTGCGGCCTGTTCGTACATTTCTTTGCGGAGCGCTTCGAGTTTCGGGCTGAGCGTAACCGGGGATTCCGGGGTTTTGTACAGGTCCGTGAACGCGCGGGGAAGGGTTTTGAGGCGCTGCACGCAGCGGGCGCGCATCTCCACAAGATCTTCCTGGTGTGTGATGGCGCCGCCGGTGAGCACGGGAACGAGGAGAGGCTCGGCATGCGGCATGGGAGGCTCATTTTCTAGCGCGATGACGTCGTGGAACCCATCTCCGGATCGCGTCCGCCAGACCTGCTTCCGCCCCGGCAGCGTGGCCTTGCCGGTAGAGAGTTTGACGCGGGGGCCGCGCTCGTCTTCGACGAGTTTGTAGACTCCCCCGATCGACGGGGCGTCACCAGACGTGCCCAATTCGGTGCCGACGCCGAATGAGTCAGCGGCCGCGCCTGCGTTGAGGAGCCGTTCGATCTTGTATTCATCGAGCTCCCCGGTCAGAAAAATCTGGACATCGCGCAGTCCGGCCTCATCGAGTACGGCGCGGACCTGCCGGCTGAGCGCGGCATGGTCTCCGCTATCAATCCGCACACCCCGGAGCTTCTGCCCCCGTTTGGCCATCTCTCGGGCGACTGTGGCGGCGTGCCTGGCGCCCTGCACCGTATCGTATGTGTCAATGAGGAGGACGGCATTGTGCGGAAAGTCACGCGCGTAGGCGCGAAACGCGGACAACTCATCGCTGAACGACATGATGTAAGAGTGTGCGATCGTTCCGAAGACCTGGATCCTGTATTCCTTGCCCGCGAGTACATTCGAGGTGCCAACGCAACCGGCGATGTAGCTGACACGGGCCGCCTTCATCGCGGCGTCGGCGCCATGATCACGGCGCGGGGAGAAGTCGACGACGCCGCGTCCCCGGGAGGCGAGCACGATGCGAGCTGTCTTGCTCGCCACCATTGTTTGGAAGTTCATCGTGTTCAGCAAGAATGTCTCTACGAGCTGCGCCTCGATGCGCGGCGCAGTGACCTCCATGAGTGGCTCGAGCGGAAAGAAGATTTCACCCTCCGGGATCGCGCGCACGTCGCCGGTGAATCGGAACTTCCGCAGATATTCCAGGAAGGCACCGCTGAACAGATTCAGGCTGCCGAGGTAGGCGATCGCATCGTCATCGAAGCGCAGCTGCTCCAAATAGAATTGAGCCGCTTCCAATCCTGCACTGACGAGAAACGAACGGTGCGGAGGCAGCTGCCGGATGAACAGGTCGAATGTTGCCGGTTGGTTCATGCCCTGGCGCAGATAGCTGTCGGCCATTACTAGCTCGTACAGATCCACAAGGAGTCCCATGTTGCGGGGGGTGACGAAGCCGAAAGACGGATAGGGACTCATTCCGTCACACCCAACGGAACCGTCTGAACACAAACAAGAGAAGGCCTACAAGCGCGAGCATCAGGCCAATCGTGAACGGAAAGCCATAGGGCCACTCGAAGGAGGGAAACGTGCGCGTGAAATTCATTCCGTAGATGCCGGTGATCACCGCGAGCAGCGCAAAGATCGAGGTAATTGTTGTGAGGCGCCGCACGACCTCATTCAGGCGGTTGCTGACGACGGAAAGATAGATGTCGACGGCTCCGGAGAGCAGGTCACGGTGGGTGTCGATGAGGTCGGTAATGCGTAGCAAATGGTCGTAGACATCGCGCAGGTACACAAGAATCTGGCTCGATACGAAGGGCAGGTCGCGCCGAGTCAACACGTTGAAGAAATCCCGCATCGGGGCAGCCACCCGCCGCATGTAAAGGAGCGATCGCTTCAGGGCAAACAACCGGTCCAGGGTCTGTTGACTCGGATGCGCGAACAACCGGTCCTCGAGGCGGGCGAGAGCTTCGTCGAGCGCGTCGATCACAGGAAAGTATGAGTCGACGACCGTGTCGAGGATCGTATACAGGACATAGTCTGACGCAGCGCGCAGGTGCGAAGGGGCACGGGACAGTCGGGCCTGCGCTTCGTCGAGTGCCGGTACCGGACTCCGATGGGTCGTGACCACATACTGTGGGCCGAAGAAGATATCGATCTCATCTAACACGACATCGGTGCTCCGCTTGGGTCCAGCGCGGACCGCGTGCACGGTCATGAAGACGTACCCCTCGTACTCCTCAATTTTCGGTCGCTGGCCCTGTTTGGTCGCGTCCTCGATCGCCAGGGGATGAAACTTGAAGACATCACGAAGCACGCGCAGGTCGTCTTCTGTGGGGGCCGGCATATCGACCCACAATGCCCCGTCCTTCTTGGCAAGGAGTCCCGGGAGAGCCGAAGGTGAATCCTCGCGGATTTCGCCCGACGAGTACCGTGTGAGCTTCACGGGTTAGGCTTTTTCCGCGCGTGCTATAATTGCCCTGCCCCGAAACTAAAACACCGGTCGTAGGTGGTAGGTCGTTGGTCGTAGGTGATGGTTTTTTCTACGACCTATGACCTACGACTCACGACCGCCTTTGGAGGTGTTAGATGGCAGTCGAGGTCGGTCACCGCATTCCTGACGTCACGGTAGTCAATCAAGAGCGCAAGCCGGTCAAGCTCTCGGAGTTCCTTGGGAAACCGCTGGTGCTGGCCTTCTTCCCCGGCGCATTCACTGGTACGTGCACGAAGGAGGCGTGCACTTTGCGTGACAGCCTGGAAAAGTTTAACGGACTCAACGCGCGAGTGATGGGAATCAGCATCGACAGTCCCTTTGCGCAGAAGGCTTTCGCCGACCAGAACAGACTCAACTTCACCATGCTCAGCGACTTCAACCGGCATGCCGTCAAAGCGTTTGGCATCGAGGATCCGAATTTTGCAGGTGGACAACTGCCCGGTGTCGCGAAGCGTTCGGTGTTCGTCCTCGACAAAGATGGAAAAGTCACTTACAGATGGGTTTCAGATAACCCAGGCGTGGAGCCGAATTACGACGAGGTCACCGAGGCTATTCGGAAGATAGCCCACTAACCGACTGCGCCTTCCCCGTCTCCCCGTCTCCTCCGTCTCCTCCGTCTTCCTGCCCAGAGCTGGATCCTGAGTCCTGAGACTGGGGAGACGGGGTAGACTGGGCGGACGCAGTTCTACTCAAACTCGATACACGAACTCCAACGAGACGAACCGGCCTATCCATAGTGAATCGGTCGAGCAGCGCAACGGCGGTCGTGCGAATGGTAAAGTCGTCATCTGTTGGCGACGGCAGCGTTTGTGCCCGAGTGTGGGTTTTGAAATCACGATAGCGAATCTTCACGGTGACGGTCCTACCTCGATACCCATCGTCACGGAGTTCCTCCGTAACATCTGCCGCAAGCTCATCGATCGTCTTGATCACCGTGTCCCGCACTCTAGCGTCAACCTGGTACGTCGTCTCCCGGCTCAGCGACTTCGGCTCCCATTCCGTTACGATGGGGCTGTCGTCCTCGCCGCGGCACACGTGGTACAGGTCCTCGCCGTGCCTCGGTCCGAGGTGTTCCTGCAACACCTCCAGCGCGAGTCCCTGAAGGTCACCCACGGTGCGAACCCCAAGCGCCGCTTCGAGCCGCGCAGCCGTCTTCGGTCCGACTCCCCATAGGACGGTGGAGGGGAGGGCGCGAAGCTGGTCGACCGCCGTTTCAGCGTTGATCTCGGTCACCGCGTCCGGCTTCCGCATGCCACAGGCAATCTTCGCGAGCAGTTTGTTTGGGCCGATGCCGATTGAGGCCGTGAGTCCCGTTTCTGCTTTGATTCTTCGTCTGATCTCCTCGGCCAGCGCCACGGGCTCTTCCGGCCGGTGCGATACGTCGAGAAACGCTTCGTCGAGAGACATGGGCTCGACCAGTTCCGAGTACTCGCGAAGGATGGATCGGATTTTCCGAGAGTACTCTCCGTATGCGGAGAAGTCGACTGC
>Ga0209899_1000029_pt1 | contig 27804 bp, 23 predicted proteins | sample GWRWS1_0_10_FD_187228 | JGI IMG/M metagenome (GOLD analysis project Ga0209899, IMG submission 187228) | Riverbed sediment microbial communities from areas with vegetation nearby in Columbia River, Washington, USA - GW-RW S1_0_10 (SPAdes)... | ecosystem: Environmental > Aquatic > Freshwater >...
TAGACGCGTTCATGCAAATCATCCGACCGCTCCTCAGCGAAGAAGCTTCCCTCCTCAGGCGAGTCGGGTAGGGGTAAGTTGAGACTGGAAATCTTCGTGGATGGGCATAGCACGAGCAGATTTAGTCAAGTCACGTGCAACTTGATCGCAAGAATGCCTGGATAGATATCAATGTTGCGTGAGAAACCTGCGAAACGCTGATGTCTAGTCTTCGGGTCCGGCTGGCGCTGCTGGTGATGGCCGCCGCTGTGCCGGCGCTGCTGTTCGTCTTGTTCAATTTCATTGAGCAGCGCCGGGAAACGACCGCTGAAGCATACGGAAACGCCCTGCGCGTCGCCCGGGCCGTCGCGGCCGATCAGGATCAATTGATTGAGAGCACACGCCAGTTTCTCACCGCGATGGCCCTGCACCCCCAGGTCCGGTCGCTCGACGGCAAGATTTGCAGTGCCCTTGCCGCCAAGCTGCTCAGCCCGATTTTTGCGAACATCGGAGCGGCCACCCCTGACGGCAACATCTTCTGCAGCGCGCTCCCGCTAGAGGGCCCGGTCAACAACGCAGATCGCGCGTACTTCATCCGTACGATGGAAAGCCGCAAATTCGCGGTCGGAGACTTTCAGATCGGTCGCATTACCCACCTGCCCACGATCAATGCGGGCTATCCCGTGCTCGACCAGTCAGGCCGGATCGTGGCCGTCGCCTTCGCCGCCCTGGACCTGGGCCAGATCAGTGAATCACTCACCAAGACCGACCTTCCGAACGGTTCGACGGTGACGGTGATCGACGCCTACGCCACGGTCCTGGCAGCCTTTCCCGACGCCCAGCAGTGGGTTGGTAAGACGGTCGACGAATCGCCGATTTTCAAGGCGCTCCTATCGACAAAGGGCGAGGGCACAGCCCAGACAGCCGGGCTAGACGGAGTGCGCAGACTGTACGGCTTCGCGACACTACCGAGCCCATCGGGGGCCGGGGCGATTTATGTTAGCGTCGGAATCCCGACCGCGGTTGCGTTCGGGCCGGCGACCCGCCAGCTTCTTCAGTTCGGGATCGCGTTCGGACTCGTCGCCGTGGCGATGGTGTCCATCACCTGGAGTGCGGCAAGCGGGCTCATCCTGCGTCCCGTGGACGCGCTGTTGCGCGCCGCCGGGCGGCTCAGTTCCGGCGATCTCAGCGCACGCACCGGATTGCCTCACCGCGAGGGTGAGCTAAGCCAGCTGGCCCAGGCGTTCGACCAGATGGCCGAGTCGCTACAGCGCCAGGAAAGCGAGCGGCGCGACGCTGCCGCGCGGCTCGGAGATATCAGCGAGACGCTAAAGGCTATCATTCAGGCTTCCCCTGTGGCGGTCGTCGCTACGGACACCCAAGGATACGTGAAAATGTGGAACCCCGCTGCGGAACGTATCTTTGGCTGGAGCGAGCAGGAAGCACTGGGCCACCGGGTGCCCTGGGTCGGGCAGGAGCATGAAGTGGAGTTCCACAAGATCCTCGCTGCGATTCTCAAGGGAGACAGTCTCAGTGACTTGGAGCTTCGCCGCCGCAAGAAAGACGGTTCTCCTATCGACATCAGCATGTCGACGGCGCCCCTGCGCGACTCTGCGGGTGAGATCGCCGGCATCATGAGCGTCGTTGCGGACGTGACAGAGCGAAAACGGGCCGAATCCGATCGGCTGGCACGAGAGGCGGCCGAAGCGGCGAATCGAGCGAAGAGCGAGTTCCTCTCGCGGATGAGCCACGAGTTGCGCACGCCGCTCAACGCCATCATTGGTTTCGGGCAGCTCATGGAGATGGACGCGGCCACGCCCGAGCAGCATGAAAGCGTGGACCATATTCTCAGGGCCGGCCGGCATCTGCTCAACCTGATCAACGAGATTCTGGACATTGCCCGGATCGAAGCGGGCCGGCTCTCCCTTTCCATCGAGCCTGTCGCCCTTCAGGAGATCGTCGAGGAGTGCCAAGACCTCATCCGCCCTTCGGCCGCCCAGCGCCGGATCGTACTGGACCTACAGACGGGTGTAGACAGTCAGATCGTCATGGCTGACCGCCAGCGCTTGAAACAGGTCCTGTTGAATTTGCTCTCCAATGCGGTAAAGTTCAACTCCGAAGGTGGGCGCGTCACGCTCTCCTGCACGTCCCGGCCGCAGGATCGGTTGCGCCTCGGCGTGACGGACACCGGTCCGGGTATCTCTCCAGAATCCCTCCGTAAATTGTTCACACCTTTTGAACGCCTGGGTGCCGGGCAGCTAGGGATTGAAGGCACGGGCCTGGGACTTGCGCTCTCCAAGACTTTGACGGAAGCGATGCAAGGCGTCATGGGGGTGGAGAGCATGGTCGGCCGAGGAAGTACGTTCTGGATCGAGCTACCAGTTGCGCGGGACGTTGCACCGGCGGCCGATGCGCGAGCACCCGCGGCCGCTGCAGTTGGCCCCACGGCCATTGCGAGAGCTGCGAGAACGGTTCTCTACATCGAGGACAATCTCTCCAACCTCAAGTTGTTGGAGCGCGTCATGGCGCGCCGGCCGGACGTGCGGCTGCTCACGGCGATGCAGGGACGGTTGGGCCTCGACTTGGCGCGTCAGCACCGTCCCGACTTGATCCTGCTGGACTTGGATCTGCCAGACGTCAGGGGGGATCAGATCCTCCGCACGCTGCGCGATGATGCCGCCACCGGCGATATCCCGGTGGTCATGCTCACCGCGACCGCCACCCCAGGCGAAATTGACCGCCTTTTGAATTCGGGGGCGAGAGCGTATTTAACCAAACCATTTGACGTCAAGGCGCTGTTCTCGCTCCTCGACGAGATTGTGGCGGCGTGAAACTACCAGAGCACGCGAAAATCCTCATCATCGATGACGAGCCGGCTAACGTCCGCCTCCTGGAGCGTCTGCTCCAGCAGGAAGGTTTTGCGTCCCTAAAAAGCGCGACGGATCCGCGCCAGGCGCTGCCCCTCTATACCGAATTCCAGCCCGATCTTATCCTGCTGGATCTCCACATGCCACATCTGGACGGTTTCGCGGTAATGAATCAACTACGACCACGCATCCGTGAGGGCGAATACCTCCCCATTCTGGTGCTGACGGCCGACGTCGCAACGGAGACAAAACTGCAGGCGCTGTCGATGGGCGCCGTGGATTTCCTGACCAAACCCCTCGACCACGCCGAAGTGCGCCTGCGAATCCGCAACCTGCTTCAGACACGGTTTCTCTACAAGGAGGTTCAGAACCAGAAGGAAGTCCTAGAGGACAAGGTACGCGAGCGTACCGCGGATCTTGAGCAGGCCCAACTCGAAGCCTTGGAGCGGCTGGCGCTCGCAGCGGAGTTTCGAGACGATGAAACGGGCCAGCACACGCAGCGGGTGGGAGTAAGATCGGCCATGCTCGCGAAGGCGGTGGGGCTCCCGCCGGACCGGGTCGAACTAATTCGCCGCGCCGCGCCACTCCACGACGTCGGCAAGATCGGCATCCCCGATGCTATCCTGCGAAAACCAAGCAAGCTGACCCCCGAAGAGTTCGAGGTCATGAAGACACACACGACGATCGGCGCGAAGATTCTCTCGGGAAGCCGGTCACCGCTCTTGCAGATGGCGGAGGAGATTGCGCTGACGCACCACGAGCACTGGGATGGTAACGGGTACGCCGGACTGGCGGGGGAGACGATTCCGCTGTCCGGACGGATCGTCGCTCTTGCCGATGTTTTTGATGCGCTAACGAACGACCGGATCTACCGCAAAGCACTGTCCCTAGAAGAAACCCTCGCTGAAATCGAGCGGCAGCGGGAGCTGCAGTTTGACCCAAAGCTAGTCGACGCGTTCCTAAGAATTACCCGCGACCCGGGCATTCAGGAAGTCCCGCCGCTCAGCCGCACCGCATGACCTACCGTCGGCTGGCGCCGACGACGGCAAGCACAAGACCTCCGGCGATCATCACGCCGGCAGCGGCCGGAGAGATCGGAAACTTCTTCTTTTCCTGCGCAGTCACTTCGAGCGGTCCCAGCTGAACGACGCTCTCTTTCTCGGTGTAAGTGAACCCGCCCAGCCCTAGAGCGACGATGCCGAGAACCATGAGGGCAATACCCACGATCATTGTTGCTTTCACGCGTGTCTCCTCCGTCGAGGTCAGTCTTAGGTTAAGTTTACCCAGCTGGGTTTGCCCAGCTGCCCCGTGGGGGAAATGGTCGTGGGGTAATCACGCCCTGGAGGTGAAGAGATGAATAGAGACGAGTTTGAGGGAAAGTGGCATCAGCTTCGCGGCTCTGTGAAATCCAAGTGGGGCCAATTGACCGACAACGAATTGGATGAGGTCTCAGGCAACTTCGAGTTGCTGGTGGGCAAGATCCAGGAGAAGTATGGCCAGACACGGCAAGAGATCGAGCGCCAGCTCGACATGCTCGTGACCGGAAAGACGGTCTAAGATCCAGCGGACGGGGCCCGGCAACACCGGGCCCCGTCAAAATTCTTCAGTGGAGGTTCGTCGATGACGATTACGACCGCATCACTATCGCCGCTCGTGGCTCTCATCGCCGGGATCCTCATCCTGATCATGCCCCGGCTCCTGAACTACATCGTGGCCTTCTACCTTATTATTATCGGTTTGATTGGCCTGTTCGGCCGATAGCGGTTACGCGTTCATCAGATCGTTGCTTCGACGCGAATCACGTTATTGATGGCTTTGACCGCGTCCAGCCCCCGCAGCCGATCGACGACCAGCTGCACCGAGGATCCGGGGGCATCGTGAGTGACCATCACGACGTCCGCAACTTCGCCGCGGCTTTTTTGCACGATCGACGCAATGCTGACCTGCGCATCGCCGAATACACCCGCCACCCTCGCAAAGACGCCTGGCCGGTCGGTCACCTGGAGGTTCAGATAAAACGGCAGTAGCGTCTGGTCGATAGGACGCACGCGCCTGGGAGCCAGGACGGCGGTGCGTTCTGGCACGCCGGACCGTATGTTTCTTGCAATATCGATGACATCGCCCACTACAGCGACGGCCGTGGGTGGACCACCCGCACCACGGCCGCTGAACACCACGGGGCCCAGCTCGCTGCCTTCTACCAACACGGCGTTGTATTCATCCGGAACCATCGCCAGCGGATGGTCCTGCTGGATCAACGCCGGATGCACCCGGGCCTCGACTTCGCCATCCCGATCGCGGGCGATCGCGAGCAGTTTGATGGTGAACCCCAACTCCCTGGCATAAGCGAAGTCCCTGGCGGTAATGCGGGCGATTCCTTCACGGTAGACGTCGCGCGCGGTGAGGGTTGCGTCAAACGCGACCATGGACAGGATGGCGAGCTTGGCCGCGGCGTCGTGTCCCTCAATGTCATCGGCGGGATCGGATTCCGCAAACCCACGCTGCCGCGCGGCTGACAGGGCTTCATCGAACGACCACCCGTCGCGCGCCATCCGGGTAAGGATGAAGTTCGTCGTGCCGTTGAGAATCGCAGTAATGGCGTGTATCCGGCCGGCCGCCAGCGATTCCTGGATCGGCTTGATCAACGGGATGCCTCCGCCCACGCTTCCTTCAAAGTGGAGCGCTGTGCCACCGGCGTGGGCCAGCGCGAGCAAATCTGGACCCTCATTCGCCATCACGCGTTTGTTCGCCGTCACAACGGGCTTGCCCAAGGCAATCGCCCGTAAGAGCGCGCCGCGGGCCGGCTCATCTCCGCCCATCACCTCGACGACGATATCGACATCGGGGGACTCAACGACCTGAAGGACATCGGTCGTCAGGAGCGTGCGCGGCACCGCGACGGTCCGCACTCTGTCAGGGTGCGCGACGGCAATCCTTGCCACGCGGATTGGCACGCCGGCCCGGCGAACCATCAGGTCCTCGTCAGAGAGCAGCCGGAACACTTCTGTCCCGACGGTGCCCAGGCCGAGGAGTCCGACCGACAGACCCTCACGGCGCCTCGACTCGCCGCCTGCTCGCGACATGTTCTGCAGTGTCATAATGAGCTAATGTGGCGCGGCCTGATCGAAGAGTATAGGCCATTTCTTCCTGTGGAGCACGCGACGCCAGTGATCACCATGCTCGAAGGCGGAACACCGCTGCTTCCCTCGCGCCTCGGCACACCCTACGGGATCCGCATCGGGGTCAAATACGATGCGGCGAATCCGACCGGGTCGTTCAAAGACCGGGGCATGACCGTGGCCGTCTCCAAGGCGCTCGAGGCGAAAGCCTCCGGTATCATCTGCGCGTCCACGGGGAACACCGCGGCCTCGGCAGCCGCCTATGCGGCGCGCGCAGGGTTCCGCTGCGTCGTTCTCCTTCCAGCGCGGGGGGTGGCGACCAGCAAACTTGTGCAGTCTCTTGCCTCCGGCGCACTGATCATTCCGATCCGGGCACCGTTTGACCGGGTACTCAGGCTTGCGCGTCAGGCGGCAACACGATTCGGTCTCACGCTCGTCAACTCCGTGAACCCTCACCGGCTGGCCGGCCAAAAGACCGTGGCGTTCGAAATCTGCGATGTGCTCGGCCGTGCCCCTGAGGCGCTGGCGGTCCCGGTGGGGAACGCGGGTAACATTACGGCGTGCTGGCTAGGCTTCAAGGATTACCGCAGCGCAGGACGAATCGACCGCCTGCCCCGCATGATCGGCGTGCAGGCCGCGGGAGCAGCGCCGCTGGTGCGGGGACGCCCCGTCAGTCAGCCACGCACGGTGGCATCGGCCATTCGAATCGGCCGGCCCGCCACCTGGGAGGGCGCCGTGCAAGCCATCGCAGAATCTGGCGGTCAGTTTGTGGCCGTGTCTGATGACGAGATCCTCCAGGCGCAGGTCGCGCTCGCTGGGGAAGGTCTCTTCGTGGAACCCGCGTCCGCAGCATCCGTCGCGGGTACGTTCAAACTTGCGCGAGAGGGTGCCGCTCCATCGGAGGTCATCTGTATCTTGACGGGACACGGGCTGAAGGATCCGGAAGTCGTGCTGGCCCGAGCGACCGCGCCGCGTTCAATCCCACCGACCCTCGACGCTCTCGCCTCGAGGTTGTCAGGGACACCGTCTCGCCGTTAGCTCCGAGCCTCCCTATCAACGGGCAGCGTTGGAGTCAAAGGCACCTGCTGCACTGGCTGCACCGGCCGTGGTGCCACTTTCCAGAACAGGGGCCCAAAGTGCTCCCAACCAGTGAGGATCTGGGCGGCGCGCCGGCTCCTGGTCAGGCGGGCGTGCTCGGCGATCAATCCGAGTAAGCGCGCTTCATCGTCCGGCTCTGCGAGACGCTCCAGTTGCACATGCTCAGGGTTGTAGCGCGCCGATAGCGCCTGCCGCTCATCGAGCATGTAGGCCACGCCCCCGGTCATGCCTGCGGCAACGTTGCGCCCGGCTTCGCCCAGGACGACAATCACCCCGCCGGTCATGTACTCGCACGCATGGTCTCCCACGCCCTCAATCACTCCGACCGCGCCGCTGTTGCGCACGGCGAAGCGTTCGCCGGCCCGCCCCGCAGCGAAGAGCTTTCCGCCGGTCGCGCCGTAGAGAACCGTGTTGCCCATGATCACATGCCGATGCGACTCGGCGGCAAGCGCCCGTGGCGGTCTGATGACGATCGCCCCACCGGCCATGGCTTTGCCGACATAATCGTTGGCCTCACCATCCAGCACCAGCGTGAGACCGGAGATGCAGAACGCGCCAAAACTTTGCCCAGCCGCGCCGGAGAACTCCAGCGTGATCGAATCCGCGGGCAGACCGCGATCTCCGTGGAGACGGGCTATCGCCCCTGCCACGCCTGCGCCCACGGCGCGGTGCCGGTTGTGGATCGGATAGGCAAGGTGCGCCGATCGGCCCTCCTCCAACGCCCCGCCGATGTCTGAGAGAATCTGCCGGTCGAGATTCTCGTCCACGGGCCGGTCGTTGCGAGGGAGCACATTCCGCCGCGGCACGCCGTCCTCGGTGTCGGGGTCGCGGAGAATGAACGAGAGGTCCAGGGTCTGGACTTTCTTTTGCTGCGCGGGCCTGGCCCGTAACCAATCGATCCGGCCGATCACATCCTCCAGCTTCCGTACGCCCAGAGCGGCAAGGATTTCGCGCACCTGTTCTGCCACCGACGTAACATACACGATCACCATCTCCGGGGTCCCTGAGAATTTCAGCCGGAGATCGTCTCGCTGCGTGGCGATGCCGACTGGACAGGTGTTGAGATGACACTGCCGTGCCATCACGCACCCAAGGGCAACGACCGCGGCAGATCCAAAACCGAACTCATCCGCGCCGAGCATCGCGCCGATGACGATGTCACGGCCGGTCTTCAGTCCTCCGTCAACTCTTAGCCGCACGCGGCTGCGCAACCCGTTCTCGACCAGCACCTGCTGGGTTTCCGCCAGGCCCAATTCCCACGGCACGCCGGCGTTTTTGATCGAGTCCAGCGGTGAGGCTCCGGTCCCGCCGTCACATCCGCTGATCTGGATCGTATCTGCAAAGGCTTTTGCGACTCCGGCCGCAATCGTGCCCACGCCGGCCTCGGCGACGAGTTTCACCGCCACGCGCGCCTGCGGATTGATACGCTTGAGATCGTAGATGAGCTGCGCCAGGTCTTCGATGCTGTAGATGTCGTGGTGCGGAGGCGGGGAGATCAACGTCATCCCCGGCTGCGCCCTCCTGATGTGCGCGATCTCTGTTGAGACCTTATGGCCGGGGAGCTGGCCGCCTTCGCCGGGTTTACTGCCCTGCGCCATCTTGATCTCGAGTTCGTCGGCCGACAGCACGTACTCGGGGGTGACGCCAAACCGCGCCGAGGCAATCTGCTTGATGCGGCTGTTCGCGTTCGGACCCCCAATCTTGGGCCAGTAGCGCGACGGATCTTCGCCTCCCTCACCACTGTTGGATCGCGCGCCGATGCGGTTCGCGGCGACCGCCAGTGTCTTGTGGGCTTCGAGGCTCAACGCACCGTGCGACATCGCGGAGATGACGAAGCGTCGCACGATGGCTTCCACCGGCTCCACGTCATCGATCGACACCGGATCGCGCGGTGCAAATTCGAGAAGATCCCGGAGTGCAGTCAGGGGCCGCGCGGCGATGAGGTCACTAAACCTCTTGTGCGCGTCCGCATCGCCGTTCCGGGCCGCACGGTGCAGTGCTTTCACCACGTAGGGGTTGAAGGCGTGGTACTCTCCATCGCGCCGGAATCGAACGTAGCCCGCTTCAGTGAGCGTGGAGGCGGCCCTGGCCTCCTGGTGACGGACGACGGTCTCCTCCGCCAGGTCCTGAAGGCTGATTCCCTCGATGCGAGACGGCGTGCCCGGGAAGTGCGCGTCGACGAGGGAGCGGGAGAGCCCGATCGCTTCGAAGATCTGCGCGCCCGCGTAGCCCTGAAGTGTGCTGATGCCCATCTTCGACATGATCTTCAGCAGCCCAGCCTCCGCCGCTCGGCGATAGCTGTTCCAGAGTTGGTCCGCGTCGCCGTTGCTGTCAGCGGCCAGGGTTTCGAATGCCAGATACGGGCACACCGCGTTCGCGCCATAGCCCAACAGGCAGGCGAGGTGATGGATGTCCTTTGCATCACCGGTTTCAGCAACCAAGCTGGTACGCATGCGCAGGCCGCGCCGGATCATTTCGTGGTGAACTGCCGCCACTGCCAGGAGCATGGGGATCGGAGCCCATCGATCGTCAATAGTCTTATCGGAGATGACGAGCACCGGCGCCTCGGGAGCCGCTTCGCACGCGCGCTCAATGAGGTCGTTCAGCGCCTGCATGAATCCGTCCGCGCCATCTTCGACCGGAAACCGCGCGTCGAGCGCCTGGACGGTAAACGGCCCGCTGTCCCTGATCCAGCGAAGCTCGTCTGGGACCAAGATCGGTGATGACAACTGCAACAATCGGGCGTGCGCCGCGGTTTCTTCCAGCAGCGAGGGCCGCGCGCCTAGATAGGTCATGAGCGACATGACAAGACGCTCGCGGAGTGGATCGATCGGTGGATTGGTGACCTGGGCGAAACGCTGCTTGAAGTAATGGTACAGAGGTCGGTGCCGTCCGGAGAGCACGGCCGCTGGGATATCGTCCCCCATCGAAAAGACGGGGTCTTTCCCCTCGTCCGCCATCGGCCGGAGGATGCGCTCGACGTCCTCGAGCGTCCAGCTGAACACACGTTGGCGCCGCACGAGGGAGCTGCCGTCTGCGCTGATCCGAGTCGCGGGATCGAAGCTGGGCCTGGTCATCCCTTGGACCCACTTTCGATACGGCCGGCGCCGCGCGTATGTGGATTTGATTTCGGGGTTTCGCAGCAGCTTTTTGTGCGCGGTGTCGACCAGCAGCATCTGTCCAGGACCGAGCCGTCCCTTTTCCGCGATCCGTGACGGAGGGATGTCGAGAACTCCAGCCTCGGAGGCCATCACGACCAGACCGTCGGTGGTGACGAGATAGCGGGCGGGCCGCAGACCGTTCCGATCCAACGCCGCGCCGACGATTGCGCCGTCTGAGAACGCGAGCGCGGCAGGCCCATCCCAGGGCTCGGTCAGACAGGCGTGATATTGATAGAACGCCCGGACCGCGTCGTCGAGCTCGATGTTACCTTCCCAGGCCTCGGGCACCAGCATGAGCAAGGCATGGGCGAGGTTGCGGCCAGAAGATACAAGCAGCTCGACCACGTTGTCCAGCGTGGCGCTGTCGCTTCCGCCTGCCTGGATGACGGGGAGCAGCTCGGGCAGGTGATCACCCCACAGCGAGGTGCGCAGCCCGGGTTCGCGCGCCCGCATCCAGAGGACATTTCCCTGCAGGGTGTTGATCTCGCCGTTGTGCGCCAGGAAACGAAACGGCTGGCTCAGCGCCCAGCTCGGAAAGGTATTGGTGCTGTACCGCTGGTGGAACACAGCCAGTGCGGTCGTGAAGATCGGATCAACCAGATCCGGATAAAAGCTCGCCAGCTGCGGGGAGGCAAAGAGTCCTTTGTACACGATCGTGCGCCGCGACAGGGATGGAAGATACAGCCCGAGGCCACGCTCTGCGTCCCGCCGCTCGATGATGCGGCGAGCACGATACAGGGAGCGATCGAATGCATCATCGGTCTGCCCTGCATTTCGCGCGAGGATCACCTGCGCGATGGACGGCTGCGTTGTTTGGGCGTGTCCACCCAGCGCAGCCGGATTCACGGGGACGTCACGCCAGCCTACCAGGCGCAGCCCACACTCGTCGGCCGCTTCCTCAATGATCGCGACGGCCTGCGATCGCGCGCCCGGAGCCTGCGGCAGGAAGCACATGCCGACTGCGAGATCGGCGTCAGGAATGGAGATCCCCAGATCGCGCCGGAACAACCCATAAGGAAGTTGCGTCAGCACGCCGGCCCCGTCGCCGGTCTTCCCGTCCGCGGCGACAGCGCCCCGATGGCTGAGGTTTGTCACGCCACTGAGCGCATGCGCCACGATGTCGTGGGTGGGGCGACCGTGGAGGTCCGCAATGAACCCCACGCCGCAGGCATCGCGCTCAATATCTCGGTGCCTCGCACCCATCACTCGAATCTCTCGACCCCCAGCCGGATGAACACAAATACAAAAGCCCGGGAGGGTCATCCCTCTCCCTGCCTCGAGGCAAGGCCCGGAAGGCCTGAACCTTCCGGGATGAGGAACCTCCCCCTCGGGCTTCTTTCCCGACGGTGTGGCCGATATCGCCGGCCTGCGCCGCTAGGACCAGTCCCGCACTACCACGGTGCGGCGGAACGCTAGGCGCACTTCCTCAGAAATGCGTTTGTGTTTTCTACGGTTTAACAGAAAACTCCAGAAGTGTCAAGCGAAAGGCTGAAATGCTTGTCTTCCCCGTCTCCAGGTGCTACAGTACGCGATACTCCGCGGAAGCCTCCTCCGTCCGTGAGACGAAGGAGGCTCATGTTTTAGGTGGTGAGGATCGTGCTTTCAGGAACGGTCGGATTCATTGGTGCCGGGAACATGGCCGATGCGCTCATTCGAGGCATCGTCGGTCGTGGCATCCTCCCGCGCGAGCGGATCTGGGCAACGAACCGATCGAACCGGCCCAGACTTCTCGGCCTCAAGGAACGCTACGGGATCCTGACGACCCCCGTGAAACCTCCACTCCTCGATGCATCTGACGTGCTGATCGTGGCGGTGAAGCCGAAGGACATGCCGGAAGTACTCGCGGAGATCCATGGAGCCGTGCGCGTGGACCAGCTTGTCATTTCCGTCGCCGCCGGCGTTCCACTCAAGGCCATCGAGGGCTCGCTGAGAGGCGTCCCCGTCGTCCGGGCCATGCCCAATACATCCGCCGCGGTGCAGGCGTCGGTGACGGCGCTCGCTAGTGGACGATCCGCGACGGATGATCATCTGCGTGTTTCCACGGAATTGTTCCGAGCCGTCGGAGAAGTCCTCACGGTCCCCGAGGACATCATGGATGTGGTCACGGCTCTATCGGGAAGCGGACCCGCGTATGTGTATCGGTTTATCGAGGCATTGATCGCCGCCGGCACGGAGATGGGCCTCACCGAGCACCTCGCAAAACAGCTTGCGGTACACACGCTGATCGGAGCAGCACGCATGCTCTCTGAACCTGATGCGGACTCGGTCGAACTCAGACGCCGTGTGACCTCGCCAGGAGGAACGACTCAGGCAGGTCTCACCGCGCTCGAAGAGCGCGGATTCGCCTCTGCGGTGAAGGAAGCGGTCCGTCGAGCTGCCGAGCGCGCCGCTGAACTCGCCGAAGAAAATAGTTAGAAACCGTAACGGTCAGGGCTTTGGGTCGTACGTTGGCTTTCGCTCTCCGGTGTGATCGGGAGAGGGAGTCGTCTTCTCTGAACGCAACGCAGCAGTGCGCACGCAGTCCAGACAGAGCCACTTCGTGCCCCGGCCGAACCATTGGACTTTCACCAGGACGGTCGCGTTACTCAGTTTTCCGCACGACTGACACTGGCTCATCGACGACCTTTCATCACTGCGTCACCGCCCCAAGACTGGCTGATCCGACCAGCCGCGCGTACTTCCCCATAACCCCTCCCGCATACCGTGGCGGCGGGGGCGTCCACTGAGCCAGACGGCGGCCGATCTCTTCCGCTGTGAGTTCTATTTCGAGCCGGCGCCGGGGGACATTGATAGTGATAGTATCCCCATCGCGCACCGCCGCGATGGGGCCGCCTCGCGCCGCTTCCGGTGCAACATGCCCGGCCATCAATCCGCGCGTGGCGCCTGAAAACCGGCCGTCGGTGATGAGCGCAACGGACTCGCCCAGCCCGGCACCCACGAGAGCCGCAGTCACCGCCAGCATCTCCCGCATCCCGGGGCCGCCCACCGGTCCCTCATAACGAATCACCACCACATCGCCGGGCACAATCGTTCGGTCGCGGATGGCCGCGAAGGCATCTTCCTCGTTGTCGAACGTGCGGGCCGGACCACGATGGTGCAGCCGGTCGTGGCCCACTTTTACCACACATCCTTCGGGCGCCAAGTTGCCTTTGAGGATCGCCAGGCCGCCCCACGCTCTGAGGGGATCCGCGGCCGAGCGAACGACCTGCTGTCCGGGCGTTTCGGTCGCGTCCAACGCTTCGCTCCCAATCGAGCGGCCGGTCACGGTTGGCGCGTCGCCGTGCAGCACTCCGGCGTCCAATAACCGCCTGGCCATCAGGCGCACGCCCCCGGCGCGGTGGAGATCAACCGCGGTGAACCGGCCGCCGGGCTTGAGGTCGGCCATCAGTGGCGTGCGCGCACTGATGCGCTCGAAATCGTTGATGTCCAACGCGACTCCTGCCTCCTGCGCCACGGCGAGGAGATGAAGCACCGCGTTGGTCGATCCACCAGACGCCGCCACAGCGGCGATCGCGTTCTCCAGTGACGCGCGGGTGATGAGCGCTCTGGGATGAATGTCATCGTGGAGCACACGCATGACAATCTCGCCCGCCTCGAACGCCACGTCGTCCTTACGCGCATCTACAGCAGGCACATCACTGCTGCCCATCGGGGAGATGCCCATGATCTCGAAGACCATGGCCATCGTGTTGGCGGTGAATTGCCCGCCGCACGCGCCGGGGCCTGGACAAGCGCTTGCCTCCAGCGCCCGCAGCCTGGCCTCACTCATGGCGCCGCTGTGATAGGCGCCCACCGCTTCGAACACATCCTGAATCGTCACCGGCCGACCCTCAAACTCCCCCGGCAGGATGGATCCGCCGTAGAGCATCAGCGAAGGCAGGTCCAACCGGGCCAGCGCCATAACGGCCCCGGGAATCGTCTTATCGCAGCCCGAGATCGCCACGAGTCCGTCCAGCAAGTATCCGCGGGCGACGAGCTCGATCGAATCGGCGATCACCTCGCGGCTCACCAGTGACGTTCGCATGCCTTCCGTGCCCATGGAGATGCCGTCGGAAATCGCCACCGTGTTGAACTCCACCGGCGTGCCGCCGCCGGCTCTGACGCCGGCCTTGACGCGTTCCGCCAAGCGCCGCAGGTGATAGTTGCAAGGCATGAGCTCGATCCACGTATTGGCGATTCCAATCAGCGGGCGCGCGAGATCATCGTCCGAGAATCCGATCGCTTTGAAGTACGCACGCGCCGGGGCGCGATCGGGCCCATCAAGCAGCGCGCTGCTCTTGTGGCGAAGCAGGGTCGTCATGACCGGATCTCCCCCAGGCCGACAGGTTGTCCCTCTTCGACCGCGGCGGCGATGCGGTCACCCACGTCTACGGTCGATGCCGACCCACCGAGGTCGGGTGTCCGCACTCCGCTGGCCAGCACCGCGTCGACTGCGGACTCGACCGCAACAGCCGCGGACGGCAGATCGCATGAGTACCGCAGCAATAGCGCGGCGCTGAGAATCGCGCCCACGGGGTTTCCGATTCCCTTGCCGGCGATATCAGGGGCGGACCCGTGGACGGGCTCATAGAGGAACGGCGCATGATCGCCGAGACTCGCAGACGGCAGCAGTCCCAGCGAACCCACCACTCCCGCGGCTTCGTCGCTCAGAATATCGCCAAACATATTCTCGGTGACGATCACGTCGAATGTGGCCGGCGCACGGACGAGTTCCATGGCGGCGGTATCTACCAGCATATGGCGCACGGTCACATCGGGAAACGCCCGCGCCTCCTCCTCCACGACATCCCTCCAGAGTCGCGATGTCTCCAGCACATTCGCTTTGTCCACGGACGTCAGCACACGCCGGCGTGATCGGGCGAGGCGCAGCGCCACCCGCACGACGCGGGCGATTTCGTCCCTGGTGTATCGCAGCGTATCGATCGCAAGATCCCCCCACCGGCCCCGGGGCGTTGCGAAGTACAGACCGCCGGTCAGCTCGCGAACGATAAGCAGATCTGTACCCGCCACCGCCTGCGCCCGCAAGGGTGAAATTCCCTCCGCCATCAGGCGCACGGGCCGGAGGTTAGCGTAGACCGCCAGCTCCGCTCGCAACCGAAGCAGTCCACGCTCGGGGCGCGCATCACCAGGCAGCGCATCCCATCGTGGTCCACCCGCGGCTCCAAACAAGACCGCCCGGCTCGACCGGCAGAGCGCGAGTGTCTCGTCCGGCAGCGGCGAGCCGGTCGCATCGATGGCAGCGCCACCGATGAGCGCCTCATCAAATGCAAACTCGAGATCAAAGCGGCGGCCGGCGGCGCTGAGCACCTTCACCGCTTCGCGGATGACTTCCGGACCGATACCGTCGCCGCCTAAGACCGCGACGCGGTACCTCTCAGGCACGGCTCTCGAAGGACTCCTGAATCTGGGTGACGACCCACCCCTCTTCGGTATTCTCCTGCTCCGGATCAGTTTCCGCCGGGTCTGTGCGGATTTTGGATTCCTCGCCGCGGCGCGGTCGCTGTGGCAGGCTCATCTCTTCCCTCCGATACTGATGTCGTACAGGCTCAGTTATTGTTTGCGCTGGGCGCGCTGCGCATGGACGTAGCCCACGATGCCACCGGCATCGAGCAGTCGCTGCATGAAATCGGGAATCGGGGTGGACACGAACGTGCCACCCGTCGAGTGATCGTCGATTCGTCCGGCAGACAGATCGACGTCGATCTCGTGACCGTCTTCAATCCCCGCGTAGGCGTCCGCAGACTCCACGAGTGGCAGTCCGATGTTGAACGCGTTGCGATAGAAAATCCGTGCGAACGAGCTGGCCACGATGCACGGGACGCCCAGCGCTTTGATGGCAATGGGCGCGTGCTCCCGAGAGCTGCCCTGGCCGAAGTTTTCGCCCGCGACGATGATATCGCCGGGCCGAATGCGCGCGCGCAGCGTCGGATCGAGATCTTCGAAGCAATGCCGGGCGAGTTCGGCCGGATCGTTCGTCACCAGGTATCGGGCGGGGATGATCACGTCGGTGTCGACGTGGTGCCCCAGCTTGTGCGCCTTACCTCGAATGGTCATCGCATCGCCTCAGACCGGCACGGGAGCGCGGACGACCTCATCAGGATGGGCCAGCCGCCCCAGCACCGCCGACGCCGCAGCCACGCCGGCATTCGAGAGGTATACCTGGCTCTGGCGGTGTCCCATCCGCCCGATGAAATTGCGACTGCTGGTGGAGACGCACACTTCACCCTCGGCGAGCACGCCCATATGTCCCCCGATGCACGGACCACAGGTCGAGGTGCTGATCGCCCCACCGGCATCCAGGAAAATCTGAATCAGGCCTTCCTCCAGCGCCTGCCGGTAGATACGCGGCGTAGCTGGGATGACGAGCAGCCGTGTCTCGGCATGCACCTTCCGGCCAGCTAACACAGTGGCGGCCATGCGCAGGTCTTCGATCCGGCCGTTGGTGCACGTGCCGATGAAACACTGATCGACCTTCACTCCGGCGACCTCGCGCACCGGCACGACGTTCCCGGGCGATGACGGTACCGATACGACCGTCTCCAATGCGGAAGCATCAATGTCACGCACATCGGCGTAGTTCGCATCGGGGTCACTGCGATACATCGCCGATGACCGGCGGGCGCGCGGCCTGAACCAGGCGAGTGTCACGTCATCGGGTTCCATGATGCCGTTCTTTGCGCCGGCTTCGACGGCCATGTTCGTGATCGAGAAGCGTTCGTCCATACTCAGGTGGGCCAGCGCCTCGCCCGCAAACTCCATCGCCCCGTACCGGGCGCCATCCACCCCGATGCGACCGATGATCGCCAGGATCAGATCTTTGCCGGTGACCCACGGCTGCAGCTTGCCACGAAGGACATATTTGACCGTCTCCGGCACCCGCAACCAGAGGCGCCCCAGCGCCATTGCCGCCGCCAGGTCCGACGATCCCACTCCGGTGGCAAACGCGCCCAGCGCGCCCTGGTTGCACGTGTGGGAATCTGCGCCGACGAACACATCACCTGGCCCGACGAACCCTTCCTCGGCCAGCAGCACGTGCGCGATGCCCGACCGGCCGATGTCATAGAAATGCGGCAGGTCATGCGCGCGCACGAAATCCCTGGTGATCTTGCACTGCTGCGCGGACGCGATATCTTTGGACGGCACGTAGTGGTCGAAGACGAAGGCCACACGGTCGGGATCGAAAACCTGTGGGATATCCATCTTCTGAAACTCTTGAATCGCCAGCGGGGCCGTGATGTCGTTGGCGAACACGAAATCAACGCGACAGTCGATGATCTCGCCCGGCCGCACCTCATCGGCGTCCACGTGCGCGGCGAGGATCTTCTCGGTGATCGTCATGCTCATCTCGCGCCACCGCCTGACGCCGCGGGGGTGATCCGCAGCTCCTCGACGAGCGCGACGATCTCCTTGAGCGTGACGCGCTTCTTGCGATCGCACAGCTCCTTGAAGCGCGCGAACGCTCCGTCCAGCGCCTCTGCTCCCAGCCGCACGCCCTCATCTTCCAACACCTTCTGGAATGCATGGCGGCCGGAGTGTTTTCCAAGCACCAGCCGGTTGTGGGGCAGGCCAATCGATTCCGGCGTCATGATCTCGTAAGTACGACGGTCCATCAACACACCGTGCTGGTGGATGCCTGCTTCGTGTGCAAACGCGTTGGCGCCGACGACCGCTTTGTTCGGCTGTACGTCGTTCCCGGTCAGGGCACAGAGCAACCGGCTTGTGGGGTGGAGCTGCGTCGTCTCGATGGCGGTTGAGAGGCCGAGCGCCTCGCGCCGGGTGGCGACGGCCATGATCACTTCTTCCAGCGCGACGTTGCCGGCGCGCTCGCCGGTGCCGTTGATCGTGCCCTCGACCTGGCGCGCACCGGCGGCCAGCCCCGCCAGCGTATTGGCCGTCGCCAGTCCGAGGTCGTTGTGACAGTGCACGCTCACCGTCACCCGGTCCATCCCGGGAACACGCTCGAGCACCGTCCGCACGAGTGTCCCGAACTCATCAGGTAGCGCGTACCCGACGGTGTCCGGAATGTTGATCGTCGTCGCGCCGGAGGCGATCGCGTCGTCGAAGATCCGGCAGAGAAACTCCGGATCCGACCGCGTGGCGTCTTCGGCGCTGAACTCCACGTCCGCCACCAACGACCGCGCCCTGGCCACGGCACGCTGTGTGTGAAGCCGTACCTCGTCGGGCGTCATCCTCAGTTTGCGCTCCATATGGATCGGGGATGTGGCAATGAACGTATGAATGCGGGGATGCTCCGCGCCGCGCACCGCTTCCCACGCCAGGTCGATGTCCCGGGGATCGGTGCGCGCGAGGGCGCAGATGGCCGGCCCGCGCACACCGCGGGCGATGTGCTGCACGGCTTCGAGTTCGCCGGGAGAGCTGACCGGAAAGCCTGCCTCGATGACGTCGACCCCGAGGCGAGCGAGTTGGCGCGCCATCTCCAGCTTCTCGCCCGCGCTCATTGAGAATCCGGGCGATTGCTCGCCGTCGCGCAGTGTCGTGTCGAAGATGACGACGCGATTGCTCAACGATCCTCTCCTACGAGGCCGTTCCCACCGGCTGGCGTGTGGGACGCCGGAGATAGGGCATCATCGCTCGCAGCCGCCGTCCGACGACCTCGATGGGATGCTCCAGTTCCTGCCTTCTCCGTGCGCTGAAGGTCGGTCGGCCCGCCTGATTCTCCAGCACCCACTCGCGGGCGAATGACCCGTCCTGGACTTCCTGGAGAATCTGCTGCATCGTGGCCCGGACATGGCTGTCGACGACGCGCCTTCCTCGACTGTAATCACCGAACTCGGCGGTGTCCGACACTGAGTAGCGCATGTACGCGAACCCGCCTTCGTAGAGCAGGTCCACGATCAGCTTCATTTCATTGAGACATTCGAAATACGCGATCTCAGGTTGATACCCCGCGGCGACCAGCGTCTCGAACCCCGCCTTGATGAGCTCGCTGACGCCTCCGCAGAGCACTGCCTGCTCGCCAAACAAATCCGTTTCGGTTTCCTCGCGGAATGTGGTCTCAATGACTCCGGCTTTGGTGCAGCCGAGGGCCCTGGCGTAGGCCAACGCGATCTCCTTGGCGTGCCCGGTCGCGTCCTGATGCACTGCGAGCAGCGCAGGAACACTCGCCCCTTCGGTAAAGAGCTCTCGCATGCGGTGGCCGGGCGATTTCGGGGCCACCATGATGACGTCGACCTCGGGCAAGGGCTGGATCTGGCCGAAGTGGATGTTGAATCCGTGCGCAAATAGCAGGGCTGCACCAGACCGGAACTGTCGCGAGATCTCCCGGTCATAGATGGCTTTCTGGATGTGATCCGGCGCGAGGATCGCCACGACATCAGCGCCCTCCACGGCCTCAGCCACGGTCAGCACGCGCAGCCCCTCACCCTCCGCCTTGGACCACGATGCACTGCCGGGATACAATCCCACCACCACATCGATCCCGCTGTCACGCAAATTCAGGGCGTGCGCGTGGCCTTGACTGCCGTAGCCGATCACCGCCACGGTGCGTTCGCGCAGCGGATCCAGCGGTGCATCCGCATCGTAGTAGATCGTCGCCATCAGGACACCCCCAGGAAGAGCTGTTGTTCAGAGATATGTCTTCACAGTCAGGTTGAGCAATCTCGGGTTCTGCCCGACGACCTGGTCACAATCGACGGGCACATCGACCAGAATGGAGCGCCCCCGCCGCGTGTAGCAGGCGTCCATGATTTCTCGTAGATTGCTGAGGTCCGAATTCACCGCGTAGCCGTCCCAGCCGTGTGCTTTGGCTGCCGCGACGAAATCGATGCCGGGCAGCCGGCTGTGATACCGCCGCTTGTCGACGTCCGGGATGACCACCTCGAGCCCCTTGTCGACGATGGCATACGTCCCGTTGTTGATGATGAACACCCGCAGATCCAACCCGGCCGCATCGGCCAGCGCTCCACCGAAGAGCCGCCAGCACCCGTCGCCCGTGAAGACAAAGGTGGCGAGACTCGGATCGGCAATCTTCGCGCCGACGCCCAGGCCGAATGCCCCGCCCATCGCCGAGCCATCGTGCATCGTGTGGAACCGGATGTGTGGATTCGGCCGCTGGGTCACATACTGGCGGTCCTTGTAGGCGATGCATACGTCATCGAAGCCAATGCTGTGCGGCCGCCAGAAGCGATCCAGCGCCTCATAGAACGCAACGAAATCCACGCATCCCGGCTTCACGTCCCTGGAGATTGCGCGCGTGTTCAGGTTGCCTGGGGTCTCGACCTCGGGCCGGTCACCGAGGCCATCCCGCTCGAAGCGCGCGAGGATCTCCTCCAGCACGAGTCCGATGTGACCGCGCACAATGCGATAGTCGCCGGCCACCCGGTGCTTAAACTCTCCGTGCTTATGGCCATACGCCCCGGGCAGGTCGGTGAAGTGCCAGACTGCGCCAGCGGGGATCTTGCCGAGATTGAGCGAGTATTCACCCGCATCAAACCCGAGCGCAATCATGACGTCGTCTCGCGACATCCCGCGCCACAGTTCCATCGCCCGATCGTTGCCGCCGAATGAGATGTAGCCGTAGCCGTACCGGTTCGTGCGCGCCACGGCGCCTGCTCCATTGACCGACCAGACCGTGGGCGCGCGCAGCACCTCGGACAGACGCGTCGTCAGCCGCTCCATCCCCGGGTGCCGCGCTGCCTCGCTGCCGACGTAAAGGATGACCCTGCGCCCCGCTGCCTCGGCGGGAAAGGTCTGGAAAAACTCCTCGAGGTCTCGCCGCGAAAATCGATGCGGGCGCTCCACCCAGGAGATGTCCGCCTCCCCCGGCTTCGACAGAATGTCCGGGTGGAAGGCGATGGCGACCGGACGGGACTCCGCAAGGATGTCCTGGACTCGGCGCAGCTGGGTTTCCAGCTGCCGGACGTTGTCAATCACGATGCATCCGTCGCCGAGCTCGGCCTGGAGTTGCGGCACCACGTTCATGCCGTGGAGCGAGACATCTTGCAACGGCGCCTGGCCGATCGACAGCGTGGAGTTCAGCGCAATCAGATAGACCGCAGGAATGTTGTGAAGCTTCGCGTCGCTGAGACCGCACGATCCGAGTTTGGTGGCGGCGCCGGTTGTTGTCAGACACGCAGCCACGCGGCCAGAGGCCAGGTAGTACCCCAGCGGAACAAATCCGGCGGCATACTCACCCATCGTCAGCAACCGGGGGATGCCATCGCCGGCCTGCGAGAGATCGGTGAACGGCTCCATGTGTTTGGCAACGTGGATCACCCCGCCGCCGTTGACGCCGGCGAAGAAATTGATGCCCCACCGGCGGAGAGTGTCAATCAGCACGAAGTTGCCGCTGGTATCTTCCCGCGCCTCTGTGCGTGGGGCCGGCATCACATTGGAGATCGTCGTCATGGTCCCTCCGTAAAAACAAATCGCGGGAGACATCCTAAGGGCGGATGCTCCCGCGGTACCACCTTAGTTCCAACCCGCTCGAGGGCTGGCACTCAAACCGGTATCGGCGGTGTCCGGCTGCGGCTCGCAACACTCACTCGCCGCAACTGTTCGGGGATGAGTTCAGTGGAGGCAGTGGCTGCCGGATTTCACCAGACCCGGCTCTCTTGTGAGCCTACCTCCGCCTACTACTTCCCGTCATCACACCATACTGCGGTTATGAAAAAGCCTGAGTGATAGATCCCGTTGAGGAACCTATCCCTCAGGCTTTTCTCCTGACGGTGTAGCGGTCAAGTCATTGACCGCCTGCGCCGCTTGGACCGACCAGCCACGAGTCGAGGCTGTGGAACCCCTAGGCGCACTTCCTCTGGCTATGTTCGCAGCAGGACGGATCCTGCGCGCGAGTATTAGTGGGGACTTTATCAGAGGCCGGCCGGTCTTGTCAATCAAATTTTGCTATGCTCGTACTGACGTTCGCGATCTCGGACTCCGAGAATGTTCATGACCACGCATTGGATCATCGTGGCCCACGCGAAGTGGTTCATCGATCCATCGCAGTTCCCGCTCCAGATTGACACTGCTGCCATCGAGCGGACGGTTCTGGCAGGCAGCGTGGCCCTGGCGGTGATCGGCCTCGCGTTCCTCGCAGACAGGTTTCTGCGGAGACGATCCGGACGCAGGCGACCTGCGCCGCTGCCGAGCACCCGGCGCGACCTGAGCAACCTGATCTCGTGGCTATTGCTGATTCTTGCCCTCCACGTGTCCGTCCCGCTAGTTGTCGCGGGGGTGCAACGACAACTCTTTGTCCCGAACCTGGCGATGCCCTGGACGTTTGTCGGCGGACTCGTCGGGCTGACGCAGATCGTCATCGCGCTGAGCTTCGCGTACGGCGTGCTGACGCGCGCTGCGGCGCTCGTCCTCGCCGGCCTGTTCCCAGTCGGTGCGGTGATCTTTGGACCCGTGGATATGCTCGAGCAGCTGCACATCCTAGGCATCGCCTTCTTCACGGCGATCCTGGGGCGCGGCGCATTCTCATTCGACGGGATTCTCGCGCTGCCGAGACCTCACTTCCGAACCTGGGTTCCATCCGCGGTGCCGGTACTGAGAGTGCTCGCTGGAGCGGGTATGGTCTGGGCTGGGTTCACGGAAAAATTGTGGAACGTGCCGCTGGCCGTCGCGTTCCTTGACCGCTATCCATTCAACTTCATGCCGGCGCTTGGATTCGGGGGCTTCTCGAATGCCGATTTCGCCACCGCGGCCGGCATCGCAGAAGTCTCGATCGGCGCGCTGATTGCCTCAGGTTTCCTCACGCGCTGGGTCATCCTGACCGCGTGGGTACCGTTTAATTTCACGTTGCCGTATTTGGGTTGGGTGGAACTCGTGGGCCACTTGTCGATCTACGGAATCATGGCCGTGTTGCTCTTCTGGGGCGGGCCCGAGGCAACGCGCTTCTTGCAGGAACTCGAACGAAAAACCCCCTGACGACAGTGCTACGTTGATGCAGGCTAGGAACATCAGATTTGGCCGAAAAACGGTACCAGGTACCGATTTGCCCTAGAAACGGTACCTGGTCTCAGTTTGGCCCAAAATTGAAGAGACCCGCTTCAAAGCAGGTCTCTTCGGCGACTTCTAGGTTTATTGGTGCCCGGCGAGGGATTTGAACCCGACCACGGGGTCGCTCGCCGCGACCCCCCATGAGCCTATAGCTCATGAGGCCCTCAGCGGAACACCAAAAGTCGCGGCTTCGCTCCTCCTCAGGGGGCTTCGCCCCCTCGGACGGCTTCGCTTGCGCGAAGCCATGTCACCCCCTGCTACGTGAGGGAGGATTTCCTCCCTCACACTCCCTCCCCCGTGGGGGTTCAATTCTCCAAAGCACCAAAAAAATCTCGACGGACTCACATTACGAATCCGTCGAGATTTTTTTGGTGCCCGGCGAGGGATTTGAACCCCCACGGGAAACCCATACGCCCCTCAAGCGTACGCGTCTGCCAATTCCGCCAGCCGGGCTCCGTCGTATTATAGGTGACCGAACTCAGCTACCTCAAGAACGTCAGGTACGTCGAGGTGAGCACGAACAGAATCGCCGTCACCGCCGTGACGCGCGTAAAGAGTGTCTCTCGGGGCCTCGGGCCATGAAACAGCCGTGCGCTGCCGCCAATGGCACCCAACCCCTCACCTTTCGGTCCCTGCAACAAAATAACCCCGACAACCAAAAAGGCGAGCACGAAGTGTAATATCAACACCGCGTTCTCCATCCGAATCCTCCAGACAAACACACCCCGGCTATCGCCGAGGTGTCCCAACCAGTTGATATCTTATCACAGGTTTCCGCGTTCCCGCGACGCTGCTCGCACGATAGCCGTGAACTTTCCAGCGTCAAGGCTCGCTCCACCAATGAGACCGCCATCGATTTCCGGCTGTCCAAAGACCTCAGCGGCGTTGTCAGGGGTCACGCTCCCACCGTAGAGGATCCGCGTCTGAGCAGATGCGCCGCCGGACCGCCGTCCCAGGGCACGGCGGATCAAGCCCGTCACTCGATTCGCTTCTTCTCCCGTGGCTGAACGACCGGTCCCGATGGCCCAGACCGGCTCATACGCGACCACGAGATTCACCACCTGTTCTGAACTCAATTCCCCTGTCGCCATTTCCGTCTGTTCGGTGACAATTCGGTCGGTGCGTCCGGCGTCTCGCTCTTCGAGACGTTCGCCGACGCAGAGAATCGGCACCAGGCCGTGAGCAAACGCTGCCTGCACCTTGCGCGTGACCCACACATCTGTCTCGCCAAAGAACTGACGTCGCTCGGAATGCCCGACGATCACGTAGCGGCAACCGGCGGCGGCCAGCATCAGTGGGGAAACCTCGCCCGTGAATGCGCCCTGCGCCTCCCAATACATGTCCTGGGCGCCCAGCCGGATTGGAGAGTCTCTCAGAGCGCTTCCTGCATCACTAAGCGCGGTGAAGGCTGGGCACACCGCGACCTCGACATTGGAGGGAAGCGACGATTTGCGCAGATCTTCAATCAGACGGATGGCCTCGGTCCCAGTCTTGTGCATTTTCCAGTTTCCCACGACCAGTGGGGTCCGCTTCATCGATCGGCCAACACCGCGACCCCGGGAAGTTCTTTTCCTTCCAGGAACTCGAGCGAGGCTCCACCGCCCGTGGAGACATGTGTCATCTGGTTTGCCAGTCCCTCCTGCTCAACCGCGGCGGCTGAATCGCCACCGCCAACGATCGTGACACCTTTACTTTGGGCCATGGCCTCTGCCACCGCACGAGTGCCGCGGGCGAACGGCGGCATCTCGAACACCCCCATGGGACCGTTCCACATCACCGTCATCGCGTCGCGGATGACTTTTGCGTATGTGGCCGCGGTGTGTGAGCCGATATCCATGCCCATCCAGTCCTTCGGGATGGCCTCAGCCGGGACGGTCTTGTATGCCGCGTCTTCTGCAAAGCGGTCGGCCACGACGACATCCTCTGGAAGATGAAATGCAAGGCGGCGTTTCCCGGCATCTGTCATCAGCGATCGGGCGAGGTCGAGCTTGTCGTCCTCGCATAACGACTTTCCGACCTCGAATCCTTTCGCTTTCAAGAACGTATAACTCATCGCGCCGCCGATCAGGAGCGCGTCTGATTTCGTGAGTAAGTTGCGGATCACGCCAATCTTGTCTGAGACCTTCTTCCCGCCGAGGACTGCCACAAACGGACGGTTCGGATTCTCCAGGGCGCTCGACAAGTAATTCAATTCCTTTTCGAGCAGCAGGCCGGCGACGGCGGGAAGCAGCTTAGCGATGCCGACCGTCGACGCGTGGGCTCGGTGCGCGGTGCCGAAGGCGTCATTGACGTACAGATCTGCCAGTCTGGCGAGTGCGGGGGCGAATTCCAGATCGTTCGCCTCTTCGCCTTTGTGAAACCGCAGGTTCTCCAGAAGGACGACGTCGCCGTCTTTCATCGCGGCAACGGCGGCTTCGACTTCGGGGCCGATGCAGTCTTGCAGCTTGCGAACCTCCGCGCCCAGGAGCTCGCCGAGTCTCTTTGCGACCGAATCGAGCCTCAGGGTGTCGTCGACCTTTCCCTGAGGCCTCCCGAGGTGCGATGCCAGGATCGTGCGGGCGCGATGCTCGCGCAGCAGGGTGATGGTTGGAAGGGCTTCCCGGATCCGGCGGTCGTCGGCGATGCGGCCATCATCCAGTGGCACGTTAAAGTCCACGCGGACGAACACGCGTTTCCCTTGAACGTCGACGTCGCGGATGGTTTTCTTGCGCATGGTCGTAAACTAACGGGAACAGGGGAACGCGGGAACACGGGAACGCGATTGTGCCCCGTCGACACTACCGTGTTCCCGAGATCCCGCGTTCCCGCGATCCCGTTTCTTAGAGTCCTTTTTGCGCCATGTAGTTCACGAGGTCGGCGACGCGACTGGCATAGCCCCACTCGTTGTCGTACCAGGAGAGGACTTTGACAAAATTCTCGGTGATCACGGTCGTCAGCGGGGCATCGACGATACCGGAATAAGGGCTGCCCTTGTAGTCCATGGACACGAGCTCTTCCTCGCTGTAACCCAGATAGCCTTGCATCTCTTCTTCACTGTAACGGCGATACGCGGCGTTGACCTGTTCGGTAGTGGCGGGCTTGTCCAGCTCACACACGAGATCGACGATTGACACTGTCGGCGTAGGCACGCGCAGGGCCATGCCGTGCATCTTACCCTTCAGTTCCGGAAGAACGAGAAAGATGGCCTTGGCGGCACCGGTCGCGGCGGGAATGATGTTGATCGCAGCGGCGCGCGCCTCGCGCAGGTTCTCGCCGACGACGTCGAGGATGCGCTGCGTGTTCGTATACGAGTGCACCGTTGTCATGAAGCCCCGCTTGATGCCGAACTCGCGGCTGAGCACCTTCGCCGTGACCGAGAGGCAGTTCGTCGTGCACGAGCCATTGCTCACGATCGTGTGTTTCTGTGCATCGTAGAGCTCGTGGTTGACCCCCATGTTGACGGTGATGTCTTCGCCCTTGGCCGGGGCGCTGATGACGACTTTCTTCGCGCCGCCCTCGAGGTGACCGCGGGCCTTATCCGCCGCCGTGAAGCGGCCAGTCGATTCCACCACGAGATCGACATCCGAGTCATTCCATTTGATGGCGGCCGGATCGCGCTCGGAGAATACGCGGATCGTCCAGTCGCCGATCACCAACTCGCCGTTCCGGCCCTGCACCTTTCCCGGAAACGTCCCGTAGTTCGAGTCGTGTTTGAACAGGTGCGCGTTGGTCGCGATGTCGGCAATGTCATTGATCGCGGTGACCTCGATCTTGTCGCGATATCGTTCCAGGATCGCCCTGAGAGACTGGCGTCCGATCCGCCCGAATCCGTTGATTCCGACCCGCACCGTCATCGCTGTCCTCCTCAGGGTGACTGTCGTCCGCTAAAGACCGACCCGCGCTCCTGCCGCGTGAGTCCACGCCAGTAGCCTTCAACCAGATCACGCCGGATAAACCCGACGTTCCCGAAGATCCTAATGCTAAAAGCAATCAACGCACCCAGGTAGATATCGACGCCCAGCAGGTCGCCGATCGCCGTGAGCAACGCGGCGAAGAACGTATTCGCGAAGAAGCCCGAAACGAAGATCGGGAGATCAAAGCGGTCTTCCAGGCGAGCGCGCAATCCACCGAGTATGGTGTCGATCGCGGCGAGGATCGCAATCGCCGTGTACTTGACGATCCCTAACGGAATCTCGACGGAGAATAAGAATCCAAGGAGTATGCCGACGAGCAGCCCTGCGATTGGCAGCCACATGCCCCTATCCCCTTTTCACTTACTTCGGTAGCTCCACCGGCGTCGCGTGTGAGAAACGGAAACTGCCCCGATACGCGGGAACAACGAGCCGGGATCCCCGCGCCAGCTTGACCGGAAACCCGAACCCCCGGAGGGTCGCGAGGCTTCCATCGGACCGCTCCAGCGCAGCCTGCATCGATTCCACATCGCCGATGGCCGTGACCCTGTAGGGTGGCGCCATCCGCTTCGTGTTGCACAGGATCGTGGTGCCGACGCAATTGATGCCGGTCGTGGACACGATGCGCTCATCATTGATCGCAACGGCCTCAGCGCCGCTGGCCCAGAGGTCGTTGACCACCACCTGCAGGTCCGTGTAGTGCAGGATAACCGTGTTGGGATCATCTCCA
>Ga0209899_1000032_pt1 | contig 26906 bp, 16 predicted proteins | sample GWRWS1_0_10_FD_187228 | JGI IMG/M metagenome (GOLD analysis project Ga0209899, IMG submission 187228) | Riverbed sediment microbial communities from areas with vegetation nearby in Columbia River, Washington, USA - GW-RW S1_0_10 (SPAdes)... | ecosystem: Environmental > Aquatic > Freshwater >...
ACAGCGATGAACTCGGCGTACCGATCGCGGCCGACGACCTGGGTCGAGGCCTCTTCCATTCCGACGCCCAGGTCGCGCATCACCGCCGGCTGAATGTCGAGCGCGTACGGACCGAACGCAGCCCCCGTGCCGACGGCCCCGGACATCTTGCCGACGACGACCCGGGGCGACGCTTCCAGCAACCGGTCGGCGTGGCGGGCGGTCTCCGAGGCGAAGACCGCCATCTTGAGTCCGAACGTGATCGGGACCGCGGCTTGCCCGTGCGTGCGCCCGAGCATGACGGTCCGCTTATGCTTCGCCGCCAGGCCCGCCAGCACCGTCGTGAGCTCGCCGAGGTCGGCTTCGAGGAGACGGATCGCATCGCGGAGCTGGAGCGCCGTCGCGGTATCGAGGATGTCGTTGCTCGTCGCGCCGAGATGGACGTACTTTCCGGCGTCTCCTTCGCACGCCTCCGTCAGCGCCAGGACGACGGCCATCAGGTCATGGCGCGTCTCCTCCTCGAGTTCCTGGACGCGCCGGACGGTCACCCGCTTCGTCGTGGCCTTCCTCGCGATTTCGGCCGCGGCCTGCTCTGGGATCAGCCCGACCTTCGCCTCCGCGCGGGCGAGGGCCGCCTCGACGTCGAGGAGGCGCTGCAGCCGGGACTCCTCTTCGAAGATCCCCTTCATCTTCGGCCGCCCGTAGCGGAAGTCGATCGGGCACAGGAGAGACATGGCAACCCGGCGAGGGCAAAGCCCGGAGGTGTTATGGAGCTTTCTCCCGCTCCCGTATCGTCACGGGGGAGACGGGATCTTCGGGACTCGACTCCCCCGGTGACGGCCCCGTTCGACGTGGCCTGGAGGGCGTTCTTCGTCAGATTGACGAGCACCTGCTGAATCCGCCGCGGGTCCACGTCGGCGACGACCGGTTGGCCCACCACCTCTTTTCGCAGCTCGACGCCGTCGTGGAGGTACGGCTCCATCTGTTCGAGCGAGCCGTCCACGATCGTTCGGAGGTCCGTCTCGAACGGTTGAATCGGAGGAGGCCGAGTCAAGCCCGCGAGATCCTGGAGGATCGACCCGATGAGGCGCCGCTGGGCGTTGATTTTCTCGAGGCGGCTGACGATTTCCGGATCTTGGGCGCGCTTCGCGGCGGTCGCCGCGAGCAAGGAGATGTTCGTGAGCGGCGTGTTGATCTCATGGGCCACATAGCCCGTCAAGCGACCCATCGCCGCGAGTCGCTCGGTCTCGATGAGCCGTCGTTCCAGATTTTTCTATCTCCGTGATGTCGACGACGGCCGAGAGGAGCGCTCCGTGAGGACCGAGGGACAGGTTCTCGACGGCGACGATCACGTGCCGCGTCTTTCCGGTCTTCGTCTGCAGCGTGAGTTCGACGTTGCGGACCGACTCGCTCGAGCGGAGTTTCTCGAGGAGCGCTTCGCGAGCCGCGGGATTCGACCATAGGCCGATTTCCAGCGAGGTATGGCCGATCACCTCCTCGCGGGTGAACTCGAACAGTCGCAGGAACGACTCGTTCACATCGATGAACCGGTTGTCGGGCGATGCCAGGAGGCTCATCGCCACCGGCGTCCCGTAGAACGATTTCTGAAAGCGTTCCTCGGATTCCCGGCGGGCCGACTCCAGCTCCTTTTGCGCGCTGATGTCTCGGGCAAATCCGACGAACGCAGGCGGCTCTCCGGCAATCCGCGTGATGGCGAGCTCCACGGGGAATTCCGTCCCGTCCTTCCGAAGGCCCGTGAGTTCGATGCGTCGGCCCAGCACCGGTCCGTCACCCGTCTCGAGGTATCGCGCGAGGCCACGGCGGTGCGACTCCCGAAGCGACGGCGGAACGATCGTCTCCGCCAGGGTCTTCCCAATCACCTCATCGCGTCGGTAGCCGAAAGTCCGCTCCGCGGCGGGATTGAAGTCGACGATCCGGCCCTCGTGGTCCATCGCGATGACGCTGTCCAGTGCGGTATCGAGGATGGCGGCGCGCCGGGCTTCGCTTTCCCGCAAGGTCAAGGTTGACTTGTGGCCTCGGAGGGCGCGAGCGGTGCGGTGCCGCGCGCGCGGACGTTTCTTCGATGGCGCTCGAGACATGGCGGCAAACCCGGAGGGCTCGGAGAGCAACCGCCCCGCGGCCCGCGATGGCCCACGTCCCTATTTATGGCGTCCGAGCGAATTGTTCCCTTTTCCTCCATGTGGAAGGGCTGTGCCGAGCGCGAGGCCGTCCCCCGGTTGAGAAAATGAAAAGGGGAGCAAGGGGCGACCGAGTCGCCCTCCGCCCGTTTACTTCTTCCGTCCCATCATGGCCGCGAGGGCCGCGATCACGACGAGCGCGAGGACTGCCACGATGATGGTACTCGTGTCGAGGCCGGCGGTGACCCGCGGTTCGACGGTGCCGACGCGTTGCTCCGCGACGACGGTGGTGCTCCCACTGCTTTCCACATAACCGGGGGCCGTCGCCGTGGCAACGATCCGGAACTGGGTCCGCGGACCGACGTCCGCGGTGAACGTCGTGATGAAGCGGCCTTGGGCGTCCGTCGGGCCGGATGCGGTCGCGACGCTCCCTCCGAGGCCGACGACTTGGACGCTGACCGTCGCCCCGGAGACCGGCGACCCGCCGGACGTCACTGTGACGGTGATCGTCGATTGCCCGCGCGACGCGATCGTGACGGCGGACGAACTCACACTCACCGCGAGCGGGCGCGTGTCCGAGGCCACCGTCATCCACGCAGACGTCGTCGCGCCGGCGTATCCGAGCTTCGACGCTTGAACCGTCACTTGAACGTCCGTCGCGCCCTGCGCACTGGGGGCCGTGAGGATCTTGCTCAACGTGCCCGCCAGATCCGTCGTCCCGCTGGCCACCTGGATCCCGCCGATCCAGAAGGAAACGTCGGCTCCCGCCACTGGCGCGCCTGCCGAGTCCTTCACGGTGGCGATCGCGGTCGTCGTCTGCCCGGCCTTGACGGCCGTCGGAATGACGGTCAAGGTCGCCGAAAGCGGACCGAGCTGGGCCACGTGGAGCATCTGGTACGTCCAGAAGTTGTTGACGCCACCGGGCATACTCACCCAGCCGTCGAACGATCCGCGCACCGCCGCCTCGATCGCGTTGAAGTGCAGGACCGGGACGAAGAACCCCTGTGTCATCGTCCGCATCTGCGCATCGAACACGGCCGTCGTGCGGGCCGCGGGATCGAGCGCCGCATTCGCGGTCGAGAGGTTCGCGTCCAACGTCGAGTCGACGACCCCGAAGATGTTCAGGGCGCCCGAGCTGTGCACGTAGTCCCACAAGAAACCCGGATCGAGGGTCGTGTCGAGCGTCGCGGCGAACACGTCGTAGTTGCCGCCGGCGAGGGTGCTCAGGATCGTCGCACTCGGCACGCTGACGAGGGTCGCGCGGATCCCGAGGCGCGTGAACACGTCAACGGTCGCTTCCTGGATCGTGAAGGTTCGCGCGTCCTCCGTGACCGGGATCCCGATAACGGTCAAGGCGAGCGGCGCCCCATTCGGTCGCTCGCGCCAGCCGTCGCCGTCTCGGTCCAGGTAGCCGGCGTTGTCGAGGAGTTGCAGGCTCTGGGTGAGCAGGGCCGTCGAACGCCCGCCGACAATCGTGATCGTCACCTGGTACGTCGGGACGGCCGGGTTGTACCATGGCACGTCCTCCTGGATGACCGGGCTACGCGAGATGATCGTCGACGGATACAGCTGGCGATACAGGATCGGGTTTAACGTCACTGCCAGCGCGGATCGCAGGCTCGCGTCCGACGTCACCCGGCTCGAGTCCATGTTGAACCCGAACGAGAGCTGTCGGAACCCGGGGTTCTGGACGATCGTCGCATCGTTCAGGAGCGTCTTGTTGACGCCACCGATGTTGATGATCTGGGACGGCTCGTCCACGAGGAGGCTCCAGCCGATGAAGTCCAGGTTCCCGCTCAGCAGTGCCGTTGCCGCGGTCGTCGTGCTGCTGTAGACGCTGAACGTGACGGTCTCGAGGTACGGCGGCCGGAAGTGCGCGGCGTTTGCCGTCAGGGTCCAAGAGGTCGCTGTCGACGATGTGAGCTTCCACGGTCCGCTCCCGACGGGGTTCGCCACGCTGCCGGTCTTCACGATCGGGAGGCTCAGGCCCCGCCCGAACAGCAGGCCGCCTCCGGACGCGGAGGACAACGTGACCGTGTTTCCGGTGTTCGCGGCCGCGAGATCCGCAGGGACGCGCCCGGCCGTCTTGTACTGGTTGTACGAGTACACGACGTCCGCACCACCGACGGTCGTGCCGTCATGGAACTTCAGATCTGATCGCAACGTCGCCGTGAGCGTCGTGCCGGAGATCGACCACGAGGATGCCGCCCAAGGGGTCGGCGTGAGGGTCGCCGAGTCGATCCGACCGAGGCTGTCGTAGACGAGCGGGATCACGTTCCAGCTGTCCGCATTCGTCGCCGTGAACGGATTCAAGCTGATCGCGCTGCGCACGCCCACCCGGAGGTTCCCGCCGTAGAGGCCGGATGCATCCCCGTGGGTGGCCTTCGCCGGGACCGCCGAAGACAGGAGGAGCAACAGGACGAGCCCGAGGATCGCCGCAACCGCAATCTTGCGCATCACAGCTCACCTCCTTCCGGTGGCGGGAGCTCCTCCTCTGCCGCGGCTCCCTGCTCTTTCTTCATCTGCTCCATCTTCATGCCGCTTTCTCCCCCACCGCCGCCTCCTCCGCGGCCCCTTCGGGCCTGTCCGATCGCGAGGCCGACGAGGAGGGCGATGACGGTGAGCACGGGCAACAGGATCAGTCCGACCGACGCGATCGACACCCCTTGCGGCACGTACGAGACCGCTTGGGACGTCGTCGCGGTGTTGCCCGCGGCGTCCGTCGCTTCCACGAAGATCACGTTCGAGCCGAAGCTGAGCGCGACGCTGGTCGAGTAGCGTCCGGCCGTCACGGTGACTGGCTGCCCGTTCACCGTCACAAAGGAGACCGAGCTCTCGACGCTCCCACCGACGGTGACCGTCGCGGAGCTGACCTCGGTCGGTAAGGCGTCCATGGTCAGGGTCGGCGGCGTGGTGTCCCGCGTGACCGTGAGGCTCGCGGAGCCTTGGTTGCCCGCGGCATCCGTCGCCACGATTGCGATCGAGTTCGAGCCTTCCGTGAGCGACACGGGCACTTCGAACGAGCCGTCCGCATGGACCATGGCCGGGATGCCGGCGACGGTCAAGGACGAAGCTTCGCTCACGACGCCCGAGACGACCGTCAGGTCCTTGGACGTCAAGAGGCCGGCCGAGCTCCGCAGAAGGGAGACGGCGGGCGCGGTCGAGTCGCTGACGACCGTCAGGGATGTCGCCGCGGTATTCCCGAGGGCATCCGTCGCGCTGACGTCGATCGTGTTCGTTCCCTGGATGAGGGTGACGGACGCGCTGAACGCGCCGGCTCCGTCCACGAAGACGCCGGATCCTCCGATCGACACACTGGCCCCAGGCTCCGTCTGGCCCGCGACTGTGACGGTCGCGGCGGACGTCACGAGACCCGGCGTCGGCGACGAGATGTCGAGCCGCGGCGCCGTGGTATCGATCGAGAACGACCACGCGGTCGTCGCGAGGTTCCCGGCGAAGTCGCCGGCCTGGACGATCATCGTGTGCGAGCCGTCGCTCAACGGCTGAATCGGCGTGAAGAGGACGGTTCCGGTCGGGTAGCCGACGTTCGTCGAATGCGGTACACTGATCGACGCGATCGACGTGATGTCGACGCCATCGAGCCAGACCACGATCTTCGTTTGATCGATCTCGCCTCGGTTGGCGAAGGCGCCCGGCTGGTTGTCGTTAATCTGGACAAACATGCCGGGCGTCGAATCGCTCACCACGCTGCCTTGCGCCGGAAGCTGGCTGCTGAACGACGGCGGCGTGATGTCGTAGCTGTACAAAATCGTGATCTGCTGCGCGAGCGCGAACGGCGCGAAGCCGGGGCTCGCGAACAAGAAGCTCGTCAGCACGCCTTCCGGATGGCTTCCGGGGAAGTCCCAGCCGATGTCGAAGCCCGATGGCGTGAAGGCGGCCACGGTTGTCGAGGGCGCGTTCTGAGACGCGAACGGCGACACGCCGATCTTGTTGATCGTCAGCGTAAGGTCGAACAACCCTCCGGTAGCCGGCACATCGAACCCGGCGGCGTGGACCCAATAGCAGCCCGCGGCCGGGAACGAGAGCGAGGCTGATTCCGGATTGCTCGAAGTCGCCGCGACGGTTCCCACCGCGTCGTCGGCGACTGTATAGACCCCGTCGCAGTCCGCATCGTAGAAGATGCCCACGTCGACGTCGCTCGCGCCGCCGTAGAAGAACAGCGACCAGGTCGCCACGATCGTTCCGGATGGGATGAAGGTCTCGACCTTGTTCGGAGCGGCGAACAAGTAGTTGATGAAGGGGCCACCGGGATACGGATACGAATCCACCGGCTGTCCGTCGAAGCCGTTGGTCACGATTTCCGTGACCGCCGTTCCCAATCCATCCTGGAGCGGCACTTGCGACGTCACCGTAATCGGCACCGACCCGGCGAGACGGTTCGTCGAGATCCGAGCCATGATGGGGTTCGTCTCCATGATGCCGGCGTCCAAGCTGAAGGGCTCGCTTCCCGCGACAGAGTTGAGTGCTTTCATCTGGATCGCGATCGGCCCGTTCATCACGTCCGTCGTGAGGAACTCCTTGTTGAGGTACAACGTATCGCTGGCGCCGAGGATCTCCTTCGTCGTTGCGATCTCGACCATCGTGCCGGGTCCGAACCTGGCGTCATCCGTCCACAAGGCATCCGCCTGAAGGGTGTAGACCGTGATTTCTCCCTCCGAGGGGGCTGAGTCGAGCAGCAGGTCGTAGAGCATCCGGCGGTTCGCGGCCGATTGCGCAGAGAAGTCCGCCCAGAACAGGCGCGAGTCCCCGATATTCCGCCAGACGCCGGGGAGCTGACCCTGACCGATCCCGTTGTTGTCGTAGAGGTCCGTCGCGGACACGCCGCCGCCGAATAGCAGCGGGAGTCCGCTGGCGGGCACCGTGATCAGGACCGGTACGAGGCTCGACTTGGATCCGTCGTTGACCCAAATTACGCCCTGGTACATCCCCGCCTGCGTTCCCGCCGGGACCGTGAAGCCCACGCTGAACGAGGCCGTGCCAGTCGCCGGCACGAGAACGGACGCAGCGCTCGGGGTCGCCCACGCCCAGTCCGCTTTGCCGTAGAATTCCACGGTGACCGGGGTCAGGCCGTGCGCGCCCGCGAAGTCGCGGAACGATATCCCGAGCCCGTCGTCGACCCGGTCTTTCGGGTCACGGAGCTGCAGGAACGTGTCCGACCCGCCCTCCATTCCAAAGCCGAACCGGTTCTGTTCGTACGGTCGATCGAATCCCGGGGTGTCACTCGGATGGCCGGGGTAGTTGTACCAATCGAACGCCTCGATGAACGTATCTGGGGACGTGCTGAGGGTGTTCGGGTCCCGGACGAAGTTGATGCGAATGAAGTCCGCCGCATTCCATCCGGCCGAGATATCCGTTCCGCTCGGGTAGCTGGGGTCTTGGGGGTCGACTGCTATGCCAGTCGAGCCGTACAACCCTGAAGGTTTGAGCACCTTCCAGTCGCGCACAAACGGCGCCGCCTGGAAGTCCCACGTGAACGTAAAGTCCGGCGCGATTTTCGTGTACATCGCGTCGCCGATCGTGACGGTGACGTCCGAGACGGTCGGGTTATAAACCGTGAGACTGGACGAGGCGGACGCGCCCGGTGCAATCTGGTTCACGAACGCCGGACGATGCACCCCTCCAAAGGAACCGGGAGTGAGGAACGACGGGTCGAGGTAAACACCCGACGCACCGGATGCGAGCTTCACTGCTGCCGATGCATTCACCCACCCGGCGCCCTGCTGAAGGACGTCGTAGCCGTGGTCGTCCGCGGAGGACATCAGGATTTCTTTCGCCTGCGTCGAAGTGGGCCAGCCTCCCGTCGCGTCATGGAACGCTTGGTAGATCAGGCCAACCACACCCGCGGTCACGGGGGTCGACATCGAAGTCCCGGCCCACAGGTCCCACGCGCCCAGCCCGTCGCATCCGAAGTCCAGGCACGCGGAGTTCAGCGGTCGACCTCCGAGGGCGAACTCCGCGGTGGCGAAGACGTCCGGCTCTGGAGTGCCGAGGACGGTCGGACCTTTGCTCGTGAAGCTCGCTGGCTCTCCGTACGGCCCGGCTCCATGGATGCACGAGCCGAAAATGCCGAAGTCGCAGTATGCCTCGCCGAGATCGAACCCAAAGATCGTGCGGTAGTTCATGTTCGTCCCGCCGCCGACCGTGATCACGCCCGGTGCGGTGTTCGGCGGGGTCGAGGTCGAGTATCCGGGACCGTTGTTGCCGGCTGCGAAAAGAATCGAAAAATTCGGGACTTGGTTCGTCGTGAGGTCGTACAGGTACCGCTCGATGTTCGTGAAGCCGGTCTCCTGCGGCCTCGTGTAGCCCCAGCTGTTCGTGGCGATGTTCGCTTCGTCGCCGGTGCCGGGGATGCCGTCGTAGCCGTGGGACGAGAAGTAGAACAGTTCGGCGATGTCGAGGGAGGTCGGTAGGTCGACGCCGACGATTTTGATGTTGGGGGCGGTGCCGTAAACATCGAGGAGACCGAAGAAGTTGCCCACAGGATTGCCCGCGAGGTCCGTCGACACCCAGGTTCCGTGTTCCTCGCCGAGGGCGAATGAGCCGTAGAAGGCGACGAGGTCGCCGGGTCCGGGGACGAACAGGTCCCAGCCCTGGCGTTGCGCCGTGATGTTCGCGTACGGCACGGGCAGGCCTGTGTTGTACGTGGCGGTCACTGGCGCGCCGGCGAGCGGCGGGGTGTTGAACGCGATGGCTCCCGTATCGTAGTTCAGCGTCCAGGTGTCCAGCTGGTAAAGGATGTCAACGAAGTCGCCGTCCGGGAAATTCGTAAGCCACGTGATCACACCGGTCGTCGGGTTGATGCTATAATCGACTCCCTGGACGAGCGAGCCGCTCGAGTTGAAGATGTCGTAGACGAGGGATATGGGGTAGCCGTCCGCGAGGAGCGTGGCTGTATCGACCGCCGCGCCGGTCATCGCGTTCACCCCGGCCGTCAGCTGGGCCGTCGTCCCCGTTTCATCCCCGAGCCCCGTTGTGTCCACGATCGGCTCTTCGAAGATATCCTCCGCTGCGCTCGGCCAGTAGACACTCCCGAGCGCGAGGGTCGCGGTAGCCAGGTTCGTTCCGTCGACGTCCGTCTCAATCCAACCGTTTGCGAGGGACGCGCTCGTCTCCGTCCCCGTCGCCGACGCGATCACGACTTCGCCCGAGACGGCGTTCGTTTGCTTCGCGATGAAGTAGAGGAGGCCGCCCGAGATGTCGTAGAAGTTGTCTGCGTTGAGGTCGAGGCCGGAGATTGGGTCGGCGATCGTTACCGACTTGTCGTTCGTGAAGTTGTAGTCGTCGTTCAGGTCCACGTAGACCGTGTCGTACACGCCCGAGGTCGTGGAATCGGTCACGAGGATGCCGGGACGCTCGCAGTGAATTCCCTCGAGGTACTGGTCCTTGTTGACGCCGAGGTGGTACCAGCCGCTCGCGCTGGGGATAGCCCAAGCATCGGCCGGGGTGCCGACGATGTATGTGCGGCTGATACGAGTGCCAGCGCCGGGGCAACTCGTCCAGGTCGGGGCAACCCGGTTCGTCAATTGGAGGAAGCCGTACGCGAAGCCTGTCGCGTAGGTCAAGGTTCCCGTACCGCTCGCCGTTGCACGGTAGCTCGTGTCGGTGAACCACGTGGCCCCTCCGAAGGAGAAGAAGGCCGGGTACGGGGCTCGGTCGAGGTCACTGGATGCGGTGAACAGCGAGAGTTCGTTCCATAGGGAGAATTGGCTGTGCATGATCGGATAACCGAAGTAGGGGGATGCCGGGTTCGCGTCGACCGCCCAGCGGCCGACGCCGACCGAGGGATCGTAGAGGTTCGGGTGCGCGAAATCGGTGCCCCAATCCTGAACCGCGATGTTGACGCCGTCGCCGCGAGCTATCGCCCAGGCGTCCGGTGCATGGTGGGACTGAACGATGCCCCAATCCGCAGGGGAGATGTCACTCGGAGGCGTCGATTGTCGTTCGCGGAACGCGTCCAACTGTTCGCGGGTCGCGGTGAGATCGAAGTTCGTGAAGTCCGCTGGCGCGGGGCGGTCGTTCGCGTCGATGCCGAGGACGCCTGGGAGTTTGGCTAGAGTCGAAAGCGCAGACGCGGGCACCAGGACCGCCGTCGAGACGATGCCCTGGGCCGTCGCATGGAGGCGCGTCTCCGAGCGGACTGACTCGCCCCGGAAGTCTTCCGGAAGCGACTGGACTGCGTACTTGCCCAACAACGGAGCCAGCGAATTCATGTCGTCCGTGTAGATGACAACGCTCTGAAGCTCCTTCGAGCCTCGATCGGCAACATCCCGCAACGACGAGCTCAGCTTCATCCGCCACGAATCCGTGGGAACCGTAAGCGTCGAAGGGTTTGCCGAGTTCAAAGGCGACGACGTGACACCTGTCGTTGGCGCGGCGGGCGACTCGATCGCGCGTGCGGAGGCAACGGGTGCCGCCGTCACGAGACCGAGAAGGCCTGTCAAGACCATCACGCCGACGATCAGAAAGCTTAGCGCTCTGCGAGCGGTGGTATTCGACATTCGACTCCCTCTCCCCAACACGGAAGGCCTGCGGGGATTCGTTCGAGCGTATAAATAAATTCCCCAGATTACTGAGGCCTCGAGCCGGCCGCTGAACCTCTGTGACCGAGCGCTGTGTTGTGAGCTCTTCTTGATCCTCTTTTTGGAGATTTTTCTCCATGAATAACTATTATCTAATGGCTATTATATACCACGGGTGATTCTTATACTACGGGTGATTCGAGAAACGTCCTAAGGGGCTCCCCCTCGGCCCAAGCCGAGGCAGTGCCTCAAAGGCGCTCGAGGTCTCGGCCGCGGCGTAATCCCTCAGGGGCCAGAAAGTCAGCGAGCGCGTAGCCGGCCACAGAGCCGACCAGGTGGATCGGAATTAGGAACAGCGAGGCGAAGACGATCACCGCGCGGACGGAGTCCGAAGGACCGAGGGCCTCGAGCCCCGGGACGACCCCCGCGAAGACCGGGGCGTACACCGAGATCAGAACAATGACGATGGCGATCGATGATGCCACGAAGCCCGCGAGGACGAGGAATTGCGGCTCCGCGTCTCGAAGGCGCAATCCGATTGCGATTCCGACGGCCAACGCGACGAAGATGATTGTCCCCCCGACGTCCAAGCTCACCAGGAGTCCGTAGTCCGCGAAGTTCGCGACCGAGACGAGCGTCCCCATCGAGAACCCGGCCAGGACGACGAAGATCCCTTCGATCAGGACTCGGCGAACGAGCTCACGATCCATACGGGACGATTCCTCCTGATGTGACGAACACAATCCCGAGGACGCGCTCGACGATCGACGTGCCATGCACGCGGTAGACGAGCGAGGCATCGATGATCGGGAAGTAGTATCCGCCGAAAGTGAGGTTCAACCGCGCAAGCTGCGTCGGCTGCGTCGCGCCGAACACCGTCGCGTTTCCCCATACGCTCGCGGTACTGTGCGGACCGACGACGTAGCCGATGCCCGGAGGGAAGAAGCCCCCGGGGACGACGAAGAGCGATGCTCCCTTTTCGGCGAACGAACGAGTGTCCGTCAGGTTGTCCATATAGAACCGGTACGAGATGTGCATGATGTCGATCGCGATGCCCGATGGATTCCGGAGGAAGAACAGAACGCCGACGGTCACGTTCTGGTCCGGCGACGTGACGGCGGGAATCGTCACGTTCTCGTAGCCGATGTTGCCGCCGATCTGCATGCGCGCGTCGCTCGCGGCAATGTACCGGTCCAAGAAGTTCGCCCACACGATTGCCCCGACGACGGCGAGGACCGCGAGGAACGCCGCCGCGACCTTAGGAAACCACGTCATGCCGGCGGCCCTCCGCCGGATTCTGCCACCGCGGCGGGAGGCGCACCCGAAGATAATCCGACCTCACCGGCGAAATGGCATTCCGCGAAGTGGCCTGGTACGATCTCCCGCAATTCGGGCTTCGTCGTCTTGCAGATTTCTTGCGCGTACGGACAGCGCGGATGGAACGTGCACCCGCTCGGCAGGTCGATTGGGCTCGGCAGCTCTCCCTGAATTTTCGCGCGCCCGCGCTGGAACTTCGGGTCCGGCACCGGAACCGACGTCAGGAGCGCCTGGGTGTACGGGTGCAGCGGTTTCGCGATAACCTCCTCCGCGGTCCCGAGCTCGACGATCCGCCCCAGGTACATGACCGCAATCCGGTCGGACATGTACCGCGTCACGCCGACGTCGTGGGAGATGAAGGCGAGGGTGAGCCGGAATTCGTCGCGGAGCTGGAGCAGGAGATTCATGACGCCCGCGCGGATCGAGACGTCGAGCATGGACACCGGCTCGTCCGCGACGATGAACTCCGGCTGGAGGACGATCGCCCGCGCAATCGCGACCCGCTGCCGCTGCCCGCCACTCAATTCGTGCGGATAGCGGTACATGAAGTCCGATGCCGGCGCGAGTTCCGCGTGCTCGAGCGCTTTCGCGATCAGGTCTTCGCGGTCCTCCAGGGAATCCGTCACGCCGTGAACCGCCAGCGGCTCCGCGACCGCGTCCATCACGGTGAACCGCGGGTTGAGGGATTCGTACGGATCCTGGAAGATCATCTGGACGCGGCGGCGGAAGTCCTTCAGCGGTGCTCCCCTCAGGGCCGCGATGTCGTTGCCGTGGAAGAGGAGCTGGCCCTCGGTGGGCTCCTCCAACTTCACGAGGAGGCGACCGGTCGTCGTCTTCCCACAGCCCGACTCCCCGACGATCCCGAGGATCTCGCTCCGCTTGATCGAGAAATCGATTCCGTCGACGGCGTGGACTTGCTTCTCTCTCCCGCGGAGGGCGTCCAACAAACCCGCTTTCAACGGGAAGAGCTTCCGGAGCCCGCGGACGTCCCAGACCACGCCGTCCTCCGTCATGCGAGGCTCCCGGAGAAGATTTCTTTCGCGAAGTGGCAACGGGAGCGATGGCCCGTGTCGACCTCGATGAGTTCGGGACGCTCGCGTGTGCAGATGTCCTGCGCAAATCGACAGCGGGGATGGAAGCGACATCCGGTCGGCGGGTTCACGAGATCCGGCGGCGATCCGGGAATCGCCCGTAGCTTCTTCTTCGGGCCCTTCACGCTCGGGAACGCCTCGAGCAGGCCGATGGCGTAAGGATGAGAGGGTCGTTCGAAGACGCTCTCCGTGGTCCCCTCTTCGACGATCTCGCCCGCGTACATGATGACGATGCGGTCCGAGACTTCCGCGACGACGGAGATGTCGTGTGTGATGATCATCATCGCGAGGTCCAGCTCCCGCTGCAGATCACGGATCTCTCCGAGGATCCGGTCCTGCATGATGACGTCGAGGGCCGTCGTGGGCTCGTCCGCGATGATCAGGTCCGGCTTGCAGGCCAGTGCCATCGCGATCATCGCGCGCTGCTTCATGCCACCGGAGAACTCGTGCGGGTATCCCTCCGACCGATCCGCGGTCATGCCGACCAGCTTGAACAGTTCCTTGATTCGAGCCTTGCGTTGTTCGCCCGTCATCTCCATGTGGGCCTCGAGCGCCTCCTCGATCTGGTCGCCGACTCGGTACACCGGGTTGAAGGCGTTCATCGCGCCTTGAAAGATCATCGAGACCTGCGACCATCGCATCGTCTGCATGCGATTCCGTTGGGATCGCTGGATCGCGCGTCGCGTGAAGCCGCGGTTCCAGGCGCGCTCGCGTCTCTCGACGAGGTCGAGCAGGTCTCGTTTCAGGATCTCGGGATCGGCCTGTCCGTTCGCGATCATCGCCTGGGCGTCCTCGAGTAGCGAGGACTCCTGCTGGAGGATCGGCATCAGCTCGTTGGCGGCCTTCGAGGCTTTGTCCGCCTGCATACCAGCCGCGCGCATCGCCAGCATGTCCCGCACTGCCCGCGCGGATCCGTCCTGCTCGAGGAGGAACTTCAGTTCGTGCGTCAGGGGTGCTCGGAAGACGAGTTCGCCACCGACGCGGACCTCTCCGGTGACGATGCGCGCGTTCGAGGGGAGGATCTGCAGAATGCCGAAGGCCAATGTCGTCTTGCCGCACCCCGATTCGCCGACCAGCCCGACCGTCTTGCTGCGATCCGCCGTGAAATCGACGCCGTCGACGGCCTTCACCTCGCCCTTGCGCACGCGGTAGTAGGTTCGCAGATTCCGGATCTCAAGCAGCGCCACCGAGTATTCACCTCGTGCGCAGCCGGGGGTTGATGATCTGCTCGAACGCACGACCGGTCAGGAAAAATGCGAGCGACAAGACCGTGATTCCCAGGCCCGGCGGGAGGAGCCACCAGTACGCTCGGAGCAGGTCCGCCTGCTGGACCGTCGACAGCATCTGACCCCAGCTCGGGGTGTTCGGATCCCCAAGGCCGATGAAGCTGAGGGCCGCCTCGAGGAGGATCGCGCCGCTTACCGCGAACGTCATGTAAAGGAACACGAGCGGCATGACGTTCGGCGTCAAGTGTCGGAACATGATCCGGACGGCGCTCGCTCCGGTCACTCGCGCCGACTGAATGTAGGGGCGTTCCTTGAGGCTGAGGACTTCGGACCGAATGACCCGCGCTGTGCCTGGCCATGACAGAAGGGCTATTACGAGGATGATGTTCCAGATGCTCGAGCCGAGGACGGCGGCGAGGATGATGAGGAGCGGCAGGAGCGGGAGGACGAGGATGACGTCCGTGAATCGCATGAGGACGATGTCCGTCTTGCGGCCGAGGTAGCCCGCGACGAGGCCGACCACGAGGCCGATGCCGACGGTCAGGAGAGCGACTGAGAAACCCACGATGAGGGCGATCCGCGAGCCCCAGATGAACTGGCTGAAGATGTCTCGGCCTTGCAGGTCCGTGCCCCAGAGGTACTGGTTGCCGGACGGATACGTTCCGGGCGGTAGTGGGGCGAGGTATTTGCCGGTCGAGGAGATCGCATAGACCCAGCCTTTCCCCGTGCCGAGCCAGACGTTGGGAATGTTGAGCTGGCTGCCGACTTGCGTGGTCCAGATCGACGGGGAGGCCGCTAAAGTGCCATTGAAGTCCTTGCGCCACAGCATGTCGCCGACCTCGGACAGGCTGTATATGATTCCCGTATCGTCCGCTGGATCGGGCGTCCCCTTCGGATCCACGCCGACACCGAAGATGATTCGTTGGGCGATCGCGAGGACCGGCGCGGCGGTGAACCGGAACCCTAGCTCTTGCAGGACCTTGTCGGCGAAGCGCCACTTCACGGTCCCAGCACTCAACGTACCGACCGCGTCGCGGGCAATCGAGTACAGGATGCCGGAACTGGATGTCACATAGACCGTCGTCGAGTCGAGGAACGGGGACGAAAGGGGTCCCGGATCCCGCTGCGACACCGTCTGCATGACCGGGATCGTGCGGAGGGGTAAGGTCGGATGCAGCTGGGCAGCAGGAGACGACTCCCAGGGTGCGTACGGCGCAGCCGTGTCGGTCTTGCGGGCAAAGAGCCATCCGTCGTCCGAGGCCGCGTAGACGAGCTCGCCGAAACTGCCATCCGCCAGGATCGACGGGAGCGCGACGACGGGTGCGGAGGTCCACGGCGTGCTCACCGGAAATCCCGTCCACGCGAGCGTGCCGTTGCCCGAGTACACGGACTGCCAGTCGCCGGCATTCAGGAAGAGCCGCTGACCGTCCTCCGTGAGCGCGGGCGAATAACTCGGGTTCGTCGGCGAGTTCATCGGCGCGGACGCCATGCGAATGGAAATCCCCGGGCCGTAAGTCCGCTCCCAGAGGAGGGACAGATTCGAGGCGGCGAACGCATACAGGTTTCCGTCCGAGGTCCCCACGAAAACGGACTCGCCGGGATTCCGCCGGGGCAACGCCGGAGGCGCCGGATCATCCGTGGGCTCGGACCAGACGGCAATTGAAGTCACGCTTCCGACCACCGACCGGGTCATGACATCCGGTCCGCCGGGCACGGGGGTCGCCCCTCCGCATCTCTTCAGAGGGTCACCGGGCGAGCAGCTGTCGTTGAGCGCGTAGAAGGTTCCATCCGAGGTCCCGACGTACACGACGAAATCGATGTAGTTCGGGTTCGTCTTGCTGCCGAAGTTCGCGGCCACCGGGCCGGTAGTGATCTCCGCGCTGGTTGTGAATGCGGCCCTCTGATCCGACGCGATCCATCCTCTCGATCCCCCTGCAACTGGGTCGATTCCGAGGAGCTTGTCGCCGGATGCCGCGTAAAGGCGATCGGCCCGCGAATCGGTCGCGCGCGGAATCACGCGCATCGCGACCTGCGAGTGTATCGGATTACCGGCGCCGAAGAGAAAGCTCGACGTGTCCGCTTGCCAATAGGTGTCGAGGGCGATGACGTCCTCCGACGGCGCTCGCCAGTAGATGGGGTCCCGGAGCCCGAGGTACGGAGCGAGCCCCGCGAGGATGACGAAGACGATCATGATGCCGATTCCCACGACCCCGATCCGGCTCTCCTTGAAGAGCGCCCAGGTGTTCGCGAGGTTCCGACGATAGGCCCGCAGGCGTTCCTTCGTCAGGTCCCAATCGACCATTACAATCGAACCCTCGGGTCCAGGTACGCGTACGCGACGTCAGCGACGACGTTACCGAGGACCGTCAGCAAGGCGAGGATGAAGAAAGCTCCCTGGACCGCGGGGAAGTCTTGGGACAGGGTCCGCACGACGAAGTAGAATCCCATCCCCGGCCAGGAGAAAATCGTCTCCGTGAGGACGCCGCCGCTGATTACCGTGGCCATTGCGATGGCCGTGACCGTCGTGACGGGGAGCATCGCGTTCCGCGCCGCGTGCTTGTACATGACGGTCCGTTCCTTGAGGCCCTTCGCACGTGCGACCGTCACGAAATCCTCTCCGAGCACTTCGAGGAGGGAGTTCCGCATGAGCAGGACGTACCCCGCGAAGTTCAAGATGACGAGGTTTGCGAGGGGGAGCGTCATGTGCCACAGGATGTCTCCCGCCCAGGCGAGTCCGGTAAGTGAGTTCCCGACCGCGTCGACCCCCCCGATGCCTCCGAAAGGAAACGCTCGCAAGGTGTATGCAAACACGAAAAGGAGGATGATCCCGAACCAGAAGATCGGCATCGAGTAGAAGAACAAGCTCGAGACGATCGCGGCAATCTCGCCTCGTGAGCCTCGGAACCAAGCGAGCAGGACGCCGCCACCGATTCCGATCAGCACGGAGACGATGGTCGCGGTGCCGAAGAGGAGGAGCGTGGGTCCGACTCGCTCTCGGATTTCCGAGCTCACCGGCCGGCCCGTCTGAAACGAGTTCCCGAAGCTCCCGGTCAGCATCCCGGCCAAGTAGAACCAGAACTCCTCCCACACCGGTCGGTCGACGGCGATGAGGGGATGGTTGAGGGCGAACTCGTTCGTGGCGCCTCGCGGGGTCAGAACGTGTCCGACGAGGTCGCCGAGGTCCCCTTGTGAGGATCGCACGATGAGATATACAACCGCAATCGAGCGTGTGTATGCGACGGGAGCCGTGAAGATGGCACCGCGTGGGTCCTCGTTCGTCACATAGGAGAACGGGGAGATGTCGACCAAATTTGCGGCAAACCCGAACGGGGCGTTCGCGACATCCCCCGTCGCGGGGTTTCGGACATTAAATTCGACCGGGTAGACCCCGTCCGTCGACGGAGTGTAACTCCCGGCAAACAGGCCACCGGCATATGTCAACGTCACGTTCGACACCGGGCCCGACGGCGGCGTCACGAGAGCCCAAGCCTCGAACGTCGACAGATCGGTCGGAACCGACGTGAGCGGCCGAACGGACAGGGTGACCGCGTCACCGACCAAGACGTGTTGCGATGGTTCGGCGCTCAATCCACGCAGGAAGATCGGGCTGCCGGGAGCGAAGACCTTCGGATCGACGTACGCGGCATGGAGGGTCGCCGTGTTCCCTTTCGAGTCGCGCACATCGATCGTGACGGCGTACAAGCCCGGGTCGGGGACCGTGAAGCTGCCCGACTTGAAGACGCCCGGTGCGCTCTCCCATCGCGCGAAGCCATATGCGACGCGCTGCGCGTCCCGCTCCTGAGGCGTCAACCCGGGCTGGATCAGGAACGACACGGGGTCGCCCGGCATCAGGCGGAAGAGCACGAACATCAAGACGAGGACGACGACGATCGTGACGACCGTCTGGGCCGCGCGCTTGATCAGGAACGACCGGAGTCCCACGGATTCTCCCCTCGCGTACCATCGTCCGTCGCGACTTCAACCTTCTCCAGCGTGGTCGGGCTCGACTGAGGTCCGGTCTGCCGGGGAGACGTGCGCGCTCGCGACCTACGGTTTCTTCCTCCCCCGGCGCCGGAGCCCGACGTAGACGCCGCCAGCTGCCCCCGTCCCGACGACGGCGCCGCCGATCAGCAGGACAGTAGTGGCGAATCCGTCAGTGGGCTGTTGAGGCGGCACATTCAGGACCGTCAACGTCATCTGCGAACTTCCGGACACGGGTCCGCGGGTGGCGGTGATGGTGATCGTGTACGTCGTGTCCGCCGTCACCGACGGCGCTGAGACCGCCACCTGCTGGTGGCCCGTCGCGTCCAGCGTGAACGTCGATGGCGTCAGCGTGATCGACGGCGAAGGCGTGAGAATCACATTCGCACCGGCCGCTGGCAAGCCGTTCTCGTCCGAAACCGTGACGTCGATTGCGCCCGCTCCTCCTTCGTTGACGACGTTTCCAAACGGCGTTTCAGCGAGCAACGTGAGGAATTGCGCTCCAGGCGGGAACGTCGTGATGACGACCGTCACCAGCCGCGCGGCACCGAACTCCGAGCTCGTCGCTTGAATCTCGAGGAACGTCGATACCGGCGTGGCGCCGGCGGTCAACGTCGGCGCGGTGAAGGTCGCCGCGAACTGACCGTTCGAGTTCGTCGTCCCCGTCGACGGGCTCACGGTTCCCAGCCCCGAGGTTCGGGAGATGTTGACCGAGGCCCCCGCAACCGCGACGCCTTGGGAGTCCCGCACGGTGACGGTGACGGGCGCGCTGCCACCGGAGGCGACGGCGGATGGCAGGCTCGCGGCCGATCGAATCACGCCGGGAGGTGCCGGGTCGAGCAAGATTCGGGACCAGTAGATCCAGACGTCGCCGCCGATGTCGGTCCGGAAGCTTGCCGGATCGATCCGGTCCTGGCGGAAGGCGAACACGTTCGTCCGGAAGTACAGCACGTTGTAGACCGCGTCCTGGAGGATCGCGCCTTGTGCCCACTTCCAGAGTTGGACGGCCTGGGTTCCGACGGCACCGGTCGCGTCGTCGATGATCGTGTCCAACGACGTGTTCACGTAGCTTTCGTAGTTCTGACCGGGAATCGGCGCGTTTCGGCTGTGGAAGAAAGCCTCGACGTAGCCGGGCTCGACGTATCCCGTCAGGGACCAGCCAAGGATCCACATGTCGAAGTTCCGCGCGTTCAGCGCGTCGACGATCGCCCCGAAGGCCGTGGCCCTCGAGTTGAGGTTCACGCCAATCGCGCGCATGTTCTGCGCGATCAGGGTTCCCGCGGACGCCCGGATCGGGTCGTAGTCCGCCTGCGGCGTGAGCATATCGATCTGTCGGGTGCCGATGCCGGGTAGGCTGCGGCATCCGGTCCCGTCCGGAAGACACGCACCCGGTGGGTCCACGCCGTATCCTTGCGGGCCGTAGAACGAGGAGTCGGCCGCGGCGGCGTCGAGAATGCTCGCGGCGACGCTCAGGTCGAACTCGTATCGAGGCGCCGATGCGTTGTAGTACAGTGTGTTCGTCGGGCTCACGACCGTGTGGCCCGCGACACCGAAGTTCTGGAGCAGGGATGTGACGATCGTCCGCTTGTCCGTCGCGTGAGCGGTCGCGAGTCGGAGCGGCCTGCCGACGTCGTTGTTCGGCGCATTGTTCCCCTGCGCGGGGTTGAGGTATCCGAACGGCAGACGCTCGAAGTTGAAGCTCTGGTAGAAGAACCCGGCATCTGCGCTGGACTTGAGTCCGATGTTCGGATCCCCGGTAATCGGCGCGACCTGGTCGGGTGGAACGGTCCAATCGATGAAGTCGAGCGACCCGGCCTGGAGAGCGAACACGGTCGCCTGGACGTTCCGGTAGAGGCGGTAGATGATCGAATCCACCTTCGGCACGCGAAGGCCGAAGTCCAAGGTCTTCGCCGCGACCGAGCGGTCGGGGACGAAGTAATCCGGATTCTTGTCGAGTCGGACGAAGTTCCCCACCTCCCAGTGGACGAACTTGTACGAACCGGCGCCGATGACGTCCTGGTCCTGCGCCTCCCACGGGCTCGAGCACGTTGGATTGCCCGCGGCGCAGCCGACGGAAGCCGCCGTGACGTCGAACGCATTCAGGTGGGTTCCCGACGCGATGTTGATGCCCTCGAAGGTGACGGCGGTCGTCGTGGTGTATCCGGCGAACGGCACACCGTTCAGGTACACATTCGGTGCAGCGACCCCTGGTTCAGGGATCATCGCCCACCCGAAATCTGGGTGCACGTTGGTGGCAACGATCGCGCCATTCTGCTTTCGCACGCCCGTCCCTTGCCAGAAGTAGGCGGGCATGAATGTCGCTTGCAACGTGTCCCGCTTGAACTGCGCGTTCGGTCCGGTCTGAATGAACTTGAGAGCGAACTGATACTCCGTGTCCGCTACTGGGCCACCGAGCCATCCGGTTGCGGACGCGTCTGCGATCGCGACAGGATTGATGTACATGTATCGCGTCGACGAATAGTTCGAGCCGGCCTGGCCGGCCAAATGTTTCACAAACCGCGATGACGTGACCGCGGGAGCCAAGGCCGCGAGGTGGTATCCAAACAGAACGTCCTCAAGCTCGACTTGCGTTCCGTCGTGCCACTTCATTCCCTTGATGCTGAAGAAGGCGACCCACTCGCTCGCGCGACCCGGGGCTTGCACATTCGAAAACACACCGACCTCACTCGCTTGGAGTTTCCCGTCTCCGTTGACGTCCGTGCCGACCATCGTGTACGGCAAGACCTCTTGCGTCTCGGGATTCGACTGGACGGTTCCCTCCCCAACCGGGTTCAATGCGTCCGCGGTCCACACGTCCGTCCCGAAGAAGAATCCGCGAATCAGATTCCTCGTCTTCATCTCGTCCTGCACGCCCACGTTGATGACGAACGGTGCCGCCTGCGCCGACGCGTTTTGGGCTACAGGCTGGACGAGGAACATGGACACGAACATCGACAGTACAATCACCAAGACCAGCCACACGTGTCGCGACAAAGTTGTCCGCCTCCGATCCGCGGCGTGTTGGCACAGCCAACCGCCGTCCCCATCGTCACATGCGCCGAACCGTATTAAACCAAATTGGTACGGCCCTTTGTAATCGACCTGCCCGGACAGAGGCGGGATCCGTTCAGACGTCGGAGGCGAGATACGCCTGGCGACGACCGCGCGACACGGTCTGCAAGATGCCCTGCTTCTGCAGTATCCGCAGGTTGTAGCTCACCGTCTGTTGGGTCACGCCGGCTTGGAGGGCGAGATCCCGCTGCGCCGACTCCGGGTTCCGCCGGAGGAATTCGATCAGCAGTTTCTGGAGCGTGCTGAGCCGGATTCCCTCTCCGTCGCGACCCGGCTGCGCGTCTGAGGCGAAGAACCGCTTGTAGATCCCGTCCCGCTCGGACCGAACGAAGCCGGCCACCTCGAGGGTGCGCAGGTGGTACGAGAGCGTACCGTTCGAGAGGCCGAGGTTGTCGCGGATCTCGGTGAAGTGCGTCCCGGGCTCCGTCTTGATGACACCGAAGACTTGCCCGCGGACAAAGTGGTCGAGGACCTCTTCCTTCTTCAGTCGTGTAAAGAGCGGGAAGAACGCTCCGAAGATCGCGTGCCGACCCGGCTCGGTCCAGGAGAGGATTGCCGCGAGACCCCCGAGAACCCCGAGAGACACGATTCCCGCTTGCGCATAGATCGGTGGCGGAGGCAGTCGCACGACGCGAACGGTGAACGCGTCGATTCCTTGCGCCGCGCCGTCAAGGCCCGTGCGTGCGGTGATTCGGACCAATGTGTCTTCCGTGACATCGGCGATGAACGCGAACGACGCGTGGCCTCGCTCATCGGTCACGACTCGATCCGGCAACACCCTTCCGACGGACGCGCTCAAGAGCACCGGAACGTTCGCTTGAGGAAGGCCATGGACCTCGGTCACGACGACTTCCATCGGGATTGCGTGGCCGTTCTCCGCGAGGTCGAACGAGGACCGCACGTCCACGTAGACCTGGACCTGTCCATTCCCGCCCTCGATGCCGCTCGTCCCATCCGCGGCGGCGGGCGGGGAAGACAGGATGAGGGCGAGTCCCAGGACCCCGAGCGCGACGAGCAGAATCCACGCGGGACGGTCGATCCCCGTTTCCTCCCGCGAGACATACGGCGATCTAGGGACTTGACCGTTGCGGTTACCCGCTGACCGACGTCATCGGATTCCGATCGGGTGTCACGCAGGGCCGCGGATGACGTCCTGTCCGCCCATGAAAGGCCGCAGGACCTTCGGCACGATGACGGAGCCGTCCGCCTGTTGATAGTTCTCGAGCACCGCGACGAGGCCACGGGACGTTGCCATCGCGGTCGCGTTCAGCGTGTGCGGGAAGAACTTGTCGCCGCCGACTTTCCCTGCGCGCGTGTTCAGCCGACGGGCCTGGTAGTCCGTGCAGTCGCTGCAGCTGATCACCTCGCGGTACGCATTCTGCCGGGGAAACCAGCCTTCGATGTCGTACTTCTTCGCAGCGACCGTGCCGATGTCCCCGGTGCACACGTTCACGACCCGGTACGGGATCTCGAGGGCGCGATAGATTCCCTCGCCGTTCGCCCGGAGTTTCTCGTGCCACGTCCAGCTGTCCTCCGGGCGGCAGAACACGAACTGCTCGACTTTGTTGAACTGGTGCATCCGGAAGAAGCCCTTCGTGTCGACGCCGTGGCCGCCGATCTCGCGGCGGAACTGCGTGGCGAGTCCGGTGAGGGCGATCGGGAGGTCCGCCTCGTCGATGATTTCGTCCATGTGCATCGCGCCCATCGGATGTTCCGATGTCGCGATGAGGAACAGGTCCTCTCCGTCGATCTTGTACATGACCGACTCAAAGTCCCCGAGGTCGACGACGCCTTCGTACGCCGCGCGGCGCATCATGAACGGCGGGAAGACCGGCGTGAAGCCTTGCTTCAGCATGTAGTCGAGTGCGAAGGTTAGGAGCGCCTGGTCCAGGCGCACGAGGTCCCCGAGCAGGTAGACGAAGCCGGCGCCCGCGATCTTACGAGCCCGTTCGAAGTCCGCGAGACGCAGCGTCTCGAGCAACTCGCCGTGGGACTTGAGTTCGAAATCGAATTTCCGCGGGGTGCCCCATCGAGCGACCTCGACGTTCTCCCTGTCATCCTTGCCGACCGGGACGCTCTCATGGAGGAGATTCGGGAGCCGGAGGAGGCCCTCGCGCACCTTCGCCGCCAGGTCGTCGATCGTCTTGTCGAGCGCGTCGATTTTCTTCGGGAGTCCGGCGGCCTCTTTGCGGAGCTTGTCCGTCGATTTCCCCGCCTTCTTCGCCTCCGCGATTTCCCGCGTGATCTCGTTCCGCCGGCGTTTGAGGCGGTCCGCCTCCGCGAGCGCCTTGCGCCACTCTTGATCCCAACGAATCACGTCGGCGAGGAGTTTCGCCTTGTCCGGAGCGTTGCGCTTCGCGAGGTCTTTGCGGATGAGCTCCGGGTTCTCCCGCACGAGCCGGATGTCCAGCACGTCGTCCCCATGCGGCCGAGGCTATTTGTAGGTTGTTTGGGCACCGAGCGGGTCGTCCGAACGGGTCCGTTTCTCCGAGCTGATTGTCACGGATGATAGGAGAGAACGGACGCTTATAAGAGACGAACCGCCGTCCGCGCGAGACGCGTTCAAGGGAGGCTTTCCGATCGTCCGTCGCGGCGTGATTGCAGTCACCGGGTCCTTCCTCGCCATCTTCGCGATGATCGGATATCTGGCCTGGACGACGGCCCTTGGCACGACGGGGCCGTGGTTCTCGCCCGCGATCTCGCAACAGGTGTATTCCGCGACGTTGATCTCTGCAACGGTTCTCGTCGTCGGTCTGGTGGCGTTCGCCTCGGCCCAGGCTGCGGCGGCCGCACGGGAGACGCGCGCTCTGGACTTGCGAATCGCGATCCTGCGCGGCAGCGGCGTCGCGCACGTGCCCGGCGTGATCGACACGAATGGAGACCTCGAAGACGCGCCTCCCCCGATCATCGAGACGCCGACGAGAGGCGTGGGTGCGGCCCTCGTTTCGATCCGGAGGCAGGGCCACGACTCGCTTGAAACCGTCCACTCACTCGCGATCGATCGGGCGCCCGAAGTGGCCCTTCGCGAATTCTCGCGCGCTCGGAACCTCCTCCTGGGGGTGAAAGCCCGACTCCGAAGCGCGGTCGGGGGACCCTGCGTGATGGGGACCGTGTTCTTGGGGATCGCGGGGGCGATGCTCCCCGGTTCCGAAGGGTTCCTCCAGGTTCACTTCTTCCTGAACACGACCCTGATTCTGTTCCTCGGGTACGGATGGCCGTTCCTCGCCGCGTGGGCCTCCGCCGGCCTCGCAATGGGGCACGGTTCGACGCGTCCGTAGCGCCTAGGGCCTCCCGTTTCTCTGAAACCGGTCGGCACCTGCGCTCCACCAAGGCGCCAAATCTATCGCCTGCGAGAATCCAGGGTTGGGCCTTTAATAGGCCCAGGCAAACGGACGGCACATCGGAGGGCTGACCGTGCCATCCCGTCCAATTCTCATTCACTCGGCCTTTGCCGCGGTCTTCGTGGTCATCGCCGTCTTCGCCCTCGCGACCGCGAGCGGGACGACCGGGCCTTGGTTCTCGGCAGATCTCTCGTCTCAAGCGTACGCAGCCTCCCTGATCGGGGCGGTCGTCGTCGCGATCGCCCTCGCGACCGCGACCGTGAGCCACCTGGGACGACTCGAAGACGCACGTCGCGGGATCGCCCTCCGCATCGCGGGGATGCCCGAGGCGGACCTGTTGCCGATAGGCGAAGCGACCCTCGTCACGGCCGACGCGATCAAGATGCTCCCGCCGAGCGACGAAGACGTCGACGAGTTGCTCACGACCCTCGCAACCCCGGTGGCGGGCGCGCCGCCCGGGATGGAGATTGAGATCACGGGAACGCTCGTCGAGGTATCTGCCGCGCTGACGGCCGCCCGGACCCGGAAGGAGCTGATGAAAGCGCTCCTCGTCGAACGGGCCCGGGTGGAAACGGCTCGGGTGGCCGCGGCTCCGAGCATCGCGGGGCCGATCGTCGTCGCGCTCCTGTTCGCGTGCGCGGCCGGCGCGATGCTCCCGGGGTCCGATGGCTTCGCCGCATCCCAGTTCCAGTTGAACACGGCCCTCCTCCTGTTCCTCGGCTACGGCTGGATGTTCCTCGTCTTGTGGGCGGTCTTGGCCCTTTCGATGCTGACCGCGCGAAGTCCGCTCGACGGGTCCGGTCTGGTTCGCTCGAGGAACTGACACTTCAGGCGCGTGCGTCGACCTGCGGTCAGCGGATAAACCGGACACCCTGAGCCCCCCGAAAGTGGGGGTCTCCCGTGACCAAGACCGCCTCGACCGTCTTTGCCGTTTCATAGACGATCGCATCGATGAGACCGAAGTCGCGACGACCCTCGGACCGCATTCGGTTTTTCGTCTCCCCGGCCCGGATGGCAATCATCTCGTCTTCCGGGAGGAGGGCGCTGATGTCCTTGATGAACGATAGATCGCGGGACCAGTTCGGGACCCGCTCCCGAACGTACTTGTCCCTGAGCTCGGCGACGACGACGAGGGGGGTGCCCACGGCGGTGGTTTCTAATTCCTCCGCGACAATCCGGCCCGCTTCCGTCCCACGAAAGTACTCGACCCAGGCAAATGAATCCAGGACGCGCTCGAAACGCGCCTCAGGGGTCATGGGATTCGTCCCGATGCCCGAAGGGCCTCATCTTCGGATGAGCGCCAAACCGCTCCCGGGGCGAGCGGCGAGGTCGTTCGATGAGTCTACTTAAGAGATCCTCGAAGGTCTTCGCCTTCGTGCGTTCCTTGAGTGCCTTGAGCCTTGCGTGCAGCTCGCGGCTCACCTGGATTGAAGTGGCCATGGTGCTATGGCGATTGCCATAGTGACTATAACTGCTTTGTGCTTCTTGCGGGGGCGGGAAGGCGAAAGCGATCAGGGGGCACTCCGTCCCAGGAGGTCCTGCCGGATGTCGCTCGTGTCGTGCCCGACAGGCATCGTGGACAGCTCTGAAGAATCCGTGGTTGATGAGCCCCCTTTCCTCTCCCACGTCGCCTCGATCAACCGCTCGTAGTGCTCGAGATACCTGGCGGGGGAGTGATACGTCTCGTAGGCCATGCGGGCGGCCCTCCGCTGGCCGTGCGCCTGGTCTTCGGCCTCGAATTGGTCGATTCCCGCGAGGATTCCCTCCGCGGTCGGACGGATCGTCCGGCCGCACATGTCCCCGTGGAGGAGCTCCGGAAGAGCGCCGGTCTCGGAGGCCAAGATCGGCGTCCCCCACGCGAGCGCCTCGAACGCGACGAGCGGCGCATTCTCATACCAGATCGAGGGAAGGAGCAGGGCGCGCGCCCTCGCATACGTCGCATCGCGCTCCGCCGCCGGAAGCCAGCCGTGGAGGACGAGCGGGGCCGAACGTCCCCGCGCCGCCTCGAGGACGGCCGCCTGTTTCCCCTTTCCCACGACGACGAACCGGTGCGGTCCGCGGTACTGGCTCGCCGCGTTCGCGAGCTCCGGGATGCCCTTGTAGAATTCGAGGCGGCCGACGTAGAGGTAGTAGTCCCCCGGCGAACTCGCTTGACCGGACGGATTCGGATCGGGCGCGAAGTTCGGGATGTGGACGACCGGAGCCCGGAGGTACGGAGCGA
>Ga0209899_1000033_pt1 | contig 25754 bp, 23 predicted proteins | sample GWRWS1_0_10_FD_187228 | JGI IMG/M metagenome (GOLD analysis project Ga0209899, IMG submission 187228) | Riverbed sediment microbial communities from areas with vegetation nearby in Columbia River, Washington, USA - GW-RW S1_0_10 (SPAdes)... | ecosystem: Environmental > Aquatic > Freshwater >...
TGACGATACGCAGGCCCGCGACGCCGTACTGATGCACGGCAGGATCCCTGCTGAAGAGGGCGATGATCTGCGGCGCGAGCAGTACGAATACCACACCGACGCTCCCCAGAAAGAGCATGTTGTAGAAGGCCGACTGCCACACGGCGCGCTCAGCGCGCTCTGGTTTGCGGGCGCCCAGGTTCTGGCCGACCATCGTCGCGGCAGCGTTGCTGATGCCCCAGGACGGCAGCAGGGCGAAGATAATGAGCCGGATCGCGATCGTGTACCCGGCGAGAGCAGCACTGCCGAAGGTCGCGACGATCCGCACCAGGCCGACGTAGCTCGCCATCCCGATCAACACCTGAAACGCCGCTGATCCGGACAGTCGCAGCAGGCTCAGCATCGTCCGAAGGTCGAGCCCGATCTGGCGGCGTGAGAGGGTGATGCGCCCACGCCCTCGCGCCAGCGTCAGCAGTTGATAGGCAACCGCCGTCCCGCGGCCGATGTTCGTGGCCACAGCGGCGCCGGTCACGCCCAGCTCGGGAAATGGCCCCACGCCGAAGATGAACAACGGGCCGAGGACGATATTGATCGCGTTCCCGAACCAGAGAACGCGCATCGCGATCGCCGCGTCGCCCGCCCCACGGAAAACCGCGTTGATCACGAAGAGCAGAACGACAGTCACGTTCCCGCCGAGCATGATCCGGGTGAATGTGGAGCCCTGGGCGATCACGGCAGGGGAGGCGCCCATGAGCGCGAGAAGGTCAGACGCGTATCGCGCCCCGACTATTCCGATGAGCAGCGAGATAAACACCCCGAGCGCGATGGCGTGGACTGCGGCGCGCGCGGCCGCGTCCATATCGCGTTCGCCGACCCGCCGGGCCACCAACGCCATGGCCCCGATTGATACGCCCATGGCCACGGTATAGATCAGGGTGAGCATCGACTCGGTCAGGCCGACCGTGGCGACCGCATCCGCGCCCAGGCGCGCCACCCAGAAGATGTCCGCGACGGCGAAGATCGACTCCATGACCATCTCCAGCATCATTGGGACGGCCAGCATGAAAATGGCGCGACCAATGGGCGCGGTCGTGTAGTCGAGCGACGAGCCGCGGATGGCGTCGCGGAGGATCTTCAAGAATCCCTGGAAGGGTGATGCCGCCGTACGCGAAACGTCCATCGCCGGGAGAACCTCGCCTCGTTCCGCGAGTTCAAAGCCGGGGAGTTGTGCATCCAACTCCCGAGTTGATTCCTGGCGGTCTAGTATCTCGCGCATAGTAGTGACCTCAGTCAATGGACGAACCTGGCTCTACTGGTTACGTCGAACGAGGGCCCACGAGATCGACACGTCGGACTATCTTTCCAGGTGCAAACGGTATCAAAGATCATCCACGTAGCAATGTGACGTATGTCACACTTCCGGACTGTCTTTCAAGGTAGGGGAGAGCCTGACCGGATTGACTCTCTGCGCTTCCGGCTGCGGAGGGCTGGCGGCCTGGCGAATGGCCTGGAGCAGTCGCTCTCCATACTCGTGCTTCGAAACGAACGCGGCCGCGCCGGCACCCAGCAAACGCCTGCGGCTGATCGCGTCATCAAGGAGACTTAGAATGACGATTGCGCTCGCGGGCGCAGCACTCCGCAGCGCCCTAATCAACCTGATGCTGTCTGTGCCGGCCGATTCGATGCCCAGCACGATGACGTCGGGACCAACGATCGCTGCATGCGACAACGCTGCGAGGCCGTCGCCTGCCTCCCCGACGATAGTCACGTCCGGTGCGAGCTTGAGCCACATGCGAAGCCCGAACCGGATGGACGGCTGGTTTTCAACAAGCAAGAGTCGTATCATGGCTGTTTCTGAACAATAATCGCACGCCAACGCGGCCACATCGCGCGAAGGCAGGGACGCGATGTCCAACTTGCGTGGGATCACGCTATCCGACTAAAGACGGAGGATGGGGGGACCGTCTTGATTGTGTTCGGCTAAGTTCCGTGCACGAATATCGAGAGGGGTAAGTAGGCCGAAACGATCCAGTTGGGCTTATCGACGACTTCTGAAATCTTCAAATCAACAGCGACGCTGCATAGCACGTAGGCATCCTCTCGGGGCAACTTGTACGTACGCACAAGGTGGTCAATCATGGCTCTTACTGCGGCTTTGGCGCCATCCATCAGGTCGGGTGCGATGCCTGTAGTTGCATAATAGCCTTTGGTGTCGTGGCTGGGGGTGAGGGGACCGCGTGTAATGAACTGCGGGGCGGGGAGCCGGAGGCCCTTTCGAGTTTTGAATCGCAACGTGGCTGACATCGGAGCCTCGATGGCCGAAATACACACTTCGCCGTCACCCTGAGCCGCATGCGCGTCTCCACAGGAAAACAGCGCGCCTTCCACCCACACCGGTAACAGCAGTGTCGATCCTTTTGTCAAATGCCGGATATCCATGTTCCCTCCGAATTTACCGGGAGGCATAACCGGAAATGCGCCTGGTTCATCCGACGCGACGCCCATCGTGCCAAGAAATGGATTCAGGGGGATCCGAATGTCACGGCGGAGTTCGGCGTAGTCCCGCGCGGTGAGGTTCCAGATCCGCAGATATAGCTCAGGAAAATCATCCGGGAGCAAACCCAAATCAAGAAGGACCGAGGTCCACCCCCAATTTCCAGGTTGGAGGTCGACGACCTCGACCTCAAGAGTATCCCCCGGAAGGGCTCCTTTGACAAAGAGAGGACCCGCAAGGGGGTAGACTCTATCCATGCTGAGGCGGCTGAGATCGGCCGCCGTCGAAGTCGGTGTAATCTGTCCGCCGCTCACCTCCTGTAGTTCGTAGTGCACGACGTCGCCTGGCTCCACTTCCAAGACCGGCTCAAGCGAATTGTCCCACCGGAAGTGGACATAACCAGCTGGCAACTCGTGTTCCCGGGCCATTGGTCAGCCCTCCTTGTGCAATTGCAAGGGGGTCCCGGCGCCACGCCCGCGGGACCCCCTAATCATTCACTGACTAACCGTAATCGTATTGAAGAACATGTAGAAGGAGGGATGCAGTCTGAAGTTCTTGACCTTCTTTAACCCGGCCGCGTTCTGCAGGGCGTGGTCAATGAAGATCCACGGCGCCTCGTCAGCCACGACCTTCTGCATCTGCTTGTACAGATCTCCACGTTTCTTGAGATCCATGGTCCGCGTCGCTGCATCCAGAACCTTGTCCACTTCAGCGTTTTTGTAGTAGCCGGCATTGAACCCGTTGGGTGGAAGTGCATTGCCATCGAGGATGAGGCTGAGCATTGGCGCTGGATCGCCCGGATCGAGCATGAAGGAAAGAGCGGCCATATCAGCGTCTTGCGCCAACCCCTTCCCATACTTGTTCAGATACGCGCCCCATTCGAACGTCTGAATCGAAACTTTGATCCCCACCGCCCCGAGGTCGGCCTGAATCGCCTGCGCCATCGTCTTGGGCGACTGCATGCCCGAGCCGGATTCAGGAATCCAGAACACAGCCGAGAAGCCGTTCGGATAGCCGGCATCGGCTAAGAGTTTCTTCGCCATCGCCGGATCATACGGATATTTCGTGACCTGATCCGTGTAGGCCCAGGTAATCGCGGGAGGCACCGGACCCGAGGACGCGGTGGCGGTTCCTTTGAGGATGTCATTCACGATGGCTCCCTTGTTGACGGCGTGGTTGACGGCGCGGCGCACGCGCACATCATCGAACGGCTTCTTGCGGACGTTGAGTGTTACCCACCAGACATGGGGTCCTGGCTGCTGGTAGAAGACGAAGCGGGGATCTCTGCGAATCTGCGCGATGTTATCAGGCGGGACGTCCACAATGAAATCCACGCCGCCGGACAGCAGCTCGGTAACACGAGTCTGTTCTTCAGGCAGCGGCCGGAAGATCAGACGGACTAATCCCGGCTTGCCGTTCCAGTAGGCGGTGTTGGCTTCCAGCACGATGCGTACGTTCTTCTCCCAGTTCACGAACTTGAATGGTCCCGTGCCCACCGGGTGGCTGGCGAACTCTTTCCCATGCCTTTTCACGGCCGCGGGGCTCACGATCCGGCCGGTGTTGAGCGTCAGGTTGTTGAGGAGGGGAGAGAAGGGCCGCTTGAGGGTGAACCGGACGGTGGAGGAGTCGACCACAGTGACCCCTTTGATCGCACCGTAGTAGAAACCGGCAAATGGAAACGGTCCTGTATCCGCGTAGGGGTGCTTTGGGTCCAACAATCGGTCGTAAGTGAACTTCACGGCCCCGGCGTTGAACGGTGTGCCGTCATGAAACTTCACACCCCGGCGGAGCTTGAACGTATAGTTCAGACCATCTGAAGAGATCGTCCAGGACGTGGCCAGGCTCGGTTCCAGCGTAAACGAGTTTTCCTTGAACCGGACCAGCGTGTCGTAGACACTGGACAGCACCCGCATGGAGTTGATATCGGTCAGCTGCCCCGGGTCCATGGACGTCGGTTCGGCGACGAGCCCTATCACCAAGGTCTTTGCAGCCGACAGAGCGGGGGGCGCAGTCACGCCGAGCAGCGACCATCCCACCATGAGCGCCACAACGAAAGCCACCTGCCACCGATACGTTCCTTTCATCCCTCCACCCCCTCTAATGAGTCTCACCCACCATTACACATCCACGCCCTCACGTTAGCTCAGGCGTGGGTCGAACGCATCACGCAGCCCATCACCCACAAGGTTCAACCCCGCAACCAGCAGGAAAAGCGCCAGGCCAGGAATGGCCGCCACATGGGAGGCCACAGTGATAAACTGCCGTCCGTCGGCGAGCATCGTGCCCCAGTCTGCCGTTGGAGGTTGCGCTCCCAATCCGATGAAGCTCAGCCCGGCAGTTTCTGTGATCATCCAGCCGATATTCATCGACATGAAGACGAGAATCGGCGCCAGGATGTTAGGAAGGATATGTTTGAACAAGATCCGCGACTCCTTCGCGCCGACGGCGCGGGCCCCTTCAACAAACTCTTGCTGCCGAAGGAGGAGCACCGCACCCCGTACGCCGCGCGCGTAAAAAGACACGTTCACCACCGTAATCGCGATCATTGCATTGACGAGGCCAGGCCCGAGCGCGGCCACCAGTGCGATCGCCAACAGGATATAGGGGAAGGCCAGCTGGACATCAATGAATCGCATGACGACCTGATCCAGCGGCCCGCCGTAGTAACCGGCGATGAGTCCAAGCGTGGTTCCGATCGCCATCGCCAACGCGGTGGAAAGGAACCCTACCATTAGTGAGACTCTCGCACCCCACACCAGTCGGCTGAGAAGGTCGCGGCCCAAGTGATCCGACCCCAATGCGTAGCCCACGGACAACGGCGGAGCCAGACGACGGCTAGGATGGGTCGTGTTCGGATCAGCGAGTGGCAGCACTGGGGCCAGCGCCGCGATCGCCATGAGGGATACGACGACCATCGCGGCGGCCGTGGCCCAACGGTTTCGCAAGAACCGGTTGAGCACAGTAGGCGATTTTGCAACGGTCTCCGGACGCTCGCGCGGGGGACGGATTGTGCCAAACGCGGGACTGTCGTCGGCTCTAACCATAGCTGATACGTGGATCGACCGACGCGTACAGCAAATCTGTCCCGAGATTGATCATCACGTATGTCGTCGCGATGAGCATGACACCCCCCTGCACTAAGGGGAAGTCCCGCGTCAAAATGGCGTTCACCATCATGAAGCCAATGCCAGGCCAGCTGAAAACCGTCTCAACGTAGACGGCCCCTGCGAGCAAGAAACCGACCTCCAGCCCGAAAATCGTCACCATCGCGACCATGGTGTTTCGAAAGGCGTGTCGGCCCACAACCGCTCGGGCTGGAAGCCCCTTCGCTCGCGCAGTGCGGATGTAGTCCTGCCCGATCACGTCGAGCATGTTGGACCGGGTTAGCCGAGTCACCACGCTGAGAGGGAAGAGTGCAAGGGTGATTGCTGGGAGGATCAGATGGACGAGAAGATCACCGATGCCTCCTGTTCCTGTTGGAGAGAACATCCCCGTTCCCGGCAGCCAGCCCAATCTGACGGAGAACACGATAATAAGCACGAGGCCGACCCAGAACGCAGGCATGCTGATTCCAGCCATAGCGGCCACGGTGACCAATCGATCCGGCCACCTGCCACGGCGTAAAGCAGCGTAAACACCCAGCAAAGTTCCAAGCGGGAATGCCACGAGGACCCCACCAACGGTGAGGATCAACGTCGCCTTGAACCGGCGCCAGATTTCGGGAAGGACCGGTCTTCGCAGCACAATTGATCGACCGAAATCTCCCTGCACCACGCGTGAAAACCACTTTGCGTACTGGATAGGCATTGGGCGATCAAGGCCTAGCTGGCTCCTTAACGTCGTGAGTTCGCCTGGTGTGGCGAGTGGACCAAGGAGGATTTGGGCCGGGTCCCCGGGTGTAAGATGAAGAACCAAGAACACAATGAAGGAGACCCCCACCAGAACAAAGGCCGCCGAAATCAGCCGTTGCGCGAGGTACCGTTTCATAGGGTGCGATTACGCGGACGGATGCCTGTACGGTTGAAGTTCGCGCCGCGAGTTTCCTGCCCCGCCACCGAAGTACCAGGGCACCAGCCTAGTTGCCAGAGGTGAGTCCCACTTGAACCGGGGTGCCGTCGGCATCCATCTGCGGCCGTGCTCGCCACCATTCAGCTGTTTGTTCGTAGAGGTGCGCGGTCGCAAGCACAAGCCGATCAGAGAACCTGGGGCCGACGATCTGAAGCCCGACCGGTAGCCCGGAAGAGATGAAACCGCAGGGGACGGAGGCCGCAGGGAGTCCAGCCAGATTAAACGGAGCGAGATGGACGAGTCTCTCTCTTAAATCATCCAACGGTCCGTTGGGGGCCGTGGCCTCCAGGATCGTTGGCGCCTCAGTTCTGTTGCTTGGGAGCACGAGAAGATCGAACCGTCGGAAGAGTGCCGCATATTCCACAACGATCATCTGCCGGACTCGCTGGGCTTGCACATATTGCACCGCAGGTATCGCCAGCCCCAGCTGAAGCCGTTGTCGCAGCACGTCGCTGAAGTCCTGAGGTCGTTGGGCTAATGCCTGTTGATTGTACGCCGATGCCTCCGAATAGCAGATGGCTGTCCAAGCTGAGATCGCTTCATCGATCCGCGGGAGGGCTACTTCCTCAACTGTTGCGACGAGCCGTTCAAGCGTCTTTATCCCTGTGCGTACGCAGGCGGCTACTTCCGGTGCGGTGAATCCGCCGAGGAATTCGGCCAGGACGCCCACACGTAGATGGCGTGCTTCCCTGGCAAGGGAGCGGAGTGACTTCTTGCGGCTCCGGCCGCTCCTGACCTCCACCGAAGTGGGATCGGTTGGGTCGTAGCCGGAGATCGCATCCAGCAAAATGGCTGCATCTTCGACCGTACGCGCGATCGGGCCGACGTGGTCAAGCGACCATGAGAGCGGGATGACCCCGGCGCGGCTAACGAGGCCGTATGTAGGCTTGAGGCCAACGATCCCGCAATGCCCTGCTGGGCCGCGAATGGAAGCGCCGGTATCCGTGCCTACCGACCCCATGCACAAGGACGTGGCGACCGCGGCGGCTGATCCGCTGCTGGAGCCTCCCGTGAATCGATCGAGATTCCAAGGATTCCGCGGCGGCCCGATGTCTGGATGAATGGCAGCAAATGCGAATTCACTCATGTTCGCTTTCCCCAGGAGGACACAGCCGGCCTCAGTCAGACGTCGCACCACCGTGGCATCAGCTTGGGGAATCCAATCTCGCAGAATGCGGGAGCCGCAGGTTGTTCTAATGCCGCGGGTGGTCATGTTGTCCTTGATTGCGATTGGAACGCCGTGCAACGGCCCTCGCCGAACTCCCCGAGCGATCTCCCGCTCTGCCCGCCGTGCATCAGCCAGAGCGCGCTCCGGGGTTACGGTGATGAACGCATTGATGTGGCGGTTGACGCGGTTAATCCGATCTAGGCAAGCCTCGGTCACCTCAATGGGAGAAACGTTTCGGGCCGCCAGTGCCTTGGATAAGGTCGCGAGAGTGAACACATTCAGTTCAGTCCATCTCATCGCTGACTTTCCGGCCATCGTCCCGCTGTCATAGGCTCAATCTCTGGACTCACAGAGCGCGCAAGAACTTCCCAATCAGTCACAATCCGCGCCAGGGCCCCGGCGAGGTGGCGTGCCGACGATGCGTCCAGCGTCACACCAGCGCAGCTCGCCATTGTGGTGATCATGTCTTGCAGCGCTCGCTCGTTGGGCGCATTCATGGTCTCGATCACCTCATCGCGATTCTAGAGCAAAGAACTAAACCGAGGGGTGTGACGGGGTGCTTTGGGCGACTAAACGCTGGTTCCTTCTCTCGACGGCCGCCTGCCCTGGCGGAGGAGGTCGGGTGTCCAGGCCCGCTCCCCCCTCCGCTAATCTTGTTTCCGGGACGATTAGTTCACCCGGCGATCATCGGCGTCCGTGATGATCTCTTCCTGCGAGTCGACCGGGCCGAGGTAAAGCTGGACCTCTTCGATCTCATCCTGATCATGCCCGCCGACGAGGTCTGCTCGGTCGAAGTCCCCGCCGACCTCCGTCTCTCCCGCGAAATCCAGCGCGTCGGCAGGAGATGCAAAGGCGGCCGTGGAGAGAGCGAGCGTAAACACGGCGATGAGTGTTACCAGTTTGCCCAACATGTTTGTCACCTCCCTTCGCACGAGACCGGACCAGTCTCAGAATCAAGGCCGGGGAACGCTATACTGAGGTCGCATCCCAGGCATATCTGACATCGATCAGTCGTTCAGTCATGTGGCGGCCGATCGCAACCTCAAGTAAACCGTATGGCAGGGCGGCCGCCATCAACCGAAGGCAGTGATGCGGTGCCCCACCTGCAGTGGATGGAGAAGCTCCTGCGGTAGATGTGAGGGACTCCGACTAAAGACGGAAGACACGAACCGGAGAAAGCCGGACACTGGCGAATGACGGAGGCAAGGCTATGGTCATACGCATACTGATTGCTGACGATCACAGTGTGGTCCGACAGGGCTTGCGGATGTTTCTTGCACTCGACCCTGACCTGAATGTCGTCGGCGAGGCTGGGGACGGCGCAGAGGCCCTACGCCTCGTGCGCGAACTTCGTCCGGATGTCGTCCTGATGGACCTCATCATGCCGGTCATGGATGGAATCACCGCCACGCAAACTATCCGAGAAGGGTTTCCCGACACGGAGGTGGTGGCACTGACCAGCGTGCTTGAGGACGCGTCTGTTGTGGGAGCGATCCGGGCCGGTGCGATCGGCTACCTGCTCAAAACGACCGAGGCCGATGAGCTGCGGCGCGCGATCCGCGCGGCCGCCGACGGGCAGGTGCAGCTCTCCCCCGAAGCCGCCAGCAGACTCATGCGTGAAGTTCGCGCACCCGATAGCCCTGAAACGCTGACCGACCGAGAGACCGATGTGCTCCGTCTGGTAGCAGAAGGCAAGGCGAATAAGGAAATTGCACAGGGACTCGGGATCGGGGAGAAGACGGTCAAGACACACGTGAGCAACATTCTGGCAAAGCTCGGCGTACAAAGTCGGACCCAGGCCGCACTACACGCCGCGCGCATCGGCATGGTCACGATTCATCAGGTGAGTGGCGGAACATGATACAGAGTTACTCGTCGCTGGCAACGCTCTCCGCGCCCTTCGAGGCGTCCTTGGAGGCTGTGATCGTCATTGACGAGGTTGACCGCATTGTCTACGCCAACCCCGCAGCGTGTCGCATCACCGGCTACCGGCTTGATGAACTTCTAGGCGCCGACGCGTACGCAACCATGCCTCAGCAAGCTCGCGAGGCCATGCACGAAGCCATCCGACGCCATGAGGCTACGCAGGCACCCGGCACCATCATGCGCGGGAGCTCGGTACTGACGAGGCCCAGCGGTGAGGAATTCGAGATCGAATATACGGCCGCGCTGCTGATGCTCAACGGGCGCTGCTTGGTCTCTGTGATGTTTCACGACGTCACCGAAATGCAACGTATGGCAAGGAAGATCGAGGCGCTCTCAGAGATCGCATCGATGGTGGCATTCGCGGAGTCGCTCGAGACCACACTCGGGAAACTGGCACAGAGCGTCGTCCGGGCTACCGGCACCGTGGCCTGCGGGGTCTGCCTGGTCGACGAAAAAGGGGAGTTTCGCGTCTGGGGGTCCTACGGTCTCCCCAACGATCCGCAGGCTGAGGCACAGTGGAAGGAAGCAGTTCAGCGTGGCGCGCGCATGCCCAACGTTGATTCTGTACGAGAGCGTCGCACCTTGATCCACGCCGATGCCCGCACGAAGCTCCTCAACGACCCAGCCTATGAGCCCATCCATCCAATGTTACGCGACGCTGCCTGGGACACGGTCGTGTCCGTGCCCATGATGTATCGGAAGAACGCGATCGGTGCTCTCAACGTTTTCTACCCGCGCGGAAAGAGCCCCGGTCAGATGGAAATCGCGTTTCTGACCGCCATTGCCGGTCAGGCCGCCATCGCCGTCGAAAATTCCAGGCTCTTCGTTGAAGCAAAGGAGAAAGCGATTCTCGAGGAACGGCAGCGTCTGGCTCGCGAGTTGCACGATTCCGTCTCACAAGCCCTCTACGGGATCGCCCTCGGGGCGCGGACGGCGCGCGCGTTGGTCGACCGCGATCCGGCTCAAGCGGTCGAACCACTGGACTATGTCCTTTCGCTTGCCGACGCGGGTCTGGCCGAGATGCGGGCGCTGATCTTCGAACTTCGTCCTGAGACACTCGAGACCGAAGGACTTCTCCCCGCCCTGACCAAGCAGATCGACTCCGTGCGCGCCCGCCACGGGCTGGAGATCCAGACCGAATGGTGTGACGAGCCCGATTTCTCCTTCGAGATCAAAGAAACGGTGTACCGCATCGCTCAGGAATCCCTCAACAACATCGTTAAGCATGCCAAGGCCCGTCGCGTTGATCTCAGGCTTTCGTGCGGCGATGATGAGATTGCGTTGGAAGTCAGCGATGACGGGGTTGGGTTTGCCTCGGAAGAGACCTTTCCCGGCCACCTTGGACTGCGCTCGATGCGGGAGCGAGCGATGCGACTTGGTGGCACCCTTCTGGTGGAGAGTGCGCCGAGCCAGGGGACTCACATCCGCGCGTACATTCCGCGGTCCAATGGGACAAGCTGACCTCCATATCAACTGACAAGAACAAGGCGGTCGTGTGGCGTTTTAAGAGGTCTTTCAAAATGGAAAAGTTGTAGAGCACTGGCGCGACGCCGACTTGTTGGGGATGATTCAGCAAATAGGTGTGATGCCCGCACCTGGCAAGAGTAGGAGCTAGTTCCTCGCAGACCTCGTCAGATACTCGGGTCTCGACCGTCGAGCTGTTCTTCGACCTCGTCTTCGTCTTCACGATCACGCAGCACGCTGACTTGGATCGTGGGCCTCGAGATATCACCGGAAGCGCAGCTCGCCGCACTGGTTGTGATTCTGGTGGGTGGGATCGTCGCCGAGTTGCGTTGGTTGCCCGCCGCGGGCAAGCTATAAGGAGATCGAGACTCCCTCCTAGTACATGCGATTCCCCGGCACTGGTTCAGCTGCTGCCTGCGTCTGCTCAAGTAGTCAGCGAGTGGCTCCCGTCCGCGGCGGTGGAAAGCTGGCGAGCAGTCTGTCGGCCTCAACCTGGAAGAGCGCCACGGCATTTGTCAGGCCGGGTAAACGATGGCGGCCGAGGCTACGGAAGCGAATACTTTTCGGAGCCGATACTCCTATTGCCGCTTTTGTATCTCGGGAAATGACAATCTGACCCCCATGGGCCGCCGAGCACACCCGAGCCACGGTGTTGACGGTCAGTCCGATGTACCCGAATTCCGTGAGGGTTGGACGGCCGCTATGAATCCCGGCGCGAACTCGAACTTTCTGATCATCTGGCCAGGTTTGTTCGTCGAGCGCACGTTGAATGGCCACAGCAGCCTCGACCGCTCTGCCGGCGCCCTTGAAGGCCGCGAAGAACTCGTCGGCGCGAACGTCGATTTCGCGACCGCCAGCCCGCAGCACCGCCGTCCGCAGGATGACTCGGACGTTTTTCAACAGGTGGCGATAACGGTCGCCCAGCCGATGGAGAAGGGCAGTGGAATTCTCGATATCGGTCATCAGGAGGGTGACGAACCCCTTGGGTAGCGGCGCAACGGTTGCCTGTTTCCGCTCCGATTGCAGTTGGCTGGTGATGAAACCGATAGGGAGAATGCCGTATTTCTTCGCGGCGTTCAGTAGCCGCTTGCGGGCACGCTCTCGGGCAGCCCCATCCTCAAAGGCGACCTGGTTGAAACGGGCCAGCGCATTCCGTACATGCGATTCGTCGTTGATAGGCAGCCGCCGCTGGCCGCGCGCGTCCACGTAAGCGAAAGCGCTGTTCGGGAGGCGGGCCCGCTGCTTGGAGCTGAGCGTGGGCATGCCTCAACGATAACCCGATGCCGGTGCGGCGAAAAGACCGAACGCCGGAGCCCCAGTTCATTTCAGGTGGCGGCTGAACCAAGCGCTCGCAAGTTCGTCGACCTTACGCGCCTGCTCCCCCTGAGGAGCGGCCGCCTCGCCCGGTTCATCCACGAATCCATGCCCGACGTTCGGGACAATTTTCACCTCGGCGATCCCACCTTCGCCCCGAATCGCGGCGGCTAGCCGCTCTGCGGGCTCGCGTGTCGGGTCAGGATCCTCCGAGCCAACGCCCAGCAAGATGGCGGCTCCGCTCTCAGCGATCGCAGCAGCGCGATCGGTCGAGCTCAGCTGCGTCGCCAGCGTCCGGCGCTCGTCTGTCCATTCGTAGGTCACTCCGAAGTACCTCGCCATGGCATCGATCAAAGCGCCAAAATCGATCACGGCCCCGAAAGTCACTGCGGCTTTGAAAGGCAGGAGGTTTCGGCTCAGCGCCAACAGCGCAGCGGCACCGCCCTGGGAGAAACCAAATATGCCAATCGGCAGGGTCGAATCGATCTCCAGTTGAGTCCTTAGGTCATTGACCGCACCCGGAAGCTCAGCGACGCCCCCTTCGATGCGAGGACGGAATAGAAGAGTCAAGGCGTCCTGCGCAGCAAGACGCATGATCTCCTCAACTCCGCCTTTGGGCGAACGCCGCCCGTGCCCCGGCATGCCGAGGTAGACGCGCCACGCCGGAACTTTACGCATCGGTACAGCTGCCGCAAGGGCCTGCTCCGTGCGTGGCGGGTCGGCACCATGCCACATCACTACAAGTCCTCTTGCTTCTTTTTCGCCCTCTGGTGGGAGGGCGACGTATGGCACGCCGTTCGATGTCACGCCTTCCTTCGCGTCAGCCAACCCTGGAATGTCGGGCGTCATAATGTCCTCCCAGCGCTCATGGATGGCCCTCAATTTGGAAGGCAAATCAGCGCTTCAACGCCGCGGGCGAATGCGCCCTGCGGCCATGGAATCTCGAGCGCTTGCCAGGTTTGTGCTGCATCGGCAGTGCGGAATACTCCGTGGTTGTTGGCCGCGTAGATGACGGCTGGCTCATTTGGATTCGTTGCCAAGCGGCTCGCAATCGTCCCCTGGCCATCGGGCAGGCCCTCCATTGCCAGTCCGTAGCGACTCCGGGCCGTCTTACGATAGACGTATGCCTCAGCTCTGCGGGGGCTATATGCTACAAATGGTCCTGATGCGGCGGACACGATGACAGTATTTGGATCTGCGGGATCGACCGCGACGCCTACCAGGTATCTGTGCTGCAATCCATCTACCTGACGCGACCAGCTCTCGCCGGCGTCAAAGCTCTCGAAATAACCATCCCCCGCTGCCGAATACACTCGGTCAAGCGCCATCTTGTGCGTTGCTGCGCTGTGCGTGTCGATCGGTCCTCCGCGCACTCGGTCCAGCCACGTCCGGCCGCCGTCGAGGGTGCGGACGAGCGCGCCGGCTTCAATCGCCACGAACACTCTCCCGGCCACAGCGGGGTCGGTTTCGATCCAACGCACATGGTGGGTCTCGGGGCGTGGCGGGAAAGCCCATGACTTTGAGGACGGAAGCGCCAGCAGTCCTGACAGCTCAGTCCATGTTTCGCCGCCATTTTCGGAGCGAAAGACCGCGCTTGGTTCAGTTCCCGCATATACGACGCCGCGTTCGGGTGCACTGACCACAACCGCCGTGATCTCATCGTGAGAGATCCCAGCTCCGACCAGATCCCAGCTTTTGCCGGCGTCGTCACTTCGCCATAAACCATTCCCCCAGGTCCCCGCATACACGCGGGTTGGATTCTGGGGGTCGACCGCAAGGGACTCGGGGGATTTTCCTTTCAGATGTTCCTCGGCAGACCACTTCGAGGCGTGACGGGCAATCAGCAGTGCTGGCTCTGTTGCTATGACGAGAGTGCTCATGAGTTTGCACCTTCCTCCCCCACTGTCTGATGGATTTCAGGTTTCTCTGAGGGCGTTGTGTCCTTAGGTTTCCCCAGTTTGGCCAGCCGCTCGTAGTTCAATCGGAGTAGTTCGGACGCCGCAGACACGTCGTCTGAAGAGCGGATATGGAACGTGACCCAACCTGTGTTTGGCAGGACATGGTGAGGCGAGGCGCGTCCCGACGTGACGAGCTCATCCCTGATCCGCGTCGGAAATGGGATATCGACGAAACGATTGCCGTGTACATGGCCGATCTCACGATGACCGATGCGATATTCAACCGCACCGAATCGATGCGGGTGCGCAGTGACTCCAGGCCAGCTTGTCAGCTCATCCTGGATTGTATTGGCAATGCTTCTCATTGTCCCCACCTTCTAATTCGACATTTCACTTAGTCGCAACAAGCAAAATTCAACGGCCTCACCCCTGGTTTGCCTTGTGCGCCGGCGGCCCACTCCGTGGGCGACATTTGTGGTCGCTTACGGCAAGATCAGGTGAAGGTCGCCGAACTCGTGCCACAAGTAGCCGTTTTCACGGGCGCTGCGATAGACGCGCTCCAGCCTGTTGCGCCCAATGATCGTCTCCAGCAAGGTGATGTGATTAGCCTTCGGCTCATGGAATCCGGTGAGGAGTCCATCGACGACCTTGACGCCTCTCTTCTGAGTGATGACCAGGTCTGTCCAGCCGCGCGAGGCGATCGGTCGTCCTGCCGTATCAACCGAACTCTCTAACGCCCGCACGACCGTGGTGCCAACCGCGATCACTCGCCCTTTGCCATTCTTTGCGCGCTGTAATGTCGCGACGGTCTCGTGTGGAACCTCGAAGTATTCCTCGTATGGTGGCTCATCATGCTCGAGACTGGCCACGCCGGCGTGCAAGACGATCGATGCAAAACGCATGCCTTCCAATGTCAGGCGGTCAATGATCTCTGGAGTAAACGGTCGTCCCGCCGAGGCCATTTCGGCTGAGCCGGGCACCGATGCGTATACATTCTGGTACGTGGCCATCGGCCAGTTACCGTGAACGTAGGGATAAGTGATCGGGCGCCCCCATCGCTCGAGATAGACCAACAATGGCGCGGGGAGATCAAGGCGGGCCACCCACAGCCGCGTTGAGCGTGGGTATGGGGCGAGCGCGGCTGCCGCTGCACCTCCTGGGAGCGTGAACGCCTCGCCCTGTGAGACGGACGTCTTCCTGAACTCTACGACAAACAATCCTGCAGGCAATTGCGTCGACAGGTGCATCGCAACTTCGGAGCCATCACTCCGTCTTGCAGTCAGCGCAGCCGGCAAGGTGGCCGAAACATTCACAACGAGGAGATCGCCGGCAGATAGGAACGTAACTAGATCGGCAAACTGCGCGTGTACGATGCGATCGCTGTTCTTGTATGAAACCAACAAGCGGACGCCGTCGCGCGTCAGGCCTCGAGCTTCCGGAGGCTCGTGAGCTTCCAACTGCGGCGGAACCACGAAGTCAAGGAGCGGCAGCGTTGTGCTCAATGTACGACCGCCTTGTTGCGAATAAGCTCGAGGGCTTCGAACCGCCCAGATCGAGCAGTTTCCTCTTCCACTAAATAGACGAATGCCGGCGCGGGGACCTCGGGGCCGGGCAGGTGCGACAGGTCGACACCCGGTTCGGCCTGGCGGTGCATCTCGGTGTTCATGTCGCCGGGATCGACCGCGTAGATTCTAACGCCGCTCCCGTCGAGCTCTGCCGCCAGTACTCGTGAGATATGCTCCAGCGCGGCCTTGCTCGCACCGTATCCACCCCAGCCGGGGTAGGCCTGCACGCCCGCGTCGGAGGACACGTTGATAATCACGCCTTCCCCGCGTGTTTTCATTTGAGGCAGGAGTAGCTGAATCAGGTGGAGCGGTGCAACGGCGTTGATTCGCAAGACGTGCAGCAATTCGTCCCAGGGATAGTTGTCGAGTGTGGGCATCGGAGTCGGCCCGAGCTCAGAGGCGTTGTTGACGATGACGTCGACACGTCCGAAGCGATCGAGCGCCGCCTTCGCAATTTGCTCGGCATCCTCGCCGACATCCATGGCAACTGCGAGTACGTCGGTTGTGCGCGACAGCTCCTCGGCAGCCTCGCGCAGCGCAGGCTCACCCCGAGCGACGAGGACGAGCCTGGCACTCTGACGAGCGAACAACCGCGCAATCTCTAAGCCAAGCCCCCGAGACGCGCCCGTGATCACGGCGATCCGATCCTGCAGTTTCATAAAGTCCTCCTCTTACATCACATCAATTGTGGCTCCGGTCGTCGCCGGCTCCATCGGGCGCAGGGGTAGTCTCTGACCTGTCAGATGGGGTAAGAGCGGGCCCTGTCCGAGTGGACAGTACGACTAGAGCAGGCCGCGCTGAGCCGCCAGTGCAACGGCCTGGGCACGGTTCTCAGCGCCTAATTTGTTTCTGATGGAGGTGACGTGAAACTTGACGGTCCGTTCGGTGATACCGAGTTTCTGGCCGATCTGCTTGTTCGAATGCCCGTCGGCGACCAAACGGAGCACTTCTCGTTCCCGCTTGCTGAGCGCGCTGGGGCGTTTGCGAGGGTCCAGCGCCGTAAACACCTTGGTTGCAATCCTCGGCTCGAGGTACGAGTCGCCGCCGTGGACCGCGCGGATCGCGCGTGCGATTTCTTCCAACGATGCACCTTTCAGCAGATAGCCCTTTGCCCCCGCGCGGATTGCGCCCAGCACCCGTTCATCCGTGTCGTAGGCTGTGAGGATGAGGATTTTCGATGCAGCATTCGCCGCGGTCAGGTTGGGAATGGCCGTGAGCCCGTTGACACCCGGCAGTTCCAGGTCCAGGAGAATGATGTCCGGCTTGCTCGCGGTGACCAGCGGCAGTGCTTCCTCCGCCGATCCTGCCGCGCCAACCACCTGGAACTCGGGATCATCCTCCAGTGATGCGACAAGTCCTTCTCGTACGACCGGATGGTCGTCGACCACGACGATGCGTATCATCGTGTGCCTTCAGGGACCGGCACCGTGGCAACGACGGTCGTGCCTGACGGAGATCTTCGGCGGCTCGTCACGCGCAAGGTTCCCCCGAGCAGCCTCGCCCGCTCACGCATGCCGACGATTCCTTGCCGGTCAGCAGCCACCGTCCCCAGATCAAATCCATGTCCGTTGTCGCGGACCGACAACCGCACGTCCTTCGCCGTCGATTGCAGTGTTATTTCCACCTCCGTCGCTTCGGCATGACGGCGGATGTTGGCCAGCGCTTCCTGAGCGATTCGGAACAGCTCTGCTTCCACGCGCAGCGGAAGAGCGCGCACACCGTCGACCCGCACCCGTACCCGAATGCCGGTCTCCGAAGTAAACGCGCGCGACGACGAGCGTATTGCAGTGGCGAGCGGCTTCCCCGCCAGCGGGGCCTCCCGGAGATCCAATACCGAGCGCCGCGCCTCCTCGAGACTCTCGCGCGCCGTCTCCAATGCGCGCTCGAGCCGTTGCTTTGCACGTTCGGGTTTTGCGCTGAGATTGTTGAGCGCGCCCTCCAGATGTAACGCGATAGCGGTCAAACCCTGCGCGAGTGTGTCGTGGATCTCGCGCGCCAGCCGGGTTCTCTCCTCAGCGCGCGCTAGATGCGCGCTTTCGTCGGCCAGACGCGCGCGGTCGATGGCGATCCCGACCTGATAGGCGATCGTCGAAAGCAGATTCAATTCCTCATCCGTCAGCCGCCGCCACGACGGTCCGGTGACGTTTAGGATGCCGAGTGGCTTGTCCTGAAAGTACAGAGGGATGCTGGCGTGATATGCGAGGCCGTGAGTGAGATCGGTGGCCTGCCGCATGACCGCCGGCTGCAGGCGGGTGCACTGGATCATGTCGATGTTCTTGGGGGTGAGGGCGCCGTCGTTGAACTCATCGATGCACATGCACGGGCGTCCGGTCATGCGCACCGGCTTCTGCAAGTATGGGGGGAGGTTTCGCGCGGCCGCGTTGTAGAACTGGCCGGTCTCAGCGTCCATCAACCAGATCCACCCGGTGCGCAGACCCAGCAAGTCCGCGACCAGTCCGAGCGTGCGCTCCAGCGCCCGCTGGACGTCTGGCGAACTATTTAGAGCTTCAGCGATGGCGTTGAGGATCCGCAGTTCGCGGACATGCGCATCCTCAGCACGTGCCGGCGAATCCGCCGGCGATATCCCTCGCTGGTCATCCACAATCATCGCTCCGGTTTCAGCCTACACCCACTCTCTATCCTATCGCGATTGACTGAACCATTGGACAGGCGAAGATTTGTTCTGAAAATGAAATATGTATGAGCGATTGACCGTATCAGAAATCAACCAGTCCCTTGTCTGGGAGTGAATTGGCCTTGGTTTGAGTTGAAAATCTGGAGCTAATTTGGAGCGAGAACATGACTGAATACGATTTGAACATGGCCGAGGAGATCCGTGTGATGCAGCAGATCAACAGCACCGCACAGCGCCTACACCAATTGTGGTCAGCACCGACTGAAGACGCCGACCAGTTCCGGCGTCACGCTCAGCTGGTGAGCCTGCAGGCAGAAATGGACAGGCTATATGAACGGCGGCGTGCGTTTCAGGCCGCGCGCAGGCTGCTGGAGGACGCCCCATCCAGGCGATCAGCTGCAGCGTAGCGGCCCGGAGGGCTTAGCCCTCACCAACAGGGATCAATCCGGAGGCAAGCCGACGTAGTTCTCCGCGAGAGAGGTCGCTGCTGCCCGCGAGGTCGTCACGTAGTCCAGTTCCGCAAGCTGCAATTGATACCGAAAGCGATCCTCGCCATAGAAACGGTGGAGCATGGACGTCATCCACCAGGAGAAGCGTTGTGCCTTCCAGACTCGATTCAGACAGGTCTCCGAGTATCGGTCCAGCAGGCCGGTCCGGCTGGAGGCGTAGAATTCAGTGAGCGCCCCAGCGAGGACGCGGACATCGGCAACCGCGAGGTTGAGCCCCTTAGCCCCGGTTGGCGGAACGATGTGCGCGGCATCGCCGGCGAGGAACAGCCTCCCGTGCTGCATCGGTTCGGCGACGAAGCTATGCATTGCAATAATGACCTTATCGAAGATCGGCCCCTCATGTAGCGTCCAGCCCTCGTCGGTTGCGAGCCTGGCGTGGAGCTCCTCCCAGATCCGTTCATCCGGCCAGTTGTCGATGCTGTCGTTGGGTTCGCACTGAAGATACATCCGCTGGATTTCCGGCGAACGGGTGCTGACCAGGGCGAAGCCACGGTCGTGGAGTGCGTAGATGAGTTCTTGCGATGACCGCGGAGCCCGAACCAGGATCCCGAGCCAGCCTAGAGGGTAAATCCGTTCGAAAGCGGTGAGCACGTCCGCCGGGATGGACGGGCGGCAGACCCCTTGACCGCCATCGCAGCCGGCGATGAAGTCGCAGGTCAGTTCGTGGAGCTCGCCGTCCTTGCGGAAGCGAATCTTCGGTCTTGAACTTGCCAAGCCGTCCAGGCTGACATCCGCGACTTCGAAGAGGATCTGACCATCCGCTTCGAGCCGAGTCCTGACGAGATCTTTGATGACTTCATGCTGGGCGTAAAGCGTGATCGCTCGGCCACCGGTGAGCTCGCTCAGGGGGATACGGTGGCCTCGTCGACGGAAGCGCAACTCGATCCCATGGTGCGCGAGGCCTTCCTGCTGCAGACGTTCACCGAGACCCGACTCGATCAGCAGGTCGACCGTGCCTTGCTCCAGCACGCCCGCCCGAATCGTTCCCTCGATCTCTCGGCGGCTGCGAATCTCGAGCACGACAGACCTGATGCCCTGGAGATGGAGCAGGTGCGAGAGCAGCAGCCCTGCCGGTCCCGCTCCGACGATCCCGACTTGTGTATCTAAGCGTTGTGCAGTCACTGCAGCGATCTCTCTGACCGGGTCGCAAGGGCGCGCCAGGCCGCGACAAATCCGCCGGGGAACACCAAGACCACCAGCACGAAGACGATGCCGAAGATCAGCAGGTGAAGTTCTACGAGTCGGAGGGCCAGGGTCTCACGTAATAAGAGGAAGAAACCTGCGCCGACGAGCGGCCCCCACACGGTCCCGGCGCCCCCGAGAAACGTGATGAGCAGCGCGTCGAACGTCCAGATAGGGTTGAACGGAAATTGTAGATAGTACGACACGTGGTAGTAGGCAAAGAGACCGCCCGCCATCCCCGCAAAGAGGCTGCTCAACACGAAGGCAAGCAATTTGTGACTGAACGCGTGGACGCCGATGGCCTCGGCCACGTCTGCATCTTCACGGACGGCCGCGAGCCCATAGCCAAATCGCGATCGTGTCAGCCACCAGGCGACAAACGTCACCGCGGATACGAGCCCGAGCGCCAGATAATACCTAGGCAGTAACCGATATCCGGCAAGGTATGTGGTCGGAAGAAACGATACCTCCGGAAGTGCATTGGCGGTCGTAATCCTGAGGATCTCAGCGACGGCGAGTGTGCCGATGGCGAAGTATGGGCCGCGGAGTCTGAGCGATGGCGCCCCGATAATCACCCCCATCGCCGTGGCTGCGGCCGTACCTGCGACGAGCGCCAGCGGGAGGGGCACCTGATTCAGCCACAGCGTCCGTGTGACCAACGAACCCAGGCCGAAGAATGCGGCGTGCCCAAGGTTGACCTGTCCCCCGAATCCGCCGAGCAGGTTCCAGCTCTGCGCGAGCGCCCCGTAGAGCAGCGCGAGGAAGACCCAGTTCAGGACATTATCGCGCGGCGCGAGCGCCGGCAGGAATACGAGTGCAAGAGCGATCAGCGAGACCGCAACCACTTGTCTTCGCACGCTCAGCCTCGAGCGAACAGGCCCTGCGGACGCAGGCTGAGGACGATGAGGAAAAGGGCCAGGCCGACCACCTCGCGGTACACGTTGCCGAGCAGAAAGCCGCTCAGCGACTCTGCCACGCCCAGGAACAGTCCCGCGATAAATGTGCCGAAAATGTTGCCCATTCCGCCCAGCACGACGACGATGAGGGCTTTCAACGTCCAGTTCAGGCCGATCGCCGGACTGATCGCGTCGGACACGCTCACGAGCGCACCCGCCACTCCGGCCAGCGCACTGCCCAAAGCGAACGCGACCAGGTAGATCGTACCGGTCGGAATGCCGGACAGCGCCGCGGCCTGCTCATCTTGCGCCGTTGCGCGGATCGCCGTCCCATAGCGCGTCCGCGTCAAGAATAGATGCAACCCGCCGAGCGCCGCGAACGATAGCAGAAGCGCCGCAAAGCGCGAGAGAGGCACGACCACGCCGCCGAGTGCGAAGACCGAGCCCGCGTACGACGGCGTCACCGCACGCTCATCGGCCTCCCACACCAGAATCGCGACCGTCTGCAAAATGAGCGCGAGACCGAACCCGATAAGGATCGAGTTCTTGATCTTGTGCTCTTCGTGAAAGTGGATGAGTCGGCGGAAGAGCGCCTGATACAGCACCGCGCCCACGAGGAACAGCGCAGGTCCGCCTGCCAGGATGGACACGAACGGATCGACCCGCCAGAGCGTGAAGAGCCAGACGCTGACATACCCGCCGAGCATGATCAGCTCGCCGTGGGCGACGTTCAGCATCTTGAGCACGCCGAAGACCAGCGACAGCCCGACTGCGCCCAGCCCGTACAGCCCTCCGACGAGGAGCCCGAAGATCGCATTCTGAAGGAGGATTGAGCTCATTGAAGCGCGGCCCTCGACGCCTTCCCGAGATAGACCTCAATGACCTCGGATCGTGACAGCACTTCGGCGGGCCGTCCTTCAGCAATCAGCCTGCCTGAGTTCAGGACGATGACGCGGTCGCACAGTGAGCGGACCGCGTGAACGTTGTGCTCAACGATCACCAGCGTGATGCCCTCTGCCTGGATCCGTCTGAATTGAGCGAGGGCAGCGCTCACTTCGGTCGTGGTCAGCCCTCCCAGGGGCTCGTCGAGCAAGAGCAATTGCGGACGCGCGGCGAGCGCGCGAGCGATCTCCAGCCGCTTGCGCTCGGCAAGTGTCAACGCATGCGCGGAGGTTGTGGCCTTCTGGGAGAGGCCAAACAGAGATAGCAGATCCAGACTTTCATCGCGCGCTGTTCGCAGTGCCGTAGATCGGCCGCGCCCGTACAGCCGGGCGACCAGGACGTTATCGAGCGCAGTGAGATTGGGAAGCGGGCGAACGAGCTGGAAGGTGCGCGCGATACCAAGACGCGTTCTGAAGCTGGGAGGCTCGCGCGTGATGTCACGGCCAGAGAATCGTACCCGGCCACGATCCGCGGGCAGCGCGCCCGCTATTAAGTTGAAGACTGTGGTCTTACCGGATCCGTTGGGCCCAAGCAGGCCGAGGATCTCGCCTTCGTCGACCGCGAAGGAGAGCCGATCTACGGCTCGCAGTCCACCGAACGACTTCGAGAGATCCTCGGCTTCGAGCAATTCGGGGCCGTCACCGCTCACGCCAGGGACGCGCCGGATAGAGGAACGGCACCGCGCCCATCTCCTTTGGCCACACCAGTTGCTGCGTCCCGTTTTGCCACTGCACTACGACGAACGGGACCACGCCCGTACCGTCAGCCCTGAAGCGGACGGGACCGGCCACGGTCTGCATGTTCGTGGCCGCCAGAGCGTCACGGATCGCCACAGGGTCGAACCGACCTGCCCGCTCGATCGCGTTGGCGACGATCTGAACGCACGCGTAGGAAGGACCGGTGATGACGTCGGCGGGACGCCCGAAACGCTGCTGGTGCTTCGCGTTGAGTTCGGCCACTCCGGAGGACTTGAAGGCGTTGTGCCAGCCGGGAGTCAGCAGCACGTAATCACCATCCTTGCCCAACGCCTGTGTCCAGCTCACCGCATCGGGCGCGCGAATCATCAGGATGACCTTGGGATTGAAATCGAGTTCTTTCATCTGGCGCATAAGCGCGAGCCCGTCCGGCGGCGTGGGCACTGAGAAGACGGCCTCGGCCCCAGCGGCCTTGGCCCGCAGAATGATATCAGAGAAGTCTCGCGTCCCCACCGAATATTCAGCCGACAGAACGACCTGGTAACCGAATTCGGTCGAGCGGGCTGTCCAGAGACGATCGAGTTCGCGGCCCCAGTCGGTACGCTCGGCGAAGATGGCCACGCGTCGAGGGCGCTGCGCAGTCGGCACGCTGTTAAGAAATCTGTAGATGCCGATGGCGATATCGGGGGACTTGATGAACGGTGAGAAGAGAAACTTGAAACCCTTTTGGTGGATGGAGTGGAGGGCAAACGCCACACCGCAGTAGGGAATCCGATTCTTCTCCGCGACGGCGGCCGCCGCCGCGTGGAGGTCGCTGCCGAAGCCACCGAGGTAGGCAACCGCGCCCTGCGTCGCTAGCGTCTCGAGGCGGCTCACGGTCTTCGTGGGATCGGATTCGTCATCCAGGATCACGAGCTCGAGTGGGATGCGGCGGTTGCCGACTTGCACTCCGCCGCGCGCGTTGATGTCCTCAACCGCCAGCTCGTAGCCGGCTTTGACCTGTGCACCGCCGCTGGCGAACCGGCCGGTGAGTGGGATCACGGCGCCCAGCGGGGTCAAGCCAGCCGGTGCGCCCGCGCTTCCCTGCGCGAGCAGGCTGATGGTGACTCCGACAATCAGAACAAGCGGAAACACTCGTCTCATTCACTCCACCTCCGAGCGTCTAATGCCACACCTCGCGGGCCGTCTCGACGACAAGCGCCAGCTTCGCCCACTGATCATCCTCGGTGATGAGGTTGCCCTCCATCGTCGAGGCAAAACCGCACTGCGGACTCACTGCTAGGTGCTCAAGCGGCACGAACCGCTCAGCGTCTTTGATCCTGCTCACCAGCGCTCGCTTTGACTCCAACTGGGGCTTCTTGCTGCTCACGAGCCCAAGGACGACCGTCTTCCCCTGGGGGACGAACCGGAGCGGCTCGAATGTTCCGGACCGCTCGTCATCGTATTCCAGCAGAAAACGATCCACCTGGAGCGAACTGAACAACTTTTCGGCGATCGGGTCGTAGCCACCCTCCGCATACCACTGGCTGCGGTTATTGCCGCGGCAGAGATGGATCGCGAGCGTCAGCTCCGGCCGCCGCACACCATCGAGGCAGGTATTGTCGGCCCGGATTGCTTCGTCCAGTGCTTCATCCGGCTCGACGCCCATCTCTCGGCGCACGTAATCCCGCCACTTTGGATCGATGTAATAACTGTAGCGGGGCGCGTCGAGCTGGATGTACTGTACGCTGTCACCGGCCAGCGCCTGGATCTCCGATTTGACGATCGGGACAATATCCCAAAGAAGCTCGGAGTGGTTCCGATAGACTTTGTCGGTGATTTCCCGCTTATACGCGATTGCAGGAAACTGGTTGGCGCTGGGAAGCGTGATCTTGATGGCGCCCGGGCTGTGTGCCTTCAGGAATGGGAGTTCGTGCGCAGTGAGGCGCCGGATCTGACGGACCTTGCCGGTGGCGATTCCGGTCACGCTGCTCACCGCGACGGCGGTTCCGCCCTGCCAGGTCCGCCGCACCGCGTCCCCCGTGTCGATGCCTTCAACCGAGTCGAAGAAATCGCTCATGAAATTGCGCCGGCGGAGTTCCCCGTCAGTGAAGATCTCGAAACCGAGATCGCGCTGCCTGGCGAGAACTCGCTTCACGTGACGGTCTTCTAGCGCTTTGAGGTGATTGGGATCTGGATCCGGCGCGCTGCGCGCCTCCAGGAGTTCGGCGGGTCGCAGAAGGCTACCGACATGGTCGGCACGGTACGGCGCGGTCATGTGTGAGTGCCCTCAGTATTCGTCGGACAGGAAGTCAACTCTTGCCGTCCGAACACACCCATCAGTGATGGAGCGCAATTCCTTCGTCAAGTCGCATGCGCTCGGTAACGATTACATCGTCCTCGATCCAGCCAACCTCGTGTTCCCGTTGACGCCTCAGGCGGTTCGATTGATCTGCGACCGGCATCTGGGGGTTGGTTCCGACGGTATCCTGGCGAGGGTGCCGTCCTCGAAGGCGAATTTCGGCCTGCGGATCTACAACCCTGACGGAAGCGAAGCGGAGAAAAGTGGTAATGGTCTGCGAATATTCGCTCGATACCTCTTCGATCGTGGACTTCTGAAGACTCCGGAATTCACCGTCGAGACGCCCGGCGGGATCGCGAAGGTCACCATGCATGTGCTGAACGGAAGCGTACAGCGCATCACGGTTGAGATGGGAACCGCGACGTTCCTCTCTGAGCGGATTCCGGTGACCGGTCCTTCTCGCGAAGTGGTGAATGAAAATCTGGATATCGACGGACAACGCCTGACGATCACCGCGGTTTCCGTCGGCAACCCTCACTGTGTCGTGTTCGTTCCACAGCTCGAGGCGGTCGATCTTCAGCGTTTGGGCCCCCTGCTGGAGCGCCATTCGATATTCCCTAATCGCACGAACGTGCAATTTGCCGAGGTGAAGTCCAGGAACCGGGTGGCGATCCTCATCTGGGAACGTGGCGCCGGTCACACGCTGGCATCCGGCAGCAGCGCCTGCGCCGTCGCGGC
>Ga0209899_1000034_pt1 | contig 25683 bp, 28 predicted proteins | sample GWRWS1_0_10_FD_187228 | JGI IMG/M metagenome (GOLD analysis project Ga0209899, IMG submission 187228) | Riverbed sediment microbial communities from areas with vegetation nearby in Columbia River, Washington, USA - GW-RW S1_0_10 (SPAdes)... | ecosystem: Environmental > Aquatic > Freshwater >...
CATGGCATCTCCTCCCTTCTGAATATTTCAGGAATGCGCTCACGACGACGGTCCAACGATACCAGCCTCTCGCCTTTCACAACCTCGTGACCTCCTCGACAAATCGTTTCAGCCTTTGGAAATAGGGTTGGCCCCCGACATGATACAGATCGTTGTGGTCCGCGCCTGGCACAAGATAGAACGATTTCGGATCTTTCGCCGCCTCAAACACTTGCCGCCCGAGCTGGATCGGGACAATCTCATCCTGATCGCCATGGATGACGAGCAAAGGGAGTGAAATGTGCGGCAGTCGATCGATAAGCCTGAATCGTGCTCCAAGGAGCCAGTGAACAGGCAATCCCATATAGTGAAACTTGGCCAGAGCTTCGACGGAAGGAAACGACGATTCGAGGATCAGACCAGAGGCAGGTTTCTGGACAGCCAGCTCTCCAGCAACGGCCGCGCCCAGGGAACGACCAAATAGCACAATCCGTTCCGGCCTGACGCGACGCGTACGGGTTAGATACTCATAGGCTCCGAACGCATCCTGATACAGCCCCTCCTCTGACGGACGTCCCTGGCTACGACCATAACCGCGATAGTCGAACAAAAAGACCGAGAGGCCTAAATGGTAGAGCTCTCGAAGATTGTCCAATCGGTTGATGATGTTTCCCGCGTTCCCATGATTCCAGAGCAACACGGCGGAGGTTCGTGAGGACTCCGCGTACCAGCCGAACAGCTTGGCACCGTCGCCAGCCTGGAACCACACATCTTCCAGCGGCAGGCCAAAGGCTTTGCCCCAATCGCGGTCCTCCCACGGATCAGGATGATAGACAAACAGTTGGTCAAGAATCCCGCCCAATCTTTCCTTTACCCCGGAGGAAAATAAACAACGAACGAGGTTTTCTCTAGAATGACGGTCAGGAAAGGATACCGGCGTTTAGGGTATGCCACAACTCAGAAGCGTAAGCCGATCCCTGCTAACATATACTGGGTGCGAAAGTCTAACGCAAGCTGAGTCCAATGATAGTTTGTGGAGAAATACTTATATTCGCCGAACAGAAAGAGGCGATTGGTAAGCTTCCCCTGCACACCGGCGAGAAACTGATGTCCGAGAGTCCACGAGGTTTCAAAATCTGTATCGCTCCGACCTGGAATGTCCGGAGAAGTGAGGACACCGTGTGACAATCCGGCCCCGACGCCCACATACGGGATGATCACCTCGCCTGGATAACGAACCAGAAGGTTCGCCATAGTATTGAAGACCCAGAGGTTGGTTCTGGCCAAAGTTCCCCCGCCGGTCATCAGAGGAAACGTTATGTCACTCCCATGACCATACCATTCCAACTCGATTCCAATGATCCCTCTCGCAATACTGGGGAAGACACCCGCTTTAATTCCTGCTCCAACCCCGTTGCCGACTTTGCTGTCTGAAATTGCTGCACCTTGGAATGAAACGCCGCGATTGCTCGGCACACTTCCCAAGACATAGAGGCTCAGATAGACATCCGCGGTCTCTCCGGCAGACACCGAAGTCCCAGTCAACGAGAAGAATGCGAACAGGCCCGCCCCCACCAGTGCCCACATCCTCATGAGCTTACTCGCATAGCCTTCGGTGGTGCCCTTTCCTGGACTCAGTATGACGAAGGGCCAAACCGGCCGCAAATGAAAAGGGCCTTCGGGAGAATCCTCCCGAAGGCCCTTCCTCAGAGCAGTCTAGGAACTTAGCTACCTTTCACGACGGTGCACCATTCGCCGACGATGCCCAAGATGTTATGGGCTGTGTGATCAATGGAGGACACGTTCGTTATCCCGCCAGCATGCTTGGCTGCCGTCACGCTGGCATCACCGGTGGCGACCCACCCCAGAATCGATGAGGCACAGGCTTTGCCCTCTTTCGTAGCGGCGGTTGACGTAGTCGCGAAATCACCGTACTTAACTTCGGTAAAGATAATACCGATAGCCGGGGTTTGAACGATCATGCAGCCAGCAAGGGTAAGACACGCGACTGAGACGGCTGCTAAGGTCAGCACAACGGTTAGCTGTTTCATAGACCCTCCTATGGTTGATGACGCGCAAGTTGGTTGAGTGACGCCCACTGAGGAAACGTCACTAAGGGAATTGTGCAGGCGAGAGTATAAGTGGCCCCTGGCTCACTGTCAATGTATATGTATAGACAAGAATCATGTGCAGAGACCCTCTTCTAATGATTCCTGGTTTTACGGGCTGGAGACTTGCACTTCGAAAGGAGTTGGTCAATAACGCCTTATCGCCGTCATCCAGCGCATCCTATGGTAGAAAAGAAAATGCGCAAGACAACCGAGCCGTCATGCTAGCCATCGCTTTCTGTCTCAGGTATACTTTGCCCCTATGTCACGGTTAGTTCTGAAAGGTCGCCTCAGCCCATGACCGTTCCGTCTCCCAATGCCACTGGACGCCTCACGGCGTGCGACGTCCTCGTAATCGGCGGCGGCCCTGCTGGCTCCACGATCTCGGCCTTGCTCGCCGAGCAGGGATGGACCGTGCATGTGCTCGAGAAGGACCGCCACCCACGGTTTCACATCGGCGAGTCCTTGTTGCCTCATTCCATACCCATGCTCAAGCGGCTAGGTGTCCTGCAGGAGGTTGAGAAGATCGGCATCGTCAAATATGGCGCGGAGATGGTCTCCCATTACCATGGGAGATCGCGCATGCTGTACTTTTCTCGCGCACTCGACGGTTCGCAACCGTTTGCCTTCGAAGTCAAGCGAGCCGAATTTGATGAGATCCTGCTCCGCAACTGCGCCGCGAAGGGTGCCCACGTGTGGGAAGGATACAGGGCGAAGCAGGTGAAGTTTCGTCCAGAGCAACCCACGTTGGTGTATGGCGAAGACCCACAAGGCCAAGCGCTGACGTGGGAGACTCGCTTCGTTGTAGATGCCAGCGGCCGCGACACGTTCCTCTCCGGACAGGTGGACGGCAAACACCGAAATCCACACCACAACAGCGCCGCCATCTTCGGCCATTTCAAAGACGTGAAGCGCCTGCCCGGGATGGACGAAGGAAACATCAGCATCGTGTGGTTCGACCATGGGTGGTTCTGGATCATTCCCTTCAAGGACGGCATCACAAGCGTCGGCGCCGTCTGCTGGCCCTACTACATCAAAACCAGGAAGACTGAGTTGGAACTATTCCTACGGGATACCATCGCCTTATGCCCTCCGGTCGCTGAGCGTATGGCGAAGGCCAAACTTGTCACTTCAGCTCACGCAGCCGCCAACTATTCCTATCGGCGGACCACGATGTCAGGCGACGGCTACATCATGATCGGTGACGCGTTTGCATTTATCGATCCTGTGTTCTCCAGCGGGGTGCACCTGGCGTTGAATAGCGCGACTCTGGGCGCCAACGTTGTGGACGCCTATTTGCGAGGATCGCCCGAACATGCTCGACTCCTGCGACGGTTCCATCGGACGGTGCGAAGAGGGGTCAAAACCTACTCGTGGTTCATTTATCGCTTCACGCAGCCTGCTTTTCGGGCCCTCTTTATGTCGAAACGCAGCAGGTTTAAGATGGAAGAAGCCGTGCTTTCCATATTGGCCGGTGATGCGTTCGGCAAGTCACCGACTCAGATCCCGATCTTCCTGTTCAAGATTGCGTATTACTTGACCTACCTCTTCAATCTGAAGGAAAACTGGTTGGCCTACCGACGAAGGACTCATGGAATTCCTTCGACCGTCACAGAGGTCAAAGACTACGCCGTCAACACTCTTTCTGACCTTCGCAGCTAGCGAGCAATGCGGTAGCATGAGCACAGTGAAACCAAAGCCGAGTGGCACGCTGCCCAGTCCTTCATTAGAGGACTATGCTCCTCCGGCGTCTGTTCGTGAGGCATTCCCTCTGCAGATCCAAGTCCAGTATGTAGCTACATCCGACGTGAAGTCCTTCCTGAAGGCATCCCGAGCTCATCCCCTCGCGCTTATCTGCTTCGATCGCAATGCGCCGCCTCCCGGTAAAGAGTCGTATCCGGTCGTCCAACTCAATCTGCCACAGGTGGAAGGGTCTCCCGTGGTCGAAGTCTGGATGAGCGTGGCGCCCGTCACCTCTTCCAAGATCGAGGGCGTCTCTTTTGCAATGAACGAGCAGATCCTCTTCGGCTTCTTGGAAATAGATGAGCCTCAAAAGTCGTCTCTCGAAACTCTGGCCTTCGGCGCCTATGGCCGGTTGCTCGCTCTAACCCGAACCCTGGGGTATCCCTACTTGCTGCGGGTCTGGAACTACTTTCCGGACATAAACGCTCGTCCCGCCGGTCTTACGCGGTACCAACAGTTCTGTGTCGGTCGGCACGAGGCATTCGCCGAGGGTCAGCCGGATTTCCGAAAGATCCTGCCAGCTGGGAGCGCGGTCGGTACGAGATCCGGGCCGCTTCAGATCTATTTCTTGGCATGCACGAAACCAGGGACGCATATTGAGAACCCTCGGCAGGTCAATGCCTACGACTACCCGACTATCTATGGTCCTCGAAGCCCTTCCTTCGCTCGTGCGACGCTCAGTCAATCGGAGTGCGGCGATCATCTCTTCATCGCAGGCACGGCCAGCATCGTTGGGCACACGAGTCAGCATATCGGAGAGCCGGAGAAACAGACATTGGAGACACTCCACAATCTCCAGGCACTCATTGATCATGCGAAGCAGTTGCAAACAGCCGGAGATGGGCTTGGTGACCGGCACGCTCTCTTCAAGGCCTACATCCGGCGCCCAGAGGATCTTTCGACCGTCAGTACCATCCTGAAGCAGCACCTGCCGACTCAGGCACAGGTGCTGTGTCTGCAGGGAGCCATCTGTAGAAGTGAGTTACTCCTGGAAATCGAAGGCATCTTGACCGCAGGATCGGAAGGTGAACGGGAGTCCCTCTAAATGCTGCCGACCCCTGTTCTTCCTTCTGAGTTTCCTTCCTTACCCACCTCGGCATAAAGGACTTCATCTCAACCTCGATGGCTCGTGTGAGTGAAGACCTTCAGCGATCAGGATGGACGGGATGATCTCGAATCTGTTGATCCTACTCTCACAGATTGGTGTCATCCTGCTCCTGGCTCGGCTGGTCAGCTGGGGACTTCGGACGTTACATCAGCCTCAGGTGATGGGAGAGATCGTCGCCGGCATCCTCCTAGGACCATCGCTACTCGGCTGGCTCGCTCCCAACGCATCGATGGCCCTCTTCTCGCCCGACAGTCTCGGACCGCTGAACGCACTTGGGCAGGCAGGGGTCCTGCTGTTCATGTTCTTGGTCGGCCTGAAGCTCGACCTCGCGAACGTGTGGGCGCGCGGGCGGCCGGTTCTGATGATAGCTCATGCGAGCATTGCTGTGCCGCTGATCCTCGGTGCGGGGCTCGCCCTCTGCCTCTATCCCTCCCTCTCGGATACGGGGGTAACACCGACTGTGTTCGCCCTGTTCACTGGGGTCGCCATGGGTGTCACCGCCTTGCCGGTCCTGGCTCGCATTCTGGAGGAGAGCCAATTGTCTGGGACCCCCATCGGAACCGTGACCCTGGCATCTGCCGCGTTGAAGGACGTCACGGTGTGGTGTCTTCTCGCCGGGGTCATTGCATTGAACACACACACCGCTGTACTGGGAGAGCTGGTTCTGACTCTCGTCGCAACAGGTCTCTTCGTGTTCGTGATGTTGGGCCCTGTCCGTCGTACCTTTTACCTTCTGGAAGTGCGGTATCGACGTCGCGGCCGTCTTACAGATGACATGTTGGCCCTCATGCTCCTTGCCATGGTCGGGTCTGCATGGATCACCGAATGGCTTGGGGTCCATGCGCTCTTTGGAGCGTTTCTGGCTGGCGTGGCGCTGCCAAAAGATTCGGACCTTGTGTCCGATGTGTCAGCCAAGCTCGATGGTGTCACCACAACCATCCTCCTTCCCATTTTCTTTGCCTCCACCGGACTACGGACCAGCTTTGGCCTGATCCATGGAACGGAGCTGTGGTTCTATTTTGGTCTCATCTTGCTGGTGGCCGTGGTCGGAATGTGGGGGGGGACGACTCTTGCCGCTCGCTTCGCCGGCATGCCCTGGGTAGAATCAACCACGATCGGAATCTTGATGAATACACGTGGCCTGATGGAAATCGTTATTCTTAACATCGGCCGAGATATGGGGATCATTTCGACGACGATGTTCGCCATGATGGTCCTCATGACCTTGGCAACCACCTTCATGACGATGCCGTTGCTGCGGTGGTGCCGTCCATATCAGATCCGACAGCCTGCAACACCTCAGCATGAGCTGCCGGACAGCGTCAAGAAAGCGTAATTGAAGTGTGCTGCTGAACGAGTCCACCAGCGCCTAGAAATGATAGAGGTTTAGAATGCAGATACGCAGCAGTTTTTGTTGTCATTCCGATTTCTAACGGCGCTGTATGTGGCCTGCACTCAGGGATGAAATTGCGGGGATCGCGGCCCCTGGCATCGCCGGCGACATGCCGCCGGGCAGTGCGGAGGATGGGGCGCGGTTAGCCGTCGATGCCAACCGGCGCTTCTACGACGCGCTTTGGTCGGCGAGCTACGTGGTCCCGCCGCAGCGCTTCAACACCTGGCCATTCCTTTCCGCGCTCGCGGCCTCGGCGCCGGCGCGGCTCGAGATCGGCCCGGGTCTGCATCCGCGGCTCCCCATCCCGGGTACGTCCTTCGTCGACATCAGCCGACCGGCTCTCTCCCGCCTGAATGCTCACGGCGGTCTCGCGATGCTCGGCGATATTACCGCCCTACCATTCCCCGACTGCGCCTTCGACCTGGTCTGCGCCTTCGACATTGTCGAACATGTCGAGGACGACCAGCAGGTCTTCCGCGAACTCGGTCGGATCGCGAGGGATGATGCGACGGTCATCTTCTCGGTGCCCCTGCATCCCGCGCGCTGGAGCGCATTCGACACCCTCGTGGGTCACGTTCGACGTTACGATCCCGACCATCTCCTGGCAGTCCTTGGGGAGCATTCTTTCGTGCTCGAGCAGAGCGCTGTCTTCGGCATGCAGCCCCGGAGCCGCTGGCTCCTCGACTTTGCAGTGTGGAGTCTGACGAACCGGCGCGAACAGGCGATGCGATGGTACAATGGGCTCTTCCTGCCCCTCGGGCTGCTCCTGCAAGGGCGCCTCGCATGGGCGCCTGGCTTGATCGACGTCGCGAATGTAGACGAGCTCCTACTGGTCTGCCGGCGTGGCGGCCGACACAGCAGGCAAGGATACCGCTGAGGACTTCAAGAAGGAGTCCAAGGAGGTGCCCGACACGGCCACGGAATATACGGCCAGCGGAAAGAGACCTTCTACGAAAAGATGCAGGGTGAGCTGGATGAGATGCGGGCCAAGATCGACACACGGAAGGCGAGCAAGGCGTCGGACAAGGTAAAGACCGAGATGCAGAAGAAGATCGAGGAACTGGGAAAGCACAATCATCACTGGACTCCGTCACAGGCTGCCTATGAGCAGTGGGATGGACCTCACCATCGACATCGCATGCGTCCACACACTCACATGCAATGGCACTTCACCATCGATGTTGACTGGGTCCCTGGCTGCCAGGTTGGGCTGGAAAGTTTGCTCGATTTCTGTGATCGATGGAAGCTCAAGACCACGATTTTCTTCGCCGGACGTTTCGCAGAAGCTTACCCGGATCTCGTGAGAGACTGCTGGCGGCGAGGGCATGAACTCGGCACGCATGGGTGGGAACATGGAAGCCTTGAGAAAGATGAAGATTTTCGGTCGGCCAGCTACGCGCAGCAGCGAGAATGGATCCGGATGGCGACGGAGGCTGTGGAGAAAGCTTCCGGGATTCGCCCCGTGGTTTTCCGCGTACCGAACCTGTGGATCGGTGAAACGACCTTGCGCGCGCTCGAAGACGAGGGATACCGCTGTGATTCATCTGTGCCGGCGCGCCGATTTGATTGCGGCTTCGGCCGGGTGCATTACCTGAAATACTTTCGCGCCCCGAGTGAGCCGTACCGCCTCTCGTCAAATCACCTGCGCTTGCCGGGAAACAGCTCGATCATCGAGATAGCCCCGTCAGCCTTCCTGTTCCCAACCAACATGGCCACGCTGCGTGCGCTGGGCCTGCCGGTTATGAAATGGATGATCCGCCAGATTTCGCGACGTTCATCGCAGATCGTGTTTTATTGCCATCCCCACGAATTCGTGCATTCGCATCGACAATCTTTCCCTCGCAATATGTCCAAGTGGAATACGCAGAGCATGCGACCAGAGAACTTGTTACTGCTGGCCGCATTTGTCGAACACATGATGCAGTTAGGATATTCCCCCAGACTGTTTTCAGATCTGTTCAGTCAGTCTCTTGACGCAAACTATGCAGGAGCTAGGTAAGGTATGAGGAGAAGGGGTTGGCAGCATCACACTTACATTGAGGAGGAAGAGCCATGAACCGCATCTCAACAAGGCTGATCATGACAGGTGTGGCACTCACATTCTTGGCTGGCTGTGGATTCGCCGATACCTGGGTCCGGACCTTTAGAACGTCCGCCATCTATAACGTGGTCGATAGCCCGATAGCCCCAGCGTCCGGTAAAGTGCCGTCGTTAGATCAGGTCACGAAGGCGATTGTAGTCGCTGGTACGGACCCAGAGGTAAAGTGGGTGATGGCAGTCGCAAAGCCTGGGCATATTGTCGGAATCCACAATGTTTTCGTTCACCAGGCAGTTGTCGATATCGCATACGACACCAAAACCTACAGCATCAAATTCAAGAACGCCAGCAGAGAATTCAGATATGACGCGGCCAAGCAGACTATTCACAGTAACTATAACGAAGAGATCGAGATCCTGGATAATGCGATTCGAGCCCGTCTGGCCGCGATTGATTCATAAGCGATACCCGCTTGAAAGTGAGGCCCGGCGAATCGTGCTGGGCCTCACGAGCCTCCTTCTCTCCCGAAGAGGTCGTTCCTTTTCCTCAACCTGGCTTCGATGAAGGGAGGCCCATGGTACAGTTTCTCCGGGCCTATCTTGGATGGCTACTCCCGATGGATAGGCCCGCCCGACGGTTTGACTTTGGATTCGGCCGCGTCCATTATCTGAAATACTTCTTGGCTCAGGTTGAACTCTATCGACCGTCCTGGCGACACGTGGGTACATCCGGTACCAGTTCCATTGCCGAAGTGCCTCCGATAGCTTGTCTCTTCCCCATCAATATGGCCACGCTGCGCGTGTTGGGCCTGCCGGTTATGAACTGGATGATCCGCCAGATCTCGCGACGTTCGTCGTCGCTCGTGTTTTATTGCCATCCCCGTGAATTCGTGCATTCGCATCGGCAATCCTTCCCTCGCAATATGTCAAAGTGGAATAAGCAGAGCATGCGCCCGCAGAACATGGTGCTGTTGGAGGCATTCGTCGAGTACATCGCGAGGTTGGGGTATGATTCGACAGTCTTCTCGGATCTGGCCTCCATGCCACTCGACTCAGCGACGCCCGTCGTATTACGAGCACCTGTGCTACAAGAACACTACACTCACACAGAGGAGGGATCGAGATGAACCGAATGCTATCGCGAGTTCTGCTAGGATGTTTGGTATTGGTTGTCGTGACAGCCTGCCGAGGGGGAGGGCAGATATACCAAGTCAGGGACGCTCCTGTGGTCACAGCAAGCGGTAAGGAACTACGCCTGGAAGACGTAAGGAAGGAAATTATCCAGGCGGGTGTCACGTTGGGATGGCAGATGACTGTGGCCAAGCCCGGCGAGATCATCGGCACGCTCAACATACGGAGCCATCAGGCTGTCGTCACAATTCCGTATACGACCAAGACCTACAGCATTCTTTACAAGGACAGTTCCAATCTCAAGTACGACGCCGAGAAGCAAACGATCCACGAGAACTACAGCGGCTGGATCCAGCGGCTTGACGGAGCGATCAGGTCACGGCTCACTGCGGCGGGGATGTAGCGTCTCTTCTTCGTCTTGTCTCTCTTCGAAAAGAACCAGGCGTTCTCTTCCGGATCTACGGAGTTGGCTGAACTGGGGAGGCCGGCTCTTGAGGAACCTGCTCGCCCAGAATCTCGATCACATCGGCCGTGAGGGTAATGGAAGGGGCGCCGATGAGGCCGATAAAGCCGATCCCGCCTTTGTCGGCCGTCGCATTCGTAAAGGCGATGTGTTTTCCCGTAGTATTAATCCCTTCTTGCTTGAGTCGATCGAGCATATCGCGCTTGGCTTCGGCATCAGTCGGACTGGCGAATGGGATCCAGAGAAGCTTAAAACCCGTACTCTCCCCGACAGCTCCCACCTTCACCATGCGATACTTAACCTTAACAAGGTCAACTGGCTTGACCGCTTGATCCACGAACGAACTGTGGTAGGTACTCCTGCAGCTGAGCAAGCCGCCAATGACGAGCAGACCTACGAAGGTGGTCAGAACGATCCGCCTATTCTTCATCGCTGTCTCCTTTCAATCGACCGGAGTGGGGGCCGTGATGGAATTGAGGCGGCCTGTTAGCAACACGAAGAGACGGCGTTGTTCCATGCCATATTTATCGGGGGTCTTCAAGAACCAGGACGCGCCCGGTCACATGAAATGGACGTATTGTGGAAAGCCCGATCTGCGCACTTAGAGAGGCAGCTTGTGCGACGTTCCTGAAGGCAGACGTTCTGTGTCCCTCGATTTGTCCTCATTGTCCCGCTGTGCGCCCTTCGCTTGGACGAGTTCAGGACCGCCCTCCGCAGAAGCTTTGATAAGTGCGTACAGGCCTTGCAGATACAAGCCTCTCGAAAGAATCTTCCACGCCACCATCCGCGTGATGCGGACGATATCGAGCACCGGGCGAAAGTAGCTCGGTCTAGCTCCCGCACGCCGCAAGGCATCGATCGGAACTGTCACAGTCCGATAGCAGGCGCGAGTGGCCTCGATGAGTATCTCGCTTTCGAAGACAAAACTCCTGCTCTTTCCGTACGGGACCTTCACATTCCTTAATAATGAGGTCGGATACACCCGAAAGCCCGATTGGCTGTCGTGGAACGTGGCGCCAGCAGCCCAGGATATCCAAAAGTCTGCGATACGATTCGCGAGATAGCGCCAGAACGCGATGCGATGTTGGTCCCTCCGACGGGCCCCGATAATGAGATGATCGGGGGAAGCAATGGCGGCACTAATCAGTTTGGGGATCTCTTCTGGCGCATGCTGACCGTCTCCATCCAGGGTGACGACCCCGGATGCCCCGGCCTCCAATGCGTATTGAAATCCGCGCCACAGGCTGCCAGCCTTCCCACAGTTCGTGGGATTCTTGAGCACGATCACGGTCAAACCACTCAGGGCTTCTTTCGTGCCATCGGTAGACCCATCATCTACGACGATCACATTCTTGCTCTGTCGGAACGCCCGCGATGCCACACCCCTGATGGTCCCCGCCTCGTTATAGGCTGGGATCACGATCCAGTACCCAATCGGGGAGTTGGTCACTGAATTCCGTTGGACGTTCATACCATCCCACCGTTGACCCCGATTACCTGACCGGTGATATAACCCGCTCTCTCCGAGGCCAGGAATGCAACCAAATGTGCAACCTCTTGAGGTGTGCCGGCCCGTTGCATCGGCACGAGAGCCTCAATCTTATCCGGCTTGAAGGTTTGCTCGACCGTGCGCGATTCGATAATGCCTGGCGCCACCACATTGACGGTCACCCCACGGGAGGCGACTTCCAGCGCAAGCGATTTGGAGGCGCCGTGGAGCCCCGCCTTGGCAGCTGCATAATTCGTCTGGCCGCGATTTCCAAGCATAGCCGAGATCGACGAGATCGTGATGATCCGTCCCCAGCGTGTGCCAATCATAGGCAGGAGCAGCGGCTGAGTCACATTGAAAAAGCCGCACAGCGAGACCGCGATCACCTTGTTCCATTGATCAGCACGCATGCCAGCCATCGGGGCATCGTCGTGGATCCCTGCGTTGTTCACGAGCACCTGGATCGGACCGGCTTCCAGAACCTGTGTCAGTGCACGTTGGGCTGCCTCGGCATCGGTGACATCGAAGCAGGCGACGATGGCTGATCCTCCTGCCCGGAGGATCTGATTGGCAACGTCTTCAGCCGAAGTGCGATGGCGATGAGCATGGATGGTGACAGAGAGTCCCTCCTTCGCCAGTTCCCGACAGATCGCCGAGCCAATCGACCCGCTTCCACCTGTGACTAGGGCTCGTTTCATGTATGTTGATCAGGATATTTCAGGAAGATGGACGCGCGCCCGCTCAGTAACTCCCGGTTCTCGGCCGACACGCGAAAGGTGTAGATGAAGGTGGTCGCATCTCCAATCAGACGTATGGCGTGAATGGTCAAATCGGTTTTCACATCATCGAGGGAACGGACCTGGATAGATAAGTCTCGCACTGCACCTAAATAACCCACGACAGCCTGATTCGCGGTCTTTTCGTTCAGAATGCCGACATGAACAGCCATGGCCTGGGCCGCATATTCCAACCCGCAGATGGCTTCTAACTGGTTCCCGCGCCGAAGAGGGTTGGCCGCGTTGCGATGCGATCCTGTCCGACAAGTAATGCGGATCTCATCCCACTGTTCCACTGCGTCCAAGAGGCACATGGCTCCCTCATGCGGAATCAATCGACAGAGGTCGGTTTTGCTCATGACTGGCATGGTGTGACTTGGATCAACAGGCGCTGATCCTCCAGATACTCAAGACATACACACGCGGCTTGGTGCCCCGCAACGGCAGCCAGGAGTGGTAACGACCGCGCAGCTGGATTCCCGCTCCGCAGGGCTTCCAATCCTGCATCCTCCATGTTTGTCACGTCCCCCGAGAGGTCATCAGAAAGATTGAGATCAAGCTGCGCGAGGCTGTGGTCTACAGGAGTCCCTGCCAACACGAACGCGGCCGCGAATCCTTCGCGTAGGGGTCGCGCTACATAGAGAGGAAGGGGAGGAGGGAGATCATAGGCCACGAGGAGCACAAGTCTTTCTTCGATATGCGCATAGGCGGCTGCCTCCAGTAACGCGGCACAGAAAGAAGAATCATTGCAAGCCAGCGCTGTGGACGATTGCTGTGAGCCCGTGGCGATGCCCCAATAGCCGGCAGCAGCATTATGGACGGAATGGTGGAACAGCGTGGGTGAAATCACCCGTTGCGGCGTCGCAAGGGCTGTGCAGAGTCGATCCAGGACACCGGTTTCCCCACAGGAAGAGGCAAAAACCGTCGCGACCTCACGAGGGTTCACTTGCGCCTGTTCGATGGCCTCCTGGGCGACATGCACTGCCCAGCGCACGATAGTACTGCTCCGCCGGTGCTCGTTCGGGGGGAGGATGCTCGCCGTGGGTTCCGGTCGTGCCGTCTCTCGGTAAGGAGATGCCCCGGCCAACACGGCTCGGGTTTCCCTCCATCCAATGAGACCCGGCCCCAGCGTTCCGATTCCGTTCACATACAGGCGCATCAGACAGTCCCGAGAATCAGGCTACAGTTATTGCCACCAAACCCAAAGATATTGCTCAACACTCGGCGAACTGGTTGCTCTTGATTCTTCAACAGGACGGAGCTTCTCAGGCTGGAATCGACTCGAGTCGTATTCAATGTGCCGGGAATAAACCCGCGCGTAAGACATATCGCGGCGATGACCGCTTCCGTGATTCCCGCTGCCCCCAGTGTATGGCCCGTCCACCCTTTGGTCGAGCTGCAGGGGATCGAGGAACCAAACACCGAGTGGACGGCTTTATCTTCAATGCTGTCGTTCGCCCTGGTTGCGGTTCCGTGCAGATTGATGTAGTCAATGTCTCTAGGATTGAGCCCGCTCCGCAGCAACGCCCCTTGCATCGCTCTGATCGCCCCAGCCCCTTCCGGATGGGGATGTGACATATGATACCCGTCACAACTCTCCCCGTAGCCCAGTAATGCCACTGCCCCAGCATGTGCCGCACGCTCGGCTTTTTCCAGCAACGCAAAGCCGGCCGCCTCGCCTAGCGTCAGCCCGTCACGATCCTCATCACATGGACGACAAGGACCGCTCGCCATCAGTTCCAACGCTCCGAATCCATAGAGGGTCGTGAGACACAGGCTATCGACGCCTCCCACGATGGCAGCATCGCAGAATCCCGCCTCGATGAATCGTGAGGCGGTGGCAAACGCTTTCGCGCTGGATGAGCACGCGGTCGAGATGACCATGGCTGGTCCTTGGAGGCTGAGGTAAGCCCGGACGAAATGGGCGAGGGAGAACATGTTATGGGTATATCGGTACCGAGAGATGAAAGATGCCGGCAAGGCACCGGTCTGGGGGTCACGTTCGCGATACGCATGTTCCGTTACCAGAATGCCGGAAGTGCTGGTGCCCAGGATGACGGCCACGCGGTGTGTGCCGTAGCGCTCCCGAGCCTCAATTGCGGCTTGCGTGAACCCATCCTGCTGTAGCCCGAGAAGAGCTAACCGATTATTCCGGCAGTCGAACTGCTCCAACCCCTTTGTTATTGAGCCACTGCCGACCGGCAAGTCTTCTAAACCATCGGCCCGGCCAATATAGGTTTTTATCCCCACGTCCTCGAAGTCGCAAGGCCGCAGACCAGAACGCCGACTTCGTAACGCCGCATAGGTCGGTTCGAGTCCCTTTCCAAGAGCAGTCACGACGGTATAGGCACTCAGAACGAGAGGCTTCTTGGCTGGCTTCTTAAGCTTCACGGGCTCCTTGGTCCGCAAGCAGCGCGGCAAACAGTAAACAGATGAACGAGCCCAACGCGGCAGTCATCCCGATGGCTTTGAGGACCGGAAGCTGTGAACAGGCCAAGACACCAAAGACCAAGATGGTTGTGGTACTACAGACGAGGAGACCATACACTGTGCGGTCTCGTTCGGTCTCAGTGCCATGCCTTCGGTTGAAGAACAGCGCATAGTCTAAGCCAAGCCCCATCACGAGGAGGAAGGAAGCCACGTGAAAGAGCGACAATCGTTCTCCGAAACTGTGAAGGAGCGCTCCCACAACCACGATCGCACTACCGATCGGAATCATGACTCGCAACACCGTCGATGGCGACCGCAACCCTATGAACAGCACGAACCCGATGGCGAGTGTTCCCCAACCCACGACGGTCAGGGTTTCATTCCGGTAGGCCATGACCGAGCGATTGGATTCCCCTTTGAGGTCGAGATAGGAGATAGATGGCTTCCCCCATGCCGTTACCACCTCGTGTAATCGATCTCGGTCCGTGATGCCTCGTAGCGGCGCCACAGCGACCCACCCTCCGCTTCGCTCGAACAGCAACGAGTCCACCTTGAGTCCCAACGCTGTCGCACGGAACGTTTGGCTTTCAAGGAATGCCTGCGTCTTGGACTTCTGGATCGCCTCGACGAAAGGCTGAAAGAGGGTCGGTCTAAAGGGCAGTCCCTTCAGGGCCACCCTGAGGTTGTGTTGCACGATCTGCTGGTCCGGCAAGGCTGCCTGGCGCATGGCCTGTGTGCGACGGCTTGGCACATAGCGCGTGACGATGTCGAACCCGGTGAAAACTTCCTGCCTCACCAGGCGATCGAGGGCCGGCGTCACGTCCTCACTCCGCTGCAGGACTTCCTCCTCGGTCGAACCCTCAATCACGATGAAATCGAGAAGATCAGGGGCACCGAGTTCCGCGCGCAAGGTTTGATCCAGCATTATCTTCTTGGATGAGATCGGGCTCAAGTTGGCAATGTCCTGTTCCCAAAGTGGTGTATTCGACCATATCAGCACGGCGATGGCAAGGAGCACGGAGACCGGAACCACCAGACGCGCTCTCGTTAGTTGATCAGCTAAGCCCGCCAGGCCCGTCCCGGATCGACGGGGGCAGAACCCAACAGGAACTAAGAAGGGGAGCACCCAGCGAGTCGTCGCTGCCGCGGTCAACAGGCCGACGATCGCGAACAAGCCAAGTTGGGACAGGCCTGGAAACCCAGCCAGTAAGAGAGCCGAGAACCCAAGAGCCGTGGTGATAACCCCGAGACGCATCGTGGGCCAAATCGCTTGCATGACGTTCGACGCCGAACCCTCCCCCGTCAGATGGCTGAACAGATGGATGGGATAATCGTCAACGACACCGAGGAGCGTAATGCCGAATCCCAGCGTAATGCCATGGATGAAACCAAACGCGAAATCCACCGCGATGATTCCCGCCACAATACCGCTTGCAAGAGGAACCAAGCTGAGAACCAGCAAGGTGAACGATCGGTAACTGAGATACAAGAACGTGAAAACCAGAATGGCTGCCACCAGCGATAACCACCAGATTTCATTTTGAATTGTTTGCTGCGCTTCAACCGTAAACACCCCCGGCCCGGTCATGACCAGATGCAGGGGACCCGTGCTCGACCCGACAATGCTCTGAAAGGCTTCTCTGACCCGTTGATGCACCCTCTCTTGGGCATCGACATCAAAGCCAGCGGCCTTGGTTTCCGCGACCAGCAGCGCACGCTGACGGTCAACTGAGAACCACACCCCCCGATGTTTGGTGGGAGTGCTCCATGGTGTCCAGGTAGAGAGGATCTTCAGAAACTCAGCAGTCGGGTCGGCTGGAATAAATTCCTTGATCATGGGAGCCAGTGGAGACCGCAAGTCATCGAGGCGTTGCTGGAGCGCATCCCGGAGATGGTCCGGTGCAAAAGTGTCCTTCTGTATGTCAGGAGAGAGCAGGTAGCGAGAGCGGAAGAGATAGTCTCGCTCCTCTTTTGTCCATGTCTCGACACCATTCCCAACATAGTAAAACAACCCGCTCTTGCGCATCCACTCCGCCAGCTGTTTGCTGATCTCCGCCAGCCGATCAGCATCCGCACCCTCGAGCGCCATCAGGATTAGCCGCCCAGTGACACCGGTTCTGAGCTGTCTCAGAAGGAGGCGTTGGGTGGCGGTGGGTCCTTCCGGCAATAGGTCTAATAGCTCGGTGCGGACCGGCACGCGTGTGGCCGCAAACCAGCCGCCTAGACACATCAAGAGACTCCAGCCTAGGATGACTGCGGCAGCTCGTTTATTCACCACGCGGCCCCTGTATAACCAGCACTGATCGATCGCCGTCGGGGAGGAGACTCTCCACCCTCGTCATGCGATCTCCTTCACCCGACAAGCGAACACTCTGCACTATTGATTGGATAGTAGGGTCCTGCGGACGCAGGATGAGGGACCACCGGCGAGGCTCACCTTCCAAGGAGGTCTTGTAGAAACGCTTTAAGGTAACAAGGTCGCCTGCGAGGCTCGACCGGAACGCTTCCACAAATATTTGCAAGGCAGGATAGTCCTCCAGCGAAAAGGTTTTGCTGATGCGTTTGTGGTTGTTTTCATAGAGGACCTTGTCACCATCGATGACGTAGCGTTCATCGTATGGGTCTGTCACATGTTTTTCGAGCCTGGATGGAGGCGTGAATTTTAGTATCCCTCTCGTCCTTAATGGTTTGGTCAACATTGAGGAGAAGGTCGTCTCCTCAAAGGACGCGGTTTCTTCTCTCTGCTTGGCCAGCCCGCTGATGAGTTGGTCAACGTTCCACTCACCAGTCGCGCTGCTCCTTTCAGCCGGAGTCGTGGGATCAGCCCAGATCTGGTTGGGAAGCTGCACTTCCATGAGCCACGCCGCGGTGAACAGGACGAGCAGGACCCCCATGCTCTTAGCGTTCACTCCAAAAGTCATAAAAGTTGAACCAGTTGTCAGGCGCTAAACGGCAGTAGTATTCCAGTCGATCAGCATAGCGCTGAGTCCATTGCTGGATCTGTTGATCGCGATGCTCCCTGTCGAGGATCACTTGTTCGGCAAACAGCTCGAAGTGGACTTCGTAACGATTTCCGCCCCGGTAGAGGCCGAAGAAGAGAATCACCGGCGCCTTCAGGACGCTTGTGAGCCTCATGGTCCCTGTAGGAAATCGTGCGAGCGTGCCAAAAAATTTACAGAGCGTCGTCTGATGATGCTGCACCAGTCGATCGCCCATGATGCCAACCTGTCCTCCACGGTCCAGGCAATCCTTCACCTGCAGCATCGTGTCGGGCGCGCCGACCGAGAGCACGGTATCGGCTACCTGAGGATTCAGACTTCGAACCAGTTCTCTGATCATCGGTGCGTTTTCTTCATACAGTAGTACTTTGATCTCAAGGTCACGTCGAGACATACCGATCGCGCGCACGATCTCAAAACTCCCCAAATGGGAGCCCAGTAGTATGCATCCTTGACCACGATTCAAATAGTTTGTGAGCAGTTCCGCGCCCTGCACATCAACCTGGAATCGATGATGCTGGCCTGCCAAGAGATAGAACCGGTCCAGGATTGTGGAGGCAAAGCAATGGTAATGATGAAACAGATCGCGCCAACTGATTCGTCGGCCCAGGACCCTGTGGAGAAACTGACGGATCGCCCGTCGGGCCCGGCCGGAGAAGACCACGTAGTAGACACAAATCGGGTAGAGCAATGTACGAGCGGCGGGACGGCCGACTCGCAGGGCAACCCAGACCATGAATTGAATGGCTACCCAGCTCCCGCGCTCACGCTGTCGCAACCATTGCAAGCTCATTGAGAATCTTCAGCGCCATGGGACGTGTGGCGATAATGCAGGCATCCTTTCGCAACCAGACGGGAGCCGACCTGACAGGTAAAGTACACGCTTTCCTCGGCGTCCTGTTCAAGAAGGATCACCAGCGTTTCCCCCGGGGTCAAGGGCGAGAGGAACTTGGCGGTTGGCATAGCGACGAAGACGATGTTGCTCCTCACTCTCTGGCGAACCGTTTCCATGATTTCGCCAAGCATGACGACACCGGGTACGACGGGATGCCCCGGAAAATGCCCAGCCAATGATGGATGATCTGTACCGATGGTTACGATCCGTTCATATGTCACGGTGATCCTCGCATCTGAGTTGTCTCGCCAGTTCGAGCAGTGATTCCCTGGTGAGCTTTCCAGTCTCGTTCCGGGGAAGGTTGGGCACCAGATAGAGCGGTCTCGGGAGGAACACGGGATCGATGACAGTCCGAAGGTCACCCAGAATCTGGTCGGCGGATTTCCCCGGCGCGACGACAAAGGCCATCAAACGGGTGACTGGATCTTCGTCTTTCTCCGGGAAGAGAAAGACGCCATCTCGCACTCCCTCTATTTCGTTAAGTTTTTGATTTAGATCGCCCAGAGAACCACGATGCCCCGCAATGTTGACGAGGTCGGCATTGCGGCCATGGAGAACGAATGCCCGTGATCCCTTCAAGCTGATGTGATCCGGAAAAGGAACCGGCTCTGGGAGATAGTCGGCCCGAAGAGAGTAGTGGTCCGACTCCTTCGACAAACTGACCCTATCCAGGAGCTGCCAGATATCACCGGCAACAGTCCGGCGTGTTGCCACGCTGCCTGCTTCGGCGAACCCATAGACTTCGTATACCTTGGTATCAAACAGGGTCTCCGCTTGCTGTGCGAGCGCCATGGGAAGTGGGGCGGTCGCTGACAGGATGAATTCTATTCCGGGAAGCCGGGTTCGCTCAGTCACGCAAGCTTTGATATGCAACGGCGTCGTCACCAAGATGCGCCGTGGCGGTACGGATCCAAGCGTCGATCGGACGTCCTCAGGGTAGAGGGGGCGTCCCGTATGGAATGGCAGCCCGAATTGAGTGGGCAGTAGAAGAGAAGTCTCCAACCCAAACATGTGTTGGTGCGGCACGGTTGCAACCACTGTCACGTTTTCTGTTGGTGTAAGACCAAGCCGAGCTCCCGTGTGTCGCGCCACAGCCACCAGTGAGCCCCAGGTTTTCGGATTTGGACGAGGAGTGCCGGTGCTGCCAGACGTAAAGGCCACCACAGCCGTGTGGTTTGTGGGAATCTGGGGAACGACATGCTGTCCTTCTTCACTGCTTCCATAAGCAGAAAGGATGTGGACTGAAGGCAATCCTGCCACCCCTGCTTGGCCATCTATCAAGCAATAGCTGTCGTCATAGTCTTCAACAATCTGGGTCAACACTTTCGGCGCGCGACCAGGAGGCAGGAGCGTTGTCTGCCCTCGAACCAACGCCGCCGCCAACCCAACGAAAAAGCGATACCGGTCCTCAGCCAGGTTGATAACCGTCGACTTTTCCGGCAATCGATCGACTAGCGTGGCAACCTCGGAGAGGAAACGATGACACGTAATCGGGGAGCCATTGGTCCAAGCCAATGTCCCGTCAGGGTGGTAGGGACCGAGCAGAGCAGCCGTACTCATAAAGCCACATGTGACTACTTCGTCCGATTCTTCTCGATCGACTTGCACAGCGACCGGAGTGAGGCGAAGGTCGCGACAATCTCTGGATCATCGGAACGTATCTGATACCCATAGGATTGGGAGATCGCTAAGGACAGTTCAAGTGCGTCAATGGAGTCAAGGCCGAGACCTTCACCGAAGAGAGGCTGTTCCGGCTGAATCTGCGCAGGATCGATCTTCAGATTGAGCGTCTGAACGATCAGCTTCGCGACCTCTGTTTCTATCGGTAAAGCATCAGTTAGGGCCATGAGGCTGCTCTTTTAACCACTCTTTTGGAATCCTGTCAATGCAATACGGCTGCAGTTCATGGATCGACTGAAAGACCGAACTCACGGAGGTGGCATCTCCAGCATGTTCGCCAGATCAGCCCGTAACCTGGCGAATACCGTCTTGTAAGCATCAAAGGATGATTGACGAACCGCGGATTTCATGCCACACGCCCCACCCATGACCATCTTTCCCCCCTGGCCTTCCCCTTCCTCCCTGTACGACTTGTCGAACGCGAGCGAGCGACCAGGTCGATACGCTCGAGCTTGCACGACCACAGTGGTGTGGAAATCGCTAAAGGCGTAATGCGAAATAGATAGGTCCACTGTCAGGCGTGTCACTCCCTGCTCGGGTTCTTCGTGCTGTGTGGCGGTCTTGTAATACCGGAACATCTGTGGAAACTCCACCTCGGCGATCTGCTGGAGCATTACGCCCGGACACGCATCCCAGGTGTTTGCGATGCCCGTCGAGAAGGAGTGGATCGAGACAACCTGCCCAACAGCATAAGGGGCAACGCCCGCCACAAGACCGGCGTCGTATTGCTTTTGCCCAATCGAGTACCCGATATCCTCAAACCGAATGTCGTAATGACACCCGGCCAGAACTGGAAATGAAAGGACTAACAGGGTGGCGCAGGCCCTGAGCGTTGGAGGCAGTCGGATGTAAGCCGCGTCGCGCATGTTCACTTCCTTGCGGTTTCAGCGAGGTTTTCACTCCTTGACCGCGCGATAGTCGCGCAGCAATCCGCTAAACCATTCCTTCAGTTCGCACCGGACGAAGCCGACTTCACGAAGTGAGTCAAGGATCCTCCCTGGGGGGACACAGTGTTCCATTGTATCCCACCAGTAGCCCATGAGGGTCCTCATATCCCGGTTCCCAGTCGTCACGGCAAAAACCGCTCCCAAGACGATTTTGAGGTAGAACCGAGAGAGGCACGAAAGAGTCGCCGATCGAGGGATCGAAATCTCCAGCAGGAGAATCGTGCCGCCGTCCTTGAGCACACGGCGAAACTCACGAAACGCAACTTGCAGATCGGAGACATGACGAAGTGCGTATCCCATGCTGAGAAAATCAAAACTGTGATCTAAGAATGGCAACTGCTCTCCCACTGCCCGAATCAGATTGCGGCATGGGCCCTTCTTACCTTCGCGCAACATTCCAAGGCTGGGATCTAGTCCGATGACATGCCCGGTAGGGCCAACCAGGTCCAGCGCGCACTGTGTCACCAAGCCTGGCCCGCAAGCTACGTCCAAGACTCGCATGCCAGGTGCCAGCCCCGCTTCGTGCAGGGCCTTCCGGCGGTACCAGAGGCCGGACCCGAATGCTGTCGCCTTGTCGATAAGACGGTAGTGCGAAGCTGTCCTGTTGAATAGGTCGTTGAGAAAACTCTGTCTGAGTTCATTCCGCTCATAGTAGTGGCGTAATGGCGGGTGTGGCGGAACTCTTACCTCGGCGGTCACACTCCTCTTTTTCATCTGGTCAACCATGGGCGACCTCCGATCAGGACCCCCTCTGCCGGGGATATCCTGGGCCCTTCCATACCAGGACTCACACGAAGGCGCAAGAGGGAGTCTTCAGGTAACAGAGACCACCTTAGAAAAAGGCTTGGACCGTAAACAGCACGTCGTTGTCGTGATCCCGATGGTTGTACTCTAATCTGACCGCCAAATTTTGCCCAAGCGTGTAGCGCTGCCCCACGAACCAGCGAAAATCGTCCGATTTGTCACCGAGGGGATAGCGAAGATAGGTCGTCGAGAGCATCAGCTTCCAGCGCTCGGTCAGATTGGCCAGCATCCCGACCGTGCCGCCCCCACCGATCCGGTAATCCGGATCATATGCCTTGCTGTAGTTCGCGTCCGCTTCAGCGAAGGCAAAGTACACCTCACGCCGCAGCCATTGCGTTTCCAGCGCCGCGCCGATCCCTCCGTTCAGATTCCCGTTGCTGCATAAGTTACAGTCGTTGAACCGAATGGTCTGCGTGCCGACGCTGATCTTCCAGGATGGCGATTTGAACAACGAATCCATTGGGGAGAGTAAGAGGACATTGGCGAATGTGAACCGCTCCAGCCTGACTTGGTCGCTCCGATCATAAAAGCGAAGACTTGCGGACAACAGCTCGATCTGCGCATCCGGGGTGTAGCCAGGGTCAGGATCGAGCAAGTCATGGTAGACAGCCCGCACTGAGAGTTCTTCAAAGACCTCATCGTTGCGCCAGCCAGCGCCTAGACCAGCCCGGGAAGTTCTGTGCCCTTGCTCGTGTGGCGCCGTGAACGGTTCGATGCGAAAGTCCTCCGACTTCACTTTCAACTCGCTTCTGGCGATGAGGACAGCCCTATTTCTCTCCTTGTAGGAATCGGCTTTGGCCTCATCCGTCACGCTTCGATAGCGCAAATAGTCCGACGCCAGGTCCAGCACGAATGCCTGCCGAGCGAGAGCCAAGCGTTTGAACTCCGCCGATTGAGCAAGGGACGCATCCTCAGTGATGCGGCCGAACCAGACTCGTTCTTCGTCGGACAGCCCAGCCCGCTTCCGCTTAATCTGCGTGCTTCGCGAGGGACGGTAGGCGATGTCTTTCACCAAGCCCGGCTGATCCGTTAGCAGTCGCACTGTATCCGCGGGCATAGTCCAAAACAAGAATCGATCCCTGAGCAACAAAGCTGGATCGGCGACTTCCAGCAGGGACAGGATGTGGTAGGAACAGTTCTCCTTAAAAAAATAGTAATCGAAATAGGCATTCCCCAGTTCCCACGCGTGCATGAGCATCCGGCGGAGCTGCGGTTCAGTAAAGTTCAGTCTGTACTCCCAGATGTCTCGATCTTCAATGTCCCGGTATTCCTGAACCTTGAGATAGTAGGGAATGGTGGAGAAATAGCCCTTGTATCCGCCGAAAATGCCTCGGATCGCATACTCCACTCCCGCATCGGGCGGAACGTCTGCAGCATAATTTATGGTGTAGGCCAGGATACGCGTCTGCTCGGTCTGGCCCTTCTGGTCAATGCGTAAGAGCGAATGGCCGAACATGGAAGCGGGATTGTTCATGTAGGCCGATGGGTAAATCAGGCTTACGGATTCAGCATCGAAGTCCACATACCATCGGTGAAAACGTTCACAGGGCTGAGGCGGAAGACGATCGTCATCAAACGACAGCTTTTCCTTCAGCCACTGATACCGTGCGATGAAGGCACACTGCGCAGGCTGGCGGGATCGTCCTACCAACCCATCGGAAAAGAATTGACGGAGAGTGGCTTCCAGCTCCGCTTGCGGGTCGGTCTTTCCATCAGGGGACAGGAAGAACCCAGGGTCATCTTGCTCGCTGGTGTGGCCTCCCAGGAGGTTTTCACGATAGTGCAGCAAGAGATGCCACTCCCGCTCTTCAGCCAGCTTAGCCAGGGTCGCACGGCTGATGAGATCCTGAACATAGGTCGGCGCAGGGGACTCGGTCGCCCCAGAGGAGATTTCGGTGATGAGGAAACACAGGAGTATGATGGTAAAGATCCACAAGGGAGGAGAAAAACACTCGAGGGTTCCAGCAAGAATGCTGGAACCCTCGAGGGAGATCAATGTTAGCGGTTCATTGAAACGTTGGCGAGAACTGGATGCGCTGAGATCGCTTGGTTCAGCGCTTTGACCAGGGCCACTGGTGATGTCTCGCCGACCTGCACTAAAGGCGTGTACTGCTCTTGCGTCATGGCAAAAAACTCGGCCTGGTGCTCAGCCGGCACGCCCATCAGAGTGGCGAGTGAGGCCAGGTGCTCGCCTTTGCCCTGAGCCATTTCTTGGGAGAGTGCCTCAAAATTGAGTTCCGCAAACATGGTGGTCTTCACCTCCGCCCACCATTTGCCGTTATCCGTGCAACCGAGGGTGCCGGTGCTGATCCCAAAGGTCTGACTGCCAAAGAATGAGTTGCTCGTGGCAATCAGAATCTGCGCACCTTTGGTCTTGGTGTGTGGATAGTTTTGGAACCACACTTTGCCAAACCCGCAGCCGGGTCCAGTGTCAGCAACTCCGGCAGCCAGAATGACTCCCGCCTGAGAGGCGAGGAACATCACTGTAACCTGAACGATGAGCAGTCTCTTAAGCATATACCCCCCTTTTTTTGAAATGGACTCAAATTTTGCGGGCCGAACCGCTGCACACTGAAGATGCTGTATATAACAAAATCCCGTACGAATCCAGCAAAACTTTTCACAACGACAAGAGACCTCCGCGGCGAATCAACAAACCTCTCTCGTTATGTTAACCCTGGCTGAAGCGCGCTGGCACCGAAATGTCCCGGAGTATCCCGAGACAACGAATGAACTTTAGCGGAGGACATAGAGTCTTGCGAGGATCGGATGTCTAGCCATCGCGTCATACAGCGCCTTCACCATCGCTGTCGGCGAGGTTTCGCCTGCCTGGACCAACGAGGTATAGCGTTCCTGCGCCATGGCGTAGAATTCGGCCCTGTGTTCCACCGGCACACCCATGAGCGTGGCAAGAGATGCGAGATGCTCGCCCTGTCCCTGCGCCATTTCCTGGGAGAGGTTCTCAAAATTGATGCTAGCGAACATGGTCGCCTTTTGTTCGGTCCATATCCGGCCATCGTTGGTGCAGCCTGATGTCCCAGAGCTAATAGCAAACGGGTACAGTCCGGTTATATTGGTCGTCCCCATCATTACCTGAGGCGCGATATTCTTCTGACTCTTGTATCCAGACCAGAGGACTTTGCCCAAGCCGCAACCTGGACCGGTGTCAGGGTTTGGAGTGGACAGTGCTAACCCGGCCTGAAGACTCACGAACACAATTCCGAGTCGCATAATCATAAGCTTTTTCATCATATGGCCCCCTTATTACTTAGCTGCGTCTCCAGCGTTCGGCATCCCCATCGGTTCGTTCATATCAGAATTCCTGTGAGTCGAAAATAGAAATGAAGGCCTATTAAGCGGCAGAAGGAAAGAAGCGCTGGTGCTAGATCAGGCGATTTCATCATCACTCAGGTCAGCCATTCAGCACAATGTGTGTTGGCGTGATCGTGCCGTCCGCAATCGTCAGGATCCCCAACGCGCGGGGCAGGTGAAACCGCTTGGGGCCGGCCGAGCCGGGATTGAAGAGCAACGTGTTGCCGAGCCACTCCGCCTTGGGTTGATGGGTGTGGCCGAAGATGCAGACGTCGGGCCGTTCTCTCTCCAGGAACGCGCGCCCATCCTTAGTGAGTTTCCCGCCTTCGTACAAGATGTGTCGAAGCGCAATTCGACGACCGCCCAGTTCGATCATCGTCTCGGGTTGA
>Ga0209899_1000035_pt1 | contig 24898 bp, 19 predicted proteins | sample GWRWS1_0_10_FD_187228 | JGI IMG/M metagenome (GOLD analysis project Ga0209899, IMG submission 187228) | Riverbed sediment microbial communities from areas with vegetation nearby in Columbia River, Washington, USA - GW-RW S1_0_10 (SPAdes)... | ecosystem: Environmental > Aquatic > Freshwater >...
TTTCACTAGGTAAAATAATGTATTTTATACCCATATCTAACAAGCTATTTTTGAAAAGGTTCGAAGTGTTAGTTGATAGGACATCTGAAATGTTGTCTGCAAATGCCTGAAAATTAAATAGATCAAAGTTTGTTCTATTCGTAAAAAACGGAATTGCTGGGGCACGTACGGAAAGAATGTTTCCTTGCTCTGCATTATTCAGGTACTCAATAACATCAAAAACATTATTTTCCCAGCCAGGTGGCGGTATGTGCTCATTCCCTTTAAGAGGGATCAAGTTTGCCCCACTAGAATATAGAGTATAAATTTGGATGACTAGCAACACGGAAAAAATTGCGACAACTAATGCATTTGGAAATAAGCGATTTTCTCTCTGTCTTGACCCAGGAAAATAAAATTCCCATATTTTATGTATTAGCAAAGGCGAGACGAGTATCGCAGCAATTCCTAGATCAGCAATAGTAATAATCGGACTTTTAAAAGGATCAATAAAAAGACCAACAAAGTTATTAGAATTCATAGAAACGAGATTATATTTTAGGAAATAGTAACTCATAAACACTATAATTCCATAATAGTATAATTTCCAATAATTGGATGATTCACATCCTATTTTCATTCCCATTACAAGAATTACCGAAAAAAGCGGAGCAAAGTAGAGTACATGCCTTATATCAGAAATTTCGAAACCGGACTGAAGCAAAAAAGACCATGTTACTAATAAGAATATTACTAGGATAAGTACCAGAGAGTATTCATAATTATTCTTCAAATGTCGGATTACCCTGCCAAATCCTACTAACTTAAAAAATATTGTTACCGAACCCATTGCCATGGATATAAATAGAACATCTATCCTTGGAATTCCCATTATCATATCAGATATTTCTTGGTGTTTGTCACTCTGCATTGCAAATATTCCTACATCGATGTCAACAAGTTCATAGTACCTTTCTGAAATAACGATGCCAGGATACACCCCATTAAATATTATAACACTAGTTAGAATGAGAATAGCTGGAATGACTAAAGGAGTGATATAAGTAATATTGGATACTGGTCTTATCAGAAAAGAAAATTTATTTTGATTTTTTAATTGAGAAACAATAAAAAATACAGCAATATTGCTTATTATTAACAGCAGACCAGAATTAATTTCAACAGCTCCATAAAACACAAAATAATATAAATAAAGAGGAAGAAACGACAATATCGTAAAAATTGCTCTTAATTTTAGATTATTACCAGTGAATTTGATGGCTGGTACTAGAAAGAAAATAGCTGTAGAGACAACTAACCCTATCTCTCTTGTTAAAGCCATCAATGCCAATGTAACGCTTAACATCAACAGGCTTGTCCTAGATGGTCTCTGGTACCGGATAATATCCGATAAAAAATAAAAACTTGCGGCAAGAACGAATAAGAATGCAAGATCCTGTTGAAGACTAAACCGAGAGGATACAACTAATAATGCCGGTGTAATTAGAAATGCGCTTGCAGCTATTAGACCAAGAAATGAAGATTCTTTTGTGTTGCTAGTCTTAGTAAATACATTTCTTGCCAACGAATAAACAAAAATACCTGCTAAAAATATGTAGTATATAGGAAACAAACGCACACTGGAATATTCAAATGAATGAATTAGCCACGAGTTAACTGCCTGAGTAAATGGAGGATACCTCATATTAACATCTGATCCCAGATAAAAATCGTGGTTCAAGCCGTTTCCCAGTAAGATCGATTTCGAAATTGGCAGGAACAAGTACAAAGAGTCATACTCACTAAAAATTGGATGGTAGTAAATAATAACTGCGTGATAAATCAGAATGGTTACAAAAAGAGCAATTCCAAATAAAATAAAAATAGCAGTCTGGTTGTCAGAAACGAAAAACAATGATTTGATCCTTTGGAACTTTATATTTGCAGATTCACCATCAGTGCGACTCTTTACAATAGTTATTATTAATTTTAACAAAAAGTAGACACCAAGAACTGATAGGCCCACAAGTATGTATGTAAGGACAGTAAAATATTCATTTGCAGCAGAGACAAGCGTTCCAAAAATTATGAAACCCGCCATGAAAAGAAAGTTTAGGACTACATTACCATAAATTAGGTCCTTAAGGAATCCGCCAGTAACTTTACCACGTATAGAAGATATTATTGTACCGCCAGCATAACCTGAGAAGATCATCAAGAATATCGGCGCGAAGGTTAATAGGGGATTTGATGCCTGTCCGATTTCTATTATAGGTGTCATCTAATATCAAACCACGCCTCCATTTCACTATCCTATGCTTATGCCTGTAACGAATTAACTGGACAATTTATGTTTTGGCTTAATGAATTTCAGTCAATCCTCAATTTACAAATATAATCAGCTAAGTATGCCGGTCCCTCGCGTCTTGCCATATCAACAATGAAGTAGAATCACTTCATAATTGGTATCCAAAATTAGTTAAGTGTTAAATATTTTATTTGGGTAATCAAATTTATTTGTTTTTGAGTCCAATAAACATGCAACCATATTATGAGGAGCAGATTGAGTTTTTTATGATTAAAAACTAAGGACCAATATTAAGACGGTCCTTGCAGTCCGTTTTAAGAGGCATAAATCAAATCCCAAGTTTATTAACCAACTTACTTAGTCGATTAGAAAAACTTTCAGGTAAGATCACTAACAAATCTTGCATGTCAGAACTAGTAACAATATGTATCTTCAATAATATAATATAAGATAAAGCAGTCGCTGCGATGATACCTAGAATGAAATTGACTTGGTAGTGTCCTAAAGCGAATGCTAAAGTCGATGGGACAATGAATATAATACCAAGTTCCTTCCATAATATCTGCATTCCAATTTTTCTTGCTATACACAACGATACAAGGCAACCTGTAATAGAACCAACCGTATATCCTATAGCGGCTCCTGCTCCGCCGTATATTGGGACTAGGACAAAGTAAAGTAAAGTTTGCGGAATACTTACGGCTAGACCTATAAAAAGGACATATCGATAATTTCCGTAAGAATAGACCAATGTATTGATACCAGTGAGTACAGCCATCGGTAGCATGGATAATAGTAGTATCTCTAAAGATGATGATCCGTTTATGTAGTTCTGACCAAAAAGTTCCATAACTTCTTTGGAATAAAAGATGAGCGAACAAGAGAATGGCAGCAAGATGATTGCGCTTAATCTTATAGTATGCCATGCAAATCTCTTGCGGTAATCGCGCAAACCACTCAACGTAGGTAACGCAATTGTAAATAAAGATTTCATAACGCTAGTAATTCCGATAACAATAGTCAGAGTTAAGAAATAAACTCCCGCTTGATTTGCCCCTTGTGAACCAAATACTACGATAGTCCCTAATTGGGAACCTATGGTTGTTATTAACAAAGGAATCCAGTATACAATACTTGAAACAAGAATAGATTTAGAAATAGCAATAAACCTAACAACCAAATTACTGGTGGTGGATGATTTGAAAATTGTTCTCATTACAAAAATGCCTAGTAGAATGGAAGATAATACAAAATTGGAAGCAAAACCTATTGTTAGTCCCACAGTACCAGTACCAATTAAAAGAAGGACAGCTGCTAGAATGAGTTTTACAATAGAAGATGAAATAATTATTATTGGCAATGATTTTGTCTTTAATGAAGCAATAACAACTGAACGAAATAGCATAGAAAGAACAGAGGAACCAATGAATAAAATAGCAATTAGTATAAGTTCAAGATCAAAATCAAAGATCTCGTGTATCCAATTTTGAGCGATTAGTATTACAATACTGCATGCAGCTATTCCCATGCAGACGAGAAACAAAGCAACTGATACCAAGGTTTTTGCTTCGTCTAATTTTTTATCTGAAAAGCTTCTGCCTATAAAACGTTGAACTCCAATCGGTATGCCAATACTCGCTACTACTGCTACAATACCTGCCAGAGAGAACAGAGTAGAGCTTATCCCAATAGTTTCGCTTGTTGTGATCTTGGACATGATAATCCAAAAAATGTAACCAGAGATCAGTGAAGCAATTGTCTCGATGTAAATATATGCGGCTCCCCTTCCAACGGTCCTTTTCTTAAATTGTCCAACCATATAAACATCCCCTATTGTTTTGCTACCATCTTTTATTACAACCGACTTTTAAAATGTTCTTTTCCTCCTTTATGAGTTTCTTTCACTATGAAGTCACAAGCCACATGAGTAGTTTCACCACAAAATGACCTTATTATTTACTATGATTACTTATGAATGGAGACAACTTCTTAGTGATACAAGTTAAACCAAAATTTTATCATCAGACTTTTATCCTTTTATATATCCCATCTAGATTATGTCATATTAAGATTGGCCATGGGCCCAAACCATGATGCTAAAATAATAATTTGTGCACCAGCTTTTAATGAGGCCGCAACAATATCTGAAATGTTAACTAGATCAAAACGATATGCAGATGAACTAATAGTATATTATGTTGGTTCCACTGATTACACTTTTCAAGTGGCAGTATCCGCCGGTGGTACAGTTATTCGAAATCACGAAAATAAAGGATATGGTGTAGCGATAAGATCGCTATTTCAAGCTGCAAAAGAACAAGATGCGGATGTCATGGTAACACTTGATTGTGATGGTCAACATAATCTAGACCAGATACGATCTATTGGAACCGTTACGACAAGGATTTGATATTGTAATTGGCTCTAGGTTCCTAAGAATTGACGACAAAGAGAAAGTTCCAAGATTCAGGAGTTTTGACATAAAAACAATAACAAAGCTGACTCAGCATGCCTCCTATAATGGTATTACTGATTCTCTAGTCCTAACAAAGTCTTTGAAGCAATGATGTGCGGCATACCATTAATTACCAATATGGAGCAAGAATCGGTAGGCACTGAGGTCGGTTGTGGTATCATAGTAGACTATAATAATATAGATCAGATAAAAGAAGCAATTATTCTATTAAGAGATAACGAAATATTGCGTAGAAAGATGGGTCATAATGCCCGTAGGGCGTTTGAGGAAAAATACAACTGGAATAGGATGGAAGAAAAATTGTATGAAATTTATGGTCACTTAATGAAAGAATTAGAATCTGATTATGTTAATTCCATTCTGGCAGTTATTCAAATATTTATTGCCTGAAAACTTCCTTTATGAATTATTTTTCAATAATACCAATAACTACTCCATTCGCAGTTGGTGTTGAGTAATCATATTCCAAGTTTTTCACGTCATCCCAGTTTACCTCTTTCCATCTATATTTGGATATTTTCATTAAATAGAACTCCTTATCAAATTTGAGGGTTCCATTTTTCAAAAACTCATCCATTTGTTTATTTTCTCCCAATCCATGAAAGATTATTATCTGTCCATGGGGAGCAAGAATTTTTCTTAAATTCTCTATAGCTTTCAGTATCTTCTTAGGATATCTTGGAGACTCATTCCAACCCACGTGTTGGAGGGTTATGATGCTAAATATTAAGTCATATTCTTTCGATGGCTCGAAGTCAACCACATCCTCGTTTATTATGCCACCAACGATTTCGTACTTATCGAGAACATCATGATTAAAATGATAGATATGAGAAATCACGTTTCCAACTTCAAGAATTCTTTTATTTTGTTCCTGATATTTTTTTACCATCTCGCATGCAATTGGAACAATTGCACATCTTTCATTTTTCCAAGTGGAACAATAAGGATGAAAAAGATAGTGATATTGGTTTCCTTGAAATTGGAAGGTTTCTGACGATCTAAACGTATTATAAAAAGGACTGGTAAAACACATAGCGATAACATATAAGACTGAGCTGCGGATTAGATGATTAAAACCATCTCTTTTGTAGACATATTTCACCCGTGAAAATAGATTATCACTCAATACATGTTTTGAAGATATCACATCATGAGTAATTATTAAAGAAACTATATAAATGATGTATGTTTAGTTCTCTATGATTTGATGGAAATGCATAATTTAGTACTAAACTTCATATTTTTAATTATGCATTAGATGGGTGATAAGATCATTTCTTTGGGGTTATTAGTACTTCTTCACCTATAATATTTGAAAAAGTATTGCTGTTTCTATTCGTGGTCAAAATTTGGATGCTCTTTTTATCGTCCCACCCTGTCGAAAAAATAGCAATGCATCTGAAGCTTGAACTACATAATTTTTTCGTATCCTGCCAAGTTGGAGGAAGGCCTGAATTTTCGATTACCAGTTCATGATCTAATCGTGTTATATTTTCATTCGAATAGATAGTGTGGCCTGATGCATTTGTATTGGAAACAGGTTCTGGAGCAGCTATAGTCAAGTAGTTGGCCTTTTGTATGTGGATTTCTTGAGAAGAGAGATCCGCATAAACTCTAAAGTCAATCCATTGTCCGGAGTGCTGCGAAGTGTGGTGTTAAACAAGAACACAGTTTCTACGAAAAGTGAGAAGATGACAATCAATAAAGCATCAGTAAAATTAATTTGGAACGATCATGGAACTGCAGGTGGGAATTTAGTAAAAGATGAGTACGGAAAAGTTACAAAATATATTAAGTTTATTAGACATGATTTGCTTGATGATAAAATATTAACAAAAGTTGTAAAAGAGTGTGATCTAGTCTTTCACCTTGCGGGGAATGTATATGTTAGAAAGGGGCACCTAAATACTGAAGTCGATTTTCTAAACAATATTGTTGCAACCAGAAACGTACTTGAGAGTATGCGAGATAACGATAATTGTAAAAAGATCATCTTTACATCATCTTCAGTGGTTTATGGTGAACCTCTTGTTATTCCGACACCGGAAAACTATGGTCCTTTAAATCCTATTTCACTATACGGAGCGTCAAAGCTGGCATACAAAGCGCTTCTAAGCGGCTACGTTGGAACGTGTGGAATTGAGGCGGTGATCTTTAGATTGGCAAATGTTGTCGGGTCCTCTAGTGGACACGGGTGTAATATTTGATTTCTTTAAGAAATTGAAGAAATCGGAGGGCAAATATCTTGAAATATTAGGAGATGGCAATCAGAAAAAATCGTATTTGTATATTGACGATTGTATCAATACTCTAACCATTGGTATTGATCAGATTAATTCTGGATTAGAAATATTTAACCTAGGATGAGATGATCAAGTTGATACCAATAATATAGCACAAATAATTATTAATGAACTAGGGTTACACCCAGAAATAAAAAATTCGTGTGAATCGAAGGATGGTAGAGGATGGATAAGCGATATAAAGAATATGTTACTTTTCAAGGATAAACTAAAAAAAATTGGATGGAGAATTAATTACTGAAGTAAAGATACCGTTTCTCTTACTGTAATGAACATGATTGATCACGATTATGATATTGCAAGACCTCACCGATCAGCAATATTGATAAAATCCACCACTAGAGAAAAAGTCCACAGTAATAAAATTTTATATTTTTATATTATTATAGATATCATTAATCATTTTACAGCATACATCTAAAGACATTTCCTTTACCATTTTTTCGTAAGCAGTTTGTCCCATTTCTAAACATTTAGAATTGTTTTCAATAAGGTAAATGATACAATTTGCCAGTTGTTTACTATCATTCACCTCGAAAATAAGGCCGGTTTTGCCATGATCGACATATTCAACTAAGGTCGGAACATTCGATACTATCACCGGCTTCGCAAATGTGTATGATAAAGGTATCACCCCACTTGAAGAGTATTGAAAGAGGTTATTATAAGGGAGTACTAGAAAAGAGGATTTGCTAACCAAAGCAGGAATTTCAGAACTCGTTATATATTTGTTGATTATATTGATGAATTTCTTGTCTTCATTGTCTATGTTTTCAAAAAATTGAATACCCTCAAATCCTGGATACGGTTTTCCTGCGATTACTAAATTAAAATTTTGTCCTCTTTTATTTTTAACAATCTTCGCAGCTTCAATCAGTGTGTCAATTCCCTTCCAAGGCGCAATGTTGCCAAAGAATAGTATGTAATTTTTTTCCGATACAAAATCATAAGTCATCGTACTTGGATTATTATTACTGAATTCTAATAAATATTGGTAATCGAATTGTCGTATTACATGTATCTTCCTTTCCTCAACGTTTTTTGCCATCAACTGTTGTTTGTGTGATAAAGCGTGGACTAAGATTATATCAACATATTTGCTCACGAGAGTGGGTTGTGTAACCATCTTCCGAAACAATACCTGTAATCTTCCATTCGTACCTGTAGAGAATAATCGATACCAAAGACTAAAAATGTCCAGATCATGCAAAGTCCAGCAGATTCGTTTTCTTTTTAGTTTTAAAATAGGAATAAATAAAAAAAAAGTTGGTAAATAATCCTGTATATGTACAATATCGTATCTTGTTCTCATCAGCGCATCAAGTAATATAAAAAATAAAATAAATACTCGAATAATTCCTCTTGCTGATGAATTACTTTTTGGAAGCCATTTATTAATATAAATAAATTTTATTCCTTTTTGCTTTGCTGCACCTGTAAGATTAGGTGATTCGTCCGAAAGACAGTACAAGATTACGTCTGCATACTTTGAAAGCCCTCTAGCAAGATAAGACGTATGATCTGAAAAATCATCATTATCAATTAGCAAAACTTTTAAACGTTTTTCTTTAGATGACAAATGAGAAAGTCTTGATGGTCTGTTTTTCAAATATTTTCTTATTTTTATTAGTTATTTAAATATTTTTAGAATTTCTGAATTCTTATAAAAAGTATTTCTATATGAAATTCATATGACCTTGTTAATTAATTAAAAAAATATACTTAGTTTAATAATTAACGCTGAGCGTAACTACTATTCAAGTAATAGATGAAAATAGCCAGGTATTCTTTAATTTCATAAACTCACTGGATTATGAATATACCAAAAATTCGTATAGATTCTGTTTATCCAAATTCCTAAGTCACTGTGAACTAGATTTAGCAACATTCTTAAAGTTACCACAGGAGGAAATATCCAGTCTTATCATTAAATTTTAGTTGATAAAAAAGTTCAAAAGGATACAAGAATCTTATGATTGCTACGTCAAAGCACGCTTGTAAAATAAACGATGTTGTCTTAAACTGGAAAAAAATCATGAAATTTATTAATTCTGAAAAGGATGCTAACGTAACTAATGGAAGGGATAGAGGAAATACACATCAAGAGATACAAAAGATATTAGATTTCTGTGATCAGCGTATAAAAACGATATTTTTGATACTGACATCTACTTGATTGCCAATTAACGCATTAGAATGAAAGAAGTAAAGCAAAATGAAAAAGATGTCAAAGTTGGAATAGTTGCTGCGAATAACCATTATGACGACTATGGACCAGGAACTGTTAATATCTTTCGAGAGAATATGGATATGGGAAAATTATCCTTTGAAAATGTAGATATTACAAAAATAAATCGAGAATTGGAATTAGAGACTAGGTTTAACTTCAGTTATCGAAAACAGCGCAATAACGGAAAGCAAACAATATCAGATTTTATTAATTGATGATGAACCCTGAATTGACTTGACTCGCTAACTAATTTTGGCATTAGTTACTATTATTTGGTTTATTTGTAGTTATGTGTAACAATACGCTCTACGAGGTTTGAATGTGGCAGAAAATGGTAGTACACTGCGTCTGTATTAGTTTTATGGGACTATATTATCACTAAAATAGTTTAATTGATACTATGATACTTTAAGCATTATAGTTAGATAGTGGAGAGGATCTTGAATATTGTTGCTTTATTCTTATAGTTTGAAAGAACATATAAGTACCCATCAGGTCCAATTTCCATATCCACGATTCCACCTAATCCTTGTAAAAAGATTATATCCTCTAATTCTTTATTGTTATCTGCAATCTTGTCTTTTAACTGTCCATTCAGTTCCAGTTCTGTTCTATCGCCGTTCAAGTCAAAATGAAATATTACTCCTAGAATATAACTTGCCACAAATAAGTCATTTTCATAATTTTTTCCTAATTTATCTGATTTAAAGAATTTGATTGCAGTAACTCCAACAGTATCATTCCAAATGAATTCAGGATCACTATATTTTCCCTTTCCTCTAAAATCCACCAGGTTTTTGGGATTTAATAACTTGTCACCAGGAACAAAATCTAGTGAGGGATCTGCGTCCTCGATAGGTTTCCATATTCCTTGAACTATATTCCATCCACTATTAAATCCTGGTCTCACTAAATTGATTTCATCACCATATTCTGGGCCATTCTCAGTGTCCCATAAATTACCTGTTACGGGATCAAAATCAATGCCAAAACTGTTTCTTATTCCGTATGCGTAGTATAAATTCAAAGGGAATTCATTACCTATTATTCCCTTTTCCGATAACGACTTTCCATCTTGAGTGATTCTAAGTATTCCGGCTCTTCCATCTGGCTCTGTGCCATTTCTAAAGTTCTGTGCTAATGTACTGGAACTCTTATTATATGAACCTTCCAGATCGCCAATAACCACGTATAGATTCCTATCCGGCCCAATTATTACTTTACCCCCATTGTGAGCTGGAGAAGGTGCGGCTGGCAGATCAAGTAAAAGTTTGGGATTTATTAACTTATTTTTTACTAGTTCATATCTATAAACTCGGTTGCCTATTGGATTAGTTGCTGGTTCACAATAATATGTTACTTTACAAACATCGTCACCATCATTTTTATGTGCTGTATAATATAAGAAAAAGTAATCTTTTAGATTCTGGTCATCAGATGTGGTAATTCCTAAAAGACCTCTCTCACGTTTATTTGCTACATTAACATCAAGTAATGGACCTTTTAAAATAGTACCATTTACAATTCTATAGACGGTTCCATTATTCTTGTTTAAAATCAGTATATCGTCAGGTCCCGCAAAAGACATGCTGCTTACTGGTGATAGATTCCAAGAATCGAATTTAAAATCTGCTTGAAAAAACAAATCTATCTTTACTTTTGGGTCTTTAATGACTGGCTCTATACACTGAACTTTATTGCATTTGTTAATCACGCTTTCTGCACTATTGACTAAAGTTGTTACCATTAAGAATAAAATTCCAAATACAATAGTCAAAAAGAACAAAAAATACAACATTTTAGAGAATGAGATCATTATATATATTATTTCATATTATCCTTGGAATATGTATTTGTTTATTGTATTCCTACATTGTTAATAAATTATCAAATGAACCCAATATTATTTGCTGAAAGATATTGCCTTTTGTTAATTTTATCGGCACTATAAGTTGTTCTAAAGTTTTTTACGTCCAAAACCTACTCTTTTATTTTAGAGTTATTATAAGATTTGTATTTATATCTGAGCAAATAGCAAATGTTATCAATTAAGAGGAAATCACAATTTGCATACTTCATCCATAAAACCAATCTATTATTTTTTCAATTTTGTTAGATATTGTAATTAGTGGCTTGGAAATTTTATTAGGCATTAACTCTATGAAAAATGATCCATCTGTCTTCTCGATGATATGCAATTTCATTAACAATAAGTAAGTAACCGTAATAGTAGTAACTATTCCTATAATGTAACTTACATTTAATGTTGCGAACAGGAAGGCAAGAGAAAGAGGTAAAAAAAGTGTCAGGGCCAGAGGTTTCCAATATATTGACATTCTAATCCTATTAGCTACTATTATTGAGGCAATGAACCCTATTACAGAACCGATGGTATATGAGATAGCAACTCCCGTCATTCCAAATATTGGCACAAGTGTGAAGTAGAGAATAGTTCGTGGTATACTTGAAGCAAGACTGATAGTCAAGGTATGTCGATATTGCCCGTAAGAGAAAACTAAAGTCTCAACTCCAGACAAAACAATAATGGGAAAGGTTGACAACAATAAAATTTGTAGTGAAAACGATCCTTTTTCATAGTTAGAGCCGATCAAGTGCATAATATCATTTGAATAAAAGATTATCGAACAAGACAATGGTAACGCCATAATGGCACCAATTCTAATTGTTTGCCATACAAACCTTTTTCGACCATCGTGCATAGAGCTCAGGACGGGCAAAGAAATTGTAAATATGGAGTATACTATTGCGTTTATAGCGTTAGCTATCGCCAGTGCTATAAAATATACACCAGACTGATATGATCCATAGGTATTATACAACACTAGTGTTCCTAGATCGATTCCCAGCGTTGTAATTAAAACAGGAATCCATACTACCAATCCTCCAATGAGAAGGCTTTTGGATGCATTTCTAAGAGTTACGGCTGGTTTGGCATATTTTCTAGTTGATTTGAATATCTTAACTATGAAAATGCCCAGAAGAACAGAAGATAAAATCTGCCCAAAAAAAGTATACCCCAAAGTTAAACCCAGAATCCCATAACCCATTAAAACCAAGGTGAGGGACAAAATAACTTTAGCAATAGAAGAGGTGATTATTATTATTGGCAATACTTTTGTTTTAAGAGAAGCAATAACTACAGAATATAATACAGTATAGATCGCGTACGAGGTTATCAATAAGTCTACCACAATTATCAAACCAAAACCTATTCCAAAAACGTTAGAAAGCCAATCCTTGAAAAATAGAATTACCACGCATGAAGCGATGATACCTGCTGATAAAAAGATGAAAGAGATTTTTACAAAGACTTTAGCATCTGCTTGCCTATATTGCAAGAAACTCTTTCCGACAAACTTCTGGATGCTATCGGGCAGACCAATGATTGCAATATTTGCAAAGATTTCTGAAATTGAAACCAAAAATGAAAATGTTCCAATAATCTCAGTGGTAGTAATCCTCGCCAATAATATCAAAAAGATATATCCAGAAATCATAGCCGAAATTAATTGAATATAGAGATATATTGCTCCTTTTCCGACTTCGTTTCTTATCATTTTTTAATCAACTTGATTTATATATTAATGTGTTAATGAATTTCCTTAGTCTTTAAACCCATCTATAAATGCATTCCAGAAATTCATCAATGCCTTGCTAATCTTAAAAGCTCGTGGATATAAATTTATTTCATTTGTTCCCTCATAATCTATTAGAGATTTATCTTCATGAAATATGGTACTTGCTACTTCCAAAACATTTATCTTAACCATATATGTTCCTTTATTAGGTAAATTTTTCTTATTTCCACTAGTGTTCTTATATAAAGATTTAAATTGAGAGAGGTAGGAGTTTTATAGCAAAATCTATTGGCTGGTAGTTATTAGTGAAAGAGATAATAAAAATTAGAAATTTTCTCTTTCCACTCCTTCATCCTTTCTATTTTAAGCTGATGCATCTCTTTAGATAATTCTTCTTTTTTTGTCATAGCAAACATAATTGCTTTCCTAATATCATCTGATGAATTGTTTATGTAAATGGTACCTTTATTGAAGTAACGTCTTAGAGGAATCCAGTTAGAAGTTATTAATGGCTGTTCCAGAGCAACTGCCTCAAATGCACCGCCGACCATTGATTTATTGTCTGTTGTAAGATCCATTATCACATCAACTTTTTGCAATAGATCTACATAGGTATTATAATCTAGGAAACCGGTTATAATGACATTATCTGATTTTTTAATCAGAAGCTTCTTATCGGCATTTTTTTTGTCACCGGTTACGTAAAAGTATACATCGGGCAGTTCTGATGCGGCATCAAACACTGCTTGCAGCGGTTCATCAAATGCAAATGATGAGATGACGACAACGTTAAATATAGCTTTTTGCTCTATTTTATATCCCTCTTGTTTCTTAGCAGATAATAATATATCAGTAAAGTCAGGAATCGGATCCTCCAATACTACAGGGGTTATATGATAATTTTGAATAAGAAAATTTTGTTGCTCCTTATTGATAACTATGTTGACTGAGGCATGTTTCATAATCAGTCTACTCATATTCTTAGACCAAGGTTTGGAAATTGCCCCAGTGTGTACATCAATTAAAATTTTAGGTTTTGACATGCAAGCAAAAAGATATTTATATACCATAGCAATGAAAGCACATGTTACTGGGGGACTCTGGCAGATTATTATCCGGGGACTTTCCTTTCTAAGTATCTTTAAAGTCTTGATAAACAACACAGGATGGCTGATACGAGAGGTGGATAGGAAATGAAGAGAAGCTCCAATATGTTTAGAGATCCCAGACGCTCTGATACTTTGTCGGTCCCATACTAAGAAAACAATCTTACCATTTCCTTTGGCCAAAGATTCTTTTTTATCAATATTACCTTGCATAAGTCAGACAATACCCTATTGAGGTTAGTCATAGAAGCTGGAATTTATGCCTTTAAGTAAAATGAACTATTTGATAGTCATGGTAATGTAAAGGAACATAGAATATAGATGAACCGAATATTTTTCTGGAATCTTGAAAAGGATCATAGTCACTGGTGGTAATGGTTTTATAGGAAGACACTTAGTAAAAAAATTATTAGATTCAGGGCAATTTTCTCTCGTACTAATAGCTAATGGATCTAATGGAGATAGAGAAATGCAGGAATCATTGCCTTTGAAATTTTATGCAGCAGACATATGAGAAAGAGAGCCCATTTCAAATATTTTTCTCGCCATTAATGACAACCGAATTTTGGTTAAATATAAATTATATATATAAATGCAGATTGTTTGTCTGCTCTATTGTACTGATAAAAAAATTTAACTAAGTTGTAACAATCGTTTTGTAGTCTAATGGAAAAAACAACATTAGGAGCATCTTATTATTTTGGAATTAAATTTTGTTGACGTATGCCCGATTAACTCAAGTTGATAATAATATTGTATATCTAGCTTCTATGGCACACTTAAAATACATTAATTTTGCTCGAAGGGCTTTAAATTTTGACAATATCAGCTTATGATATATGATTAAAACAGATTAATTTTCCATTAGTATTAAAAGTATGCAAAACGTAAGGGTCCGAGTAAATTCTGCAAGCTAGAAAAGAGGAGATATACGGAATATTTTTCCCTCATTGTATACAACTACATATAGATAGCCATCATATCCCAACTTCAGATCAGTAATTACTCCGAAACCCTTTGCAAAAATTAGATTATCAAGTTCTCTTTCGCTATTGGCCACTTTATCAATTAGTAAACCATTAAGGAGCAGTGCGTTTCTGTTGTCATTTAAATTGAAATGATAAATTCTTCCATTGTTTACGTTTGCTACCAGCATATCATTTTCATATTGCTTACCTAATTTATCTGTCGACAGAAATTTGAGTGCGGTGGGAGCAACTGTATGATTCCAAGTGAATTCGGGTGACCTATATTTCCCTTTACCATCAAAATTTACCAAGTCAGAAGGGTTATAAGTGATATCACTTGCAGTCGGAAAATTAGGTCCAACATTTCTCCATATTCCCTGTACTTTGTTCCAACCACCGTTAAATCCCTCATTGACAAGATTAATCTCATCTCCCCAATTTCCGCCGTTTTCTGTGTTCCACAGTGTACCTGTGACAGGATCAAAATCCATGCCAAAACATTCTCTAATTCCATATGCATAGTACAAATTGACTGGATATCTATTTCCAAGTCCACCGCGTACTGGTTCACCATCCAATGTAACACGTAGAATACCGCCACTACCATCAGGTTGCATGCCGGTCTTATTATTGAGAGCTTTGTGAGCAATCACTTTGTAGGATTGATTTTCTAGGTCGCCCACAGAAAGATATACGCTATGCTTATCAGGACCAATCAAAAGTGGGCCTCCATTATGGTCATATTCAGCGGGTAATTCCAAAAGTTTTTTGGGGTTTACCAATTTGTCGTCAACAAGCTCGTATCTATAAAGCCGATTACTGACCCCCTCTTTCCCTTGTGTGATATCACTTTCTTTTTCGTTTGCTGTATAGTATAAGAAAACGTAAGCATGATCATTAGTTATACCAGTTTGGTTTCTATCAACTTTTTTTTGTATTGCAATTCCCAGTAGACCTTGATTTTCTGCAACGTCCAAAAGAAGTAAGGGTTGACTGACCTGCTTGCCGTTTGTTATCCTCTGAACGGTTCCATTATTTTCTATAACTAGAAAATCATCAGGGCCTAAAAATTGCATGCTTACTGGGCCTACAAGTCCTTGGTAGACAACCTCTGCTTTCAGATTTGGATCAATCACAAACGGTTTGAATTTAATCATATACAACGAATCAAACCAGGCTACAGCCTCCTGTCCTTCTTGGGATGACCATCCAGCATTTAATACAGCCTTTACCTTAGTAACATTTGGTTCCATTGTAATAACGCATTTATACTCGTTCCATTCTAGAGATTCATTTGTAGCAGGAGGGCATTTTTCAATCTGAAACCAATGCTTTGATGTTTCATTAAATCCCTCTAATTTAACATGAGATTGAGTTGACCAATTGTTATGCTTTAAATGGGTGATGAGCTCATATCTTTCATTTGGCTTTACTGATACTTCATTTCCAAATATCGATGACCAATTGTTATTATCGCTCTTCATGGTAGAGATCTGGATACTGGTATTATCATCCCATCCTGTTGAAAAATTTGCTACACATTTGAAGTTAGTATTGCATGAATTATGGGGATCATTCCAAAATGAAAAAAAACTTGAATTTCTTAAAGATGATTCATTATCTAATCGTATAATACTTTCATTCATTTTATTGGCCTCAACTTTAGAAACAGCTGCCAAATATTGATTTGTTACTCTAGGGTTACCTTCATTACCGAAATATTTATCTACTCCAGGGACTCCATTTGACTTTCCCATGGCGGGAGAAATGTTTAAAGGAAATAGAGCGCTAGCCACAAGAATCGAGATAACAATTGTCAGCAAGTGCTTCAAACGATAAATTCTGGTCAAATCTATCAAATTGATAAAGAGTTGCGACAGATATATACTGATTGTTTTTTCTTAATTTTAGGAAACGAACTGATTAAAAAAAATATTTTATTGATAATGTCTGCTGGCTGGTAAATACAGATATTTTGAAAAGTAACGGCTCTTTTTCAAGATATGAGTATTCCTTTCCTTGGAAAAACGGTAATCATACAATTGAGCCTCCTTGGCGAAATGCAATTGCTATTCGATATTAAAACATCAGTAAAATTGTTCATATTATTTAAAATAATCAACAACAGATTTGAATAGGAGACGAATTTGTGGGAGCAGTTATACATTTATTACAGCATATTTTTTCTAGTTTCTCTAATGATAATGATAAAAATAACTCCTAGGCTAATACTTTGAATCAGATGATTGAGGACAACAATTTCCCTTTGGTAAGTGTTGTAATTATTGGTAAAAATGAAAAGGACACAATAGAAAAGTGCATTCTATCCATTTTTAACCAAAGTTATCCTAATTTTGAAATAATATATGTTGACGATAAATCTACTGATAATACACTTGAGAAAGCCCAACAACTAAGAAATATTTTAGATTTAAAAAAAAATTGTAAGAGATACCTTACCCTTTCAGTAGAAACAAATTTTCCCAGCAAAAATCGAAATATCGGTATAAAGGCTTCAAAGGGCGGCATAATTGCATTTATAGATGGAGATTGCATTGCAGAACATGATTGGTTGGCAAATTTACATGAACAATTTTCAACAAAAGTCGGAATAGTCGGAGGCCCCATAACCCTAGCACATTCGAAGAATACAATTACGACAAAGGCGATAGACTTGGTACTTGCATCATATTTGGGCAGCGGCGGCTCTGCACTATTTTATCAAATTAAGGGTGATCGTGAAGTTGATGAAGTACCTGCTGGTAATATGGTAGTTTACAAACGACTGTTGGAAAAATTTGGCGGTTTTGATGAAAATTTAAGGTATAATGAAGATTCTGATCTATGTTATAGATTGCGAGAAGAGGGATATAGAATTATTTATTCAGCCAAGGCTAGAATATATCATTTCATTGGAATAGATTCCTACACTGATTTCATGTCCTATTTTAAAAGATATGGATTTGAAAGAGGAAAAAACACTGCAAGGAGTTCAAAATTTTTAACACTATTCAATCTCTTATCACTGGCTCTTGTTGTTTCTGCGCTTTCTCTTGTAATGCTCTCTTTTTTCATTAGTACTGCACCGATTATTTTCTTTTACTTATTTATCGCAGTAGTTTTAATCGAGTTGACGGTTTCATTAAAATTAGCCGTTGCAAATAAATGCATTAAACTACTATTTTTATTGCTGACATTTTTCATAACATTGCACAATACGTACAATATTGGCTTTATATTTGGCTATATGGCAGGCATGAAAGCGGCAATAATGGGTAAGAATAAATATATTAATGATATAGCAAAGGCAGAAAACTGAAAAAATTGATTTACCCTCACTGTCAAAACCAAGATAAGGAACATTATCATTATTATATTAAAAAATTAAGGCCGAAATTAAACTTGAGGCAAGATAATAAATATCAGGTTCTTCATATCAATAAAATAATTGACCAAAGTTTCTTCTGCTAATCAAAACTCAGCTTTTAACAGTAATAGATTTTTAGAAACCAATCTAGTTGATTTTAGTAGCATAGTAAAACAAGTGCAAGATTTCTATGTTTGTCATTTTAATTGGATATAGATAAAGAGAATACAAACTAAGACTGGATTGACTATAGGATGACAGACATAGTTATAGTATGCTCAAATTCGATAGTAAGACATCCTAGGATCTGGAAAACTGTTAGTTCTTTGAAGAAGAGATATGATTTAACAGTTTTAGGATGGAATCGTGATGGTCTCCCATCAAAGGATGTGATGGGTTATATTGTCAATCTTATTCTCCTTAACGTCAGAGCACCCTGGAATACACCATCTTTAGTTCTATATTATCCCTTATTATGGACATGGATACTCCTGAAGTTATTAAAATATAGGCCTAAGGTTGTTCATGCTATTGATTTAGACGTTCTAATACCATGTTCTATCTATAAAATAATATTGCGAAAAAAATTAGTATATGATGTACATGATAGAATTGGAGGCTATGTTCCTCCAGGATTAACATTTTTATCCTTTGCTATTAATTTATTTGAGGAACTGTTAGGTAAAAGTACGGACGTCTTAGTAACAGTCTCGGAAAAAGTCTTAAGTACATTTCGACTTAGGCCAAAACACTGTGCCGTTATTGCGAACTATTCGGAGGATTATAATTTAGATGGAGAAAAATCAAAAGACCATGTCTTAACCCTTGCTTATACGGGACTTATTTGTAAAGATCGTGGATTAGAGGGGATAACTATTGCGATAAAAGATCTAAAAGACGTAAAACTAGTTGTTGCTGGCAGAATTCTCGATATACAATTATTCGATAAAATGCTCATGTTACCCAATGTAGAGTATAAAGGTCAGCTAGTGCCCAGTGAATCCTTAAAACTTGAGGCAAGTTCTGACGCTATGGTGGTTTTGTACGATTTGCATTACGAAAAGAACAGATTATCAAGTCCCAATAAAATCTTTGAAGCAATGATGTGCGGCATTCCACTAATTACGAATATGGAACAGGAATTGGTCGGTGAGGAGGTTGGATGTGGCATCATAGTTAATTACAATGATATATCTCAAATAAAAGAAGCAATCATTCTCTTCAGAGATAACGTAGAATTAAGGAAAAAGATGGGTCAAAAGGGCCGTAAAGCATTTCTACAAAAATATAACTGGGCCAGGATGGAGGAAAAATTGTATGAAATTTATAGTAATTTATTGAAAAAATAAAATTACAATTATGTTGAGTTTAATTCTTTTCGAATAATAAATCCCTAATAGTATCTAGTCAAAAAATTTACTAGTGACCGTATTGACCTAAAGAATCCTAGCTATCACAGTATTACCTTAAGACGTGTGAAGAACTCTAGGGTCTACAGTGACAATATTTTAATTTGTCCCGAACAACTTAGTTTTAAGTGGGAACATGATAAGATTTGTTTGCTCAATCTATGGGGCATTTAAGAATTCAGCACCCAGCAATAATTCAAGTTCAGACATGACGGGAATATGGCCAAAAATTAAGAAAAAGAATAATTCAAAAATAAACAAAACAGGTTTACTTATCAAAAGATCAAGATATTTTAAAATAATTTATTATATCTCCTATTGTTACTATGGATAATCCTTCTTCTTGAATTTTATCGATAAGTAGCTCAAGTTCCCTTATTTGTTTCCGGTCAATATCATTTTGGGGATTATATTGCTCGTGCCCGATGGAATATTCATCAGGGTGCATCAATACTACAGCAAATCCATATTTGCTCAGACTTCCATTGATTTGACTTAATGTTTTATTATGCGATACCCCATACCAAGAAGCATTGCTATAATCATTTTTACAATTTGTACAACCGCCAGTTTCAGCGGTTTCTGGAAGATGATAAAGCGTAGCATTGGAATGCGCCGAATAATGCTCATGGTCTCTTGAATCTGCACTAAAATAGCTCAAATTGTTTTCGCGAACAGCAAGAATGGTATCATTATTAAATTCACTATAAGGAGGAATAAATATAGTTGGACTGATTCCAAAAATATTTTTTATTTTTTCATTTGTTCTTCTAATAGATTCAGACTGCTCACCGATTGTAAGGGTTTGAAAATGCTCATGGTTCCAACTGTGGTTTGCAATTTCAATTGCATCTTTTGGGTTGTTATTACTGCCATTGACTATTCTTTCCTTGATATAAGAAGAAACTAGTTTTTTATCTTTACCAGTGTCATGTCCGATTATCCCAACCGTCAGGCTCAAATTCCTTTCCTTAAATACATTCATGATTCCAATTTGGGGTTTGGTTAAATAATCATCTTGAACGTCATCTAATCTAAAGGCAACACAATTGCACGAAACTGGATTAGAATTACTCACTTTAAAGTTAATATTAAGGCCAGAGTTCCCAGTTGCAGGTCGTGCCACGGCAAGATGATAAGCAGACATAATTGCCAAAATTATTAATATTGCGAAAATCAAATTAGTAGGGAAAAGTTTTTTATTGTATTGAAAAATTGCTTTATCCATAATTTTCATAAATTATGCTTGTTAAGATCTTCTATTTAACAATTGATATTCGGAAAGAAAAAATAAATTTATTCCTTAAAAATAGCTGAAGACCAAAAATAAAAATAGTAGTCTTACTATCAGAAACGTACAATAATAATGATCTGATCTTACTTATCTTAACATTGGTAGATTCACTAAGATCACGACGACCAACACTAACACGACCCTTGACAATTGTTATTAGTTTTTTAAATAACAGATAGATGCCAAGAATTGATAAGCCTACAAGTATGTATGTAAACGCAGTAAAGTATTCATTTACTTCGTATGTAAGTACTCCAAAAAACATGAAACCTGAGATAAATAGAAAGTTTACAACTATATTTCCATAAATAAAATCTCTTAAAAATATAGTATTTACCTTACGTATTTTAGATATTATTGTGTCTATGGTGTATCAAGAGAGGACCATTAAGACTATTGGCATAACACTTAGCAGTGAATTTGCTAGTTCATAGATTCCAATCAAATGGAACATCTCCGACAGATGGCACCTCCTCCTTGTATTTCACTCTTATCATATTTCTAACAAAATTTGGCAGAACCATTTATGTCTTGGGTTGTTTTTTCATTCTGTTTGCGTCAATTTACCATTGTTTTGAAATTTTTGCCGATGAATATTATTTGCTAAATGTCGCTAAAAATCATCGACTGATCCCCTTAAATCTATTTATCAACTAGTTATTAAGTTCAAAATTAATAAATAATATGATTTTTGTCATCATTATAAATATAATAGTCAACACCTATAGAGTATCGATAAAAAGGGAATATTTAGTTGAAGTTTAATAAACACAAAAATCATTTCATAGCGCTAACCTCAGGAACCTTGATTTGTAGTATTCCTGTATACCTTGTCCTATCGTACTTACTTATCCCAGCAAATTTTACCCTTCCTCTGGCCGCAGTTATGGGAATAATTTCATTTGGATTAATTAGGTACTATTCCATAACACAGAGCAAAAACGCCAACGGTGAACAAGAAAATGATGAATCAGAACCAAGTTCTATAAATGGTTTCATTAATAGATCCGGAAACAATAACAATGTATATTCAAATGTTATTTTTACTCTGGTTTATTTAATTTTATTACTAATATGTTTTTTCTTCTCAAAGTCAAATCTGGACACAATATATTCAAACTGGAATTCATTTGAAATCATAGATATAATAACATTATCTGCAGGGATTTTAGTTTCTTTTTTTATGCCTGGTTATGCGATTGTACATCTTTTAGTTAAAAAACAGATAATTCATCCTCTACTAAGAGTTCTATTAGCATATTTATGTAGTATATTAGTCACCGGTTTAACCACATATATTTCGGCAATATTTCTTGAGAGCGATATCTTTCAAAATAAGATTATCCTTATTGTGGTAAATCTCTTCATACTCATGGTATTCGCTACCTATTATCGTATATATAGGTCAATTCCCACTATTAATGCCAATAGTTGGCGTAGATTATATAATAGTGTTTTTGATACAGGTAAGAAATTTCTGAAATTAATTAAACAATATAATTCCGAATTGCTTGTTTTCGGAAGTCTTTTTGCGCTACTAATTATATCCACGTATTATCTGTACGGCGGCATTACCATCGGTGATCAGTGGTATCATCAAGGTCGTGCAATTCTTTTTATGTCTGGTCACTTTAAAGAAATCGTTCTATCAAATGGTGATAATATATATTCGCCTCTCCAATCAGCCTTACTATCTGGATTAACAACTCTTTCTGGTACCCCGCTTGTAAATACATATGCCAGTATTGCTTTTCTGAATATGACAGCGGTGCTTGCGTTTTACTATTTTTTATCTAGATGGTTTCCTCCCAACAAGAAAAGAGCAGCTTTACTGGCGTCATCACTTTTTGTATTGGCCTCAGGATTTGGATGGATTTATATACTATCCTCAACAGCAACAGGTTCTACAATTCCACAAATTTCATCTGTCGTTGCTTTACTCGACGACACTGTAAGGGCCCCTGACATAAAGCTGTCTGCTAATTTTATGATTGCAGCGTTTCCAGATTTTAGTACCGGTCTAATTTATATCACCTTACCGGCAGGTTTCGTACTTTTAGGTCTAATTCGTACTAGATTTAATAATAAACTCAGTTACACCGCAATTCTTTCAATAGTTTCAATTGTAGGTATCTTATTCCATGAGGAATTTTATCTATTTATCGTAGTATCTTCACTTCTACCCTTAACTTTCAACATAAGGGAAAAAAATTCCTTATATTTGGCATTTCTTTTTGCCTTTGTAGTTGCATACATATTAGATTCATTACTTCCCGTACGATACTTTACCTCAAGAGAGATTGAGGGAATACCATTAATTAATCTTAATATATTTTTTGTCCTAATAGTGTGGGGACTATATGCAATACAGCAGAATTTACGAAAACATTTTTACTCTTTTTCTATTTTCCGGGCTAGAGTTAAAAAACATCTCACTAATTACACTTCTAGATTTAATTTCGTACCAAAAGTTATAGTTGTATGGATTGTTGTTTATTTATGTGCTTTAAGTTTTATTGTTTGGACTCAACTTCCGAGAAATTATATAGATGTTCAAACGAACCAAGTTACCACACCATGGTATTTATACTCGATGAGATTAGGTCTAATTGGTTTACTTGGAGTAGCCTCTATTCTTTCATATCTCTACAAAAAATTTGAGAAAGAGGTATTTGTTTTTGGAATTATAATTATCGTTGCTCTTCTTGTAGGTCCATATTGGAACGAACACAGATTCAGTAAATACATTATGATCGGCATGATAGCATTCTCAGCATTAATAGTTTTCAAAATATTGATCTACACATCAAATAAAAAACCAATTCTTAATGGGATTATTATAGGTAGCATACTTGTATCTACCAGCCTTTCAACTTTAATTTTTATTGGGTACAATGTAATGACAATGCAGAACCATGATTACGCACACGCCCTAGGTCGAAGAAATTTTCCCTCTATGCAGGAAATGAACATGTTAGATTTAATGCGTTCTAAAATATTAAGCGATCCAAATTCTAACAACATTGCAAGTTTCCCAAAGGAGTATCAGCCTCGTGAGGGGACTATTATTAACAAGCTTACGTCTTTCTCTGGTCTATCTTTTGGTCAGACTACTAAAACTTCTCTTATATTAAATTCTTCGTCGTTGAATGAATTATTTCATCTTTTGGAGGATACCAATACGAAGTATATTATTATTCCAATTAAGGATATCAAGGTACAAACACTTACAGATGCTGTGCGATTCATGCTAGAGAATTTTCCAAGAATATATAATGATGGCAACTATCTAGTTCTACGTGTTCCATATTTACAGGAACGAGTAATAGTTCCCGAAAATAAAGTGGCTATTGTCTATAATAATAAAGATATCTCATCCTTATTGGGGGTGTCTGAAAAAAAGGCGCTACCCTATAACAATGATACATTTGATTTTGAAAAAAACAAGATGAAGTTTATAAATATACATAATGAAAATCAAACCCAAAAGGCAACAATATACAGCAATAAAGCGAATGGCGGGATAACTCTCTGGTCTAAAAACCTTGATAATAATAGCAGCATAAACTACATCGAATCTAGATTCATGATACTCGGAGACGATAAAACTGGAAGAGATAGCGCTGGAATAAAATGGAGTGAAGGTAACAATGTTTACACATTACGGCTTTCAAAAACAGGATTACAATTAATGCAGCAATCGAATAATAATAGTGAAAAATCGCTTTTATTTGAAAATCGTGAAATTGAAAAAAATGATGAAATATGGTATTCATTAAAGGTGGGGATCTTGGAAAACTCGATTAATGTGTACGTTAATGATTTATTAAAAATTAAAGTTCCAAGAATGGTATCG
>Ga0209899_1000037_pt1 | contig 24226 bp, 24 predicted proteins | sample GWRWS1_0_10_FD_187228 | JGI IMG/M metagenome (GOLD analysis project Ga0209899, IMG submission 187228) | Riverbed sediment microbial communities from areas with vegetation nearby in Columbia River, Washington, USA - GW-RW S1_0_10 (SPAdes)... | ecosystem: Environmental > Aquatic > Freshwater >...
TACGTTTCGGATCCCTGCGTTTCGTCGTAGAGCTCGACTTGGTGGGAGGCTTCGAGAATAGCCGACGGTCCACGATCAGACCCCTGCACGTAGCTGGAGGTATGTTCGTAGGGAGCCGGGAGGACATACACGCCGGCTCGCTCCGGGAGGCACCAGGGTTCATCAATTCCGAGAAAATTCTGGTCTGGGCCGAGCCAGCCCTCCGGAATGGTCATAGCCTCAGCTTCCCATTTCTGGCGATTTCTTTTGTACCAATGGACCTTGGAGGACCGGTGTCCATTACGTCTTTGCCCGCCCGCTTCGGAGCCGCAATCTCTTCGGGAGATTCTCGAGAGGAATGAAGACACACAAGGCCACGACGGTCGTCCAGCGGTTGGCCTTGCCGATGGCCGATTGGGTGATGTTGTGGGTTCTGACGATCTTGCCACCCATCTTGAAGACCTGTTCTCGTTCTTTCCAGGCGATATTGGGATCGAATTCGATCCCCAGCGTTGTGGCCAACATCTGGGCCGCGAGGTCCTCCGTGTATTCCCCCGATTCTTCGTCCGTTTCTCCATAGGCGTGATGCTCGGAAAGATAGCCGTAGGTCCGCCGATCCGTTGGAATGGCGAGCCCGATGGAGGCGGAGATCAAGCGATTCCGCTCGTTGGTTTCCGACCGGGCCATCACACAATTGACAACCTCTCCGGGGTTGAGCAGACCTTCTCCGATCTTCCGCGGAATGATTCTGCACCCAGGTGGAAAGATCGACGATACGCTCACCAGATTGCAATATGCGACCCCTGCGCTCCGTAAGGCTTCCTCGAACGAAGCCAGTTTCTCTCTGTGGACCCCGACACCTCTGCTTAGAAACATATGAGTCGGAACCATCTTTCCTCCTCTTTAGGCGGTGACGAGTGGTGAGCCTTGTAGACGTGATCCGTCATGCGTAACGAGTAATCAGTAAAGAGGTTCATGACGGACCACGCATAACCTATCAGGTATCACCCATCACTCCTGCATTCGGGTCGCATTTGTACCAATTTTTGATGAGCTTCTGCAATATGGGTAAGAGGTTTCTTGGAAGGAAGAGGTCCTGGAGAGGCACCAGTGTTCAGACGTTTCCCGACTCCCTCAGATTGAGCACCAGTAGCTTGAGCTCCGTCATCTCCTCAATGGCATACCGCACACCCTCCCGACCAAGCCCCGAGTCCTTGACTCCACCATAGGGCATGTGATCGGCGCGGAACGTCGGGATTTCATTGATCAGCACGGTTCCCACCTCAAGGTCGCGATAGGCGCGGAATACCCGTTCCACGTCTCGGGTGAAGACTCCGGCCTGAAGACCAAACTCCGAATCATTGAGGACCCCCAGGGCCTCTTCAAACTGTTTGTACCGCGTAACCGTGACAACGGGACCGAAGACTTCGCAGCGCGAGACCTTCATCTCCGGGGTGACATCAGCCAGCACGGTGGCCTCGACCAGCGAGCCGGATCGTTTGCCGCCCGCGAGCAGCTTGGCTCCCTGCGCGACCGCCTCACCGATCCAATCTTCGACACGACGTGCGGCCGCCTCGTTGATCAAGGGCCCAACCACGGTCGCCTCATCGGATGGATCACCTGATTGGAGCGTCCCGACGCGAGCCAGGAATTGCTTGACGAAGCGATCATAGACGTGGTCGTGCACAAAGACTCGCTGCACCGAAATGCAGGTCTGGCCTGAATAGACATAGCCTCCCACCGCGCACCGCTGGGCCGCCAGGTCCAGGTCCGCATCCGGCTCCACGATCACGCCCCCGTTGCCTCCCAATTCAAGCAGCACGCGTTTTTTCCCGGACTTGGCTTTCAGCATCCAACCGACTGCCGCGCTGCCGGTGAAACTCAGGACCTTGAAGCGCGGGTCCATGACCATCTGCTCAGCCACGGAGTTGTCGCAGGGCAGGACGCTCAGGGCGCCAGGCGGTAGCCCCGCCTCCAGCACGATTTCGCCCAGCATCAGAGCGGTCAACGGCGTCTGGGGAGCCGGCTTCAACACGATGGGGTTCCCGCAGGCCAAGCAGGGGGCGACCTTGTGTGCGACAAGGTTGAGGGGAAAATTGAACGGCGTGATGCCGAGCACCGGCCCGATCGGAAACCGGCGGGCAATCCCGAGCGAACCATCCATCCCGGGAGAGAGATCCATTGGAATCACCTCTCCAGGAATCCGTTTGGCTTCTTCCGCCGCCACCGTGAAGGTCTGAATCGCCCGGCTGGCCTCACGGCGCGCATCAGAGATCGGCTTTCCCCCCTCGGCCGTGATCGTGCGGGCCAGCTCCTCTCGACGAGCGGTGAGCATCCCGGCAATGGTTCCGAGCGCGACTGCCCTCGCATGAGCCGGCAGACGTCGCGTGGCTGAAAAGGCCGTGACCGAGGCCCTGATCGCTTCTTCCGCCTCCGTTTTCCCGGCTTGGCAGACTTCCGCGACCCTGTCCCCAGTGAACGGATTGAGAACTGGTGCCGTCGTGGCACTGTGCCGCCACCGGTTGCCGATCAAGAATGGACGAGCCGATCCCACAGAGAACGCTCACTTACCGACTAAGTCTCACTCAGCCGGTTCACTTGCCGAAATTCCCGCGGACGGAACCGGCATCTGCTCGACCTCCGCCTCAGCTCTCAGCGCTCTGGCGATCAGGTCTTCCGTCCCCCAGTCCCGAATGGAATTCAGCGTAAAGGCCTCATAGGTCGATACGCCGTGGCAGGTCGGGCATTCAGGCATGGGCACCTTCCGTCTGAAGACCTCGCTTAGGCAGGACATGCAGACGAGCAGATCGGGCTCACCCTCTCCGCACTCGACCGGCCAAAATGCTTGTTCGCGTGACATGGTTCACCTTTTATATGATGAGTGCCAACAATCGAATTGGCCACCGCTGGAAGGATAGGCTCCTCCTCGCAGGATTTCAACTCTTACCCTTGGCGTCCGACGCTCCAAGCAGGCGGTCGAGCTGCTCTTCAAACACCTCGAACGGAAACGCACCTGGAAGCACGATGGGGGATTCCTTCTGCCGCTCCTCGGCCTTCGTCCACAGCAACACAAATCCCGGTGTGCCCCGGAAGCCAAGTCTGACACCCTCGCTGCGATCCTGGAAGACAGGTCCCCTGTGACGAGCCTCCTCCAGGCACTTCATGAACAGGGGCTGATCCAGGCCGATCGCCTTGGCATGGTGCTGAAACGCGGCCTCGTCCAATCGTCCTCCGTTCGTAAACAGCCGGTCATGCATCTGCCAGTACCGGTCCTGATCACCGGCACAGCGCGCCGCGACCGCGGCATCCACGCCCGGCCCCTGCAAGGCTCGCGGAAAGTCCCGATAGAGAAACCGGACCTTTCCCGTTTCGATATATTTGTCCCGGATTCTGGGCCAGGTTTCCCGGAAGAACTTCACACAAAATCCACAAGTGAAATCGGAATATTCGACGAGCGTGATCGGTGCCTGGGGATTGCCCCTCGTCCGTCCGTCATCCCGTACCAGGAAATCGGAGGCCTGTCCGCCCCCCCATGAGAGGACCATCAGGGGCACGGACCCGACGATCACCGCTATCCAGATGAAGCGTTGCACGAGATATCCCCGCCATGATCACGGTCGAACAGGGTTGGCTGCATGATATTATTCGTCCCCCCGACCCACCGAGCGACGACGCTTGACAGACTGGCGGTGCTTTTTCTCGGCCAGCCGGCGCTCGATGGCCCGCTTCGATGCTCGGGTTGGCACGCGCGGGCGCGGCACCCGGTTCAACAGACGGAGTCGCGCGATCAAGCGCCCAAAGGCCGTGTCGCGGTTCCGATGTTGCGATCGCGAATCTGCCGCCACGACCCGTACACCGGAGGGCAGATGTACCAAGCGAACCGCCGAGTCCGTCACGTTGCGATGCTGCCCGCCCGGTCCACCGGCTCGGAAGGTCTCGATCACCACCTCACGTTCCAGGACCGCGCGGTCTAGGCTGTACGGAGGCTGGAGAGACCGTGGCGTGACTTTCATCCTCTAGATTCAGGGCCAGCCACGGAATGCGCGACGAGCACCATCAGGAGGGCTAGTGTTTCGTTCCAAATCGCTCCAGGAGGCCAACCATCAAAAGCGGCCAGACCACCGTCGCATCACTCAAGACCTCGGCATAGCGACCGCCTTCCTCGGGAGGAACGAACTTGCCCCAAGAAATGCCCTCGTTGTACGTGCAGCCGCTGAGTCCGCCCCAGTAATCAGGCTCAGGACAAATGCGCACGCCGTACTGAAAACGTGGAGGCTTCACGTTCAACCCCAAACGCAGATTGCCGATCTCGATGTAAGGCGCGATCTGTTGCGCCCAGTTTCGCGGCACGCCTCCTCCGATCGTGAAAATACCCAGCCGCTTGGCCGAAAGCAAGCGATTCGTGAAGCTGTTCAAATCCAGGTACGGGTTAAAGGCAGGTTGCGTCTGGTGAAGAGCGCGCAGCACGCCGAGATCACCGTCTCGGGCCTGCGCTTGCCCGCGCGCTCGATCGACGTTTTGTCTCATCGTCCATGTCGCCACATCAAGACCCATTTCGGAATCCGTGAAGGCCGGGATATAGACAGGCACCCCTTTCAGGTAGGCGCTTTTCAGGATGCCGGTCCCTTCAAATTCATCGGACAGGGTCTTCCCCAGTTCCCGTGTCAACGTCTCAGAGGAAAGTGCGACCTCGGGATCGAGCCGTTTGAGCGTTTGCGTGACGACATGCTCCACATAGTTGAGGTTCGCCTCCATCTCCAGCGTGTCATAGATGCGGTTGTACCCTTTCCTGAACAGCTCCTCGTCGCGCATGGAGGGATGATGGCGATAATGCGTCTTGCCGACCGACTCAGTCAGGCCATGCGCAATCAGCGCACCGGTGGACACCACCACTTGCACCATGCCGTGATCAATCATACTGCTGATAATCTTCCCCATCTTGGCGATGGTCATCGCGCCGGAGAGAGTGAGCACGACGACGCAGTCAGGATCACCGATCATGGTCGTTAAGACCTCGTACGCCTCCCCTAACCGTCTCGCGCCGAACGCGGTCTTGCGCATGGCGACCAGCAGGTCGGAAAAGGATCGCACCTTCTCTGGATCAAGCGGCTCCAGAGCTTCCAGTCCGTCCTGGGCTCCATCGTGATATTCACGTGGCTGCATGGAACGTCGCTCCTGAACAGGCGGCAGGCGCGCCTTACTTATACACAACCCTCAAATTTGCGTCAATTCCACGTTACAGTCTCTTCGCCGCTCCCCCCAGGACCAGCCTGTCGAAGAGCCCGTCACCAGTCAGCCGATGCATTGGCAGGTGCAGACATCATGGGATGGAAAAACACAAAGGGATGGTGGTCCCAACGGGATTTGAACCCGTGTCTGAGCCTTGAGAGGGCTCCGTCCTAGGCCAGGCTAGACGATGGGACCAGCCGGTCTTGCGGAAGCGCGAATGGAGTTAGATTAGGAAGTCAGGGAGGCACCGAAGCGGCGCCACTCCGTTTCAAAGCGGCTGAACAGTACCATAGGGCTGCTTGGATTGCAATTGGCCTCGTAGTTTCAAGCACTGAGGTCGCGCGCATAACAGGCTGGATATTTCCCAATTGGTGGTGTATTGGTAGGCAAGCACGGCGCGAGGTGAAGCACACTGATGTGGCGACCTCTCCTGATTGGTCTCGTCCTGTTCGTATGGGGGTGTACAGAGGCGCCTCCTCAACAGACTGGTCAAAAACCTCAGGCATCCTCGATGGCCTGCGCTACTTCAGCGGAGGTTCTGGTAAAGTCCGCGAAGCCGATCGTGACGGTCTCCTACACGGAGCCGACGACAACCGCAGACGGCACGCCTCTCATCGCGCTGGACAAGACAACCATTTACTATGACCTCGGCAATGGTCCCGTCAAGACGATGGATGTGCCAGCGACGAAACCGACAGGGGGAGGGCAGGTATCTCAGACGGTCAAGATTCCGATTGGGCCCAATGAGGAAAAGTCCATCACGATTTGCGTGACGGCAACCAGCAGGATGCGGAACGACGGACCTCCGAAGCAGTAACACTCATGGGCCAGCTGACCATCGCTGATAATCCTTTCATCCTATTTGTTGCGCTTTCTCGATCTTGGCCCAGGAGTCCCGCAACGCGACGGTGCGATTGAAGACGAGTTTGCCGCTGCCTGAGTCCGGGTCCGCGCAGAAATAGCCCTGCCGCTCGAACTGATACCGGCTCCCTGACGCCGCGCCCGCCAGACTCGGCTCAACCTTGCAGCCGGTGACAACCTCCAACGAGTTCGGGTTCAGCAACTCGGTGAACTCGCGCCCCTCCTCCTCACCGGGGTTGGCCGTGATCAAGAGATGATCGTACAAACGGACTTCAGCGTCGAGCGCCTGCTTCGCGGAGACCCAGTGGATGGTGCTCTTCACCTTGCGCGCGGCGCCTGATCCTCCGCTCCTGGTCTCCGGATCATAGGTGCAATGCAGCTCGACCACCTCGCCGGTGCGTTGATCCTTCACGACCCCCACACATTGAATGATATAGGCATAGCGAAGACGCACCTCCCGACCTGGAGCCAATCGGAAAAACTGTTTCGGAGGATCTTCCCGAAAGTCTTCTCGCTCGATGTAGAGCACGCGGGAGAAGGGCACTTTCCGTAATCCCATGCTCGGATCTTCCGGATTGTTGACCGCCTCCAATTCCTCGACCTGGCCTTCCGGGTAGTTGTCGAGCACCAGCCGCAGGGGACGCAAGACGCCCATCACGCGCGGCGCCCGCTTGTTCAAATCTTCCCGGATGAAGTGCTCGAGCAAGGCCATCTCGACCACGGCATCCCGCTTCGCCACGCCGATATGCTCGCAGAAGGCGCGAATCGCTTCCGGCGTGTAGCCCCGGCGCCGGAGCCCCTTAAGCGTCGGCAGGCGGGGATCGTCCCATCCAACCACCTGTCCCTGTTCGACCAGTTGCAACAGCTTCCGCTTGCTCATGACCGTGTGCGTAAGATTGAGCCGCGCGAACTCGATCTGCTGGGGATGGCAGGGTGCGTCGCCTCCTTCTACGACCCAGTCGTAGAGCGGACGGTGGTCCTCAAATTCCAGGGTACAGATAGAATGCGTGATCCCTTCGATGGCATCCGAGAGCGGATGAGCATAGTCGTAGGTCGGATAGATACACCAAGTGTCCCCCGTCCGGTAATGGGGGACCCGCCGAATGCGGTACAGAACCGGATCCCGCATGTTGATATTGGGCGAAGCCATGTCAATCTTAGCCCGCAGGACATGGGCGCCATCCGGAAATTCCCCGGCTCGCATGCGGGCGAACAGATCCAGGTTTTCTTCCACTGATCGCGTCCGGTACGGGCTGTCCTTGCCCGGTTCCGTCAACGTGCCCCGGTAGGCTCTGATCTCGTCGGCGCTCAGGCTGTCCACATAAGCCTTGCCCTTCTTGATCAAGTGCACCGCAAACTGATAGAGCCGCTCAAAGTAATCTGAGGCATGGAAGAGGCGATCCCGCCAATCGAAGCCCAGCCAACGGACATCCGACTGGATCGACTCCACATATTCGACGGTCTCCGTGCTGGGATTGGTGTCGTCGAAGCGCAGGTGGCAAATACCGCCGGGATTCTCATTTGCAATCCCAAAATTGAGGCAAATGGACTTGGCATGCCCGATGTGGAGATAGCCGTTGGGCTCAGGCGGAAAGCGGGTCACCACTCGGCCACCGTGCTTATTGCTCTTCAGATCTTGAGCCACGATCGCGCGAATGAAGTCCGATGGAGTGGAGGGAGCCCCGGGCATGCTCATCGTGACGACCTCAGAGTTTCCACGGCAAAAAATGACGAGAGCCGGCTTTTTAGGGCCGGCCCTCTCTTATAGCATAAGAGGATACAGTGCGTGGCTGGGGGACTAGGATTCGAACCTAGGTAGTCAGATCCAGAGTCTGACGTCCTACCACTAGACGATCCCCCAAGCGCAGATGCAGCCTAATATAACGCCTGCATGGAGTCAAGGTCGAGCGGCCTTGGCCCGTTCAATTCCTGTCCGCAGCCTGGCCAGCGTCCGCTCCCGCCCCAACAGCTCCATCACTTCGAACAATCCCGGGCTGGCCGTCCGGCCGGTCAAGGTGACTCGGACCGGCTGGGCCAACTGCCCCATCCTGAGGCCGTGCTCGTCCAGCACTTCCTTGAAGGCCTTCTCCAGCGCGGCGTGCGAGAACTCCGCGAGCGCCGCGACGCGATCGGCGAACCTGGACAAAGCTGGCGTGATGTCCGGTGTGAGATGCTTTTTCGCCGCGTCCTCTTCGATAACGATGTCCCGTTGCACGTAGGGCGCCGCCATGGTTGCCATCTCGACCAGTGTCTTGCACCGCTCGCGTAAGGCCACGACCAATTGTTCCAGCCACCCCTCCGGCATGGCGTTCGCTTCGGCTCCCAGACCGGCCTGCTCCAGGAACGGCTGCAACAGTGTGGCCACCCGCTTGGGGTCGCTGGACTTAATGTATTCCGCATTCACCCAGACCATCTTCTCCGGATTGAACACGGCGGAGGACTTCTGCACGTGTTCGAAGGAAAACTTCTCGATCAGCTCCCGGCGCGAGAAAATCTCCTGGTCGCCGTGGGACCAGCCGAGCCGCACGAGATAGTTGACCACCGCCTCCGGCAGGTAGCCCATGTCGCGATAAGCCAGGATCGAGGTGGCCCCATGTCGTTTGGAGAGTCTCGTCTTATCCGAGCCCATGATCATCGACAGGTGCCCGAACCGAGGCACGGCGAAGGCGAGCGCCTGAAACATTGGTATTTGTCTCGGCGTGTTCGTGAGATGATCGTCACCTCTAATCACATGGGTGATGCCCATGAGGGCGTCATCGACCACCACCGAGAAATTGTAGGTCGGATAGCCGTTGGAACGCAGGATGATCAGGTCGTCCAGAAGGTTGTTCTCGAAGACCACCCGCCCTTTGATCAGATCGTCAATCACAGTCTGCCCCTCCTGCGGGGCTTTGAAACGCAGCGCAGCCTCGCTGCTTGGGTTCGTGATGCCACGCTCGCGGCATCGGCCATCGTATTTTTGTTGCAGCCCCTTGGCTTGAGCCTCCTTCCGCCGAGCCTCCAGTTCTTCCGCACTGCACACACACCAATAGGCCTGCCGCTGCTCAAACAGCTTCATGGCGTGCTGGCGGTAGAGATCCATGCGCGCCGTTTGTCGAAATGGACCTTCATCCCAGTCCAATCCAACCCACCGCAGTCCCTCGAGAATAGCCTGGATGGATTCCTCCGTCGAACGGCTCTGGTCCGTGTCCTCGATACGAAGGATGAATTTGCCTCGCTCGCGCCGCGCGAACAGCCAATTGAACAGGGCAGTTCGGACCCCGCCAATGTGTAGAAAACCTGTCGGGCTGGGAGCAAACCGTACTCTGACTTCGGTCATGCCATCTGCTCGCTCAGGAGTTGGGGAGTGATCGTGCTAAGGAAAAAATAATGCGTTTCGTCAGCGGGAGGTGCCGTATCTATAGCACGCCTCGTAAGGGGTGTAAAGGCGGAGGGAGACTTTCCAATGCGCTTAGCGTTCTGTTATAGAGAAGCAGAGGTAAGTGACCGCCTGCTTAGAGGTGAGGGACAGCATTCATGGCTCAGCCAACGCAGCAAGCCCGGGTAATGAGCGTCCGCCCTCTGAGTCCCACCGTGCGGGAGTTGGTTCTCTCGCCGTTGGAACGGACACTCGCCTTCAAGCCCGGCCAGTGGGTGTCCCTGAAGCTCCCGGTCGGCGAGCACCAACCGCTGAATCGCGCCTACTCGATGGCCGAACCGGAAACTGCATCTGGCCATCTTGTGCTAGCGTTCGACCGGGTCTCACACGGTCTGGGGTCGGAGTATCTGTTCACGCTGAAGGAGGGGAACCATGTCGTGCTGTCAGGTCCTTATGGCAATTTCGTGGTGCCCGATCCACTGACCAAAGATCTGGTCTTCGTCGCACGATACACCGGCATTGTTCCGATCCGCTGCATCATCAAGCACCTCTTTGCCGTCCCCCAGGCCCGTGAGGTGACCTTGATCTACGGCGCACCCGCTCGCGCGGAACTCATCTACCAGGACGAGTTCACAGCGCTGGCCGCCACCCACCGGAACTTTCACTATGTGCCGACCATTCTCAATAGGCAGGAGGCTGGTAGCGAGTGTCGGCCTGAGGCCGAGATTGTTGCCTCACTCTTCGGCGACCGACGAGACCTCTTCCCCATGATCTGCGGGGTCAAAGCGTTCGTCCGCCCCTTGCGGGCCCATTTTACCGAGCGTGGATTTGGGCGGCGGGAGCTACAACACGAAACCTACGATTGAAAATCAGGCACTCAGTGGCCTTCCTTGACCAGGTTTTTGTTCACGGCGGGAATTTCGACGACGATATCCATAGTTCCATTCGGCACGCACTGGCACCCTAACCGCGACTGCAAGGTAATGGCCGGGGCTTCGTCGAGCTGATCGAACTCGTCATCCGTGCCTTCGTTGCAGGACTCGAGGCCCTCTTTCACAATGACGTGACAAGTGGAGCAGGCACAGACCCCTCCGCAGGCATGCTCCAAATCAATTCCATTCCCCAAGGCGATATTCAGGATGCTCCCAGGCAGGCCGGTCGGGCCATAAGGGATCTTGTCCGGGTCTACCTCGACCTTAACTGTTTTGTCGGTGGCTATGAAGGTGATCGTGTACGCTTTGGTCGGTAATTCAAACTCCGCCTTTTCAATATAGGGATTCGTGCCACCCATGGAGGGCTCCCTTCCTTGTCTAAACGCAAACACTGTAACACATAAGACCGGCCAAGTGCACGCCCTATTTACTTTCATAACTATATGTATTTAAATGATTTATTAGTTGTTGACAGTGTTCAGACGACAATGGTACAGTGAATCCGACCAATTTGATCTGCGATATGTTTAGTCGGCGAATCATTTGCTCGGAGAACGAGTATGTTGAAGTTCTCAAAAAAAGCTGACTATGGATTAATGGCACTGCAGTATATCGCGTCGGTGCAATTCGGAGATGTCGCACGTGCTCGGATCGTGAACACCAAAGAGATCGCCGAAGAGTACAATATCCCCGTGGAGCTCCTGGCCAAGGTCTTACAGACGCTCGCAAAAAGTGGATTGATTGAAAGCCATAACGGGCCCAAGGGTGGATACCTGCTGGCGAAAGAGGCGGGCGCCATTACGATTGCGCAGGTCCTCGAGGCCATTGAAGGCCCGCTCGGGATCACGGATTGCTACCATGAGAAGGATGCCTCGTCCTGCTTGCAGCACGAGCATTGCACCATCCGGACTCCCCTCCTCAAGGTGCAAGACAGCATTTATCAACTCTTGAACAGTATGACCGTCGAAGACATGATGGGCGGAACCCCGTTGATTACCGTGCAGTCGATCACAGCGGCAGAAGGAGTCGAGCGATGAAATTTCCGATATATCTGGACAATCATTCCACGACGCCCATGGACCCTAGGGTCTTGGAGACTATGCTGCCCTACTTCGTGGAGAAGTTCGGCAATTCGGCCAGCCGGAACCATGCCTTCGGGTGGGAAGCCGAGGAAGCGGTCGAGAACGCACGGAAGCAGATCGCTCGGTTGATCCATGCCGACCCCAAGGAATTAGTCTTCACCAGCGGGGCAACTGAATCCGACAATCTGGCGCTCAAGGGCGTAGTGGAGATGTACCGCGAAAAGGGCGACCACGTCATCACCAGTATGACTGAGCATCGCGCGGTCCTGGACACTGCCAAGGCCCTTGAAACGAAACGGGGCATCAAAGTGACTTACCTGCCGGTTGACAAGACCGGGATGGTCAGCCCCGATGATGTCCGAAATGCGATTACCGATAAGACCGTCCTGATTTCCATCATGCTGGCCAATAACGAAATCGGGACGATCAACCCGATCAAGGAGATCGGGAGAATCGCCAAGGAAAAAGGCATCTTGTTCCACTGCGATGCTACACAGGGTGTTGGAAAGATCCCCGTGGACGTGCAAGAGATGGGGATCGACCTGATGTCATTCACTGCCCATAAGATTTATGGGCCCAAGGGAGTCGGAGCGCTGTATGTCCGAAAGAAGGGGCCACGTGTCCGGATCGCTCCGATTATCGACGGCGGAGGTCATGAGCGAGGGATGCGTTCCGGCACGCTTCCCGTTCCCTTGATCGTGGGCTTCGGAAAAGCTTGCGAGTTGTGCGAGCAGGAGATGGCTGCCGAATCAGTCAAACTCGCGACGATGCGGGATCGCCTCCAGGCTGGCATCATGAACACGCTTGATGAGGTCTACCTCAATGGCCATCCGACCCAGCGGCTGCCTCACAATCTCAACATTTCATTTGCGTATGTCGAAGGCGAGTCGCTGCTCATGGGCGTCAAGGAGATCGCGTTGTCTTCAGGGTCGGCCTGCACGTCAGCCACACTTGAACCGTCCTATGTCCTTCGCGCACTGGGCGTGGGGTCCGACCTCGCCCATTCCTCTATTCGGTTCGGACTGGGTCGGTTTAACACCGACGAAGAAGTGGAGTACACGATCAAGCGGATCATCGAGACCGTGACGCGGTTAAGGGAAATGTCTCCCCTGTACGAGATGGCCAAAGAGGGGATCGATCTGAAATCTGTTCAGTGGGCCGCTCACTAATCATGGACAACGTAGACTAAGAAACTGATGGAGGAGGGGCAACATGGCGTACAGTGAAAAAGTCGTTGATCATTTCAATCATCCCCGCAACGTGGGGAGCTTCAAGAAAGAGGAAGAAGGAGTTGGCACCGGCATTGTCGGCGCGCCCGAGTGCGGCGACGTCATGAAGCTGCAGATTAAGGTGCAGGGCGACAAGATTGTGGACGCCAAGTTCAAGACCTTCGGGTGCGGCTCGGCCATTGCCAGCTCCAGCCTGGCCACAGAATGGATGAAGGGCAAGACGCTCGAGGAAGCCGCCAAGATCAAGAACACGGATATCGTGCAGGAGCTGAACCTGCCGCCCGTGAAGATCCACTGCTCGGTGCTGGCCGAGGATGCGATCAAGGCGGCCTTGACTGACTATAAGAAGAAGGCCGAACAGCCCAAGTAAATCGGCCATTGCCCAGTACAGAGGAGCGAATTATGGATTCGACGGAGACGACAAACACTCCTGTGGTCACGATCAGTGAGGCGGCGCTCAAGGAAGTCAAGCGCCTCATGAATGTGCAAGGCATCACGGAAGGTGGCCTTCGGCTGGGGGTCAAGGGTGGCGGATGCTCGGGGTTGAGCTACACCGTCAACTTTGACGAGAAGATCGGCCAATACGACACCGTGCACGAAGTGGACGGCATCAAGTTGATCGTGGACGCCAAGAGCGCAATCTACCTGCAAGGAACTCAGCTCGACTTCCACAAGGATCTGACCGGCGGGGCGTTTAAGTTCGTCAACCCCAATGCACAGAAGTCTTGTGGCTGCGGTGAATCGTTCTCGGCTTGACCGTTCTCCCAGGCGCACTCCCTTTTCAATCCGTCGAAGATCTGAACGGGCATGGCGCCGTGGCCATGCCCGTTGTCTGAGTGGAGCTTTCTGAGGAGAGCGTATGGACCAGACTCACAAAATGCCTGGCAAGCGCGTCGAACTCCAGATGGCTCGGAGCATGTGTTGGCACTGCCAATCCGAGGTTCATGGCGAGTATTTCTGCGTGCAGTGCGTGAAGGTCCAACCCGTGTCCAAAGAACTGGATTACTTCACGTGCCTGGGCCTGCCACGGCTACTGAATATCGACCTGGGAGTCCTAGAGGCCAAGTTCTACGAGCTGAGCCGGACCTTTCACCCGGACTTTTTCCAGAACAAGACCGATGCCGAGCAGGCCATCAGTCTGGGGAACTCGGCGCTGCTCAACACCGCTTATCGGACGCTCAAGGATCCAATCAGGCGGGCCGAATACCTGGTTCAACTGGAGGCCGGCGCGGCAAAAGACATCCGGACCTCGCCGCCCGCCGAACTGTTCGAAGAGATCCTGGCTCTGCAGGAGGATCTTGAGGAGTTCCGGGCAACGTCGCCCGATCAGGATCCAGCCCATGTGGAGCAATTGCGCGACAAACTCAAGGCAGACCGCGAGCTGCTGGAGCGACGTCAGAAGGACATGGAGTCCCGCCTATTCGCGTTGTTCACAGCGTGGGATTCCTTACAGGGCCGGTCGGGCCATGACGACCACGTCCGTGGAAAGAAGGACGCGGTCTTGAAGGAAATGCGGGAGATCCTCTCGAACCGGACCTATCTCCGCAACATTGTCACAGACTTGGTTGACACCATCGGGTAAGGAGCGCGGGATCGTACAGATGGCACGAATCGTCGGCATTGACCTCGGCACGACTAACTCTTTGATCGCCTACATGGACGGCCAGACCCCGCGAGTCATCGCTGGACGCAACGGCCGGACGTTGGTCCCGTCCGTGGTCGCCATGACGGACAACGGCCTGATCGTGGGGGACCCAGCCAAAGAGCACCTGGTTCGCAATCCAGAGCGGACCATTTACTCTGTGAAACGATTCATGGGGAAAGGTCTGGAGGACATATCCGAGGAATTGAAGTATTTCCCCTACACACTCCACGAGCAGGGAGGAGTCATCAGGATTCACGTTGGCGAGAAAACCTATTCCCCGCCGCAAATCTCAGCCATGATTCTCAAAGAACTCAAGCTTCGGGCCGAGGAACACCTGGGCGAAGAGATCAAGAAAACCGTCATCACGGTCCCTGCTTACTTTAATGACAGCCAGCGTCAAGCGACGAAGGATGCGGGATTGATTGCCGGTCTTGAGGTGCTTCGCATCATCAACGAGCCGACGGCCGCGTCTCTCGCGTACGGCTTCCAGAAGAAGACCCAGGGAATCATCGCAGTGTATGATCTTGGAGGCGGGACCTTCGATATTTCCATTCTCAAGCTCAAGAATGGGATCTTTGAGGTCCTGGCGACGAATGGAAATACCCACCTGGGCGGTGACGATTTCGACCGGAAGATCCTGGACCTCTTCCTCAAGGAGATCAAAGCGCGACATGGGCTGGATGTGGGACCGCATCCGGACATGATGCAGGCCATCCGACTGGAGGCTGAACGGGCGAAGATCAGCCTGTCGGATGAACAGAAGACGACAGCCATCATCGAGCTCCCCGTCGGGAAAGGCGAATTTCGCTTGGAGTTGACCAGAGACCAACTCGAAGCCTTGACGCGGGACCTGGTGGAACGCACGATCGGTCCCTGCCGCCAAGCACTCAAGGATGCCGACTTGAAGCCTTCGGAGATCGACGAAGTCGTCCTGGTTGGTGGATCCACCCGCATGCCCCTGGTCCGGCAACGGGTGCAGGAACTATTTGGCAAGGTTCCTCATAGTGAGCTCAACCCGGATGAGGTGGTGGCGCTCGGCGCAGCCGTCCAGGCCGATATCCTGAGCGGTGGCACCCAGGATATGCTTCTGCTGGACGTCACTCCGCTCTCGTTGGGAATCGAAACGATGGGAGGCGTGATGAGTACGCTCATCCGGCGGAACACCACGATTCCTGCGAGCGCCAAGGAGATGTTCACCACCTACGCGGACGGGCAGACCTCAGTGGACATCCATATCCTGCAAGGTGAGCGCGAGCTGGCCAAGGACAACCGTAGCCTGGCGCGGTTTCAACTGAAGGTGCCTCCGCTGCCCGCGGGGATTCCGCGCGTGGAGGTGATGTTCCTGATCGATGCGAACGGCATCCTGAACGTGACCGCGAAGGATGTCAGAACCAGCCAGAGCCAGTCCATCGAGGTCAAGCCCTCCTACGGGTTGTCGGACGAGGAAGTGGAACGCATGATTGGTGAATCATTCAAGTTCGCGGCTGAAGACCTGAAGGCGCGCCAACTCATTGAAGCGCGGACAGAGGCTGAAGCCATACTCAAGGCCACCGAGAAAGCCTTCAGACTGGGCGGCCATCTGATCAGCGCCGAAGAAACCGCTGCGATCAGGGCATCCTTGGCCGCGCTGGAGAGCGCCAGGGCGGGCGAGGATCACCGGGCCATCCGGGCCCGCATCAGCGATGTGGAAAAAGCCACGCACCACCTCGCCGAAGTCCTGATGGACACGACCCTGAAGGAAGCGCTTCAGGACAAGAAACTCACGGACCTTTCATAACGGAACACGAGCTCTATGGCGATCAAGAACATCCCAGTTCAGCCGGTCATTGAGCAGCCCCGTCCGCTGACGGAAAGGGGGACTCTGTTTAAAATCACATTCCGTCCGCTGAATGTCACTGTGGAAGTGCCGGAGGGGCAGAGCATCCTGGAGAGCTGCGAAACCTACCGCATCCCGCTCGAGCACAGTTGCGGTGGAAACTGCGCCTGCTCAACCTGTCACGTCATCATCCGAGACGGCCTCGACCGCCTCTCGCCCCCGGAGGACGACGAACTGGATCAATTAGATGAAGCAGAGGGGCTGACCTTGACCTCTCGGCTCGGATGCCAGGCTAAAATTTACGGGGACGTCGAGGTTGAGATCCCGCTTGAGCGGCAAGCCGTCAGTGCAAGCGCCAACGAGATGTTGAGGACCGCGCATCAACCGTAGAAGGGACCGAGCAATGGATTTGACCTGGCATGATGCGGAGGACATCGCGATTCGGTTGCTGGAGACCCACCCAGATACTGATCCGCTGACCGTGCGGTTCACCGAACTGCATACGTGGATCACGGCGCTGCCGGAGTTTAGGGATGATCCCAAGAAGTCGAACGAGAAGATTCTGGAATCCATCCAGATGGCCTGGCACCAGGAGTACCAGGACTCACATTCCTGAGATACCTCCTCCGATCAGCACCCCCTTGCGTTGCCCTGGCACTAGTGCGGCGCACCGGTTACAGGTACCTGACCGTCCTGCACCTGATCGAGTTTATAGAAGTCTGTCGGATCAATCCGCACAGGCGCAGACTGCGTCGGCTCGGTCCCCTTCGAGAAAAGCTCGACGACCGCACGATCCCCTTGATCCGCGGCCAAGAGACCGGTGCTCGGATCAACCCGCACGAACTGGATGTCATCCGGAATCTCGAACGGCATCACCTGCACTTTTTTCAGCGCCTCGGTCATGAACTCAATCCAAATTGGCAAGGCCGCATGAGCGCCGGACTCCGTCTCTCCTAATGTCCGAATGTCGTCAAAACCCACCCAGACGCCGACAGCCAGATTCGGCGTGTAGCCGATGAACCACGCATCCGTGTAATCGTTGGTCGTGCCCGTCTTGCCCGCTATCGGCCTGCCGAGGGATTTCGCCGACTGGCCTGTCCCTCTCTGAATCACATCCTCCAACATATTGGTGATCAGATACGCGGTTTCCTTCGACAGCGCCTGCCGTGGTTCAAACAACGTCTGCTCCAGCGCGTGGCCATTGGCATCCTGGACAGTCGCGATCGAGTAGGGGTCGAGCCTAATTCCCTGGTTGGCGAAGACTCCATAGGCAGACGTCAGCTCGAGCAACCCGACGCTGGAGGATCCCAAGGCCAGCGACAGGTCTTGGTTGAGCGGACTGGTGATTCCAATCGACTTCGAGAACTCAACAACGGGACGGATGCCGACTTTTTCGAGCAACCGGACCGTAGCCAAATTGCGGGAATGGATCAGCGCTTCGCGAAGGCTGATCACGCCAAAGAATCGTTTTTCGTAATTATCCGGTTTCCAGATTTTCTCAGAGTCCACCTCTTCATAGACGACCGGGGCATCCACCACTACCGTGGATGGGCTCGAACCCTGATTCAGCGCCGTCGCGTAAATGAGCGGCTTGAACGCGGACCCGGCCTGGCGATGCGCAATGACGGCCCGATTGTATTCGCTGCGCCCGAAATCGTATCCTCCGACCATGGCCCGGATCGCGCCAGTGCGCGGATCAATGGCCACCAGCGCCCCTTCAACGACCGGAGTCTGCTCAAGCCGAAACTGCACGCCGTCGCGGCCCACCTTTTTGACCGCGACCTCGATCACGTCTCCAGGTTTGAGCACCTGTTTGGTACTCGGGAGCACCGTGACGTCCTTGGTCAGATCCCGTCCCTTCAGCCGGCGCCGCGCCCACGCCATGTCGTCGAACGCCAGTCGCCCCTCGGTGGAGCCAGCCAGCACGAGTACATGATCCTTCCCCACCTTGGTGACGACCCCCTGTAGCAGGTCGCCTTCTTGGGGCGTAGCAACCGGCGGGGACGCGGCCTTGTCTATCAGCGTCGTAATCTCCTTGTGGTCGAGGGGGCCACGCCATCCTTGCCGCTTGTCCAATTGGTGCAGTCCATTGTGAATCGCTCGCTCCGCCGCCTTCTGCATCTCCGTGTTCAAGGTCGTAAACACCTCAAGCCCCCCCTTGTACACCATGGTCTCGCCGTATTTGGCCACCAGGTGCTGACGCGCATTCTCAATGAAATAGGGGGCAATCTGCTCGGACCCAGGGCGGCGGAAGGATAGCAGTTGCGCGGCGGCCTCCTGCTGTTCGGCCGCGGTAACGAACCCGCCCTCCTCCATCCTGGCGAGCACATGCTCCTGGCGCTTCTTGGCCCGTTCAGGATATTTATAGGGAGAGTAATTGTTGGGGGACTTCGGCAGCCCGGCCAGCAGAGCCGACTCCGCCAAGTTCAGTGCTCCCGGATCTTTCCCGAAATATGTCTGGGACGCCGCGGCAACGCCATAGGCCCCCTGCCCGAAATAAATCTGGTTAAGATACATTTCCAGGATCTGCTCCTTGCTCAAGATCACCTCGATCTTGTAGGCCAGGATCAACTCCTTGAATTTCCTCACGAACGTTCGCTCCGGCGACAGAAACAGCGAGCGGGCGAGTTGCTGGGTGATGGTGCTGGCGCCCTCGACTCTCCCTCCCCGTCGCAGGTTGGTCCAGGTCGCCCGCAGGATCCCGATCACGTCCAGGCCCGGGTGCTCGAAGAAGCGTGCATCCTCCACTGCGATCACCGCCTGCGTCAGACTCTGCGGAATATCGGCCAGCGGCGTCAGGAGCCGGCGTTCAATATAATACTGGCCGATGACCTGGCGGTCGTCGGAATAGACACGGCTGACCAGACTGGGCTGGTATTCCTGCAAGGAATCCAGCGCCGGGAGGTCCTGGGAAAGGTACCAGAACGCTCCCACCGCGCTCCCGACAACGAGGACGGTCAGGACTCCCAACACGAGCAAGGTAATCTTCCACCACGGCCACTGCCGCGACGGCGGGCGAAGCTCCACAAACCGGTCACTGGATGGCATAGGGACGGACTCCGACGAGGTTCATAGGTGGGAGATATGGAACACCATACAACGCCGCCCCCCAAAACTCAAGAGACGGCAGCCTGTCCGGCAATGGCGCTCGATGCACATCGAGCGCGTTGCTTGTGATTTCAAGGTCACTTCATGTATAGTACCATCCGACGCCTGCGCGGAGAGGCGTCTTTTTTTTGACTGAAAGGACCCGATCACCCGATGGACCAGCAGACCGCCACCAACCAGCCCCATCTGCTCAGACGCCCGCCGTCGGACCGCCGGAACGACATCCGGAATATTGCGATCATCGCCCACGTAGATCACGGGAAGACGACGCTGGTGGACGCCATGCTCCGGCAGACCCATGCTCACCGGAAGATCAATGAGATGGGCGAGCGCATTCTGGATTCCATGGATCAGGAGCGTGAGCGAGGCATCACGATTCGAGCCAAGAATGCCAGCGTCACGTACAACGGCGTGAAGATCAACCTAGTGGACACGCCTGGGCACGCCGACTTCGGAGGCGAAGTCGAGCGCACCCTGAGGATGGTGGAGGGCGTTTTGTTGCTGGTAGACGCCAAAGAAGGTCCGATGCCGCAAACGACCTTCGTGCTGCGCAAGGCGCTCGCCCTGGGGCACCGGGCCATTGTGGTCATCAACAAGATTGATCGGACTGACGCGATCGTGGATGACGTCCTGAACCGTACCTTCGACCTGTTCGCGCACCTGAGCGCGAACAACGAGCAGCTCGACTTTCCGGTCGTCTATACCTCCGCGATCAATGGAACCGCCACGCTGGACGTGAACAAGCCGGGCACAGACATTGCGCCACTGCTGGACACGATTCTCCAACAGATCCCAGCCCCGGCGGTCAATCCCGAGACCCCCCTTCAGATCCTCGTGCTGGCCCTCGCTTACGACTCCTATAAAGGCAGGATGGGGATCGGCAAAGTTCAGTCAGGCTCTATCGCCAAACGGCAGAGTGTCGTCCAAATCAAGAAGGACGGGACCCAGCTCTCCGGAAAGGTGACCGACCTGTCCGTTTTTTCCGGGCTGGATCGGCTGGAGGTCGAGAGGGCTGACGCAGGCGAAATCGTCGCCGTGGCAGGCCTGCCGGAGCTCGGCATCGGCGAGACCATTGCCGATGCCGAGCAACCGATCGCGCTTCCGCCCGTGGCGATCGACGAGCCGACCGTCCAGATGACCTTTGCCGTGAACACCAGCCCCTTCGCCGGCCGGGAAGGCAAGTACCTGACATCACGTCACCTCAGGGAGCGCCTGTTCACGGAACTGGAAACCAACGTTTCCCTGCGCGTGCAGGAGACTGACAGCCCGGATCGGTTCTTGGTGGCGGGCCGTGGCGAATTGCACCTGGCAGTCCTGATCGAGCAGATGCGACGTGAAGGCTACGAGCTGCAGGTGTCGCAACCGGAGGTCATCCTCCACCATGAGAACGGGGTCGTGACGGAACCCTATGAGGAGTTGACCATTGATGTCCCTTCGGAATACCAGGGCTCGGTCATCGAGGAGGTTGGAGGCCGACGCGGCGAGCTCCGACACATGAAGCTGGTGCATGCGGAAGGGAGTTCCAGCGAGATGCACCTGGAATACCACATTCCAACCCGCGGTGTCATCGGCCTCAAGAACGCCCTGCTGGCGAAGACCCGCGGCACGGTCATCATGCATCATGTCTTCCAGCGTTACGAGCCGGTGGATGAACGTACGCTATTGGTCGCACCGCACGGATCGCTGGTGGCGTTTGAGGATGGCACCAGCAACGCTTATGGCCTCTTCATGATCCAGGAACGGGGCAGCCTGTTCATCGGGCCGAGCGTGGAGGTCTATCAAGGGATGGTGGTCGGGGAGAACAACCGTGATGAAGACCTGGACGTGAATGTCTGCAAGACCAAGCACCTCACGAACATGCGCGCGTCGGGGTCCGACGAAGCCTTGACCCTCACCCCGCCCAAACAGGTGACGCTGGAGTTCGCCTTGGAATACATCGGCGCCGACGAGCTCATTGAAGTGACGCCGACGAGTCTGCGGATCCGCAAACATCTGTTGAACCAGGAGGATCGAAGAAAGGCGCGCAGGGACCGCCACAAATGACCGCAATCCAATGGTCACCGGCAGATGAAAATTCGGCGCAAGCTTCCCAAGCCATCCCATGCCGGGCGTCCTCTGTATCTCATCGGCTACTCCTTTGCCCCGCCAACCTGTTCGGACTTACAGTCCTGGTTTGACCTCGAATATGGTGGACCGATCACACTGAGGAGCGAACCTGGTAAGTCGACTGGTCCCGACCATGATTCTTCGGTAGTATGGGCCAGCCACGGACCATGGTCAGCTTCGTTTCGAGTCTCGCTCAGCTCCGCCGAAGCCGGCGAATGGAGAGACCGCCTCGGGTGGGACCACAGTCATGCCGGCCAGGTGGTCGCCACCAGTTCCTCGCCTGGCAGTGCCTGCGATCAAATCCTCCATGCGGCACGGCTGGCCAGGGGTCTGACCTTGCTGACCGATGGCACCGCCTACGATGTGACCATGCAAGCGTACCTCAACCCCTCCGACTGGAAAGACCTGTCTCTCGAGCAGTTCAGATTCAGCGACCACCTCAGAATCGAACAGGCTGAAGCCGAACAGGTTGGACGCGACTGGTTCTTTACCTTAGGACTGGCCAAATTCGGCCTGGACGAGCTGGAAACCTTCAGTCCAATTGGCCTGCCGAGCCAGTCCGTCATCGAGCGACTGACAGAAATCGCGCAGGAGCTTCTCCGTCTCGGCCATTCACCAAAGGTCGGGGCAACGGTCACGATCCCATCACTCGGACTGGCCGTTCAGGTAATCCGACACCGAAACGCGGCGCGCGCAGGTATTCCTCTGATTCTCAGAGAAATCACCTGGCATTCACTCGCCGAAAGAGACTAGAGTCAAATTCCGTCGTCATCTCAGCCGCTTAGGAGTGAGCCATCAAGGGGCTTATGGGCCTTTTGGCCGATTGACAAACTTTTAGCGGCCATGTTACCAAGGAACCCTCACAGATCGACAAATCCCTCACTCATCCTTAACCATTTGAAGGAGGTTCAGAATGGCGACCGACGTGGCCCCTGAAATTAAGGTAGGAGACAACGCTCCTGATTTTACCCTCAAGGACCAGGACCAGAAGGACGTGAAGCTGAGCGATTACCGCGGCAAGAAAAACGTCGTCTTGGCCTTTTATCCTCTGGATTGGAGCCCGGTCTGCACTGGTGAGAACAAGTGTTTAACCGATGATTTTCCCAGCTTCCAGTCGTCGAACGGGGAAATCTTCGGCATCAGCACCGACAGTTTCTTCTCACACAAGGCCTGGGCTGATGCCCTTGGGCTGAAGCACCGCTTGCTGGCCGACATGCACCGCACGGTCAGCAAAGCTTACGGTCTCTATTTCGATCCGCTGAACTGCGCGAAGCGCGCCACCGTGATCGTGGACAAGAACGGCAAGGTCGCCTATGTGAAAGTGCAGGAGATCAAGACCGCCCGCGACGACAAGGAGATTCTGGCGGCGCTGAAGAAGTTGAGCTAACCCTCCGTACTGAGGACTGAGTGCTGAGGACTGAGAGGTAAAACCTCCGGAAACCTCAGTCCTCAGTCCTCGTTACTCAGTCCTTCTATGAGCGGAATCGTCGAAGACGTCAGTGATACGAATTATAAAGAGTTCACTGATGCCCCTGCGGCCGTTGTGGCCTACGGCATCGCGTCCTGCGAGCCATGCAACGCCTATGACCCGATCTTAGAGGAAGCCGCCGTCAAATTTCCACAGGTGAAGATCGGCAAAGCGAAGATGCACGTGCCCGGTCGATGCCGCGAGATTAAAAAACTGCACTCCTTCGAGACCTATCCCACCACGCATCTATTTTCCAAGGGGAAGCTCCTTCTTGCCCGCGAAGGCAAACTCGAAGCCGACGAACTCGCTGCCCTCATCAACGACCATCTACTAAAGTAAGTGTGGTGGGGATCAGCCGCTTCCGGCGCCTCCCGCGACGTAAACACGTTATGAACAGGACACTTGGTGCAACGGCATTATTGTTGTGCTCCGTAATTGGGAGCCTCCTCGCGCTAGCTGCCGCAATTGATCTGATGGCCTTTTTGATGACCCACCAACCTGGCAAGGTATCTGACCCATTGCAGACGGGAAAACTCTGGACGTTGCTCTGTTGTTTCGTTGTGTTGGCCGTCCTACTCTTGGCTACGTCGATCAGGCTAGCCAGGGCATCGCCAGTGCAAGAGAGCGTGGCCGGTTGGTCGCCTTATGCGGTAGCAGTTTGGTTCCTCGTGTCCAGTTACTTGCTTCAGGTCTATTATCCGCTCCCTTCTCATCCTCACCACCTTGATAAACTTCTGTTCATCTTGGGCGGCCTAATCATATGGGGAATGTGGTTAAACTTTTGGCCGGTGACACTGGAACGAGTGCTTGATAGCCGGGGGTATGATCGGATTAAGGCAGCTCTGATTATTATTCTGGTTTTCGTGGTCGTCGGCGAAATTGCGTTCCGCCTGGCCGATCCCATATTGGCAAGAAAAGGGCTGTTCGAGGCGAAGCAGTCTCCTACCTCTCTTAAACCGTATGCTGAAACGCAAGGTTCAATCGGGCACGCAAATGCACAGGGTTTCCGGGATCGAGACCGGGTCATGGAAAAGCCAACTTCAAGCCCCCGTGTGCTGGCCGTTGGCGATTCATTTACCTGGGGAGTGGGAGTGACCTACGATGAGACTTTTGTCACGATCCTGGAGAAGAGTCTCCAAGAGATTCAGCCAGGGACAGAGGTCGTTAATCTGGGCGTCATTGGGTTTGAACCAGAACATGAGCTGCACCTAGTTCAGCACTATGGCATTCATCTTCATCCAGACCTGGTGATGCTTAATGTGTTTGTCGGCAATGACATCATCCGAAAGCGCGGGGCGGATACCGAGGAAGCGGTCGTCGTGGGAGGAAATAGCTACTTTGTCCACCATAATGGCAACTGGCTCCACGATCACATAGGACCGGACCGTTGGTTCTTGTACCACGACATAAATT
>Ga0209899_1000038_pt1 | contig 24086 bp, 25 predicted proteins | sample GWRWS1_0_10_FD_187228 | JGI IMG/M metagenome (GOLD analysis project Ga0209899, IMG submission 187228) | Riverbed sediment microbial communities from areas with vegetation nearby in Columbia River, Washington, USA - GW-RW S1_0_10 (SPAdes)... | ecosystem: Environmental > Aquatic > Freshwater >...
CAGCCGCCCTCGGACGGCGTGGAGGGCGGCTTCGATCGTCCTGTCCTGGCCGGCGACGTCGTCCGGTTCGTGGGGGAGCCGATCGCCGTGGTTCTGGCCGAAACGCCGGCTCAGGCCATGGACGCAGCCGAGGTGGTTGCCGTCGAGTACGAGGCCCTTGCCCCGATGATCGGCGCGGAGGCCGCGCTGGCCGAGGACGCGCCGCTCCTGTTCCCGGAGGCCGGCACGAACGTCGCCGAAGCGTTCGACTCGGACTGGGACGAGGACGTGCTCTCGGAGGCGGAGGTGGTGGTGCGGGGCCGCGTGGTGAACCAGCGTGTCGCCCCGGTCCCTATGGAGACGAATGCGATGCTTGCCGTGCCGGACGAGAGGGGCGGGCTCACCGTCTGGGTCTCGACCCAGATCCCCTTCGACGTGCGGAACGACCTCGCGGAGTGGCTCGGCCTGGAGAAGAGCCGCGTCCGGGCGATCGCGCCCGACGTTGGCGGCGGCTTCGGGGCGAAGCTCACGATCTACCCCGAGTACCTGGTGTGCGCGGCCGCGGCACTGCGCGTGGGACGTCCGGTCCGGTGGATGGAGACACGCTCCGAGAGCATGCTGAACATGACCCACGGCCGGGCCCAGATGAACCGGTTCGAACTGGGGGCCACGCACGAGGGCATCGTCGTGGGCCTCCGCGTCGACATCGTGGCCGACATGGGCGCGTATCCCATCGCAACCTTCCTCCCCGCCACGACGCAGACGATGCTCTCCGGCGTATACCGGATTCCCCGGATCGCCTGCCGCGGCCGGTCCGTGGTTACGAACACGACACCGGTCGCCCCCTATCGCGGCGCCGGGCGGCCCGAGGCCACGGCTCTCCTGGAGCGGGCGGTGGACCTGCTCGCCGCCGAGCTGGGGATGGATCCCGCCGAGGTCCGCCGGCGAAACCTGATCCCGCCCGACGCCTTCCCCCACGAGACGGCGGCGGGGGCGATCTACGACGTCGGAGACTACGAACGGGCCCTCGACGAGGCCCTCCGCCTGAGCGGGTACGAGGACCTTCGCAAGGAACAGGCCGAGCGACGGGCCCGGGGCGATCGGCTCCTGCTCGGGATCGGCGTCAGCACCTACATCGAGGTCACCGGGTTCGCCCGCGAGTTCGGCTCGGTGGAGGTCCACCCCGACGGGACGGCCACCGTGATGACGGGCATCTCCCCGCACGGGCAAGGCCACGAGACCTCGCTCGCGCAGATCGCCTCGGGGAAACTGGGTATCTCGTTCGGGAAGGTCCGCGTGGTCCACTCCGACACCGGGATCGTCCCGAGCGGCGAGGGGACGTTCGGCTCTCGCTCGCTCCAGATCGGGGGTTCGGCCGTGTGGAGCGCGAGCGAGGAGGTGCTGGCCAAGGCAAAGCGCCTGGCCGCCGCCGTGCTCGAGGTGGCCGAAGCCGAAGTCGTGCAGCACGAGGACGGCCGGATCGGGGTGGCCGGTGCGCCCGACCGGGCGCTCACGTGGGCGGAGCTCGCGGTCGCGGCGGCCGATCCGGCTCGGCTGCCCGAGGGCCTTGAGCCGGGGCTCGCGGCCTCAGTGAGGTTCAGGCAGAAGGGATCCACGTTCCCGTTCGGCGCGCACGTCGCCGTGGTCGAGGTGGACCTGGAGACCGGTGATGCCCGCCCCATCCGGCACGTCGCGGTGGACGACTGCGGCCGGATCCTGAACCCCATGCTTGTCGAGGGCCAGGTCCACGGGGGGCTGGCCCAGGGCATCGCCCAGGCCCTGTACGAGGAGGTCGAGTACGACGAACACGGCACGCCGCTCACCGGCAACCTGACGGGGTATCTGATCCCCGGCCCCACGGAGCTGCCGGGGTTCGTCACGTCGCACACGGAGACCCCCACCCCGCTGAACCCCCTAGGGGCAAAGGGCATCGGCGAGTCGGGGACGATCGGCTCCACCGCGGCCGTACAAAGCGCCGTCATCGACGCCCTGTCCCACCTGGGGGTTCGCCACATCGACATGCCGCTCTCGCCCGAACGGGTGTGGAAGGAGATCCGAGAAGCGGCCTCCGGCCCTCAGCATTAGCTCGTTCGGGCTACGACCCACTCCAGAACTGACCCCCTTCCGGCCGAAAACGAATGCAGGACCGTGACGCTGAAACACTCCAACCGTGGGGCGGCCATGCCCGCCATCCTTGCGCTCGGGATCTTCATCGGAGCGAGCCTCGCCTTGGCCAGCCCGCTTGGCTCCCGGATGGGATCCCGGCATATCGTGGAAGCAGGTCCGACGCCCACCCCGGGAGGTGGATCCGGGGAGGCCGGTAGGGGGAGTTGCCCCGCAGCAGTGCGGTCTCTCGATGTTGGTAACCAGGGGTACCCGCGAGCGATCGACGCGGTTCCCGAGCGCTGCGAAAGGAACCCGAACGAGGAGTGGAACGCCGGCCAGGCGTCCCAGGCGAGCGGGAACGGCGTCGGTGTCGGGGGACCCGAGGGCCACGACGAGGGCGGAGGCCCGTCTGACCAGAGCGATGAGCCGGGCGACGAGGGGTCAGAGGACGCCGAGCCCGGAGACGAGGGGTCCGAAGACCATGGCAACTCTGGTCACGGGGACCACGACCCCAACGGGAACGCCTACGGCCACTTCGACGGCAAAGGGAACAACGGCTAAGGGCGGTCCCAGCCCTCGGTGACCGGTTCGCCCGTCTGAGCCAAGCGCTCGATCAGATCTGCCGCCTTGACCGTGCCCGGGTTGGCCCGGAGCCGGGCCGACGTACGGGACAGCCGCGACTTCAGCCGCTCGTTCGAGAGCAGCGCGTCGATCGCGCCGGTGAGCTGATCGTCCTCGAACTCGTAGGTCGGCAGGCGGACTCCAAGCCCGAGCTCGTCCACCCGCTGGGCGTTGTCGTACTGGTCCCAGAACAGTGGCAGCACGATCATAGGCTTGCCGAAGTACCAGCTCTCGATGACCGTGTTGTTCCCGCCGTGGGTGATGACCAGGTCCACCCGGGGCAGGATTGCCGGCTGCGGTAGAAACTCGGCGCCGACCATGTTGTCCGCGAGCGTGATGAGGTCGTGCTGTGGGCCCTTGCTGACGATGTATCGGTGGCGGGTCTTGGCCAGCACGTCGATCAGCCGCTGCATGAGTTCCACGTCGGCCGAGCCCAGGGAGCCGAGCGAGACGTAGATCAGTGCGCCGTCGTCGCCGAGTTCCCGGTGCTCGTCGTAGGACTCGTGGATTTCGCGCACCGACGCGTCGAGCCGATGCACCGTGGCGGGGAGCGGGTCGCGGCGCGCGTAGTCGGCCTCCACAGGGTAGACGTACAGGTTGAGGAACGGAGACTCCCAGATGTAGTCGCGGGACCCGGGGAGAGCCGGGACCCCATGGTCCTGAAGCCACGCGCCGAACTCCGCCACCTGGAGGCCGAGGACCCGGTCGTACTCGTCCCAGAACCCGTCCCACCCGACGCGGTCCTTCGCCGGGTAGCCGGAGAAGACCGGCGGGATGTCCGGGTCCTTCCACTCCAGCGGGTTGCACGACGTGATCCGGGCCCAGGGCCGTCCGGACGCAGGGACGGCGGCGAACGCCACCACGTTGTCCACCACGATTGCGTCCGGCCGCAGTTCGTCGAAGATCTCGGTAAGGCGGTCGTTCGCGAACGCTGCGCCGTCGATCAGGGCCTGCCAGGTAGGCTTGAGGAATGTTCGGAGCTGTTCGATCGTCGGCTTGCGGAACTCCGGGGCGGTGTCACGGATGAAGTCCTTCCAGAACTGGCCGGGCTCCTCCTCGTCCGCCGGCGGCGGCTGGAGGCGCATCAGGGTCTCCTCGAACCCCCTGGCCTCCAGGGTCCCCGCGAAGGACTCCTCCACGATGAACACTACCCGGTGGCCCCGTGCCCTCAGCACGTTCCCAATCCCGACGCAGTTGTTGGTCGGTCCGAAAGCGCCCTCCGGGAAGAACACGATGGTCCTTCGCTCCTCGCTCACCGATCCTCCCTGGCCGTCCGGTGAAGCACTGATACTCGGCGGAACCCGCCGGGTCAACCCGGCGTCCGACGGAAGGGAAGAGGCATGAGACTCCGCTCACCGATGGCGCTGTCCATCGTCTCCGCGAAGCTCGACTTCCTGCGGCGGCATCTCCGGCCGTAAAGCCCTCATCGAGTCGATCTACCAGTGCCCCCGGAGACGCTCGGCCTCGGCCACCCGCTCCACGGCGATCTCGTAGGCCGCCTCCCGGTGGGTGATGCCCTTCTCGTGGGCCCGGCTGATCACCGCGTCGGTGGCCGCGTACATCAGCTCGGCCAGACGGTTGTTCACCCGGTCCTCGCTCCACCGCTCCCGCTCGAGGTTCTGGACCCACTCGAGGTAGGAGATCACCACGCCGCCGGCGCTCGCCAGGATGTCGGGGATCACCGTGACGCCCCGAGCCTTCAGGATGTCGTCGGCCTTCGGGGTGGTCGGGTAGTTGGCGACCTCGAGGACCAGGGTCGCCTGGATCGCGTTGGCGTTGTCGTCGCGGATGTGCTCCTCCAGGGCCGCGGGCACGAGGACCTCGCAGTCCAGCGCAAGCAGGTCCTCGCCGGGGATAGTGTCGGCGTGCTTGAACCCGACGACGCTCGTTGTGGCCTTCTTGTGCTCCCGTACGGCGTTCGGGTCGAGCCCCTCAGGGTTGTGGATCGCCCCCTGGCTGTCGGAGACGGCCACGATCCGGTAGCCGGCCTGGTCGGCCAGGATCGAGAACCACGAGGCGACGTTTCCGTAACCCTCTACGGCGATCCGGATCCGCTCCCGGTTCCACCCCCGGTGGTGGGCGATGCGGTCCAGGCACAGGACCCCACCCCGCCCGGTGGCCTGCTCGCGTCCGAGCGACCCGCCGAGGGCGATAGGCTTGCCGGTGAGGATGGCTGGCGCGTCGCCGAACAGCCGGCTGTACTCGTCGTACATCCAGCCCATCTCGCGGGCGCCGGTGTTCACGTCGGGGGCCGGGATGTCCGTGTACGGCCCGATCACCGGGGCGATGGCCCGGATGAAGGATCGCGACAGCCGCTCCAGCTCGCCCGGGGAGAGCCCCTTCGGATCGACTGAGACCCCGCCCTTGCCGCCCCCGAACGGGACGTCGATGAGGGCGCACTTCCACGTCATGAGCGCGGCGAAGCACTTGATCTCGTCCATGGCGACGGTCTGGTGGTACCGCAGCCCGCCCTTGAACGGCCCACGGGCGTTGTTGTGCTGGACCCGATAGCCCTCGAACGTCCTGGTGGTGCCGTCGTCCATGGGGACGCGCACCTGAACGTTCAACGCGCGTCGGTGCGTGTCGAGGAGTGCGCGCATGGACTCCTCCACCCCCAGGCGGTCCGCGGCCGCCTGGAAGAACCCCTGCACGGCTTCGTACGCGCCCATCCAAGTGCCTCCGTTGATCTCGGGCGTCTCCGGCAGCGATTGTGACACGGCCCCGTGAGGTCGGCAGTGTCGGAAAGCCCTGGTGGTGGCGGGTCTTTCGGCCCTCCTCGTAGGGACTGACAAAACTCGATCGGGCTCCCGTCAGCCAACCCTGCGTACACTCGGCACGCCCGACTCGGAGGAGGGCCATGCGCGAGGCCGTCATCGTCGAAGCCGTCCGGACCCCGGTAGGGAAACGGGGCGGGGCGTACGCTGACGTTCACCCGGTGGAGCTCCTCTCGCCGGTGCTTCGAGAGTTGTTCGAGCGGACCGGGGTCGACCCCGTCACAGTGGACGATCACATCGCCGGATGCGTCTCCCAGATCGGCGATCAATCCCTGAACGTGGCGCGAAACGCGTGGCTTGCGGCGGGGCTGCCGGAGACCGTCCCGTCCACGACCGTGGACCGGCAGTGCGGGTCCTCCCAGCAGGCCGTCCACTTCGCTGCCCAGGGAGTGCTGGCCGGGGCGTACGACCTGGCGGTGGCCTCGGGGGTGGAGCACATGACCCGGGTCCCCCTGGGGTCGTCCGCGGCGGGCGGCACGCCCTTCCCGCCGTCACTGGCCCTGCGCTACGAGGGAAAGCTCGTCCCCCAAGGCGTCTCCGCCGAGCTAATCGCCGCGAAGTGGGGGATCTCCCGGGAGGAGCAGGACGACTTCGGGTTCCGCTCGCACGCCCGGGCGGCGGGCGCGACGCGCGACGGGCGGTTCCGCCGGCACCTCGTTCCGGTCAAACGGGATGGGGGCGGCGAGCTCCTGGAACACGATGAGGGCATCCGGATGGCGCCCGACCGGGCCCGGATGGGGGCGCTGGAGCCGGCCTTCCGGGCCGACACCTTCGACGAGGTGTTCGCGGGCAGGATCGGCTGGACGGTGACCGCGGGGAACTCGTCTCAGATCTCCGACGGGGCCGCGGCCGTGCTGGTGGCCTCGCGGGACGGGGCCGAGGCGCTCGGGCTTTCGCCACGGGCCAGGCTCGTCTCGTTCGCCGTGGTGGGGGACGATCCAGTGTACATGCTGACCGGTCCCATTCCGGCGACGCGGAAGGTGCTGGACCGGGCCGGTCTCCGCCTCGAGGGCGTCGACGTCGTGGAGATCAACGAGGCCTTCGCTTCGGTGGTACTGGCGTGGAAGCGGGAGCTGGGCATCCTCGACGACTGGTTCGAAGAGCACGTCAACCCGAACGGCGGGGCGATCGCCATGGGCCACCCGGTGGGGGCGACCGGGGCGAAGCTCATGGCGGACCTGGTGAGCGAGCTGGAGCGCCGGGAGGGCAGGTTCGGCCTCCAGGTGATGTGCGAGGGCGGCGGGATGGCGAACGCGACGATCGTGGAACGCCTCCCGTGAACTGGTGGGTGATCCTCGCTGCCATCCTGATCGGGGTGGTGATCGCCTGGGTGGGGGTCACCGCCCTCAGGGTGGCCTCGGGGCCGGGACCCAGGGAAGAGCCCGAGGTCGAGGACGTGGAGGACCTGGAGGTGTTCCTGGTGTGCCGGGAGTGCGGCACGGAGTTCCGCGTCACCCGGCTGGGCGAGCTCCAGATCCCCCGGCACTGCGGCGAGCCCATGCAGGTCGTGCATCGCCCGGCGCCCGGCGGCATCGCCCCCACCTGATCCACACGTTTTCCCGAGCTTCTCCAGGGCGGGAGGGCTGGTTTTCCACACTTCCCGCCGGCTCCGGCCGCCGCCGCCGAGGCGCCCCGGATCCGCGAATCACAGGCCTGTGGTTCTCCCCAGATGTGGACCGCCTGTGGAAGATCACATGAGTGTGATTCCTTCCCGCGCCGGCAGGGCGAGCGTTCAGCGCCACTGGGTGGCGCCCACGAACCCCAGGGCGATGAGGCCGAGGCCCGCCCACAGCCACAGGTTCCGGGTGCCTCCCGGCGTGATCCCCATGTAGTTCAGGACGATCACGATCACGCCCGCCGCCATCAACCCGATGATCAGGAACCCGAACCACTTGGGGCTGGGCTTGGGCTTGCGCTTCGTGGGCTGCTGCACGTACGGGCGGCGCCGCTGCTTCTGGCGGCCTCGGGACTCCGGCATGGCCCGGCAAGGTTACCGCGGCACGAGGGCCGTGGTGGCCTCGGCGTTCGCCTCCACCGCTTCCCGCGAGAACGGAAGGGGATGATACTCGCCCCTCGCCCACAGCGGCATGAGATCGTTCCAGTGCGGTGAGCCCGGGTGTCCGGACTGGCCGGTGGTGTGGATCCCCACCGACGCGTCCGGGTCCGACAGGTCCACGATCTGGCGCCACGAGGGGAGCACGGCCACGTCGTAGGAATGCTCCGGCTCGAAGGCTCCTTGATTGAGGGTCTGCTCGTCACCGCCCGCCTCGACCACCCCGCCGGTGAAAAGCTCTGCGACGTCGGGGATCATGGCCAACGGCCCGGCGAAGACGGCCCGGTGGAGCGCTCCCCACCGCCACGAGCTCATGTCCTCACCCAGGTGGTGGGCGAGCTCGTCGATGGCCTCGTCCAGGGCTCGGCGCAGCACCTCGTCCCGGGCCGCCGGACCGTCGGCCCCGAACCACCGGGTGGTCGGGAAGGAAAGCAGGTTCGACAGGACCTGGAACTGGAAGGCGTTCGACCCGTCGCGCTGTCCGTAGTAGTGCGTGTAGAGCCGGTCGCCGAGCCTCGGCACGAGCACCGCTCGGGCCATGTGCTTCGACCAGGCCTGGTAGATGCACGCGGCCACGGAGTCGGCAGCCAGGTTGCCGTCCCAGGCCTCCAGGTACGAGATGGCCTCCTTCTGCCGGCCGCCGGCGGGCTCGACCTCCAGCAGATGCCGCTTGATCCCCCGGGCCGGGATGGACATCGTGTCCGATTGCATCGCGGCGAAGGTGTTCCTCGAGTGCCTCTCGGTCCCCGTCAGGAGCTGGACGATCCGCCGGGCCCGGAAGGAGGGCAGGAAGTCGCGGCCGATCAGGTGGGGATACGAGTCGTCGTGGATCCGGTTGTTCGCGGTGGCCAGGAACCCGTTCTCCGGATCGACGTTCCAGGGGAGTTCCTCGAACGGGACGAAGCCGTCCCACTCGAACTCCGCCGTCCACCCGGGAACCGGGATCGTGCCGTCGCCCTTTCGCCGCACGGGGTACAGGCCGGTGCACTGGTAGCCGATCGTCCCGGTGACGTCGGCGTAAACGACGTTCTGGCCGGGGCAGCCCCACGTGCGCAAGGCCTCGCGGAACTTCTGGAAGCTCGAGGCGGTGGCCATCCGGAACACCGTCGACGGCAGGACGGCGTGCTCGTGCCCGGTCCACTGGAGCGCGTAGGTCTCCCGGACGCCGCCCTCGACCACGGTCGGGTTCTGAATCCCCACGAGGTACGAGTCGAGGATCGGCCCGTGGCGGGTCTCGCGGACCTCAAGCACCTCCGGCTCGTCGCGCCCCCGAACGTGGATCTCCTCGCGGTGGACCGTGACCGGCTCCCACTCGCCCTGGTACAGCGCGGCGGTGCCGTCGTCCTTCAGCCGCTCGAGGTACAGGTCCTGGGTGTCGCCGCCCACGTTGGTGAGCCCCCACGCGTGATGGGCGGTTCGCCCGATGAGCACCCCCGGCGAGAACGGCAGCGACACGCCGGAGGCCTCGTAGCCGGGCCCGGACAGGTGCACCTCGATCCACACCGAGGGCATCTGCGTCACGAGGTGCGGGTCGTTCGCCAGCAGGGGCTTGCCGGTGACGGTTCGCGAACCGGCGACGACCCAGTTGTTCGAGCCCTGGCCGCGCGGCCGGGGTGGGGCGGCGGCCAGCAGGTCGAGCGGCGAGGGGCGGGGGAGCGTACCGGCCACCACCGGCCCGGGCTCCGCCGGCATGTCCGGAAACAGGTCAAGCGCGGCCTCCCACCCCAAGCGCTCGACGATCTCCGCCCGAAGGAGCTCGTTGTCCCAGTTCCCGGAGAGGCCCCAGCTCATGAACGCGGCCACAGACGCCCAAGACGCGTCGTCGTCGGGGACCTCCGGCTCCAGGTCGAGCACGACGTACTCGACGGGCACGGCCGGCATCATCTCGAGCCACGCGCCGACGCCGGCCCGGAACGAGGCGGTCATCCGCCGGGACAGGCCGTCGTAGCCCGCCGCGATCTTTGCACCGGCCCGGTTCCAGCCCACCGTGCGTGCGAACCGGTCCATGGGCACGACGAGCTCGCTGAACATCGTGGCCAGCCTCCCGTTCGCCAGGCGAAGCGCCGTGTCGAGCTGGAACAGTCGCTCGGAGGCGACCACGAATCCCTGGGCCAGGAACAGGTCGTCCAGGCTCTCCGCGTAGATGTGCGGGACGCCCCAGCGGTCACGGATCACCTCGACCGGGCGGCGGAGCCCGGCCACGCGGAGTTCGCCCTCCACGGGAGGCACGGCCCGGTCGACCGCCTCGCGCACCCGCTCCACCCACCCCGTCATCGGCGGGCAGCCTATCCGAACGGAGCCACGCCTGGGTCTGCGCGTTGAGCGGGCCGGCCCGGTTCTGGAATGATGTCGCCGTGACCGAGCACCGCCCGTGGTTCGCGAGCTACCCGGCCGGGGTGCCTCGCACGCTCGAGCCGTACCCGCAGGCCTCCGTGTTCTCCATGCTCGAGAGCTCGGCCCGGCGGTTCCCCGACCGCCCGGCCATGGCGTGGTTCGGCCGCCATATGTCCTACCGGTTCCTGCTGGAGGAGGTGGAGCGGTTCTCCGCCGTGCTCTCCGCCCTCGGCATCGCCAAAGGCGACCGGGTCGGGTTGATCCTGCCGAACGCACCCCAGTACGTGATCGCCTATTACGCGACGATGCGGATCGGGGCCATCCTCGTCGGCAACAACCCCCTGTACACGCAGCGGGAGATGGAGCATCAGCTGAAAGACGCGGGGATCGAGGCCCTAGTGGTGCTCGACCAGCTGTATCCGAACTTCGAGCCGGTGTTCCGGGGCCTCGGCGTGCGCGAGGTGATCGTCACGAAGGTCACCGACTACATGCGGTTCCCACTGAAGCAGCTCGCGCCGCTCAAGTTCAAACGGGAGGCGAAGCACGAGGGCAAGCCCTGGCCGCCGGTCCCCGGCGCCGCCCGCGTGAAGTGGTGGTCGGCGCTGATGAAGGCGGCCGGGCCGCCCCCACCCGTCGCCACCGTGGACCCCAGGAACGACCCGGCAGGGTTCATCTACACGGGCGGCACCACGGGGCTCTCCAAGGGCGCGATGCTCTCCCACTTCAACCTGGTGGCGAACACCATGCAGTCTTCCGCGTGGTTCCCTATCATCGTCGAGGGGGAGGACGCCGTCATGTGCGTCCTGCCGTTCTTCCACTCCTACGGAATGACCACCGAGCTGAACCTGGGCATCTTGAACGGGGCCAAGCTCGTGCTGGTCCCCCGGTTCGATCTCCACCTGGTGCTCAAGGCGCTCGCGAAGGAGAAGCCCTCGCTTTTCCCCGGCGCTCCCCGCCTATACCAGCGGTTGAACGAGGCGCCGGAGACCCGCAAGTACGACCTCCGGTCCATCAAGGCCTGCGTGTCGGGGGCCGCGCCGCTACCACAGGCCGTTGCCGAGAAGTTCCACGAGATCACGGGCGGGGCCCAGCTCGTGGAGGGCTACGGCCTCACCGAGGCCTCGCCGGTTACGCACGCCAACCCCATCGGGGGTCGCGTCCGGACGGGGACGATCGGACTCCCCATCCCCGACACCGACTGCAAGATCGTTCGCCTGGAGGCGCCGGACCAGGAGGTGGAGCCGGGCCAGCCCGGCGAGCTCTGCATCCGGGGCCCCCAGGTCATGCTGGGCTACTGGAACCGGCCGGACGAGACGGCGCTGATGATCCGGGGCGGGTGGTTGCACACCGGCGACGTGGCGATCATGGATCCAGACGGGTACTTCCGGATCGTGGACCGCATCAAGGAGATGATCATCGTCTCCGGGTTCAACGTGTACCCGACCGAGGTCGAGGAGGTGCTGTACCGCCATCCCAAGATCCTGAAGGTGGGCGTGGCCGGCGTGCCGGACGAGGAGACCGGGGAGGCGGTGAAGGCCTACATCGTCCTTCGGCCGGGAGAGACGGCCACGGCCGAGGAGATCGTGGCGTGGGCCCGCGATCCGGCGAACGGCCTCGCCGGATACCGGGTGCCGAAGCAGATCGAGTTCCGGGACTCGCTGCCGGAGACGCTGATCGGCAAGGTCCTGCGCCGTGTGCTCCAGGAGGAGGATCGGCAGAAGCGGGCCGCCGCCGCCAGACCTTCGTCGTGAAGTCGATCCGCCTCGACCTCGGCGACGGCGCCGAGCTCCGCCGGTACTCCATGCAGGACGCGGAGACGCTGTTCGCGCTGGTCGATGCGGAACGGGAGCGTCTGCGACGCTGGTTGCCGTGGGTTGACGGCGTGCGGACCGCTGAGGACTCACGAGCCTGGTTGAAGAGCGTGCTCTCCGTGGAGGAGCTCAGGGAGGAGGGCTACGGCATCTGGGAACGAGGCGAGCTCGCGGGCGGCACCGGGATGCACCTGGACCTCCTGAACGATGGGGCGGACATCGGGTACTGGCTGGGCCGGTCGTTCGAAGGCCGGGGCCTGGTGACGCGGGCATGCCGGGCGCTCATCGATCGTGGATTCGGCGAGCTGCGACTGCACCGCATCACGATCCACGCCGCCCCCGACAATGCCCGGAGCCGGGCGGTCCCGGAGCGGCTCGGCTTCACGCAGGAAGCCGTGCTCCGGGGCGCGGGGAAGACGGCCATGGGGTACGTCGATCTCGTCGTGTACTCGATGCTGGATCAGGAGTGGCAGGCAAGGCCGTGAGCGGCCTTCGGTTAGTGGTGTTCCGCCGGGTTTCCTCCGGCGCTCGCTTCAGGCCGCCGGCGGCGGTTCCAGCTCTGCCGTTTCCTCCGGTTTCTTGGCAGCCGCGGTGGGCGGCCACGTCATCAGCCAGCTGGTGGCGCCGAGCCAAAGGACGAACAGCCCGAACAGGACGAGGTTGTATGCGCCGCCCGGGGCGAACGGGCCGCTCTCCAAGAGCACGGACAGGGCCGCGACGAACGACAGCAGGAACAACGCGTAGCTCGCGTTCATGTGCCACCGGGGGAAGACGCCCGTCCGCGCCGTGACCACGGCGGTGGCTGCAAGCAGCGGCGCCAGGGCGAACCAGCCGAGCGCGTACGCGAGCAACCGCATGTCGTTCAGGGGCGCCACGGCGACCAGGCCGGCCAGGAGCTGGGCCTCCCGGGGGCCGGTCATGGCCGACACGGGCAGGCCGGACCCCGCGAGGTGTGCCGCGGTGGCCGTGGAGATCACCCCGACGGAGGCGGGCCCGAGGGCGGCGATCCCCGCCCCGAACGCCACGGCCGACACCCGGCCGGGGTCTCCCTCCGCCCGCCGCAGGTGTGCCCGGAGGCTCCCCAGGAACCACAGGAAGAGGATCCCGGCCAATCCGGTGAGCAGCATCTGCACCCGGATCGCGGCGGCGTTCGACTGGTAGTACCGGGCCACCTCGAGCGGCGCGTCGTCGAACCCCGGGTACAGGGGGGCGACGAACGCCTGGACCCACAGGAGGACGGCCGCCCCCAGCCCGGTACCGGCCGCGTAGCGTTCCCAGTTCTGATCGGCCATGACGGCCTCCTCTCGGGCGGAACGCGCTCGATTATCCCCCGGGCGGGAGGGTCGCGGTCGAAAGGCCCTCGGGGCGCCAGGCCAGCTCATGCCCCAGGGCCGCCACGGCCCCGACCACCAGGGTGGCCGGGGGGCCGATCGAAACGGCTCGGGCCAGGGTGAGGAGATCCGCCAGGGTCCCGACGACGGAGCGCTGGTCCTCGGTGGCCGCCCACTGGACGATGGCGGCGGGTTCGTCTTCCGGCCGGCCGGCGTCGATCAGCTCGCGGCAGGTCCGCTCGAGCTTCCCCGCCGCCATCAGCACGACCAGGGTGTCGACGGCTGTGGCCACGCGACCGAGGTCGACCTCGTCCCCGTGCGCGGTGCTGGCCGTGACCACGGCGAAGCTCCGTGCCAGGCCTCGGTGGGTCACGGGGATGCCCGCGTAGGCCGGGGCCGCCACCCCTGACGTCACGCCCGGCACGACCTCGAACGCTACGCGGGCGGCGCGCACGCGAGCGCCTCCTCACCACCCCGGCCGAACACGAATGGGTCGCCGCCCTTCAGGCGGACCACGACGTCGCCTTCGAGGGCCCTCGACACCAGCAGGCGGTCGATCTCGTCCTGCGGGAGGGCGGCCCTCCCGGGTTCCTTCCCCACGTACACGCGCTCGGCGCGAGCGGGCGCGAGGTCGAGCAGCCGGGGGGACGCCAGGCGGTCGTACACGATCACGTCGGCCCGCCGCAGCACCTCGGCGCCCCGGAGCGTGATGAGCCAGGGGTCGCCGGGTCCCGCGCCAACCAGGTACACGATCCCGCTCATGCCACGTCCACCGACGAGAGGAGGCGTTCGATCAGGAGGGTCTGGAGCTCATCACGTCGCCCCGATCCGACGAGCCGGGCCGCCTCATCAAGGTCGAGTGCGCGGTTCCAACGCCGCGCGCGCTCGCGGAGGTCCGGAAGGAGCGGCAGGGTCTGCAGGCGAACGTCCGTGAGGACCTCAAGCACACCCTCCCATTCCGCCCCGAGCCGCTCCTCCAGCTCCTCCCGGAGCTTGCGGGCCAACGCGGGGGACCGGCCTCCGGTGGAGATGGCCAGCACGAGCTCTCCTCGCCGGACCACGGCCGGGGCCGCGAAGTCGCAGTTCGGGACGTCGTCCATGACGTTGACGAGCACGCCTCGCTCCCGGGCGGCCCGGGCGATGGCGTCGCGCTCGCGCGGGTCGCGCGAGGACGCCACGCAGATGAACGCACCGTCGAGGTCGGACGGGTGCCAGGCGCCGTTCTGGAGGACATCCACGACGGCGCCGGCGGCCTCCAGGGCCCTCCGCCTTCCCCTCCGCGACCGCGAGCGCGCCGATCACGACGGCGCGCCTCCCGGTGAGCTCGAGGAAGACCGGGTAGCGAAAGGCCATCGCTAGGACGCCTCCTCGCGAAGCACGGCCCGCTCCATGTCGCGTTCACCGTCGGTCTTCGTCCCCAGGAGCTGCACCGAGCAGTGGATACCACACTCCTTGTCGGTGTCCTGCTCCCACCACCACCGCCCGGCCCGCTCCAGCTCGCCGGGCAGCACGGCTCGGGTGCACGGAGCACACCCGATGGACGTGTATCCGCTGTCGAACAGCTCGTGATAAGGCACGTCGTGCTGCCGGATGTAGCCCCGCACCCGGTCCAGAGTCCAGTCGGCGACCGGGTTGATCTTCACGATCCCCCCGTGGTCCCGGTCGAGCTCGACCTTGGCGATGCTCCCGCGCGTCCGCCACTGCTCGCGCCGCAGCCCCGCCACCCACGCGTCCAGCGTGGCCAGCTTCCGCTTCAGCGGCTCGACCTTCCGCACCTCGCAGCACTCCAATCGGAGGTCGAGGCTTCGGTACATCAGGTTCGGGCCGTGCTGCTTCATCAGCCGCTCGACCTCGAGGCGGTCGGGGAACTCGAACTCGACCTGGATCCCGTAGCGCTCCCGGATCCTCTCGAACAACGAGTAGGTCTCCGCCGGAAGCCGCCCGGTGTCGAGCGTGAACACCCGGACCTCCGGGTTGATCCGCCAGGCCAAGTCGATCAGGACCATGCCGTCCAACTCGCCGGCGGCCGAGATGGCCATGCGGGGATGGAACCGGTCCAGGGCCCACGCCAGGAGATCCTGCGCGGTGGCGTGCTCGAACCGGCCGGCGGCCTCGTGCACCCAGGCCGCTTCCTCGTCGACGACGGGCAGGGCCGGCTCGTGGATCGGCTCGCGATCGCTCATGCTCCCTCTCCCAGGCCGAGGAACGCGAGCTCGAACCGCCGGTCGCACACGCGACAGTGGTAACCGGTCGGTTCGGCCGGGCGGAGATCCTGCTCGCCGCAGTACGGGCAGTAGAAGGGCTGCATCCTCGGCGTGTCGCTCACCGCGGCTCCCACCTCGCGAAGTCGGCCAGCCCCTCGTCGGAGAGCGAGCCCACGAAGTCCCGGAAGCTCGCACAACCGTTGCGGCCGGCCAGGTACCGCTTCACCAGGGCCTCGACGTAGTCGGCGGCGTCCTCCGCGAACACGCGCACGCCCTTCGCCTTCCGGCCGAACTCCCCACCATCCCCGAGCCCGCCTCCCAGGTGCACCAGGAACGCCTCCGACTTCGTTGCCGTCGGGCCTTGGCATCACCGCGCCCATCAGGCCGATGTCGGCCACCTGGAACCGGGCGCAGGAGTTGGGGCACCCGTTCACGTGGATCCGGATCTCCTCCGCGAAGTCCGGGAGCCGCTCCTCCAACTCGTGAGACAGCCACGCGGCCCGCCCCTTGGTCTCGGTGATGGCGAGCTTGCAGAACTCGATGCCGGTGCAAGCCACGAGGCCCTTGCGGAACGCGCTTGGCCGGACCCGGAGGTCCTCGCCCTCGAGGGCGGCGACGAGGTCGTCGACCCGCTCCTCGGGCACGTCGAGGATCACCATCTTCTGCTGCGTCGTCGTGCGGACGCGCCCGCGGCCGAAGCCGTCGGCCAGATCGGCCACCCGTCGGAGTTGGTGCCCGGGGATGCGGCCGGCCTTTGGGGCGAACCCCACGTACATCCGCCCGTCCTTCTGCGGGAACACGCCGACGTGGTCGCGGTGCATGGTGGGGGAGGGCTCGGGAGCCGGGCCGTCGGGCAGCGAGTGGCCCAGGGTACTTCTCCACCTCGGTCCGGAACCGTTCGGGACCCCAATCGGCTACCAGGAACTTGAGGCGCGCGTGGTTCCGGGCTCTGCGGTAGCCGTAGTCCCGACACGCCGGTGACGGCGGCCCACGCCTCGGGAACGAGACCGGGCACCACGAACGCCCCGAGCCGCTTGGCGAAGTGGGGGTTGGTGGACAGGCCTCCGCCTACCCACAGGTCGAATCCCACCTGGCCGCCACGTTCGACGCCCACGAACGCTACGTCGTTGACCTCGTGTTGCGCGCACTGCTGCCGGCAACCCGACATCGATGTCTTGTACTTCCGAGGCAGGTTCGAGAACTGCCTGTCGCCCACGTACCGGCGCTCCGTGTCCATCAGGTGCGGCGTGGCGTCGATCAGCTCCTCGGCGTCGACCCCGGCCAGGGGGCAGCCGATCATCACCCGAGGGGTGTCGCCGCAGGCCTCTTGGGTGGACAGGCCTACCGACTCGATGCGCTCCCAGATCCGGGGCACGTCCTCGATGCGGATCCAGTGGAGCTGGATATTCTGGCGGTCGGTGACGTCGGCGACGTCGCGTCCGAACCGCTCGCCGGCCCAGGCCACGGCGCGGAGCTGCTCGGTGGTGAGCTGCCCGCCGGGGATCCGGATCCGCATCATGAAGAACTCGTCTTCCAGCTCGTGGGGCTCGGAGGTGGCCGTGGCCCCGCCGGGGATGCCCTGCCGGCGCGTGTACAGCCCCCACCATCGGAACCGGCTCCGAAGGTCGGTCTTGTCGATGGACCGGAAGCCCCCCTTGGCGTATTTCGACTCGATGCGGGCCCGCACGTTCAGTCCGTCGTCGTCCCGCTTGGCCCGCTCGGCCGGGTTGAGGGGCTCGAAGTAGCCCAGGCCCCACTGGCCCTCGCCGCGCTTCCTCGGTTGGGTTCTGGCCTCCGACATGCCTCGTGTCCTCCCGGATGGGGAAACGAAAAGGGAGCCGCGAACGCGGCTCCCCGGTGGGTGGCCCGGTCCGTTTCCGAGGCTAACGCCGCACGCGACCCTTCGCGCCCGTGGCCCGGGCGCTCACGGCCATGCAACAGCAGCACAGTCGCGCCGGGATCATGGCGGCAACCTGCCCTGCGCAGCGCGTACGGATCAAATCCCTACTCCATCCATCGGATTTGCAGGTGCAACCTACCGGCGGCCCGGCCATGTGTCAAGGGAGCGTCGGACCCAGCGAGGCGCTCTTCGGGCTACGGCCTCAGGGCCTTCGCGATCACGCTGATCGCCACACGATCCTGTCGCTCGGCCGGAAGCAGCCGGCGCATGAGATCGATGATATCGGGCGTGAACAACGGGTATAGGGCCGCGCCGTCGATCCCGAAGGGCGTGCGCTCGCCGATCCAGACTTCGCGGAACCCCACCTTCTCCATCTTCCGGGCGAAGACCCGCTCCGCCATGGCGCCGGACACTCACCCGGCCCACGCGGAATCGCTGGTCAGGATCTCCGGTGGCAGGTCTTCCTCGACCGTGAGGTCGGCCACGCATATCCGGCCCCCCGGCTTCAGCACCCGGAAGACCTCCGCGAGCACCCGGGACTTCCGGGGCGAGAGGTTGATGACGCCGTTCGAGATGACCACGTCCACGCTCTCGACCGGGAGCGGGAGGTCCTCCATCTCACCCCGGCGGAACTCGGTCCAGCCGTCGACGCCCGCCTCGCGGGCGTTGGCCCTAGAGCGATCGACCATCTCGTCCAGGAGGTCGATACCGATGGCCCGCCCGGCGGGACCGACCCGCCTGGCCGCGAGGATCGTGTCGATGCCCCCGCCGCACCCCAGATCGAGCACGGCTTCGCCCGGACGAAGGGCCGCGTGGCGGACCGGGTTCCCGACGCCCAGCGCCCAGGCGATCGCCCCGGACGGGACCTCGGCGAGCTCCTCGCCTTCGTACAGTTGCCGGGCGACCGGCTCGCCCCCGCCGGTCGTGATCCGCTCGTAGACCGACCGGACGACGTCCTTGATCTCCTGTTGGAACAGCATGTCCGGGGACACGGCCGGCCTCCTTACAGCCCGTCGACGAATCGCTCGAGCCGCTTGCGGACGTCCGGCGGGATCTCCTCCACATCGTTCGAGGCGAGGAACGTCCGCAACTCCTTGGCGAACTCCAGCTCTCCGCAGCATCGCCGGCAGAACGCCAGATGCTGCTCCACCTTGGCCTGGTCCTCCGGGGAGAGGGCCTGATCCAGGTACTCCCACAGCTGCCGGACCGCGTCCGAGCAGGGGATCATGCGTTCGCCCTGGCTCATGGGGCGACCTCCTTTTCAAGCAAGCCCGTCTCGGACGCGTAGGCCCACAGCTCCCGCTCGAACAGCTTCCTGCCTCGGTGGAGCCGGGCCAGGATCGTGCCGAGTGGCGCATCGAGCATCCTGGCGATCTCCTTCGTGGCGAACCCCTGCATGTACCGGAGCACCAAGGGGGCCCGGTAGATGTCGGGCAGCCGCTTCAGCACCGCTCGCACGTCCTCCTTCCCGAAGGCCCGCAGGAAGTCCACGTGCAGGCTGTCCGAGTACGGGAAGGGGTCCTCCTCGGCGATGGTCCGGTACAGCGAGAACTCGTCGACCTCCTCCACCGCCACCTCCTTCACGGCCCTCGACTCCTTCCGGAGCCGATCCCGGAAGGCGTTCACCAAGATCGCCTGCATCCACGCCCCGCCCGCCTCCGGAGCCGAAAGCGAGCCGAAGGCGCGGTACGCGCGGAGCAGGCACTCCTGCACCAGGTCCTCGGCGCCCTCGTCCGTGAGCCGGCGGGCCACGGAGTACAGCCGGGGGAGGTGCTCGCGGGCCAGCCTCTCGAAGGCCTCCTTCGAGGCCCGTTCGACCGTTCGCACCTCCTCGGCCACCGGCCTCCCGTCCGTCGCGGTCCTCCTCCAAGACGATGACGGAGTCGAAGTTATTGCATCTGTCGGGAAACGCAATGTGGGGCCGCGGGGGGGCGTCTTCTCCGGTGTCGGGAACCGATCCGAGCGAACGGAGGCCGGGACGATGTCCGGGACGGCGACCCTGGTCGGGTCCTACGAGGTCGGAGAGGTGGTTCCGGACTTCGGGCTCCCGACCCTGGATGGCGGTACGGCGCGGCTGTCCGACTACCGGGGCAGACCGGTGTTGATCTTTTTCACCGCGACGTGGTGTCCGTACTGCGCCGCCGAGGCGCCTTACCTGGAGCAGGAGATCTGGCAGCGGTACCGGAACCGCGACCTCCAGGTGATCTGCATCGACGTGAAGGAGAACACCGGCATCATGGGGCCGTTCGTCGAGCGGTACGCGTGGACCTTCCCCGTGCTCCTAGACGACGACGGCGAGGTGTCGATGCGGTTCGCCCCCGTGAAGGAGGGACTTCCTCCCGAGGTCGCCATCATCAACGCCCACTTCTTCCTCGACGGGGACGGGGTTGTCCGGTACCGCGACTTCCTCAACATGGAGCGGTTCGACGCGAAGGCCTCCCACGTGCGGGAGTTCCTCGACGGGTTCCTGGGGGTGGAGTCGTGATCGGTCCGGCGCTGGACCTGGCGAACTGGCTCTCCCTGTCGGCCAGGATGAAGCCTGCGAAGCTCCGGCCCGGCGAGCGGGGCCGGCTGGTGGTCGAGGTGACCGTGCCCGAGGGGTGCCACCTTGAGTCCCACGACCCGAGTGAGCCATGGCTGATCCCCACCGTGCTGGGAGTGGAGGCCCCGGAGGGGATCACGGCGGGTGAGGTGGACTACCCCGAGGGCGAGGAACGGACCTTCGACTGGAGCCCCGCCGTACTACGCGTCTACCGAGGGACGCTCGAGCTGTCGGCACCCGTGGAGGTGGCTCGGGGCGCGTCGCCGGGGTCGGTCGCCGTCCTCGGCCGATTGAGCTACCAAGGATGCACCGAGTCGCTCTGCCTCATGCCGTCGGAGCAAGCTGTGGAGGCGAGGTTGGAGATCGCCACGGAGTAGGACCTAAGGAGGTGGGGATTGTGGCGACGGTTGCGGTCGGACGGGCCCGCGAGGAGGGCGCCGGGGCCCTCAGGGTCGGGAGCTGGCTGATGGGCCTGGCGGCGGTTGGCTTCATCGGCTACGCGGTGATCTTCTTCATCAGGAACTTCACCGATAGCTTCCTGGAGCTCGGCATCGGGCCGAACGAGGTGGACGTGGGGAAGACGCAGATCCAGGAGTTCAACCCGTCGCTCTTCGAGTACGTCAGCCACCTGCATGTCGCGATCTCGGGATTCCTGGCCGCGTTGGGGCTGGCGGTGCTGTTCCTGGTGGCCTACGGGGTGGGGCGCGGGTTGCTGTGGGCGTGGGTCGGAGCGGTGGCAGCGCCGGTGCTCGCCCTGGCGGTGGCGCTCCCGGCGCACTACGCGAACGACTTCGACACACTCGGGCACCTCGGCCTGATCTACTTGGCCACCGCGATCTTCGTGGTGGGGGCCCTGGTCTCGCTCACGGGGATCATGGCGAAGCGGCCTTCGGGCTGAGCGTTAAGGCGTCGAGCGCGTCGAGGGCCCCGCTCCGTTCCTCCTCGGTGAGGGTGCGGAGCGGGGCCCTCACGTCTTCCCCCACGGGCACACCTCGGGCCGCCAGGACCACCTTGAGCGCCGCGTGGAACGGGATCCGGTTCAGGCGGTCGCGCAGCATCACCACGGTCCGATGGGCCTCCGGGCTGCGCCGGTGGGCCAGGGCCGCGACCACCTCGGGGAACGCGGCGGCGAGCCCGGACACCGTGCCGACCGCACCCCGCTCCAGCGCCTGAAGGACCAGCGGCTCCGAGCCGATGAACACGTCCAGCCCGTCGATGAGGTAGGGCTCGACCTTTTCGAACGGCCTATCCGAGACCTTCAGGCCGGCGAGGTTCGGAACGACCGCCCGCAGCCGCTCGATCACCGGGATGGGGATGGCGTAACCGCTCCGGGCGGCGAACTCGTAAAGGTAGAAGGGCACCGGTGCGCACGCCTCTGCTGCCGACCGGAAGTGGGCGAGTAGGCCGTCCTCGTCGAAGGCGAAGAACGGCGGCCCGATCGCGGCGACCGCGTCGGCTCCGGCTTCGGCCGCGTGCCGCGCCAGGGCCGCGGTGTCCGCGGTGGTCTGTGCGCCGCAGTGCACGGCCACGGCGAACCCCTCGGGCCGCGCCGCCAGGAACAGCTCGACGGCGCGCCTCCGTTCGTCGACGGAAAGCAGGATGCCCTCGCCGGTGGTTCCGCAGGCCAGGATGCCGTCGAGTCCACCCGCCGCCAGGAACGCGACGAGCGGTTCGAACGCGTCCTCGTCGAGGGACTCCCCGCCGTCCCGCAGCGGGGTGACCGACGCGGCGAGCGCTCCGCGCAGCATGGCGTGAACCCTACAGCGTGGGCGGCGCTCGCTCCTCGAAGGTGCGGTCGAGGGCGAATGGGTTCTCCTCCGCCTTGCCGGTCAGGAGGTCGACGAGTAGGCGGCTCGCCGCGGGGGAGAGCATGATCCCGTGTCCGCTGTAGCCGGTGTTCACCCACAGGCCGTCGAGGGCTGTGGGGCCGATCAGCGGCCGGTGGTCCACTGTCACCGTGTACTGTCCGGCCTGGAGGATCCAGTCGATGGCGGGCCGGTCCAACACGTCGTGCCAGAACGGGACGACCCGCGCCACGGACAACGGGCTCGAGGGGTCGAGGAGCTGGAGTGCGAATGCGGCGTCGGTCGGCACGTTGTCGGTGGGCGGGCTGGGCGGGGTGGTGGGGTCGGTGAACAGCAGCCACGCACCCCCGAAGGCCGGCCGCCAGTGGACCCCGGTGTCCTCGTCGATCGTCATCGGGGCGTCTGGCGGCACCTCTGGCACGTGAGGGAGGATCAGCTTCTGGCGGCGAACGGTGACGGCCGGTAGCCCGATGCCCGCCGCCGCCGCGAGCGGGCCCGACAACGGGCCCGCGGCCACCACGACGTTCTCGGCGAGGATGAGACCCTTCGTGGTCCGGACCGCGGAGAGCCGTTCCCCGACCGTCACGAAGCCCATTGCCCGGCAATCCACCAGTACGTCCGCCCCCGAGGCGTGAGCCAGCCCGAACGTGAGCTCCTTCGTGTTCAGGAAGCCGTCCCCGGCCCGCCATCTCGCCTGGAGGACGTTCTCTCCCACGTAGGGGAACCGGCGGCGGACCTCGTCGCCCGCCAGGAGCTCGACGTCGGTCTGGCCCCACGAGTGCTGCAGACCGACGAGCTCCCGCTGGCGGTCGGCCATCGCGGCGTCGGTGGTGAGCCACAGGTACCCCTGGAGGCGGAGGTCGAGGCGGTACCGGTCCTGTCCGGTGACCTCTTCGAAGTTCAGGAACAGCTCGGCGGACTCCCGGACCAGCGTGAGCTCCTCGAGGTTGTCGAACTGGAGCCGGAACGCACCGGCCGCGACCGGCGTGGTGAGCGTGCAGAGCGCGGGCCGCGCTTCCACGAGGAGCGGCCGGATGCCGGCCCGGGCGGCGTGGAACGCCGTGGCCGCGCCGACCACCCCGCCCCCGATGATGACGAGCTCCGCCGAGGCCGGCGGCTCGTCGAGGTACCTCACGTGGGTTCGGCGATGGCCGCGACCAGCTCGCGGCAGAACGCCGGGATGTCCTCCACCACCCGGCCCCACACGATGTTGCCGTCGCGGAAGGCCGGCTCGTCGACCCACGTAGCTCCCGCGTTCACCAGGTCGTCCTTGATCCCCAGGCTGCCGGTGGCCCGGTGGCCGGTCACGATGCCGGCCGAGATGCCCACCAGCCCGGCGTGGCAGATCAGGCCGACCACCTTGCCCTGGTCGTACGTCTTGCTCACGAGGCTCGTGACCTCCTCGTACCGGCGGAGCTTGTCGGGAGCCCACCCGCCGGGGACGACCACCGCGTCGAAGTCGTCGGCGCTGACGTCCTTCGCGGCGACGTCGCTCGTCGCCGACAGCGCGTGCTTGCCCCGAACCTCCTTGCCGGCCGCGGTTCCCACGATCGTGACGTTCGCGCCCTCCTCGCGAAGGCGCATCACGGTCACCCAGAACTCGAGGTCCTCGAACCCCTCCTCCAGGAACACGGCGATCTTCCGCCCACGCAGTCGCTCAGTGTCCGCCACGGTGCCTCACCTCCGGCTCGGACTGTACCGCTCAGGCCCGGATCTGGGCGAAGCGGTACCCGACGCTCCGAACCGTCTCGATCAGCCACGCGTGGTCCTGCCCGAACTTCGCCCGCAGCCGCCGGACGTGCACGTCCACCGTCCGCATGCCGCCGAAGTAGTCGTACCCCCACACCCGAGCCAGGATTTCCTCCCGGGTGAACACCCGCCCCGGGCTGGCGACGAGGAGCTTCAGCAGCTCGTACTCCATGTACGTGAGGTCGAGGACCCGCCCCTCCAGGATGGCCTGGTACGTGGAGGTGTTCAGCCGGAGCGGGCCGCGGTGGACGATGTCTGGCCCGTCCCGGCCCGTCCTCAGGCCGAGCAGCCGCAACCGCGCGGCCAGCTCCTCGGCCGCGTACGGCAGCCGAACGAACTCGTCGCACAGGTGCTCGTTGCCTGCCACGACCCACAGGTCCGCCGGGTCCAGCAGCCATACCAGCGGCACGTGGCCGAACCCCTCGGCCGAGCGAAGCTCCTCGGACACCCGGATGGCCTCCTTCGGCTCGGCACCAGCGGCGATCAGGGCGATGGAGGGTCCGACGGGAGGCGGGTCGAGCGTCTGCGCGGACACCGGCAGGTAACCGAGCAGGGTGAGGTCCGCTCCCAGCCGGTCCCTCAGGTCCTCGTCGTCGCCGACGACGAGGACCTGCTCGGCTACGGGCTGATTCCGGAGTTCATCGGCCGGCTGCCGGTCGTCTCGGCCGTGCACCAGCTGCAGCGCGAGGACCTCGTCCGGATCCTCACCGAGCCGAAGAACGCGCTCGTGAAGCAGTTCCAGCGCTTCTTCGCCTACGACGACGTCGAGCTCGTCTTCACCGAGGACTCGCTGTGGGAGATTGCCGAGAAGGCACTCGACCGCGAGACCGGCGCGCGCGGCCTGCGCTCGATCATCGAGAACGCGCTCCTCGACGTG
>Ga0209899_1000039_pt1 | contig 23639 bp, 21 predicted proteins | sample GWRWS1_0_10_FD_187228 | JGI IMG/M metagenome (GOLD analysis project Ga0209899, IMG submission 187228) | Riverbed sediment microbial communities from areas with vegetation nearby in Columbia River, Washington, USA - GW-RW S1_0_10 (SPAdes)... | ecosystem: Environmental > Aquatic > Freshwater >...
AGCCAATCACTACCGAGGGTCAGATGCGACATTCGGTGAGCCCATGTCGTTTCGAGAGCTAGCGGAAATCACTCATTTCCATCTCTTTACCATGCCGGTGGTCTTCATGATCCTGGTGCATGTGCTGTATCTGACCATGGCCAGCAACAGGCTCAAAGTCCTTATGACCTGGATGGGCTTTGGCGGTGTGATTCTTGATCTCATCTCTCCCTGGTTGATCCGCTACGTCTCGCCGATGTTTGTGATGACCATGCTTGGGGGCGACATCCTGATGACGGTCAGTTTCCTCGTTATGATGGCGATTCCCCTATATGAGATGTGGGTGGTGAAGCAACCGCTCATGGCTAGGGAAGCCACCGAATGACCTGACGTTTGGCGCTCGAGACCAACTCAACAGGCCCGAGACCTCAGTCCAGAGCCCGAGGCTGCAGCAGCGGTCTTGGGCTTTATTGTTTTTTCCGCATCTGCACCAATGGAAGGAGGCGGATGGTAAGCAATCGGTACCCATCAGGGTTGAGGGACGGGATGGATCCCGAGACTTCATCTTGCCTGGCTACCGGAAAATCTCCGACGGTCCATTCCGGCGGCGAGTTTCACATTGGAAGCGTCGCTTTTTCTCTCGCTCTTGAGGAGGATGGCGATCCAACAGCCATACGTGCTCGGTCACGGGGATCGGACCGGCGACGAGTTAACCAGGCAGCAACTGGAGGAGGAAATCTCAGCCCGCTTCCTTGTAGCCGCAGTCTTCGTTCCGGCACTGCACAGTGGCACCGGCTTGCTTGCTTACTTTCTCGACCAGGAAGGGTGCCTTGCAATTCGGGCAGGGCTTGTTAATCGGGCGGTCCCACAGTGCAAACTCGCATTTCGGGTAATTGGCACAGCCGTAGAAGGAGCGGCCTTTCCTACTTCGTCGTTGGGTCAGCTCCCCGCCGTCGAGCGGACATTTGATGCCCAACGGAATCGGCCTCGTGGTCTTACAGGTTGGATAGGCCGAACAGGCGAGAAACCTGCCGAAGCGACCCGACTTGATGACCATCGGTGACCCACATTTCTCGCACGTTTCGTCCGTGGTGATATCTTGCTTGGCGACGGGCTTGATACTGCCATCAGGCAATTTCTCGAAGTTTGTCGTGTTCCTGCAAGGGGGATCCTCCTTGTAGCCGGGGCAGGCCAGGAATTTCCCGTTCCGGCCCCATTTGATCTCCATCATTCGGCCGCATTTTTCGCACGGGATGTTGGTTGGGGGCTCAACCGTGTCCTTCGGGCCAGGAATCTTCTTCGCCTGTTCCATATCCCTTGTGAACGGCCCGTAGAAGTCGCGCACAGTCGCGACCCAATGTTTTTCGCCTTCTTCGACCTCGTCCAGTTCTTTTTCCATCAATGAGGTGAAGTCGACATTCAGGATGTCAGGGAACCCCTTGACGAGGAAATCGTTGACGATTCGGCCTGTCTCTGTCGGCGCAAAGCGGCCTTCCACCTTTTCCACGTACCGGCGTTCCTGGATGGTGGAAGTGATGCTGGCATAGGTCGACGGCCGGCCGATGCCTTTCTCCTCCAGCTCGCGTATCAACAGCGCCTCATTGTATCGAGGAGGCGGCTGTGTGAAATGTTGCTTCGGCGTCAGTCCCGGCGTCACTTGGCCCTTCTGGACGACAAGCCGCAGCCGCTCTCCCTCGACCAAAGCCGGCAATCGCCGTTCCGTCTCGTCCTCCGGCTCCTGATCGGCCTTGGGACTCTGCGGAGCAAGCTCTGCATCTTTCCCCTCCAGATAGACCGCCGTATGTCCGGGGAACCTGACGACGGTTCCTGTAGCCCGAAACAGGTACCGGTTGCGCGTCTGCTCTGGCACGCAATCTACGCGCGTGACGTCCAGGATGGCGGGAACCATTTGAGAGGCTATGAAGCGGTTCCAGATCAGTGTGTAGAGCTGGTAATGATCGCGGTCGAGGTAGGGTCTGACACTCTCCGGGTCACGACTGGCCGATGTGGGCCGAATGGCTTCATGGGCCTCCTGGGCAGCCTTCTGAGTCTTATAGACATTGGGCGTCGCAGGGAGGTACTCAGCCCCGAACCGTTCTCGAATCACTCGTCTCGCTTCTTCGGCCGCCTCAGACGCGATGCGCGTGGAGTCCGTCCGCATGTAGGTGATCAGGCCGAGCGGGCCTTCTTTTCCGATCTCCATGCCTTCATAGAGCTGCTGGGCCAGCGTCATGGTTCTCTTAGGGCTGAAACGGAGTTTGCGGGCCGCTTCCTGCTGGAGCCGGCTCGTGATGAACGGAGCCACGGGATTGCGCCGCTTCTCCTTGCGCTCGATGGACTTGACCGTGAACTCCTTCCCGCGTACCGCGGCCACGATGCGCTCAGCCTCCTGGGCCGACGGGATGACAGCCTCTTGATCATCAATGCTGTGAAGCCTGGCCTCAAACGGCGGCGGGCTTGCGCCGGCCAGCGTGGCCGTGATGGACCAGTATTCCTCCGAGCGGAAGGCTTCGCGCTCGCGCTCGCGGTCACAGATCAGCTTCACGGCTACCGACTGCACCCGTCCCATGCTGAGGCCCCGCCGGACTTTCTTCCAGAGTAATTGGCTCCCCTGGTAGCCGACGATGCGATCCAGCACGCGGCGCGCCTGCTGAGCGTTGACCAACTTCATGTCAATCTGGCCCGGCGATTGAAGGGCGCGTTTAATGGCCGACTCCGTAATCTCGTTGAAGAGGACGCGGAAGACCTTGCTGTTTTTCCGCTTGGAATGGCCGTCGATCTCTTCCGCGATGTGCCAGGCAATGGCTTCCCCTTCCCGGTCCGGGTCGGGGGCGAGAAAAACCTTGTCCGCGTCCTGGGCTTTTTTCTTGATCTCGTCCAGGACTTTGGCCTTGCCCTTGATCGTCACGTAGTGCGGCTTGAAGTCGCGGTTCACGTCCACGCCCAGTTTATTGGTAGGCAGATCCTTGACGTGGCCGATGGAGGCCATCACGGTATAGCCGCGGCCCAGGTATTTCGTGATCGTGCGGGCTTTGGCCGGCGACTCCACTATGATCAACGATTTCCCCATGTCAGCTCCCGTGTTCGCTCGATAGCCGTCCCTGCCGAGACAGGGCTTGTCATATATACCGATGTCAGCGTTCTTTGCAAGTCACTCCTGTCAATTATAGCCGAAGGTAGGAATGACCGGGCAGTTGGCGGATGACATTTTTCAGTTCCAGCGAAAGCAGGAGCGCGGCGACTTCAGCCGCCGGCAGACTGGCTCTGGCGATGAGATCATCGATGTGCGTCGGCTCATGGGAAAGCAAGTCGTAAATTATTGTCTCCTCCTTGCACAACTGCGGCATGGCCGCGGTCGGGAGAGGGGCCCGGGTCTTCAGCCGCTTCCTGAATGAACCATCAAGCTGCGGCAGGAGTTCCTCGATGATATCCTCGACGCTCTCAACCAGCTTCGCCCCTTCCTTGATGAGACCGTTGGGGCCACGGCTGTTTTCCGCTTTCACGAATCCCGGAACGGCGAAGACTTCGCGACCCTGTTCAGCGGCCAGCCTCGCGGTAATGAGCGACCCGCTCTGGATCGCCGCCTCTGTGACCACCACCCCCAGGCACATCCCGCTGATGATCCGGTTCCGACGGGGGAAATGGTAGCCGTAAGGATAGGCACCAAGAGGCAGCTCGGCCACCACGGCTCCGTTCGATTCGATCTGCTTCCTGAGCGTCTGATGTTCCGGCGGATAGGTGCGGTCGATTCCGCAGCCTAGGACCGCGACCGTTCGACCCTGAGCCGCCAGCGCTCCCCGATGGGCAGCCGCATCGATTCCTCTGGCCAGACCGCTAACGATGGTAAACCCCGCCGATGCCAATTCCTGGCTCAATTGTTCGGTCAGCAGGCGGCCGGCCTGGGTTGCGCGTCGGGCTCCCACGATCGCGACCGCATGGTGATCCGCTTCGCTCAGCCCGCCGCTCATGTACAACAACGGGGGAGGATCGTGAATCGTCCTGAGCCGAGGCGGATAGGTGACGTCGAGGTACGTCACGACCGACAGCCGTAATCGCTCGAGCGATTTGAGTTCTCGATCGATCTCCTGTTGGGTTTCACGATCCAGCCCTCGCTGGATCGCCTGCGCCAGAGAGCTGCTCAGGCCGCCGAGGGTCAGCAGGTCATCCGCCGAGGCAGCCAGCACAGCTTCCGGCGAACCGAAGGCCTGGACGAGCCGACACACAGTTGCGTCGCCCAGCCCCTTCACCGCACGCAACACAAACCAGGTTCGCAGCCACGCCGTGTTCAGCATGGAACGCCCAGCCTACTCTGTCACTCTTTCGCGTGTGCATCCCGTAGAGCGCGGGCCACTGATACCGACGCGCCAGGCGACCCTGTTAGAGGACGACGAGGTCATACTGCTCTAGATGCGGCGTCAGATCAGCCTTTACGATGATCTTCACACCATACTCACGCTCCAGATCTTCGATCCCCCGGTGTTCCTCATCCTGAAGCAGCGCAGCCACGCTTGGATGGGTGCAGACCACGATCTTTTGCTCATCGGATAACCGTCCGATCCGCCGGATCTCACGGAAGATCTCATAGGCCACCGTCGTGGGCGATTTCGTGTACCCTCGACCTTCGCAGTAATGGCAGGGTTCGGACATGGTCCGCAGGAGGTCCTCACGAACCCGTTCGCGCGAGATCTCGACCAGCCCCAGATCGGAGATGCGGGAAATTCTGGTCCGCGCTTTGTCGCCGGCCATCGCATCCACCAGCGCCTGATAGACTCTCTCTCGATTCTTCTCGCGCTCCATGTCGATGAAATCAATAATGATGATCCCACCGATCCCGCGCAACTTGATCTGGTAAGCGATCTCTTTGACCGCCTCCAGATTGTTCCTCAGGATGGTTTCCTCCTGATCGCGCTTTCCGACATACCGTCCGGTGTTCACATCGATCACCGTCATCGCCTCGGTATGATCCACAACGATGTGCCCGCCGGACTTCAACCACACCTTGCGGTTGATCGCGCGGGAGATTTCCATTTCGATCCCCAGATGGTCGAAGAGGCTTTCTTCCTTCTCGTAATAGTGAATTCGGTTGGTCTGGTCAGGAAGCACGCGGTGGACAAACTCCTTCACCGCTTCATATTCCTCTTTGGAGTCAATGAGCAGGCGCTCCACCTTCCTGGTAAAAAGATCTCGAACGACGCGGAACGTCAACGTCAGATCACTGTGGAGCAGGCTCGGCGCCGGCAGTTCCTCGCGCTTTTTCAAGGCATCCTGCCAGAGGACGTTCAGGAACTCGACATCGGATCGGAGATCCTCTTCCTTGACGCCTTCGCTCACCGTCCTGACGATGTAGCCATAGCCGGGCCGGCGCAGCCGCTTCATGATCTCTTTCAGCCGAGCTCGCTCTTCATCCTTCGGAATCCTCCTCGACACGCCGATGTGCTCCACGTTGGGCATAAAGACGAGGGATCGCCCCGGCAGGGAGATATACGTCGTGACCCGTGGCCCCTTGGTCCCGATCGGTCCCTTTGAGATCTGCACCATGAGCTCCTGGCCTTCTTGCAGGAGTTGCTCGATAGGACGTGTCGTCTGGCGACGAGGCCGCGGCATATCGGGACCCTTGTCATCCTCGTCGTTGTCCAGGAGGGTATCCCCTGGCTCCGTGTCCATGGAGAGGTCAGAGACGTGGATGAACGCGGCCCGTTCCAAGCCAATGTCGACGAAGGCTGCCTGCATGCCCGGCAAGACCTTCACCACTTTGCCTTTGTAGATGTTCCCGACAAAGTCCTTCTGCTTGGCCCGGTCGACGTACAGATCCGTCACGACACCATTGTCCAAGACGGCCACGCGGGTTTCTTCCCGAGTGATGCTGATGGCGATTTCCTGCCCCATGTTCGCTCCTCGCAGTCCGGGCCGCGCCTCAGTTGCTCCACTCCGTGAGCTGTCGCGATGGACACGTGACCGCTCGCGGAGGGGCTACTCAGCCACAACAAGCCCGCGCGCTCCCGGAGACTGCTGCGTCAAAATGTTATCGGTCGAGAACCGTGATTGTTTGCGAGAGGCGGACGGCTCGAGGCTCGACCTGTCGCCGCTCCCCCGCCCACCCTGCTCGCTCTTATGTTTGTGTTAATAAAACAGCGTCAGGCGTCTCCGCTTGATATTCAGCAACAGTCCGAGGGCAGCCATCGTCGTGACCGTCGCACTGCCTCCATAGCTCATCAGGGGTAGCGGGATGCCGACGATCGGGAACATGCCCACGGTCATACCGATATTCACCACCACGCAGAAACAGATCATCGCAATGATCCCTGCCGCCAACAATGCGCCGAGCATGTCCTTGGCAGTGTACGCTATCTCCAGCGAAAGAATGATCAATCCGACAAAAAGAGCCAGCAGCACCAGGACCCCTAGAAATCCCCACTCTTCAGCGAAGACCGCGAAGACAAAGTCGGTGTGACCTTCCGGCAAGAATTTGAGTTGACTCTGGGTCCCGCCGTACAGCCCCTTTCCCACCAGCTCCCCTGACCCGACGGCGATGCGCGACTGCAGCGCTTGGTACCCCTTTCCACCGGGATCATAGGCGGGATCCACGAAGGTCATCATCCGCTGTCGTTGGTAGTCGTGGAGCGAACCCCACATCATCTCCCAGGCGAAAGGAAACAGCATGAGCGAAAAGAGCAGAATGATACCCAGGGCCTTGGACCGCACGCCCACCACCAGCAGCATCGCGGCGTAAATCGCCAGAAAACTGAGCCCGCTGCCAAGATCGGGCTGTTTGAGGATTAGGAACAGCCCCGGCATCATGATCAGGGCTGGCAGCACGACCCGTTGCATCCACCCCTCGCGGGGGGCCCTGGCATAGTAGCTCGCGAGCACAAGGATCAGGACCAGCTTCGCGAACTCAGAGGGCTGAAACGCGAAGGGTCCGACCGGGATCCACCGTTGTGCGCCGCGGCTCGTCTTCCCAGTGATCAGAACCACGACCAGCAACGCAAGCACGATGACATACAGGGTGTACGACACTCGGGAAATCTGGTGATAGTCGAACAAGAGCATGATGGCAAAGGCCGCGCCTCCGAGCAGGATCCAGATCAACTGCTTCACGTACAGCGGAAGACCGCCTCCGGGCTGGGCATAGGTCACGCTGTAAATGGACAGGACCCCGACCGCCAGGATGGCACACACGACCGCCACAAACCGCCAGTCGAAACTGTCGAACTGCCGGCTATCCAGCACCCGGTCAATCATGCGTTTCCTGCGCCCGCAGAGCCGCCAGGATTGGTCCTGCCTCCGATCCCGATTGGACGACTCGAGGTTCGTAGGGCGCGAGTTTCACGAAGGCCTCGATCATCTGTTTGGCCAGCGGCGCCGCCGCCGACCCTCCATGCCCCATATGTTCGACCAGGATCACCACCGCGATGCGTGGGGCTTCGACTGGCGCGTATGAGACGAACCACGCGTGGTCCCTGAACTTCTTCGGAATGTCTTTCTCCGGTCCCGGCCGAAGCGCGGCGATCTGCGCTGTGCCGGTCTTCCCGGCAATGGTCACCAGGGAGGATTTGGCGCGGGTCGCGGTGCCCTCAGTCACCACGCCGGCGAGTGCGCTCCGAATAATCGCGAGCGTGTCGGGCTTGAGGTTCAGCCGGCTCAGTGGCACGCTCGGTAGTTCCAGCACACGCCCGGTCGCGCGATCCATTACTGCCCTGACGAGGCGGGGCCGAACCGGCACGCCGTTGTTGGCCACCGTCGCGGTGAGGGAGGCCATTTGGATCGGCGTCACGGTCACAAACCCTTGGCCGATGGAAGCGGAAATGGTCTCGCCCGGCAACCACTGTTCGCCTCGAGCTTTCACCTTCCAGTCGGGAGATGGCACAATCCCGCCCCGCTCGGAGGGAAGCTCGATGCCGGTTGGGCTGCCGAGGCCGAAGAGTTTCGCATAGGAGGCGATGGTATCGATTCCCATTCGCTGGCCTGCGGTATAGAAAAACACGTCGCACGAGTGCACCAGCGCCTGGGTCACGTTCATCAGCCCATGTCCGCCCGCCTTCCAGTCCCGGTAGAAGCGCCTGCCAAACTGATAGCCACCCGCACATCGGATCTGCGTGGAGGGCTCGACTGTCTTGGTCTCGAGCGCAGCAGCGGCCATGGCGATCTTAAATACCGAGCCAGGGGGATACTGTCCCTGCGTCGCCCGATTGTTCAGCGGACGCCCCTCGTGCTGGACAATCTCATCCCACTGCTTGGGGGTCAGTTCCCGCGAGAGCACGTTCGGATCAAAGGCGGGCCTGCTTGCCAGCGCCAGCACCTCTCCGGTCTTGGGATCGAGGGCCACAATGGCGCCAGCCTCGTCACCCAACAACTCCTCCGCCAGCTTTTGCAGGCGAAGGTCAATGGTGAGGTAGAGATCATCTCCGGCCCGTGGCTTCTCCACCGAGACCGTCCGTTTCTCATGTCCCAGTGCGTCCGCTTCAATCAGCTTCTGCCCTGCGCGTCCCCTCAGGAAACGGTCATAGGTTACCTCAACCCCGTACTGGCCCACGATGCTCCCCTGATGGAGGTCCGCATAGTCAGCCAGCTCCAGTTGGTCCGGCGACACCTCCCCAACATATCCGATCACATGCGAGGCTGTCAGCCCCGTCGGGAAATTCCGCTGAGATTCGGCTTGAATCATCACCCCAGGAAGATCCAGCCGATGGGATTCGATCTGCGCCGCCTCCCGCAGCGTCAGGCGGTCCTTGATTTTCCTCGGTAGCAGTTTGCTGGCTCGCTCGGACAATTTTTTCCGAAGCCTGGACTCATCGAGCCCTACGAGCGTCATGAGCTTCTGGACCAGCTCCTCGCGGTCCTGGACGTCTTCAAGGGTGACGTAGAGGCTAAAGCTGGAGACGTTGTTCGCGAGCAGCACACCGTTCCGGTCATAGATCAGACCACGGGCCGGCTCCAAGACGACGGAGCGGGTCAGATTGCTCTGGGAGAGATCGCGATAGTACGGACCCTCGCGGATCTGGAGATGCCAGAGGCGAAGAGCCAGCAGCCCGACCACCAGCAACAACCCGATCTTTAGGATGGTCAGACGACGTTGCAGCTCACGCAGTTCATCGCCTGGAATGTCATGTTCACTCATCAGGACACGACTTCTCGCTACTGTGGCAAGGGCCCCAGCAACACCCCGCACAAGGCATCATCGATCCCAACCGGTGGGCCCTTCCAGAATCGCTTGCTCCCTGCGGAAATGCCTCGCCACCAGCCAATACCCCGCCCCACCCAAGGTTGCATCCCACAACGCCTGGGGCAGTAGCACCGACCAAATGGCAAAAGAGACGCCCGCCAGTCCTCCCGCTCCCACAGTGAGCAGGAAAACCGTTCCGGACAACAACGACAGTCCAAACACGGTGGTGAGCACTGTGATCGGTGTGGTGTTCGTCACATACCTGCCCGCCATTCCTGCAAGGAACCCAGCAGACCCTTTGGCCACGAGGTTGAGCCCGAGCTCTCCCGCTGAGAAGAGATCCTGCACGAAGCCCAAGACCAATCCCAACAGGAGCCCGTCAAGCTCGCCGGCGAAGAATCCCACGAGGATCGCTGCGACCAGGCACAGATCAGGCCGTACGCCGCCAAGGCCGGCGTAAGTAAGAACGGTCGTTTGGATCGGCACCAGCCCGAACACCAGGAGCAGATACAGCGCCTGCTTCACGGCTTCCTCTGCTGGGGCGGTTGGGCCGAGAGGGCATCCGCGTCCGATTCGGCCTCCCCTCGAGGTGCGGTGATGATCAACACCTCTTCCAGCCTGGTCAAATCCGTGTCCGGAACAATTTCGCCAGACTGGAACAGATCACCCTCTGTCTTGTCGATACTCGTGATTACCCCGATGGGCAGTCCCCTCGGGAACCCCCCGGTGAGACCCGAGGTGATGACTCGGTCCCCCGCTCGAACGGTAGACAGGAGTGGAATATATTTCATCCTCGCGAGGCCCCGGGCTGTTCCCTCCACGATGCCTTCATCTCTGGTGCGTTGAATCAGCCCGGTGATCGCATTATTGGGATCAGTGACAAGCAACACCATCGAAGCAGACGCGCTGGTTTTTACCACGCGCCCCACCACTCCGGCCGGCGTGATGACGCCCATTTCGACACGAACCCCGTCCCCTTCGCCCTTATTCACCATCACCGCGCGATACCAGTTGGTCGCATCACGGCCAATCACTTGCGCCGCGATGGTCTTCGACGCAGCACGCCCTTTAAACTCAAGCAAAGCCGTCAGGCGCTGGCTGGCCGATGTGGCCTCCCGAAGCCGGCTATTTTGATCGCGCAACAGCTCGACCTCACGACGCAGTCGTAGATTCTCTTCGTGAACCCCATGCAACGCGATATACCCTTCCCAAACATCCCGGAGGCTGCGGTCCAATGCGGCGAGGGCCTCGATGGGAAGGGTCACGATGGGCGCGAGCGGCACCCCGATGTGTCGCAGCAGTCCCTGGCTCTGTGTGGGGAACACGAGGAGAGCCGAGAGCAGGAGGGCCACCAGGACCAGCGTCACCCGCCTTGTTCCGGATGTCGAACGAGACATGGCCATCCGCACAGGGGATGGAAGCCTTAGCGGGCTGTTCTGGCCCGAGACATCACCGAGACCTTGCTCAGGAGGTCCAGCTCGTCAAGGAGCTTACCGACCCCCAGCACCACCGAGGTCAAGGGGTCATCCACCGTGATGATTGGCAGATTGGTTTCCTCTCGAAACCGCGTATCCATGCCTTTCAACAGGGACCCTCCACCGGTCAGCACAATGCCGCGGTCGATGATATCACCAGCCAACTCTGGAGGGGTGTTCTCCAAAGCCACTTTGATTGCATTCACGATCGTGCCGATGGGCTCCTGAAGAGCTTCCCGAACCTCGGCATCGTCGAGCACCAGCGTCCTGGGAATCCCAGAGATCAGATCCCGCCCTTTGATCATCATCGTTTTCCTCTCCTCGAACGGATAGGCCGACCCGATCTCGACCTTGACGCGTTCGGCCATGTGTTCTCCGATCAGGAGATTGTATTTCTTTTTCACGTAATTCATGATCGCTTCGTCCATACGGTCTCCCGCCACCTTGACAGACTCGCTGTAGACGATCCCCCCGAGCGAGATGACCGCGATATCAGTCGTGCCTCCGCCGATATCCACGACCATATTGCCGGACGGCTCCGTGATCGGGAGCCCGGCCCCGATGGCCGCCGCAACGGGCTCTTCGATGAGATAGACCTCGCGGGCCCCTGCCAGATCAGCCGAATCTTTCACGGCGCGCTGTTCCACCTGCGTGATGCGCGACGGCACCCCGATAATGATGCGCGGTCTCACGAACGCGCTCCGGTTGTGAGCTTTCGTGATGAAATACCGCAACATCTTTTCGGCCATTTCGAAGTCCGCGATGACTCCCTCTTTCATCGGCCGGATCGCCAAAATATGACCCGGAGTGCGCCCTAGCATTTTCTTGGCTTCCATCCCGACGGCTCGAACTTTTTCCGTTTTCTTTTCGACCGCGACGACAGAGGGCTCGTTCAGCACGATGCCTTTCCCGCGAACATAGACCAAGGTGGTCGCGGTCCCCAGGTCGATCGCCAGGTCGGTCGAGAACCATCCTAAGACATCCGCTGCAAGCCCCACCGTTCCTCTCCCTTCCTCACAACACGAGAAGCGGGCCACACAGTCCCGCCGAACACAGCCGAACCCGGTCAGTCGCGCAGGTCGAGTCGGCCGGCATCCAAGACCTGCGTATGCGCAATTTCATCTCCCAGCCGGAGCCCCCGATCGTTTCCGATGATCAAGAGGGCTTCGAATCCCGCCATCGCGGTAGCCACCGCCCACCCCAGATAGGGAACCGCAAACACAAGATAGGCCGCGGCGAGGGGCAGGTTCCTGATGATGGACTCCTTGAAACCGGCGACTGCCTGTGTGCGAGGGACCACGGTCTGCAAACCAATCAGCCGCTTGCCGAGGCTTTGCCCCCCGGAAAACCCGTCGGCGATCAGCACATAGGCCAGCCCCGTTAACAATCCGACCGGGGGGGCCACCATCCCAACAGCAGCGACGATGAGGAGGTCCACAAACTTCGAGAGAAACCGATTGAGTACATGCGCTTTGGGATAGACCCCTTCGCCCAAAGGGCTTACTCCCCAACCCTCCTCCGCCAAGCGCTTTCCTCACAATTACTGGCCGAGTATAGCAAATTTGTCGCCATATCACAAACTTATGAGCGATGTGCTCCAACCAACCCGCCCAGCGCTCGCCGTGGCCCGAATCCTTGCCTTCAGGGACCAACGCCAGGTACAATCCTTCGCTCTCGCTGAGCAACGGAGAAGCGGCATGCTTAAACTGATGCGGGAAGGCGCGCAGAAGTACCCCTGGCTGTTGAAATCCATGATGGGGATCCTGGCTGTCGCGTTTGTCATTACGATGGGCTGGTGGGGGTTCGGGGACCAGCAAGGCGACGCCGTGGCCTCGGTCGGGAACCTGAAGATCACCCGCGAGGAGTTTCGGCGCGCCTACGAGAACACCTACCGATTCTACAAAGAAAAGGTTCCAGGAGACTTCAAGGAAGAGGCGTTGAAGCAGTTTGTTGTTGATGGACTGATCGAGAACAAACTCTGGATACTCGCGGCGAAGGACATGGGCCTGACCGTCACCGCCGACGAACTGCGCGACGACATTGTGCGGCGCGAAGACTTTCATCGGAACGGCAAGTTTGACCCCGAGCTGTATCGTCGCGTGCTGGCCTCTAATCGCCTGACCCCGTCGCTCTTTGAGTCGCTCCATGCCAATGAACTGTTAGGTGATAAAGCCCGAACGGTCGTTCGCGATGCGGTGGCGCTCACACCGGCTGAGATCGTGGAGGCCCAAGCCCTCATGGCTCGGCTGGCTCCAGCTGGGTCCACGGCCGGTCCCTCAGCCAACGAAAGGATCTTGCAGGACGTGCTGCTTCAGAAGCAGCAGCGCGCCATGGCCGCATACAGGGAGTCCATGAGGGTCACGGTCCCGATTCAGATCCACAAGGAACTCCTCTAACCCGAGCTGTCAGCACTCAGCTATCAGCTTTCAGCACAGCCAAGAGATCTGATTTCAGTGCTCGCTTTCACTCGCTGATGGCTGACGGCTGAACGCTGATCGCTTCCCTAAATAATCAGCATCGCATCCCCGTAACTGTAAAACCGGTAACGCGCGCGGATCGCCTCACGATACGCTTCCCGCAAACGTTCCGTGCCGGCAAAAGCTGCGGCCAACATCAGCAGGGTCGTGCGGGGGAGGTGAAAGTTTGTGATCATGGCGTTCACGACACGGAATCGATACCCTGGCATGATAAAGAGCTCCGTCTCGCTTTTGATCGGCCGCACGAGACCCTCGGTATCGGCAACCGCTTCGAGAGCGCGCACGACGGTGGTCCCGACCGCGATCACCCGCCCGCCATTGATCTTCGCGCGCCGAATTGCTTCGGCGGTTTCTTCAGACACCTCCATCCATTCGGATCCCATCACGTGGTCCTGAATCCGCTCGGTTCTGACCGGCCGGAAGGTCCCTGGCCCAACGTGGAGCGTGATGGTGGCAATCCCAACCGCTCGTTCCCGCAAAGCGGCGAGAAGGCCTTCCGTAAAATGAAGTCCGGCTGTTGGAGCCGCGATGGATCCCTCCGCTCGAGCAAAAACAGTCTGGTACCAGACCCGATCCGCCGCTGTGGGAACCCGCTTGATATAAGGCGGCAGCGGCATCTGCCCGATCTCTCGGATCAACTCGCTGACCGGATAGGCGCCAGCAATCCGGAGCGTTGTCCGCGATGGGCCGCGATCGAGGACCGTGGCCTGTGCGCAACAGCCAAGATCGATCACTTGTCCCTGTCCGACCTGGCCCTTCAGCAACACTTCCCACGTGTCTGTGCTGATCTCCCTCACCAGCACCAGTTGAACTCGTCCGCCGCCGGGCCGCTTCAGGCCGGTCATCCGCACTGCCATGACTTTCGTGTCATTGACCACGAGGAGGTCTCCCGGCCTGAGAAGGGCCGGGAGTTCCGCGATCCGGTGATGGGAACAAGGTCCAGCATGACGAGGCATCACCAGCAGTCGGGCCTGGTCACGAGGTTCGACGGGACGGTCGGCGATCAGCGTCGGATCGAACGGAAAATCAAACTCGGTGAGTACCATCAGGGAGTGGACGGAGAGACTGACTCCAACAGCCTCGCATCCTTGAGTTCGGTCCCCGGAAAGTAATACTTCAGAATGGTGGGAAAGGAATACCCCAGTTCGGCCAGTTCCTTGGCTCCCCACTGACAGAGACCGACCGCATGCCCGGCCCCGTATCCTGAAAGGACCAGCTCCGACCCGACCGCTTGGATCTCAAACTGCGTGCTCGGGATCACGGCATAGCCCACCACGCGCCGCAGGTCCTCGCCGCGCAAAATCAGTTCTCCGTTCGAATGGAGAATCCTGACCCTGGCCACGCGGCCGGCACGGCTGTATGAGATGGGCGTGACGCTGGCAATAGTGCCCACCGGCATTCCTTTTTGTCTCAGATTGGTTTCCAGCTCCTCGACCTTGAACGAGGTCCGCCACTGATAGTAGGGAGAGTTCGTGTCGAACGGACACTCGACGCCCTTCAGGTAAGGCAGATCCTTTGACCAGACATTGACTGCATCCTCGGTCTGACCGGCAGCAGTGGAGGAGAACGCGGCGAGAATTGGAACGTTCAGATGGGTAATCACGATTCCTCGCGTGTCCTCCACGGCCTGCTGAACCCGATGGTCAGCGCCTTGACGCCCTCGGTAGACCTGATCCTGGATGCTGCCCACCAAGTGGTAGTCACGATCCGCATTGGTCATCCGCTGATAGAGCGCATAAGTCCGAGCAGCGACTGCCTGAACTTTGAGCGCCTCCTGGTGCCAGCTCGAACTCACCTCCGAGGGCACCACGCCCTTCACGTACTCCTCCAAATCAACTGCATTAATCACCATGAGACCCTGGCCGCGCCGCACGACCTGCAGAGCCCCACTGACCACCATCGCACCCGCGGACTCTGCATTCCGGAGAACCGTCACGGAATTGGAACTTGCCACCGGACTTTTTGACGAGGCTCTCAGAAACACGGCTGTCCGTTCGACAGGCCGATCCGGCTTCTGTGTCTCGAGCTGCCCCTCAACTGTGACCGTCAGGTCCTGCCGTCCCCGAACCGTCACACCTTCGGTTTGGAACCGATTCCCGTTCACCATGATCCCGTCAGCGAGCAGGGTGATGACCACAGGGGCTTCGAAGGCCCGTTCGTCTCCGCTCGAGAATCGCCCCATCACGCCTTCTGCTGCCACGATTACGACTCGCTGAACGTCCTGAAACAGAAGGACGCGGACGAGCTCGGTTGCCTGGGCCGAAGGGGACAGCAGGCTCCAACAGAGCAGGCTCAAGAATCCCAGTGCCACACGCATGACGGTTATCGTCTTAAGAGCAGCGACAGCAGATAGAGCAGCAGGCTGGCCACGACGCTGATCAGCACGCTGGTTGTGAGAGGGATGTAAACACTGACGTGGTCTCGTTTGATGAGGATATCGCCGGGCAGCCTGCCGAGCCATCCGAACCCTCCGCCCAGACTGGGCAGTTTGCCCGCCATAGTCAGAAGGGCTCCTATGAGAACAAGGACAACCCCCAGGACGATGAAGATTTTACCCAGGCTGCTCCACTCCGACATAGACTACTTCACGAGGAGTTCGGCGATCTGCACTGCGTTCAGCGCCCCGCCCTTCCTGAGATTGTCCGCCACCACCCAGAGGTTCAGTCCATTCGGAATCGACTCGTCCTCCCGGATGCGCCCAACGTACACGTCGTCCTTACCGGCCGCGTCGAGCGGCATCGGATAGACCGCATGCGCCGGATCGTCGTATACCTGCACGCCGGGAGCCACTGAAAGAAGCGCACGCGCTTCGTTGGCGGTCAGTTTCCGTTCGGTCTCGATGTTGAGTGATTCCGAATGGCCGATGTAGACCGGCACCCGAACCGTGGTCGCGGTGACCGTGATCGAGTGGTCCCCCATGATTTTCCTAGTCTCATGAACCAGTTTCATCTCCTCCTTGGTGTACCCGGAGGGCAGAAACCCATCGATGTGCGGCAGACAGTTGAACGCGATCTGGAACGGATAGACCTTGGGCTGAGGTTGCTTGAACATGAGAAGGTCTTTACACTCGTCCATCAGCTCGTCCATCGCTTCTTTCCCCGTCCCCGACACCGACTGGAAGGTCGTCACCACGATCCGCCTGATACGAGCTGCATCGTGGAGCGGTTTCAGTGCCACCACCATCTGAATCGTGGAGCAGTTGGGATTGGCGATCAGGCCCCGGTGCCAGGCGAGATCATGGGCGTTCACTTCAGGCACCACTAGGGGCACATCCTTCTCCATACGCCAGGCCGAGCTATTATCAATGACGATCGCGCCGGCCTTGACGGCAATAGGCGCAAATTCCTTGCTGACGTCGCTTCCTGCTGAGAAGAGTGCCAAGTCGATCTTGTCGAATGACTCCTTGGTCAATTGCTCCACAGTGAGATTAGCACCCTGAAACGAGACACTCCCACCGGCCGAGCGGGATGAGGCGAGCGGGCGGAGCGTTTCAACCGGAAACTTCCGCTCCTCCAGCACCTCGATCATCTCGGCTCCGACCGCGCCGGTCGCCCCGACCACAGCGACTCGATAGGCCGTCTTCTTCTTGAGCATCGCTCAGTCCACACCTTTCCCTGTCGGATCTGACAGGAGACCCGGCACCTGATTCACGCGGCGATCACACGAATCCGGTGGTTAAACGTGTCGGCGATGTAGATATGCCCACTCTGATCGACCGCAACGCCGAAGGGGTAGTTCAAACTGCTGTCACGGGGTGGCCTGCCGTCCCCCCCGAACTCGGCGACTCCATTCCCAGCCACACGAGTGATGATGCGCGTCCCCCTGTTCCATCTTCGGAGCAGGTGGTTATCGGAATCGGTGATCAGGATATTGCCCTCCCGATCCAGGGCGATGCCGTAGGGGCGAGACAAGCTCGTCGAATGTTCGGTGGCCTGCTCACCACACCGGTACTCTCGACCATCCCCGGCCACGGTTGTGATCACGCCGGTCTCGGGATCTACCTTACGAATTCGGCCATTGAAGGTATCGGCGATGTATAAGGCGCCATCTGGCCCTACGGCAAGCCCACTGGGCCCGGCGAGGGCAGTCTCGGGCGCAAGCATCCCATCCCCCGTATAGGTCGCGTCACCAGTCCCAGCTACGGTCGTCATCACTCCGGTCTCCAAATCCACCATGCGCACCCGGTTGTTACTCTGATCTGCTATGTACAGATGCCCCTTCCGATCCACCGCCAACGCGACCGGTTCATTGAGCGCAGCGGCAACCGCTGGACCCCCGTCGCCGGAGAAGCGACGCTGCCCAGTCCCCGCAACGGTACGGATGATGCCGGTGACTGCATCGACCTTGCAGACCCGATGATTCATCGTATCAGCAATGTACAGGTCACCCCTCTCATCCACCGCCACAGACGAGGGAAATCTGAGCGTCGCGCTGGCCGCCGGACCCCCGTCTCCGTGAAACTGCCCAGCCGTGGGTGATGCACCTACCACAAACCGGACCGTGCCGCTGAGATCAGCCAGTTGGACAAACTTCTCCTGCGTCATCTGGCTCTGGGAACTCAGCGGGTCTTCCTCCATAAGGTCGGCAGGCGCCATTCCCGACACACGTTCCCTCTCACTTTGAACTGAGGGGCCTTCCGGACAGCCTGCGACCGTCGTGATAATCCCCGTTCCGAGTTCAATCTTTCTAATGACATGGTTCTCAGAATCAGCAATGTAGAGACGTCCCGCGTGATCCAACACAATGCTCTTTGGCTCGTTGAGACAGGCCGAGGCAGCTTGACCACCGTCGCCGGCATAGGACGGCTCCCCGGTACCGACGACGGTGCAGATTGTTCCGGGCTTCGCGGACACCAGGACCATATCGTTCTCACCCCTGCGCAAAGTTCTTCAGAACTGCATCCCCCATTTCAGACGTGCCGACCAATCTCGTTCCTGGACTGTGGATATCCTTCGTCCGATATCCTTGGTCCAGCGTTCTGAGGATCGCGCTCTCGACGGCTTCTGCTTCCTTTTCCAGATGGAACGTGTACGACAGCATCAGAGCCGCCGACGCGATCGTCGCGATCGGGTTGGCCAGGTTCTTCCCGGCGATATCAGGAGCACTGCCGTGAATCGGCTCATACAGACCCGCGTGTGCGCCCAGACTGGCGGAGGGGAGCATCCCGATGGACCCGGTCAACATGGCCGCCTCATCGCTCAGAATGTCACCGAACAGGTTGGTCGTGACCAGCACATCGAACTGTTTCGGATTTCTGACGAGTTGCATGGCGCAGTTGTCCACGTACATGTGGCTCAGCTCAACGTCAGGAAAATCGCGATGCACCTCGTTGACGACCCGTCTCCAGAGCTCAGAGGACTCGAGGACGTTTGCTTTGTCCACGGACGTGACCCGCCGCCTCCGTTTGCGAGCCGCTTCAAACGCGATTTTGGCAATGCGCCGGATCTCCTGGGTCGTGTAGACCTCTGTATTGATGCCTCGCTCCCCGCCAGGGATCTTTTCGATCCCTCTCGGCTTGCCGAAATAGATTCCTCCGGTCAACTCCCTCACAACCAACAGGTCAAGCCCTTCGATGACGTCACGCTTGAGTGTGGACGCCTCGGCCAGCATGGGGTAGAGCTTGGCAGGACGAAGATTCGCGAACAACCCGAGTTGCTCCCGCAATCCGAGTAACCCTCGCTCTGGACGGAGGCTGTACTCCAATCCTTCCCATTTCGGTCCCCCGACCGCCCCCAGCAGCACCGCCGCCGCTTGCTTCGCCAGCGTGAGAGTCTCCTGGGGGAGGGGCACACCAATCTTGTCTATGGCTTGCCCGCCGACATCGCCAGAAACGAATTCAAAGACATGGCCAAATCGCTCACCAACCGCCTTGAGCAGTTTGACAGCCTCGGGCACGACCTCGCGCCCGATGCCATCGCCTGCCAACACCGCAATGGTCGCTTTCACTCCTCACTCCCCCTATTACCCGTGGGGATGTCCGAAGTGCCCTTTACTGCGCGAATCCACTTTCTTCTTAGTGGGGGGCAGCCAGGCCGTCCTTCACTGCGCGCATCGAGCGAGCACATTCTGATCGTGCGGGCTCTGCGAGCAACAAGGACGGTCTGGCAACCCCCCACCACTATTTCCTCATGAGCGTACGCGGTGCGCGAGCACGAGGGGCACTTCGAACGCCCCTACTCCAGCACCTCTTCGTCTTCCGATCTCCAGGCTGGATCCACCAGACACAAGAACTCGATCACAGCCGTCCCAGTATTTTCCAGCGACTGGATTTCTCCGGGCGGCACATACGCGACCACCCCCGGCTCTACGGTTGATGATTCACCTCCGACCCGGAACAGACCACGGCCCGACAGAAAATAGTACACCTCGGTCGAAGCCAGTCGATGCCGTTTCGAACGCTTCCCGGGCTCAAGCCGGCCATGAGCGAGGCTGTAGCGGATACCGACAGCGCCTTGTACCGGACGAAGCAGCTCGCGCAAAATCGTATGATCCCCGGCCAGGAACTCCTCGCGCTCGTTCAGCATGGTGACAAGCATGGCGAGAAAGATTTCCCCTCACCTACCTTTTCCCAAAAAGGAGAGACGGCTATGAGACGGGCGGGCCGATCGGGCTGCCCCGATGCACTCTATCCCGCCCACGCCGCTCAAATCAAGCCGACCTTCTGCGCTGGATCAGTGTTTCTGGAGGCCCAGTAGGCGAGTTTGTTGAGCGCATTCAGGTAGGCCCGAGCCGAGGCCACGATGATATCGGTATCGGCTCCGTGACCCGTGACGGTTCTGCCTCCCTCTTCCATCCGCACTGAGACCTCACCTTGTGCATCAGTGCCACCGGTGATGGCTTTGACCACATAGGTGAGCAGGCGGCTCTTCGTCTGCGTGATCGCGGCAATGGTGCGATAGGCAGCATCCACCGGCCCATCCCCGGTCCCGGTCTGCTTCGCAAGGCGACCGCCGATCTCCAGCTCCACCGTGGCAGTCGGGACTTTGTGGGTCCCGCTCTCCGTGTGCAGGCCTTTGAGCAGATACCGCTCCGGAATTTTTGCAATCTCTTCCGAGACAATGACCTCCAAATCCTCTTCGTACATCTCTTTCTTCTGGTCTGCCAGCCGCTTGAATCGCTCGAAGGCATGGTTGAGTTCCTCTTCGGACAACCGATAACCCAACTCCTCCAGTCGTTGCCGGAACGCATGACGGCCGGACAATTTGCCCATGACCAGTTTGCTCTGGACGAGGCCGATGGATTCCGGCTTCATGATCTCGTAGGTGCTCTTCTCCTTCAGCAGCCCATCCTGGTGAATCCCGGAGGTGTGGGCAAAGGCATTGGCTCCGACGATGGCCTTGTTCGGCTGGACGACCATGCCCGTGATCTTGCTGACCAGCCGACTGGTCTTGGAAATCTCCTCGGTCCGGATCCCGGTGTCCGCGTCGAAGAAATCCTTGCGGGTCCGCAGCCCCATGGCAATTTCTTCCAGCGAGGCATTGCCGGCCCGTTCACCGATCCCGTTGATCGTGCATTCCACTTGCCCGGCCCCTTCCACCACCGCTGCCAACGAATTGGCAACCGCGAGCCCCAAATCATTATGGCAGTGGACCGAGATCACGGCCTTGGAGCTGTTCTTGACCCGTTCGCGAATCCCGCGAATCAGGAGGCCGAATTCCTGTGACGTAGCGTATCCCACCGTGTCCGGAATATTGATGGTTCCGGCGCCTGCCTCAATGACCGCCTCCAACACTTCGTACAGATAGTTTGGGTCCGAGCGGCTGGCGTCCATCGGCGAAAACTCGACGTCGTCCACGTAGCCGCGGGCGCGCTGCACCATCTCGACCGCCCGCTTCAGCGCCTCCTCACGGCTGATGCGGAACTGATACTTCAGATGGATGTCGGAGGAGGAGAGAAAGGTATGGATGCGAACCTTGGGAGCCCCTTTGAGCGCCTCCCACGCCCGATCGATATCTTCCGGCCTGGCTCTGGCCAGGCTGCAGATGGTCGGCCCCTCGACTTCCTGCGCGATTCGCCTGATCGCCTCGAAATCGCCGGGCGAGCTGTACGCAAAGCCGGCCTCGATGATATCCACGTTGAGGCGGGCCAGTTGTTTGGCGATCATCACTTTTTCTTCGACATTCATGCTGGCCCCTGGCGATTGCTCCCCATCACGCAAGGTGGTATCAAAGATCCTGATCATCCGGGCCATGTTGTTCTCCTCTTCAAAGAGGCCACAGAGGGCCTGAGCCCAGGCTGCTCAAAAAGTCCTTCCAGCAAGGCCGCAAGAAGCGAGGACCCTGAGGCGTACTTTTTGTGTACGTCGAGGGGTTCGAGCGACTGAGAACGCCGCTGGAGGGCTTTTTCAGCAGCCTGCAAAACAAAAAAGCCTTCCCCCCCCACACTCAGGGACGAAGGCTCATCGCGCTCCGTGGTACCACCCTGATTCAGTGACCGGCTTCCTCACAGCGAAGCTCGGACACCCTTCGTTCGACCCGTCACGTGGGTCAGGCGGAGCCCATTACTGCTTTCTTCACAGGCCCAGCTCCGAGGTGAGTTCCGCGACCGACGGGCTGGTTCGCACCCTGTCCGCCATTGCGAAGCGGACGCCACCAGCTCTCTCCATTCCGTCGAAACCGCGTACTACTCCTCTTCTTCGCCGCTCTACTGTTTTGTCTCCGATACTGCCTGGTCAGATTTGGTGCCGCCCCGCTTTCCGAGAGGTTTCGCGAGGAGGCTCACACCTTTCTCAATGATGCCCGACACCGCATAGCCCGCCAACAACACGAACGGCATCACTTCGGGCCAGGCCACCACCAGCATCAGTCCGAGAATCGCCCAGACCAGATAGTTGAAGTGGCTGCCGCCCCTGAATTTCAGGTCTTTGAAGCTCCGATACTTGATCGTACTGACCATCAGGAACGCCAGCGCGAGGGTCATGATCAGAATCAGCAAGGGCTTAACCCCCTCCCCAATTCGTACACTATGATGGTCAAACACAACCAGCGTGGCGATCACGCTGGCTGCGGCCGGAATCGGAAGACCAGTAAAATGTTTCCCTTCAGTGCTCGCTGCCATGACATTGTACCGCGCGAGTCGCAACGCACCGCACGCGACGAATGCAAACATGACCGCCGAGCCCAGCATGCCGTGCCCGCTCAGAGCCCAGGAGTAAATCAGCAATCCTGGGGCTACCCCGAACGACACAAGATCGGCGAGGGAGTCATATTCAACCCCGAACTGGCTGGTACCGTGCATGAGCCGGGCCGACATACCGTCCAGCACATCGAAGATCAATGCAACCAGGATGGCGATGGCCGCGGCCACGTAATTCGCGTTGAAGACGGCGAGGATCGCGAACAATCCGCTGAACAGGTTCCCACTCGTCAGAATGTTGGGGATCAAGTACACGCCCCGTCTCCGCTTCGGATCTTTCCCGATTGTGCTACGCATGAGATTTCCCTTCACGTCAGTTCTCCCAGGACGGTTTCTCCCCCCTTGACACTATCCCCGACTGCCACCCGTACGGTGGTGCCGAGAGGAAGAAACGTGTCCACTCTCGAACCGAAGCGGATCAGCCCGAACCGCTCGCCGCGCGCTACGGTCTCGCCGGGGGAAGCCCAGCACACGATCCGACGCGCCAGCACCCCTGCTACCTGAACGCACAGCACCTTCGCCCCGGAGGTGGTGCGAATCATGAGCGCGTTCTGCTCGTTTCGCAGCGTGGCGTCCGGCCTATTCGCAGCGAGAAACTGCCCCGGTTGATAGACGATGTCTTCCACCCTTCCCTCGCAGGGAATCCGATTAACGTGCACATCGAAGATGCTGAGGAAGATGCTCAGGCGGATCCCCTGTTCCTTGAGAAACCGGGGCTCATATGCTTCCTCAATCGCCATCACGCGGCCGTCACCAGGGGCTACCACCACCCGCGCGCCGTTCGGGACGAGTCGCCTCGGATTCCGGAAAAACCAGGCCGTGAACAACGCGACCGCGCCCAGCGCAAGTGCGGGAACGGCCCAGCCGAGCGCTCCGGCCAGCACCGCCGGTCCTCCCGTGGCTGCGATAAAGGGGATTCCTTCTCGGACTATTGGAATGCCGACTGCCCTGTCTGCCATGTCTAAGCCAGTAGCTCTCAGCAAGCCGCTCCTCCGAAGCTGACCGCTGAAAGCTGATTGCTGTGTGCTTACTCTCAGTTTTTCGACTTGTCGACGAGCTTATCCTTCTTGAGCCACGGCATCATCGCCCGAAGTCGCGCCCCGATCTCTTCGATCGGATGCGCCTCCCCCTTCGCCAGCAGGGCGTTGTAGACAGGCCGATTGGCCTGGTTTTCCAGCACCCATTCCCGGGCAAATCGTCCGCTCTGGATTTCCTCCAAGATCTTTCGCATTTCCTTTCGAGTCTCGTCCGTGATGATCCGCGGTCCCCTGGTCACGTCTCCGTACTTGGCGGTGGTGCTGATCGAGTACCGCATATTGGCGATCCCGCCTTCGTAAATCAGGTCCACGATCAGTTTGACTTCGTGCAGACACTCAAAATAGGCCATCTCCGGAGAATAGCCGGCATTGA
>Ga0209899_1000041_pt1 | contig 23020 bp, 36 predicted proteins | sample GWRWS1_0_10_FD_187228 | JGI IMG/M metagenome (GOLD analysis project Ga0209899, IMG submission 187228) | Riverbed sediment microbial communities from areas with vegetation nearby in Columbia River, Washington, USA - GW-RW S1_0_10 (SPAdes)... | ecosystem: Environmental > Aquatic > Freshwater >...
GGACAACGTGAACATGGATGTGGCGCTGATCACGCCGGTGGCGCTGGAAGAGGGGCTGCGGTTTGCGATCCGGGAAGGCGGGCGCACCGTCGGCGCCGGCGTCGTCACGAAGGTGACTGAGTAGTCATGGCTCAACGCATCCGCATCAAGCTCAGAGCCTTTGATCACAAGGCCCTCGACCAATCGGCCGAGCGGATCGTCGAGACGGTGCGGCGCACCGGCGCCCGAGTATCAGGACCGGTGCCGCTGCCGACCGATCGTAATCTGTTTTGCGTGATCCGTTCACCGCACATCGACAAGGAGTCCATGGAGCACTTTGAGCTGCGAACACACAAGCGGTTAATCGACATCCTCGAGCCCACGCAGAAAACGGTGGATGCACTCAGTCATCTGGATCTGCCGGCGGGAGTAGATATCGAAATCAAACTTTGAATTGACCCCTCACCCATGGGTGAGGGGTTGGGGACAACAATGGCAGCGATCGTTGGGCGAAAAGTTGGGATGACTCAAATCTTTGATGATGGGGGCAACATCGTGTCCGTTACCGTCATTGAGGCCGGCCCGTGCGTCGTCACCAATGTGCGCACGCCTGAACGCGACGGGTATGCCGCCGTACAGGTCGGCTTCGAACCGGTTGCCGAGCGAAAAGTCAACAAGCCGATGAAGGGGGTCTTTGCTAAGGCAAAGACGGCCCCGCGTAAAGTGCTCCGCGAGTTTCGCGCAACGTCTGGTGAGAACTTCACGGTCGGTCAGGAAATCAAGGTGGATACGTTCGGGGGTGGCGACGTCGTCGACGTCACCGGAACGACGAAGGGCAAGGGCTTCTCCGGCGCGATGAAACGGCACAACTTCAAGGGACAGCGCGACACGCACGGTGTGTCTCTCATGCACCGCGCCGTGGGCTCGATCGGAATCTCTGACGTCGCTCGTGTGTGGCCCGGAAAGCGCATGCCCGGCCGCTTCGGGGGCGAACGCGTGACGGTGCGCGGCCTCAAGGTCGTGCGCATCGACGCGGAGCGGAATCTGCTGATGCTCAGGGGTGCAATCCCCGGGCCAACGGGGAGCCTGGTCGTCGTCCGCAAGCAACAGGCGAAGAAGGCGAAGTGACGGTGATGCCCACGGCTCAACTGTTTGACGCAAAGGGCAAGGAGGCCGGCAAAGTCGACCTGCCTGACAAAGTGTTCGGGATTAAGCCTCACCGCGCCGTGCTCCATGAAGTGCTAATCGCGCAGCTGGCCGGTCGGCGCGCAGGCACACATGCCACGAAGACGCGGGGCGAAGTGTCAGGCAGCACGCGGAAAATCTATCGTCAGAAGGGGACAGGGCGCGCGCGACACGGGAGCATTAAAGCGCCTATTTTTGTGGGGGGCGGTATCACGTTCGGACCGAGGCCCCGCGATCATGCACACGACACGCCGAAGAAGGTGCGCCGGCTCGCGCTGCGCTCGGCGCTGTCGGCCATGGCGGCCGCCGGCCGGATCGTTGTCATCGAGTCGCCCGAGCTCGATACTCCAAAGACGCGCACTGTGGCAGAGATGCTGGACCGCATCAACGTCGACGGGAAGGCTCTGATCGTAACGGCCGGCAGCGATGCGACGTTGTCGCGGGCGGCAGCCAATCTCGACGGGGTGAAGGTTGCCCCCGCGCAGCGCCTCAACGTGCACGATCTGCTGACCGCCAAATACCTGGTGTTGACTCGCCCCGCGTTGGAAGCCGTGACGGAGGCCTTGGGATGATTGATACACGTCATATCATCCGGCGTCCGGTCCTGACCGAAAAGACGACCCGGGGAACAGAGATCGGCAAGTACACGTTCGAGGTCGCCGATGGCGTCAATAAGCTCGACATCAAGAAGGCCGTCGAGGAACTGTTCAACGTCACGGTGACCAAGGTGAACACGGTGAAGATTCACGGCCGTATGAAGCGCCGCGGCCAGCACCGCTACGTTGCGGCCGGGTACCGCAAGGCGATCGTCACGCTCGCGTCTGGGCAGAAGATCGACCTGGAGAACCTGACTTAGTCCGGAGGCTGAATAGCGTGGGACTCAAGAAGTTCAAACCAACATCGGCGGGACGGCGGTTCATGACCGTCACCACCTTTGAGGATCTGGCCAAGAAGGAGCCGGAGCGTGGGCTGATTGTGCCGATGCGCAAGACCGGGGGTCGGAACGCGCAAGGGAGGGTAACCGCGCGTCATATCGGCGGCGGGAGCAAGCGGATGTACCGGCTCATCGACTTCAAACGCGACAAGGATGGGGTTGTGGCTAAGGTCGCCGCGCTCGAATACGACCCGAATCGGTCGGCGCGCATTGCACTCCTTCAATATAAAGACGGTGAGAAGCGCTATATCCTGGCGCCTGTTGGGCTCAGCGTCGGCGACACAGTTCAGTCCGGTCCTGATGCGGAGATCAAGCCTGGGAACGCCATCCCCCTACGCCAGGTGCCGATCGGCACCATGATTCATAACATCGAGCTGTCCCCCAGGCGCGGCGGTCAGATGGTCCGCGCCGCCGGCGGAGCGGCACAGGTGATGGCCAAGGAGGGTGAGTTTGCGCACCTTCGCCTGCCCTCAGGTGAGGTGCGGCTTGTCAGGCTCGACTGCAAGGCCACGATCGGACAGGTGAGCAATCTCGAGCACGACGCAGTTTCCGGAGGCAAAGCCGGACGGACGCGCTGGCGCGGACGGAAACCCACAGTGCGTGGAGTCGCGATGGATCCCGCCAGCCACCCGCACGGCGGCGGTGAGGGGCGCTCGCCGATCGGCATGCCAGGTCCGGTCACCCCATGGGGGCAGCCGACGCTGGGCTATAAAACACGCAAGGCCAAGCCGAGCGATCAGTACATCATTAAACGGAGGAAATAACGGTAGCGCGGAAGCGCGGAAACGCGGAAGCGCGAGCGGAGTTCAGGGAGCAAACAGATGGGACGATCAACAAGGAAGGGGCCGTTTGTCGACGAGCATCTCGCGAAGAAGATTCGCGAGTTGAATCGCGGCCGCGAGAAGAGGGTCATCAAGACCTGGTCGCGCCGCTCGACGATCGTGCCTGACATGGTCGGCCACACCATCGCCGTCTACGATGGACGCAAGCACGTGCCGATCTACGTGTCCGAGCAGATGGTCGGACACAAGCTCGGTGAGTTCGCGCCCACCCGCATCTTCAAAGGTCACGGCGTGGCGGGTGCGGCAGCAGCAGCCGCCGCCGCCGCCGAGCGCACCACCGGCGTCACACCGGCGGGGACTCCTGCGCCGACCACCGCGACCCCACCGGCCCCGGGATCGTAGCGAGAGGACTCAGTGGAAGCGAGAGCAGTTGCCAGATACGTCAAGATGTCCCCCCTGAAGGTCCGGCGGGTCGCGCAGATGATCCGAGGCCAGCGGGTGAGCGAGGCGCAGGCGATGTTGAAGTTCACGCCGTCGCGCGCCGCCCGAGTGCTTGAGAAAGTCTTGAACTCTGCGGTCGCCAACGCTGAGAACAATCTCGAACTGGACCGGGACGAACTTGTGGTCGCGCGAGCGTACGTGGACAAGGGACCTTCGATGAAACGGATGACGCCCCGCGCCCGAGGCCGGGCCGACATTCTGACAAAGCGCAGCAGCCACGTAACCGTCATTGTCGCGGACCGAGGCAAATGATGAGACTGTGCAGTCTGAGTCTGGGGGTAGCGTAGTGGGCCAAAAGATTCATCCCATTGGGTTTCGGGTCGGGATCATCCGCGACTGGGAGTCGCGCTGGTACAGCAAGAAGATGGCGCCGCTGATCCTGGAAGACATTAAGATCCGCACCCACATCAAGAAAAAGCTCTACCGCGCAGGCATCTCACGCGTCGAGATCGAGCGGTTCGGGAGCCAGTCGGGCGTCGGTGAGAAGCCCCGCGTGCGCGTCGTCATCCACGCGGCGCGCCCCGGGATCATCATCGGCCGCGGCGGCACGGGGATTGATGCGTTGAAGAAAGAGCTCGACGAGACGACCGGCAAGCAGGTCCAGCTGAACGTGCAGGAGATCCGGCGGCCCGAGCTCGAGGCCATCCTGGTCGCTGAGAACGTCGCTCAGCAACTGGAGCGGCGCGTGGCGTACCGTCGAGCGATGAAGCAGGCCGTCCAGCGTTCGCTTCGCTCGGGAGCCAAGGGGATTCGTATCTCCGCCAGCGGCCGTCTCGGCGGCTCCGAGATCGCGCGCTACGAATGGTATCGCGAGGGCCGCGTGCCGCTTCATACACTGCGCGCAGACATCGACTTCGGAGTGGCAGAGTCGCTGACGACCTACGGACGGATCGGCGTGAAGGTCTGGATTTACCGGGGCGAGATTCTGCCGGAACGGCGCCAGGAACTGGAGACCCGCCGGCCGCGCCCGTTAGAGCGGCACCTGGCGACTGAACCGGTCACCGGTGGGGGCGATGGTCCCGTCGTCATCCCGACAAAGGCCCCCCGTCCGGTTGTGACCAGGAGAGATTCCAATGTTGATGCCTAAGCGCACCAAGTTTCGCAAGGCGCATCGAGGTAGGATGAAGGGCCGCCCTCTGGCAGGCTCCTCGATCGCGTTCGGTGAGTACGGGCTCCAGGCCCTGGAGCCGGCGTGGATCACAAGCGCGCAGATCGAAGCGGCCCGGCGGGCAATCATGCACTACATCAAGCGCGGCGGGAAGCTGTGGATCCGGATTTTTCCTGACAAACCGGTGACGAAGAAGCCCGCCGAGACCCGTATGGGGAGCGGAAAAGGGAACCCGGAGTTCTGGGTGGCGGTAGTGCATCCCGGCCGGATCATGTTCGAGCTGGCCGGGATCGATGAGGCGAATGCCCGGGAAGCGATGACCCTGGCGTCGCACAAGCTGCCCATCAAGACCAAGTTCGCGAAGCGCGAGGAGGCGACGGTCTAGCCATGGAGTCCTCGGAGCTCCGCGAAATGACGCCCGATGAGTTGATGAAGAAACTCGAAGACACGCAACAGGAGTTGTTCTTCCTGCGTGCGCGGATCACGGGGCAGACTCCGAACCCGGCTAAGATCATGCAGGCCCGCCGCGATGTGGCGCGTCTAAAGATGGCGCTGGCTGAGAAGGGCGTGAGAGTGTGAGCGCGACGGAAACGTTAGACAGAGCGAGACGCAAGACACGCGTCGGTCTCGTCGTCAGCGACAAGATGCAGAAGACCGTGGTGGTGAAGGTGGAAACCACCTCACGGCATCCGTTGTACGGCAAGACCCTGAGAAAAGTGAAGAAGTTCAAGGCTCACGACGAGCGTAGCGAGGCGCACGCGGGCGACAAAGTGCTGATTGCCGAGACGCGGCCGCTGAGCAAGGACAAGCGGTGGCGCGTTCTACAGGTGCTGGAGAAAGCGAAATGATTCAGAACTACACTCGACTGAAGGTAGCCGACAACACAGGCGCGAGGCAGCTGATGACCATCCGTGTGATGGGCGGCAGCAGACGGCGCTATGCCTCAATCGGCGACATCATCGTCGCATCGGTAAAGCAGGCGATCCCTAACAGCCCGGTCAAGAAGGGCGAAGTCGTGCGGGCGGTGATCGTCCGCACGGCGCAGCCGCTGCGCCGTGCGGATGGCTCATACATCCGCTTCGACGATAATGCCGCCGTGATCCTGAGCGATGCGCAGAATCCCAAGGGCACGCGCATCTTTGGTCCGGTCGCCCGGGAGCTCAGGGACAAGCAGTTCATGAAGATCATCTCATTGGCCCCGGAAGTTCTGTAATGACGGGAATAGGGGAACGCGGGAACGTGGGAACGCGGAAGAACTGGATGCGAAATATTGCAGTTTCGCGTTCCCGTGTTCCCGCGTTCCCGGGATTGGAGAGAGCATGGCAGTCGCAATCGGTAGACAAAAAGTTCATGTAAAAAAGGGCGACACGGTGGAAATCATCAACGGCAAGCACCGCGGCAAGCGCGGCAAGGTGCTCCAGGTGTTGACCAAGGATGGGAAGGTCATCGTTGAGGGTGTGAACATCCTCAAACGTCACAGCAAGCCCACGCAGAAACTCCCGCAGGGCGGCATCGTCGAGAAGGAAGGGGCGGTGTTCAGCGGTCGCGTCATGCTGGTCTGTCCCAAGTGCGGCAAGCTCACGCGGGTCGGCCATGGCTACCTGGGCGACGGGACAAAAGTTCGAGTCTGCAAGCAGTGTGGGGAGCAATTCGAAAAATGACGGAAAAGCGGAAGCGCGGAAGCGCGAAAGCAGGACCTGAGGCCGTAAAAACGCCCCAAGCAGGACCGGAGAGCGTGAAAACGCCGCAGGCGGCCCCGGAGGTTGTAAAAACGCCGGTGCGGCTGAGGGAGCGATATCGAAACGATATCCTTCCGAAACTCCGCGAACGCTTTAGCTACAAGAACGTCATGGAAGTCCCGCGGCTCGAGAAGGCCGTCATTAACGTGCGGGTTGGAGACGCGACCCAGGACTCGCGGTTTGTCGACAAGGCCGTCGAAGAGCTGGCGGTGATCGCCGGCCAGCGTCCCATGATTACGCGCGCCCGGAAATCGATCGCGGCCTTCAAGCTGCGGAAGGGCATCCCGATTGGCGCCAAGGTGACGCTTCGCGGAAACCGCATGTTCGAGTTTGTCGACAAGCTGTTCAGCATCTCCCTGCCACGCATCAAAGACTTCAAGGGAATCTCCGAGCGGCAATTTGACGGACGCGGGAATCTGAACATCGGCCTGCGCGAGCAGCTGATCTTCCCGGAGATCGAGTACGACAAGATCGAAAAGATCCGCGGGATGGACATTACACTGGTCACGACCGCCAAGACTGACGAGGAAGCCAGGGAGCTGCTGAAACTCATGGGGTTGCCGCTGACTGGAGCAAGCGACGTAGGCCCGGATGACCGGGCGGCCAGGACGGCCAAGGTAGCCAAAGTGGCCAAGGAGGGGAACGGTGGCCAAAAAGGCGCTGCTCAACAAGTGGAAAGAAAAGCCTAAGTTCAAGGTGCGCGCGTACACGCGCTGCCTGCGCTGCGGGCGTCCCCGCGCAGTGTTTCGCAAGTTCGGGCTCTGCCGGATTTGTCTGCGGCAGCTGGCGCATAAGGGCGAGATTCCCGGACTCATGAAAGCAAGCTGGTGACACAAAATGGCGGTCATAGGTCGTAGGTAGTAGGTCGTAGGAAAGGCGCTTGCAGTGGCTACGACCTACGACCCACGACCGGAGACCGAAGTTCGAGGAGGTTTTCGAAGTGGGTGTTATCACAGATCCAATTGCAGATATGCTGACACGAATTCGCAACGCGAATTCAGCCAAGCACGACCATGTTGATGTGCCGGCCAGCAGGCTCAAGGCGGAGATTGCCAAGATTCTGAAGGACGAAGGCTTCATCGGCGACTTTCATCGCGTCGAGCGAGGGCCGCAGGGCGTCCTGCGAATCACGCTCAAGTACGGACCTCGCAAGGAATCGGTGCTGTCGGGTATCCGGCGGGTTAGCAAGCCCGGTCTGCGGATGTATGCGCAGCGCGCGGAGATCCCTCGGGTGCGGGGCGGACTGGGCGTCGCCATCCTGACCACGTCCAGAGGCGTGATGACCGACAAGCACGCCCGCCGGATTGGAATTGGGGGAGAAGTCATATGCTACGTATGGTAAAGGCGGTCATGGGTCGTAGGTCGTGGGTCGTGGAGACTGCATTTCCTCACCTACGACCTACGACCTACGACCTACGACCGCAGTTTGGAGGTACCGATGTCTCGGGTTGGTAAGGCGCCCATCGAAATTCCGAAGGGCGTCGAGATCAAGGTTAACGGTCGAACGGTGGAGGTCAAAGGCCCAAAGGGCCGTCTGACCCGTGACGTGCATGCCGACATCAGCGTGCAAGTGTCAGACAGCACGCTTACCGTGCACCGGCCCACCGATCTCGAGCATCACCGAGCCCTGCACGGTTTGACCCGAGCCCTGCTGGCGAACATGGTCAAGGGTGTGACCGAGGGGTTCAAAAAGGAGCTCGAGATTCAGGGCGTCGGTTACCGCGCCGCCAAGCAGGGCAACGCGCTGGCGCTGCAGGTAGGATACACGCATCCGGTTGAGGTGCCGCCCCCAGACGGCATCCAGTTCGAGGTTCCGCAGGTGAACCGCATCGTTGTGAGCGGCATCGACAAGGAGCTCGTCGGCCAGGTCGCCGCGCGCATCAGGGCCATCCGCGAACCGGATCCCTACAAAGGCAAGGGCATCAGATACGCGGGGGAGCGCATCAAGCTGAAGCCGGGCAAGGCCGGCCGGACCGTGGGCGGAGCGAAAGCCTAACATGTTAAAGAGAGCGGACCGCAACATCCTGCGGCAGCGCCGCCACCTGCGTATTCGCAGGCGGATGGGTGGGCTGCCGGATCGGCCGCGCCTGTCGGTCTATCGCAGCCTGAATCACATCTACGCCCAGATCGTCGATGACACAAGGGGCGCGACGATCATCGCCGCGTCAACGCGCGATCCGGAGATCCGCGACGCGGTGAAAGGCAAGAAGAAGACCGAGGCCTGTGCACTCGTTGGAGAGCTCGTGGCCAGGCGCGCGCAGGCCAAGGGCATCAAGCAGGTGGTCTTCGATCGCAGCGGCTACCTCTATCACGGCCGGATCAAAGCGCTAGCCGACGCCGCCAGGAAAGCGGGACTTCAGTTCTAGGTCTATCGAGTCTGTCGAGTCCGTCGGGTCTGCCTGGTCACATGCAGGAGACCCGATAGACTCGATAGACCCGAGAGACCCGATAGACTAGGGAGGAAGTAATGGCCGTTAAAAGAGTCGATCCATCGACCGTTAATCTGAGCATCGAGAAAGCTGTATCGATCAACCGCGTCGCCAAGGTGACGAAGGGCGCCAAACGCTTCAACTTCAGCGCGCTCGTCATTGTCGGTGACGAGATGGGACACGTCGGTGTGGGGCTCGGGAAGGCGGCCGAGGTTCCGGATGCGATCCGAAAAGCTGTTGAGGACGGCAAGAAGTCGCTCATCGAGGTGCCGCTCCGGAAGACGACGATCCCGCACGAAGTGATCGGCAACTTCGGCGCCTCCAAGGTGTTGCTGAAACCGGCGTCGGAGGGCACCGGGGTCATCGCGGGTGGATCGGTCCGCGCCGTGCTCGAGGCGGCCGGCATCAAGGATATCCTGACCAAATCCCTGGGTTCGCGGAATCCGATCAATCAGGCTCGCGCCACGCTTGCCGGGTTGCTGGAACTTCGGCAGCCGGAAGACGTGGCGAGAACACGCGGGCGGACCGTGAATGATTTGGCGATAAGAACGGCAGCAGGTAGCCATTCGACTCGCCTGTAGTGCAGGCTCGCTCATGGCCTGCGGCCGCCGCGAGTCGAATGCCCTGAGCGAACGAAGTGAGTCGAAGGGCCAGAGGAGACAAGATGGATAGTTTGGAGTCGAGGATGCTCAAGATTAACGAACTGAAGCCGGCAAGAGGGTCGCGACGGAAGCGCAGGCGCGTCGGCCGTGGCCTCGGATCGGGCCGTGGTGTCTATAGCGGCCGGGGAGTGAAAGGCCAGAAGGCTCGATCAGGCTCGGCGCCCCGACCCGGGTTTGAGGGTGGACAAACCCCGCTTGTGAAGCGGCTCCCGTTCCAGCGTGGCATTCGGGCCGGCGGGGCCAGCCACGCGGGCGGCCTGCGGCACCCGCCGTTTTCCCCAGTCAATTTGAAAGCTCTCAACCTGTTTGAGGCGCAGACCGAAGTCACGCCGGCACTCCTGCGTGAGAAAGGTCTCGTGAAGCGTAACCTTCGCGTCAAGGTGCTCGGCGCGGGCACGCTCGAGCGTGCGCTCACAATCAAAGCCCACGCGTTCAGCAAGAGCGCGGCGGAGGCCATAGAAAAGGCCGGCGGCAAGGCTGAGGTGATACGGGATGCTCGGCGGCCTGATTAATTCGCTTCGAATCCCCGATCTCCGCCGGCGGGTGCTGTTCACGGCCTTCATGCTCGTGCTGTTCCGCCTTGGCTCGCATCTGCCGGTTCCGGGCGTGGACGTGTCGGCGTTGGAGCGCCTCTTTCAACGGGAAGGAAGCGTCTTCAACTTCCTTGACCTGTTTGTGGGTGGCGCATTCAGCCGGTTCGCAATCTTTGCGCTGGGCGTGTTTCCATACATCACCGCATCGATCATCATGAGCTTGCTGCAGACCGTCTTTCCACGCCTCAAGGAGATGGTGCAGGAAGAAGGGGAGGCCGGCCGCCGCAGGGTCGGCATGTACACACGATACCTGACGGTGGTCCTCTCGGTCTTGCAGGCCGTCGGCCAGACCGTCCTCATCCGAAACCTCGGCGCGCTGCCGGACACGCGCCCGCTGACGATGGGGATGATCGTCATCACGCTCGTCGCCGGCACGATGCTGCTGACGTGGATGGGCGAGATCATGACGGAATACGGCGTCGGGAACGGCGTCTCGCTCCTCATCTTCGGCGGCATCGTGGCGCGATTACCCACCCAGATTCAACAAACGTTGCGGCTCGTGGGCGCCGGTGAGGTGAGGTGGTACTCGTTCGCGGGGGATGTTCTAGTGGTGCTGGCCAGCGTCGTGGCCGTTGTCGCCGTCACGCAGGCCGTGCGGAAGATTCCGGTGCAGTATGCCAAGCGCGTGGTCGGCAGGCGCGTCTATGGCGGACAGGCGACCCACCTGCCGCTGCGACTCATCCAGGCGGGCGTCATTCCGATCATCTTCGCAGTCTCCGTGTTGCAGTTTCCCGGAACGATCGCGCAATTCGTCCGGTACGAGCCAATCCGCAGGATCGGGGAAATGGTGCTGCCGGGACGGCCGCTGGGGGACGCGCTGTATTTTGTGCTCATCATTTTGTTCACGTACTTCTACACTGCGGTGAGCTTTGACCCAGTCGAGGTGTCAGACAACATCAAGAAATACGGAGGGTTTGTTCCCGGGATCCGCCCGGGCAGGCCGACCAGTGACTACCTCTCCCGGGTCGTCGAGCGCCTCACGTTCGTCGGTGCGCTTGTCCTGGCCCTCATTGCGGTGGCTCCGGTCTACCTCGCGCGGGGCACAGGCGTGCTGACGTTCTATCTGGCTGGCACGTCGCTGCTCATTGTCGTCGGCGTCGCGCTGGAGACGATGAAGCAGATCGAGGCCTATGTGCTGATGCGGCACTACGAAGGGTTCATGAGGTAAGTTGTGAACCTCGTGTTTCTCGGTCCACTGGGCGCCGGCAAAGGCACACAGGCTCAGATGCTGCGGGAGCGCGAGGGGATTCCGCAGATCTCCACGGGCGACATGCTGCGGCAGGCGATGGCCGAGGGAACGGAATTGGGACGCAAGGCCAAAGCGTACGTTGATCGAGGAGAGCTCGTGCCCGACGACGTGATGATCGGGCTGATCGAGGAGCGCCTCCGGCAGCCTGATACGCGCCGCGGATTCGTCCTGGACGGCTTTCCGCGCACGCTGCCTCAGGCGCACGGGTTAGATAGGTTTCTGCGGGCCGAGGGACGGACGCTCGATGCCGTTGTGTACTTCCAGATCAGCGATGAGACGATCATCCGCCGGCTGAGCGGGCGGCGGGTCTGCCGGAAGGCGGCGCATATCTTTCACCTGGACTCGCACCCGCCTCGCGTGACCGGTCGCTGTGATTTCGACGGCAGCGAGCTCTTTCAACGCGAGGACGACAAAGAGGACACCGTCCGCCACCGGCTGGAGGTGTACCACCAGCAGACGGAACCGCTGGTGGAGTTCTACCGCAGCCGCGGGATCCTGGAAGCGATCGATGCGGAAGCGGACATTGACGTGGTCTACGAACGCCTGCGCAGGATTCTCAGCGCGCGAGTTGAGTCGCACTAGTGCGGGTTACGATGATTGTCATCAAGACGCCGTCCGAGATCGGGACCATGCGGCGCGCGGGGATTCTGGCGGCCGAAGCGCTGCGAGCGGTCGCGCGTGCTGTTCGCCCCGGCATCTCCGGTCAAGAACTGGATACGATCGGCGAAGAGTACATCCGGGCGCGGGCGCGCGGCGGCACGCCGTCGTTCAAAGGCTACCGCGGATTTCCGGGGAGTATTTGTTTGTCATTCAACGATGAGGTCGTGCATGGAATCCCCGGAGGCCGCAGGCTGAAAGAGGGCGACGTTGTCTCGATCGACCTCGGGGCGGAGGTCGACGGGTTTCACGCCGATCTCGCCGGGACATTCTCCGTCGGCGAGGTCTCGCGCGATCTTGCGCGGCTCCTCAAAGTATCGCGGGAGTCGCTCTACAAGGCCATCGATGCCGTCCGGCCGGGAAACCGCCTCGGCGACGTTGGGGCGGCCGTGCAGACGCATGTGGAAGCCGCCGGGTTCAACGTCGTTCGAGACTTTGCCGGTCACGGGATCGGCCGGCACCTGCACGAAGAGCCGCAAATCCCGAACTTCGGCGAGCCAGGGACTGGTCAGCCATTGCGCATAGGGATGACACTGGCGATCGAGCCGATGGTGAACGCGGGCGGATACGAAGTCACAATGGACGACGATGGGTGGACTGTTCGGACCAAAGATCACAAACCGTCGGCCCACTTCGAGCACACGGTCGCGGTCACGGAGAACGGCGCGTTGGTGCTGACCGCGATTCCCGACGGGGTCGTGTAATTGTATAATAGGAAGGTTTGAAACATGCGTAGGAAAAGGAACAGACCACCGCAACGGCCTCCGGTCCTTAAGAAAGACGCAATAGAGGTCGAGGGGACGATCGCCGAGGTGCTGCCCAACGCGGTGTTCCGCGTGGAGCTGCCAAGCGGCCACCGCGTGCTTGCGCACATCTCCGGCAAGATGCGAATCAACTTCATCCGGATCCTTCCGGGAGACCGGGTGAAGGTGGAGCTGTCGCCCTACGATCCGACAAGAGGACGGATCACGTATAGATACAGGTAACGCGGTAACGCGATGACGCGGTAACGCGACAACGCGAACCGACTGAGGGGAACGCGATGAAAGTCAGAGCATCAGTGCGACGAATGTGTGAGAAGTGCAAGGTCGTCAAGCGGGGGCGGCGGGTGTTTGTGATCTGCGAGAACCCTAAGCACAGGCAAAGGCAAGGGTAGCCAAAGGAGCCCAAACCAGAGATGGCGAGAATTGCTGGAGTCGATTTGCCGCGAGAAAAGCGGACGGAGGTTGCGCTGACGTATATTTTCGGAGTTGGGCCGACACGAGCGCGTGAGGCGTTGTCCGCCACTCACGTCAGCCCAGATACGCGAGTGCGCAATCTCACCGAGGAAGAAGTGACCCGGCTACGAGAGTACATCGAGCGCAACTATAAGGTCGAGGGTGACCTGCGGCGAGATATTTCGATGGACATCCGCCGGCTCATGGAGATCGGCTCGTATCGCGGGCTCCGTCATAAGAAGAACCTGCCTGTCCGCGGTCAGCGGACCCGGACCAACGCCCGAACGAGAAAAGGCGCAAAGAAGACGGTGGGGTCGGGCCGCCGTCGGCTCGAGAAGCGGTAATTTAGAAAAGACGATGAGGAGACTCAATGGTTAAGAAAGGTAAGAAGAAGAAGGAGCGTCGACAGATCCCGGTCGGGGTGGCCCACATCCAGTCCACCTTTAACAACACGATCGTGACGATCACCGACGCGCAGGGCAACGTCCTGGCATGGTCGAGCGCGGGGACGACCGGGTTCAAGGGCTCGCGCAAAGGGACGCCGTTTGCCGCCGGATTGGCCGCGGAGGCCGCGGCCCGAAAGGCGATGGAACAGGGCGTGAAGCAGGTCGAGGTGTTCGTGAAGGGTCCGGGCGCCGGCCGCGAGGCGGCGATTCGTTCGCTGCAGGCCGCCGGGCTCGAGGTTGCCCTCATTCGTGACGTGACACCGATCCCGCACAATGGATGCAGACCCCCGAAGCGGAGGCGAGTATGAGCCGCTATACGGATGCGGTATGCCGTTTGTGCCGCCGCGAGGGGATGAAACTCTACCTCAAGGGCGAGAAGTGCTACACGGAAAAGTGCCCCGTGCACAAGCGCCCAGTCCCGCCCGGTATGCACGGGCAGGGCCGCCGCAAGCTGAGTGAGTTCGGCATCCGGCTGCGCGAGAAGCAGAAGCTGCGCCGCATCTACGGGGTGTTCGAAACGCAATTTAAGACGTACTTTCAGAGGGCTGCGGAGGTTAAGGGGATCACAGGCGTCCGTCTCCTGCAGCTGCTCGAGACGAGGCTGGACAACGTCGTCTACCGGCTGGGCTTCGCCACGTCACGGAAGGAAGCGCGCCAGATGGTGCTGCACGGGCACGTGGCTGTGAACGGGAAGAAAATCACAATTCCATCGTTTCAGGTGAAGCCGGGGCACGTAATTACCCCGACGGCGCGCGGCCGCGAGCATCCGCGGGTCAAGGAGCTCGCTCAGACCGGCCTGCGGACGCTGCCGACCTGGTTGGAGTTCACGGTGGAACGGCTCGAGGGGAAAGTCCGTGGCCTGCCTGCACGCGAAGAAATCGATGTGCCGGTGCAAGAGCAACTGATAGTCGAATACTACTCGCGCTAGACGCGCAGCGCGCTGCGCGCAGCGGATATGTTACAAGGAGAGGAACTATGAGTATCGCAACAATCTGGGAAGTTCCGAAGCCGAAGATCGAGTACGCGGAACTGTCGGAAACGTACGGAAAGTTTGTTGTCGAGCCGCTTGACCGCGGTTTCGGCGTGACGCTGGGCAATGCGCTCCGGCGCATCTTACTATCCGCGATTCCTGGGGCGGCGGTAACGTCCGTCAAAATCGAAGGCGTGCTGCATGAATTCTCCACCATCTCCGGAGTGGTGGAGGACGTGACCCAGGTCATCCTGAATGTCAAAGAGCTCACCCTTCGCCTGCATACCGAGAAACCCAAGCTCCTGCGCCTGGACGTCAAAGGCAAGAAGGACGTGACGGCGTCGGACATTCAAGTGGACGCTGAGGTCGATGTGCTCAATCCCGACCTGCACCTCGCGACCCTCGACCGGAAGGACACACGCCTGGCCATGGAGCTGGTCGTGGAGCGAGGCAGGGGGTACGTGCCGGCGGAAAAGCACCGCAAGAGCGAGCACGTGATCGGCGTCATCCCCGTCGACTCCATCTTCTCACCGGTGCAGAAGGTGAACTACGCCGTTGAGGATACCCGAGCCGGCCAGGCGACGGAGATGGACCGGCTGGTGCTGGAGGTCTGGACCGACGGTTCGATCCGTCCTGAGGAGTCGATTCAGGAAGCCTCAAAGATCTTGATCGATTCGCTCAAGCTATTTTCAGGCCTCGGCGAAGAGGGGGAACCCTTCGGCGGTCTGGAGCAAGGCGCCGACGCACAGATGGGCAAGCTGTACGCGATGCCCATTGAGGAGCTGGATCTCTCGGTCCGCCCATACAACTGTCTGAAGCGGGCCGGGATCAATACTGTCGGTGATCTGATGCAGCGCACGGAAGAAGAGATTGTGAGCGTCAAGAATTTTGGGCGGAAGTCGCTTGATGAAGTGAAAGACAAGCTGACGCAGCTGGGGCTATCATTAAAGAAGAGAGAGGCCTGATCGGGAGCTGGGATACCGGGGACCTGGGACCCCAGGACCCGGAGGTCGGCTATGGAGTGACTTAGTTACGGGTCCCGGGGCCCAGGTCCCCCGGTACCCCAGGTGATGAGGTCGCAAGCATGCTTGGAGCAGCAACGCGTAAGCTGAATAGAGATACGGGTGAGCGGAAGGCGCTGTTTCGCGATCTCGTGGGCGCGTTGATTCTCCATGGGCGCGTGGAGACGACGCTGGCGAAAGCGAAAGAGACGAAGAAAGTCGCAGACATCGTGATGAATCTCGCCCTGCGCGGGGACATTAACAGCCGACGCCGGGCGCGCCGGCTGATCATCGATCCCAACGTCCTCAACAGGCTCTTCAAGGAGGTCGCACCGAAGTTTCAGAAAGGCCGCGGTGGTTATACCCGCATCCTGCGAACGCGTGCGCGACGTGGCGATGCGGCCGAAATGGCTTTCGTCGAATTTGTTGAGTAATCGAACTGCCCCTTTAATAGAAGTCCGCAACCTCACACACACATACAACGCAGGGACCCCTGAGGCGGTGGTGGCCCTCCGCGGTGTTGATCTCACGATCAGCCGTGGGGAGTTCGTCGCCATTGTCGGAGGGAACGGCTCCGGCAAGTCCACGCTCGCCAAGCACTTCAACGCTCTGCTGCTGCCCACCGAGGGCGAGGTCATTGTCGACGGGCTCAATACCCGCGACCATGCCGCCACGTGGGAGATCCGGCAGCGCGTTGGGATGGTTTTCCAAAATCCCGACAACCAGTTGGTAGCCACAGTCGTTGAAGAGGACGTTGCCTTCGGGCCCGAAAACCTCGGTCTGCCTCCTGCGGAGATCATCCGGCGCGTCGACGAGGCCCTGGCGGCCGTCGACATGCTCGAGTACCGCCGGCGCGAACCACACCTGCTCTCGGGCGGCCAAAAGCAGCGCGTCGCCGTCGCTGGGATTCTTGCGATGCGCCCCCAGTGTCTGGTCCTTGATGAAGCCACGACCATGTTGGATCCACAGGGACAGCGTGAGGTCCTGGGGACCATTGCGCGCCTCAACGAGCAGGGCGTAACCGTTATTCACATCACGCAGGACATGGACGAGGCGGCACTGTTCCGGCGCGTGATCGCGCTCGCCGACGGTCGCGTCGCGCTGGATGGATCCCCCCAGGATGTCTTCCGCAGCGGGGACGAATTGGAGCGGATCCGGCTCGCTCTCCCGCCGGTTCCAGTCCTCGCGGAGCGGCTGCGCCGGGATGGACTGCCGCTCGCATCCTCGATCTTCACGGTCCAGCAGCTCGAGGATGCGCTGACCCAACTGGCGAGGAAGCGTCCACAAGCATCGGAGCGCGTCGATGGCGCTCATTGAGTGCGAGAACCTGAGCCACGTGTACCTCAAGGGCTCGCCGATGGAAACAGTCGCCCTGACCGGCGTCACCCTCTCCATCGATACGGGAGAGTTTGTCGGCATTCTTGGGCCGACAGGGTCGGGGAAATCCACCCTCATTCAGCACTTCAACGCATTGCTGCGTCCTACCAGCGGCGTCGTGCGGGTCGCCGGGGTCGCGACGAACGACCCGAAGGCCGATTTGCGCGCGATCCGGCGCCGCGTCGGCTTGGTGTTTCAGTACCCAGAGCATCAGTTGTTTGAGGAAACGGTGTACGAAGACGTCGCGTTCGGGCCGAGGAACCTGGGCCTGGACGAGGAGGGCGTGAGGGAGCGCGTGGACGACGCCCTCCGCTCTGTAGGAATCGACGGCTCGAAATTTGGACAGCGATCGCCCTTCTCGCTATCGGGAGGAGAGATGCGGCGTGTGGCGATCGCCGGGGTCCTCGCGATGTCGCCCCAGGTGCTCGTTCTCGACGAGCCGGCCGCGGGGTTGGATCCACAGGGAAAAGTCGAGATTCTCAACCGGATACGGGACCTTCACACTTCGCGCCATCTTACCGTAATCCTCATCACTCACAGCATGGATGACGCGGCTCAGCTCACTCGACGCCTGATCGTGCTGAACAAGGGCCGACTGGCCATGGACGGGTCGGTGCGCGAGGTGTTCGCACGCGCCGAAGAACTGCGAGGCATGGGCCTGGGGGTTCCCGCCATTACCGAGCTCGTCCAGCGGTTGCGGCGGCGCGGACTCTCCGTGCGCGCTGATGCTCTCACACAGGATGAGGCTCAGCGTACCATCAAGGAGGCGCTGGCGTGGAACTGAGCCGGTTCGTCACCATCGGCCAGTACATCCCGACCGAGTCGCCGGTGCACCGGCTCGACCCACGCACGAAGATTGCGGCCGTCACGTTGCTGATGGTGGCGATCTTCGTCGTCCGCGACTTCGCAGGCTACGCGCTCCTCACCGCCTTCCTCCTCGGCGTCATCGTGTTATCCCGTGTTCCCGTCGGGCACGTACTCCGCGGGCTGCGCCCAATCGGATTCCTGTTGGCGCTGACGCTGATCTTGAACGTGTTCTTTAGTGGCATCCAGGATGGGGAAGTGTTGTTCCGGCTTGGCCCCCTGGTGGCGACGCGCGAGGCAGTCGTCCGCGCGGTCTTTATCGGATACCGGCTCATTGCCCTCGTCGTGGCGACCTCCCTGCTGACGTTCACAACATCGCCCGTGGAGCTGACCGATGGTCTCGAGCGTTTGATGCGGCCGTTCCGGCGGATCGGCGTCCCGGCTCACGAGCTGGCGATGATGATGACCATCGCGCTGCGGTTCATTCCGACCTTGCTGGAGGAAACCGAGAAGATCATTAAAGCGCAGATGGCCCGCGGGGCGGAGTTCGAGCGTGGAAACGTCCTCCGGCGCGCGCGGGCACTGGTCCCGGTCCTTGTGCCGTTATTCGTCAGCGCTTTCCGCCGCGCCGATGAGCTCGCCCTGGCGATGGAGGCCCGCTGCTACAGGGGTGGCGAGAAGCGCACCCGCATGAAAGAGCTGCGGTTCGCGGTCCGAGATGCGGTCGGCCTCGCCCTCACGGTTGCTGCTTCGATTACCTTCGCGATTCCGTTCTCGCTTTGGCAGAAACTGTTCGCAATATAAAGCTCGTCATCGAGTACGACGGCACGGGATTTTCAGGCTGGCAGCGCCTTTCCCGCGGCCGCTCCATTCAGGGAGAGATCGAGCAGGCGATCCGCGCTGTCACCCGCCAGAAGGTCAACATCACCGGCGCCGGCCGTACCGACGCCGGCGCCCACGCGCTCGGGCAGGTAGCGAATTTCAAATTTGAACACCGGCTGCCGGTGGCGCGCATTCCGGCTGCGCTCAATGCGCATCTGCCCGAAGAGATCAGGATCGTGGCCGCCGATGAAGTGGGGAACGACTTCCATGCTCGATATTCAGCAACCGGCCGCACCTACCGGTATGCTGTGCTGAATCGCCCCTCGCCATCGGCGATCCTTCGCCACCGCGCCTACCACGTGCCGGCGCCGCTCAACGTGGAGGCCATGAGCGCCGCGCTCGCAATTCTTCGAGGCCGTCACGCCTTTACCGCGTTTCGCGCGGTGGGGTCGTCCGAGCGCAGCACGGTGTGCGATCTTCGGAGAGCCGACGTAGCGAGGAGCGGCGAAATGGTGATCTTTACGTTCGAGGCCGATCGCTTTCTCCGCCACATGGTGCGGCTGATCATCGGCACACTGCTCAAGGTGGGGCAGGGGAAATTGGCCCCGGAAGTGGTCGGTGAGATTCTGGCCAGGGGGGACAATCAGCGCGCCGGCCCCCGCGCTCCGGCGCACGGCCTCTATCTCGTCAAGGTTGATTACTGATGCGCATGGAAGACAGCATTCATCCACTCGCTTAAAGGAGGATCAAACATGAGACTCAGGGAGTACGCTCTCGTGGCAGTCGCGGTGGGCGCCGGACTGCTCGCAGCGTTCTTTATTCTTGGGGCCGCCGCCTTGCCGGCGACGTCGCAGTACGTTTCCAACAGTGCTCTGCTCATCGGACTGGCGCCCGGGGCGGTATTTCCGTTCATCGACTCCACACCTAACACCATTGCTGAGGCGCACATCGCGATTACCGACGCGACGGCAACTTGTGCGGCGGCCAGCGCGACTCCGGCAGGGACTGCGCCGGCGAACGTCCAGGTCCTGGTGGGGGAGGCGGGGGTCGCATTAGCGCCGGTCCTGACCGCAGCGACCAATACTGGGATTTCCACGACGCCAGGTCAATGTGTGTTCCACGTGACAGTCCGGCCTGGAGCCGGCGGTGTGCCAGCAAGAGTGACAGACATCGTGGTCAGAAATGCCGGCACCGCTGCGCTCACCGGCGTACACACCGTCACGGTCTCGGCCGAGGTCCGGTAGAGCCTCTTTGTTATAATTCTCTGGTGGGCCCGTAGCTCAAGGGCAGAGCAGCGCCCTCATAAGGCGTTGGTTCCTGGTTCGAATCCAGGCGGGCCCACCAGTAATGCTGACGCCCAAAACGCATATTTAGCCCGCGTTTTGGGCGTCGATCTTTTCCGCGGTACGCTCCAGCCTATTAGAACGCAGCCGGATAGGAAAAGGGCTTAGTGGCGTCCACGACAAACATCGTAAACCCGGCGATGCCAGCCTACCGCGACACCGGCAAGAAGTACCGATCCAGGATGTAGCGGGCCGTGCGTCGGCCGAGCGGGGCAGAATCTACGTCCGCAGAACGGAAGTGAATCCCGATATAGATCCGTGCTTCGATGACTTCCTTGACCACCTCACCGGCCCCCGCAAATCGACGGGTGGTGTTGGTGACCAGGCTGTCGACCGCCAGCGGAGCTGTGGTGCCGAAATATGAGTCCACTACTTCGGCCACCGCGGCGTCCATGCATATGTGTCCCGATGGATAATCCGGATACGGTGGGTTAGGCACAAGCGGTTCCCACGTTGGGTCGGCTTCCGTGGCCGGATTGCCGTCGAGGTCGGCCCGGCGGATCGCCTCGCTCGGCCGCCAGAAGCTGTAGTAGCTCTTGGCATTCCAGCAGCCGATGTGCGTATCCGCGACAGACGTCCACAGCGTCGCGAAGAGTCGGGCTTTCTCGGACAGGCTCATCCCACGGCTCCGGGCGATGGCCAGCAGAGTACTGTTCCACTGGCGGGTGGGAGTGTCCGTCCAGAACATGCCGATCTCTCGCTGTTCCGCGGTCCGGGCGGTGCTCTGTCTGGCGCCTACGCGCTTGACTTCGTTGAATTCCTCGGCGTACTTCGCGCTTTCCATCGCCGGAGGCCCGGGTGGCCGAAATTGAGAGGGGAAGCGGATGCCAAACGGCTTGACGGATCCTATCCACGGGAAGACGTACGCGGCGAAGGCAGGCGGGGTGGGCGCCCACATCCCAGGAAGCGTTCCTGGAGTGTAAGGGATGGTGGCGAACCGTCCGTCGCCGGCTCGAGCCTTCAGCATGGCATCAGCGGCCCGAGATCCCGCTACCATGCCTGTGTTCTTGCTCCGGCCGTCAGCCACCCTGGCGAGCGTGGATGTCAGGCGAGCATCGAGGTCGGTCTTTTGAGCGGGGAACAGACCGACGAGCACGTCATGCGCTGCGGTTGCCACAGCGGCGTCGATGGAGCCACCAGGCGACGCTGGAACCGCGTTATAGGGAGTATAGCGACCTGTTACCGAGACAGCGGCATCGTACACTGCAAGGTGGACGATCGCCAGGTGGATGTTGGCAACGGGGGGATTGTAGCCGGCTACGGTGACGATGCTCCGAAGCGCTTGCTGGTTCCACTCATCGAACATGTCCCCCGCGGCGGCTGGCGCCTGCGCGGCCAGGCGGACGGGACTTGCCGCCGCAACGGCAACGAACAACCCAATGATCACTGCATTGAAGAGAATGCGCATCACTACTCTCCTCCTTTGGAATCTCAAGTGCCTGCCCGATGGCGTGAATGTCAACGGGGAATCTGTTACCCCGCAGGGTAAGGAGCGCCTTTGCCTTTCACGAGCAAGATCGTACCTCGCAGACGTGGCCTCAGATGTCCCTCTGGGCGTCAATGTCGTTTTGGTCCTTGGCTTTGGGGTGTTCCCAAAATTTCTGGGCCACGTCTTCACGTCCTTCGCGGATCCAAACAGGAACTGCTGGACCTGGACGATCGGTAACTCAAAAGCAAATGAAAGGGGTCAGGTCTTCATTTGAGTCATCCTCCGACGATTCAAGCGGACTAGTCGTAAATGAAGACCTGACCCCTTTCACTTTGGGCGTCGATCTTTTCCGCGGTACGCTCCAGCCTACTAGAACGTGGCCGGAGAGGAAAAGGGCTTAGTGGCATCCACCACAAACATCACGAACCCGCTTAGATCCGTCGAGCCGCAGCTGGAGACCTGCGACGGAACATGAGGATGCGGACCCGCGTCGGATCGACCGGCCGGAACACGGATCACTCCTTGGGGAGTCCGGAAGCAAAGCTCTCCCGTCAGCACGTATATCCCTTCGCTCCCCGGATGAGTGTGCACGATGGTTGTGCTGCCGCGGGGGCCACTAGGTGTGTTGATCCGAAGAAGATACTCCGGTGCGAGCACCCGGGGGACTGGTCCAACCTCGGCAACCTTACGGCCGCCAGCTGATGATCCACTCGCAGGACCGAGCCTGAAGAGCCAGACTTTGCCCCCCGATTCAGCGGCCATTCCCCACAGGCCGGCGACGGCCTGCGCCTGTGCGAGCGCGGGATAGTTCTCAATTCGCCAGAAGAGCGGCCCATCAGGCAACTGCAGGACTTTCCTTTCAACAAGTACCCTGATCGCAAGAGATCCGGCCGGCAAATCCTGTTGCGCGACCGCCGTCGGTGACAGTAGAAACGTCCCCAGGACCAAAACTGCGACGGCGAGAACAAGACGCCTCCCCATTGACAGATCCCTCCTTCACCAAGGCCGGGATTCAGTTCCATTCGCTCGCTCAAACTATGTTCCTTTCATAGGCTGTAGACGGACTACCGCCATCCGAGAAAGGACCTAAGTATCAGGGGAAATGCGACTAGAAGTATGGCCCAGCCCTATGCGTGAGGGCTGGGCCCTGGTTTCTTGCGCATCAATTCTCTGGTGCCCGACGCTTGTACCTCAGGTTCGCTCGCCTCTCAGAACGTGGCGGGGTAGGAAAATGGCCTGGTGGCATCGACCACGAACATCACCAGCCCGCGTAGATCCGTCGGGCCGCAGCTGGAGACCTGCATCGGAGTTTCGGGACCCGCACCCGCCTCAGCCCGGCCGGCCGTAACGCGCATCACTCCGTGGGGAGTCCGCATGCAAAGCTCGCCCGTAAGCACGTAGGCCGCTTCCGTACCCGGATGAGCGTGTACGATGGTTATGCTGCCGGGAGGGCCACTAGGTTCGTTGATCCGAAGGAGATACTCCGGTGCAACCACCAGGGGGAGTGGTCCAATCTCGGCAACCTTGGTGCCGCCCGCTGAAGACCGACCTTTGGGACCCAGCGTGGCGAGCCAAGCCTTGCCGGCGGACTCAGCAGCCAATCCCGTGGGGCCGGCGGCTGCCTGCGCTTGAGCAAGACTGGGGAAGTTCTCTAACCGCCAGTACAGCCCTGGCCTCCCTACCGGCAAAAGCGCTACTTTCTTTTCGGCCAGGACCTTGATCACAAGAGATCCTGGCGGCAAAGCCTGCTGCGCCACCGCCGCCGATGACAGTAGGAATGCCCCCGAGACCAA
>Ga0209899_1000043_pt1 | contig 22383 bp, 19 predicted proteins | sample GWRWS1_0_10_FD_187228 | JGI IMG/M metagenome (GOLD analysis project Ga0209899, IMG submission 187228) | Riverbed sediment microbial communities from areas with vegetation nearby in Columbia River, Washington, USA - GW-RW S1_0_10 (SPAdes)... | ecosystem: Environmental > Aquatic > Freshwater >...
CTCGCACGTAAAATGGCGCTCGCGGGAATACTGGGTACTGACCAGCAACTGTGAGCCATCGGGTAGAGTGGCGAGCGGGTCCGCGTTCATCTTGCCCATCGGTGCTCCTCTCTCCTGCCGCCGTGTCCCACAGTCGGGTTTCTGATTGGTCCGTCCCTGCCGCCCAGTTGCTGCCGCGGCAGATGGAACTTGCTCAAGGAATCACGGGCACGAATGTCACAGTCAGGTCAGTTTACCTCCGCGCACGACATGCAATACTAAGGAAGCGATGGGCTGTAGGAGCACCAGAGAACCGATCGCGCAGGAACGGCACTCACCGAGGCAAAAGCGCGAGAGGCAGGATAGTTACCGTGGCTCGTACAGCGCCGCATCCTACCACGCTAGGCGTGCCGTGTCAAATCGGGCCGTCTGTGACAAAAGGGGCCTGGCTCTCTGCCCTCCCGCGTCGTTGCTTTGCCGGAACGCTTCCCTTACAATTTTGCTTCCTATGCCGTGCAGCCGCTGAAATGGGAGCTGTCGGTTGCGTGCGCTCACATGCGTAATCGGAGTGGGGCTCGCCGATGATCGGTTGGGTCGGGCAAAAGGTACTGGACGCCTTTTACTATGTCTGGGCGCTATGGGGGCTGGTCTCGCAGGCCTTGTTGGACTTAATCCGGCCCGGTGAGCGGGGGCGGCGCGAGGCGTTTCGCGTTATCACGCGGCAAATTCTCTTCACCGGCCTCGATGCCTTACCGGTCACGAGCGTGATCGCGCTGATGCTGGGGATCATCATCATCACCCAAGCTGGGACCCAGCTTCCCCAGTTGGGAGCAGGCGGGCTGGTCGGGAGCATCATTGTGATCGCGGTGATTCGGGAATTGGGGCCGCTCGTGACGGCGATTATCGTCGTCGGTCGGTCGGGGACGGCGATTGCGACAGAACTCGGCAACATGTCGGTGGGCCGCGAGGTGGTCGCGCTCCAGTTGATGGGTATTCCGGCGGGGCGGTTTATCGTGATGCCGAGGATGGTCGGCATGATCGTGGCGATGATCTGTCTTACGTTGTATTTCGATGTGGTGGCGGTGCTGGGCGGGTTTCTGGTCGCCAAAGCCACGCTCACGATTCCCTTCGATGCGTTTCTGGAAGGGGTGACGCGCGCGCTGTCTCTCTCGGATATCACGTTGACCGCCGTGAAGCCGATCTTCTTCGGCATCGCGGTCGCCGCCGTCTGTTGCCATCATGGGCTCTCAGTGAGTTCTTCCTACACCGAGGTGCCGCAACAAACGACCAAAGCCATGATCAATTCCCTCACCCTCTGTCTCGTGCTGGACCTGCTCATCACGGTCCCGACCTACTTGTGATGAGTGGGGTCATCGAAATCTCGGATGTTGTCGTGGAATTGAATGGAGAGGGTTTCACGGCCCATCTTGTGCTGACGGTCAATCCAGGGGAGTTCGTCATACTGCTGGGCCCTACTCGTTCCGGCAAGAGCCTCATTCTCGAGCTCTGTGCGGGGCTGGTCCAGCCACAACGAGGAAAGGTGCGGGTGTTAGGGGAAGAGTGGGCGGATCTTCCTGATGAGGCGAGGATGAAGCTGCGGATGCGTGTCGGGACCGTTCTCCAACTTCCCGGCCTCCTCAGCAACATGACCCTGTTCAACAATGTGGCACTGCCACTTCGATATCATCGTTCCACGCTGTCGGATCGGGACGTCGATCGCGTGGTGATGGGTCACCTGGAGGCGCTCGGCCTGGCTCAGTTGCGAGACCGGTTTCCAGCGCAGCTCAACCCAGGAGAAATCCGCTGTGCGGCCATCGCGCGCGCGATGGTGCTGGATCAGGAGCTGTTGCTGCTGGATGATCCGCTCGGGGGACTCGACGCCGGGATGGTCCAGCGTCTTGGCGAGCATATCGCGAACCGGCGCCAGCGCGGTCCGGTCACCGTTCTAGCGACCATGCGCAGCTACTCGGCTTTCTTGGAGCTTGCTGACCGGGTGGCGGTCGTGCGGGGAGGCCAGATCGAGGCCATCGGGCCCCGGTCTGTGATCGCTCAGCATGGTGGTGCCGAGATGAGCGCGTATTTTGGATGAAGCTGTCCCAGTCTCGCTGACATAGTCACGGATGAGGGGGGTAGGCCATGAAGATACATTATTCCCACAACTTATCGAGCAGTCGGATTGCGCAGATCGTCGGGGCATTTGTCCTGATTCCGGTCATCGTCTTGGTTCTGGTTGGAGTGTTCATGGCCAAGGCCCAGCATCTGTTTGAAGGGAAGTATCACTTGCGGACGAGTCTGAGCAAGTCGTACGGATTGGAGCCCGGCGCTCCGGTTCTTCTCTCGGGCATCCCGATCGGTCGCGTGGAGCTGGTGGATCTGAATACACGAGGCAGTGTGGACGTGCTGCTGCAGCTCCGTACGCGGTATCAAGAGCTGGTCCGCGAGGACTCGGAACTTGGCATCACCAAGAGCGGGGTGCTGGTTGGGCAGGCGCAAGTGGATATCGGCATGGGGAGCCAGAGCAAGCCCGCCCTTCCCGAGGGCGCGGTCCTCAAGGCGGTTGAGCCGCGCGATCTGGGAGAGTTGGTCAACGAGGTCAGGCCGGTTCTGGATGCGGTCAAACAAGCCCTGCTGCGCGTGGAAGAGATCACGAGAGACGTGCAAACCACGATCCAAACCGGCGGCCGCGCCTTGGGGCAAGTTGAGCAGGCGACCCGTGAGCTGCCCGCCATGATTGCCTCTGTGCAACGCACTGTGACCTCTGTGGAGGAGACGACGGCTTCGTTGCCGAAGATCACCGGTTCGATCAATAAGAGCCTTGCCTTGGTGGATGGAATCGGGCGAGATGTGAAAGCGACAACGGGGAAATTGTCGGCTGTGATTGATTCGGCACAGAGCACGGTGCAGAGCGTGAAGACCCTCACCGAGTCCGTGAAAGGCGTGACTGACGAACTGGTGCCGCTCCTGGAGACCGCGCAGGTCACGATGAATGATATCTCTACCATCGTCCGTGGGGCCAAGAATACCTATCCGATCAGCCGGTTTGTCAAAAACGCCGGGGAGTCCTCCGCAACGCGGCCGGGCCGAGGCATGGCCGGTCTGCGCGGGGATCAACTGGATCGGTGAAGCGACGGTCCTTCAGAGTCGGCGTGGTGCTCACGTTGTGGGCTTGCGCGGCTCTGTCCTGTTCCAGCGGTCCTGCTCGTGAAGGTCGGGGACCTCTGGCTGAGCGGGCGACCGATCTGCACGAGCAGGGACAGCGGTTTCTCCTGCGAGGGGATACGGTTCGAGCGAAGACAGTCTTCGAAAAGTCACGGCGTCTGGCCGAGAGTCTGGACGATCGGCTCGGCCTGATCCTGGCGCTGAACGATCTGGGGGCGGTCGCGACCGCGGAAGGCATGCCTGATCAGGCGATTGTGTGGCATCGCCAAGCCCTCGAGATGGCTGACAAGGCGGGGGACTCCGCTGCCATCCTGCAAAGCGTCGCGCACCTGGGATCTGCTCTCCATCAAGCCGGTCAGTGGGATGAAGCCTTGAGCCTCTATCAGCGAGGACTTCAGGTGGCCAGACAGATCAGTGATCGGGAGGCAGAGGCGGTGCTGCTCAACAACGTCGGGTTGCTGGAGCAGCAACATGGGAACGAGCAGGCAGCAGAACGAGCATTCCAGCAAGCGTTGGAACTCAACCTGGCAGTCGGAGCGGGACAAGCGGAAGCGGCCAACCTGGCGAATCTCGGGCTCTTGTCGGAATCGAAGGGGCGGTTGGACGAAGCCCGTCGATACCTCGACCAGGCGCTGGCGCTGGACAGGCTCTCGGAAAACCGAGAGAGTATCGCGGCCGATCTCTCGAACCTTTCGCGGATCGAGGAGAAGCAGGGGCACAGGGAAGCGGCGCTGGATTATGGTGAACGGGCCTATCGCAGTTATAAGGCTCTTGGACGCAGCGACCGTGCAGTGGCCGAGCTGACGCGCGCCATTCGGTTCGCGAAGGAACTGGGATATCGGGAGAAAACCGAGCGGCTGGGAGCGGAGCTAGCCTCCGAGGACCGGCGTCCCGCTCAGGCGAGGTAGCGCAACGGCTTCGGATACCGGATTGGGGAGAGTCCAGCGGTCCAGACCCAGTGAGGCGTTATTTGATCGCAACCGCCTTCACCTGCTTGAACGTGGTCGCGCCCTGCAGAACTTTCTCGATTCCGTCTTGAACCAGGGTGGTCATCCCCTCTTCGAAGGCTAACTTTTGCATTTCCTCGGTCTTGGCTTTGGCCTGAATCATGCGTTTCATCCGGTCCGTGCCGAGTAACAGCTCGTGGATGGCGAGCCGCCCCCTGAATCCGCTCGCATTACAAGCATCGCATCCTTTCCCGCGGTAAAGCTTGAAATTCTTCTCGTATGCGATCCCTAGTTTTTTCCAGTTCTCCTCTCCATAGCTGGCGACCAGCTCGATGTACTCCTCCTGGGGCGGGTGATACTCCTGTCTACAATCCTTGCAGATGCCTTTGCACAACCGTTGGGCGAGCACGCCCAACATGGCATCCGCAAAACTGAAGGAGTCACATCCCATATCCAACAGGCGGGTGATCGTCTCGACCGAGCTATTCGTGTGCAGGGTGCTGAATACAAGGTGGCCAGTGAGAGAGGCTTCAATGCCGGTGTCGGCGGTCTCCTTGTCCCGCATCTCTCCGACCATGATCACGTCCGGGTCGGCTCGCAGGAAGGACCTCATCGCCGCCGCAAAGGTCAGCCCGATTTTGGGATGGACCTGGAGCTGGCGGAGCCCATACTGAGTGATCTCCACGGGGTCCTCAGCCGTCCAGATCTTGCGCTCCGGCGTGTTGATGTGGCCGAGGAGCGAGTGGAGGGTGGTGGTTTTCCCCGATCCGGTCGGCCCCACGCATAGGATGATGCCGTAGGGCTTCTCCGCGATCTTCCTGAGCTCCCTCAGGTTTCGCTCGGAGAACCCCATCTTGTCGAGCGGCAAGGGTTCGCTTGCCGACAGAATCCGCATGACGATGTCTTCGTTATAGCCGGCGGTCGGTATGGTCGCCACGCGGAGCTCGATGTCTTTGTTGTTGCTGAGCTTGAACTTGATCTTGCCGTCTTGGGGCTTGCGGCGCTCGGCGATATCCAAACTAGCCATGATCTTCAAGCGGGAGACAATGGCCCGGCGGTAACTCTGGGGAATTTTCATGTACTCGGAGCAGGTCCCATCCAGCCGCAAGCGGACGACGGTCTCCTGTTTGTCCCCATAGGGCTCGATGTGGATGTCGGACACGCCCATGCGATAGGCGTCGCCGATGATCTTGTTGGCCAACCGGACGATGGCGCTGTCGTTCTCGTCAACGATGCCGGACGCCGCAGCCTCGTCCTGCTGTTCCTGTTCTGCTTCGGTGACCAACTCGCCAAGGATATCGCTGATCGACGACCCTTGGGCGTCGGCCATGGAATTCCTAGTGTCCGAGGATTCCATTTGGCCGGTCGCCGCAAGCAGGAATTGCGCGATATCCCGTCGCAGGCCGACGGCGAACCGCATGCTCATGCCGGGAAACGTCCGCTTAATATCCTGACTCTTGTCCAGGTCGCCGGGGTCGTCAATCAGGATATCGATCGTGCTCCTGTCCCGCTTGAGCGGAAGCCAGTGGTTCTTCCTGAGGTAGTCCACGTTGAGATTCTTGAGCAGTTCGGGGTCCACAAGGGTCCGATCGTTGTATTGGATATAGGGGCACTTGTAGAACTGGCTAAGGGACTTTCCGATATCCGACTTTTGCACCTTATACCTGTCGATCAAGAGCGATTCGATATCCGTGGTCCCCTTTCTGGCTTCTGCAATCGCCGCGTCAAGCTCTGCCTGGGCGATCTTGTTGTTTGCCACGAGATAGTCGAATTTCGTGGAGGTCTTGTTGACGGCCACCTTTCGGAGGTTATAGAAGGCGATTCCCAGAGCCTTGGCGATCTCGGCGACGGACTCCTCGTCTTTTCTGGTAAAGCGCCCGCCGCTCTTTCTGTTGAGGAGCTGGAGGACGCCCATCAGATATTTGTTATCCGCCACGATGGGATAGGTCAGCACCTGCTTCGTCTTGAAACCGGTTTTCTTGTCCCAGGAACTGTCGTGTGACAAGGAGGGATTGATACTGGTCAGCTCCGCCTGGTTGTAGGCGTCGGCGATGTTGACCGGGCGGAGATACTTTGCGGAGAACCCCGCAAGGCTTTGCTCGGAGATAGGAATCCTGATGACTTCGATCTCGTCGATGTGAGGAACTTTGGAGAAGATCTCTTTCTTCTCGGTATCCACCGCATAGAGGGTCAGGTCTTCGGCGTCGAAAAGACTGAGGATTTCCTTGTGAAGGTCGAGAAGAATTTGATCGATATCACTAGCCGCATGAATCTGACTCGTAATCCGCTTGACCTGTTCCGCAAACTCGACCTTCTGCTGTAATTCCTGCAGATTCTGAGGTAGAGCTTTCGGCTGCATTGCAACTCCTCTGTGAGGCTACTGGAGAGATTCCGCGATATCCCCCGAAGGGCGGCGTTCCACGATATGCCGCCGCCGAGAGCGTTGCCTATGTAGATGACCCCTTTAGTTTAGCGGAATTACCCTTTAACGCAAGCGGAAACACAAAAGTATAGAAAGCACGCCATTTACAGGCAAAGCGGGGCGGGCTCTCTGCCCTAGATCCCGTGGGGGTGGTGAGGCTTAGAGCGCGCTAGAGCCGTCCAGAAGGAGTGTCTGGGCATGCTTCAGCGCCTGGTCTGGTGCGAGGCGCGTCACCGTTCCGTCTTTCCGAAGCTTGAATTCCACCGTGCCTTGTGCCAGCCCTTTGTCGCCGATGATGAGCTGGTAGGGCGCCCCGATCAGGTCTGCATCGTTGAATTTCACTCCGGCTCGTTCATCGCGATCGTCCCAAAGCACTTCGATTCCGGATTGGATCAGCGAGTTGTAGAGTGAGAGGGCTATTTCGGACACCTGGGCCGATTGGCTGAGCGGAAGCAGGTGGATGTGAAAGGGAGCGACGGGCACAGGCCAGATGATGCCTTTCGCGTCGTGGTTCTGCTCGATGGCGGCCGCGGCGGTGCGGCCAACCCCGATGCCGTAACAGCCCATGACAGCCGTACGTTCCTTGCCATTGGCATCCAAAAAAGTGGCGCTCATCGCCTTGCTGTATTTGGTGCCGAGCATGAACACGTGGCCCACCTCGATGCCGCGCGCCACCCGAAGAGCCCCGTCGCCTCGTGGCGAAGGATCGCCGGCGCAGGCGTTCCGAAGATCCGCATACTCCTCAATCGTACAGTCTCGATCCCAGTTGGCATCGACGTAGTGCGTATCGGCTTCGTTCCCGCCGACCACGAAGTTGCGGAGCGCCTTGACCTCGTGGTCAGCCACGAGGCGTACTCGTTTCAGGCCGATCGGGCCGGTGAAGCCTATCGGAGCGCCGGTGAGGGTCATGACTGTTTCCTGACCAGCCAACTGGAGGTCCGTCACACCTAAGAGTTTTTTCACCTTGATTTCGTTGACTGTGCGGTCGCCACGAACCAGCACGGCGACGGGTTCCTTGGATGTGGTATAGAGCAGGGTCTTGACGAGTCGTTGAGGCGTGGTCTTCAGAATCGCGGTGACCTCCTCGACCGTGCGGGCTCCTGGCGTCGGCACCTTACGGAGGGGTCGTGGGACTTCGGTCGAGGTCTCCTTGGGTGGCAGGACCTCGGCCCGCTCCACGTTCGCCGCGTACGTGCCCTGCTCGGTATAGACGATCGTTTCTTCACCGGTCTCGGCCAGCACCATGAACTCGTGGGAAGAGGTGCCGCCGATCAGGCCGGTGTCCGCCTCCACAGGGCGAAAGCTGAGGCCGCAGCGGGTAAAGATGCGCACATAGGCATCGTACATTTTCTGGTAACTGAGCCTGGCTCCTTCCTCGTCCTTGTCGAAACTGTACGCGTCCTTCATGATGAACTCGCGTCCCCGCATCAAGCCGAACCGGGGGCGGATTTCATCACGGAATTTGGTCTGGATCTGGTAGCAGTTCAGAGGAAGCTGCCGGTACGAACGGACTTCCCGACGGATGAGATCCGTGATGACCTCCTCATGCGTCGGCCCCAGGCAAAAGTCGCGCTCATGGCGATCCTTGAAGCGAAGCAACTCCTTTCCGTAGAAGTCCCAGCGGCCGGTTTCACGCCAGAGCTCGGCCGGCGAGGCAATCGGCATGAGGAGTTCCTGGGCCCCTGCTCGATCCATCTCTTCTCGGATGATGCGCTCAATCTTTCGGATGACGCGGAGCCCGAGGGGCAGATAGGTGTAGATGCCGGCCGCGACCTTGCGGATCATCCCCGCTCTGAGCATCAGACGGTGGCTGACGGTCTCGGCCTCGCCGGGATCCTCTCGGAGCGTGGGCAGCAGCGTCTGCGAGGTACGCATAGATTACTGAAGAACGTCAAAAAGTCGTCAAGCCCGCACGTTATCAAGTCTCAATCTAAAGGTACAAAGGTCAGTCCAACTTTCAGACATTGAGACTTTCGACTTTGGACGGATTATCGCGAGATCAGGCGCTCGATGTCGTTCCAGAAGGCGAAGACCATGATGCCGACGAGCAGGAGTAGCCCCACCTGCTGCGCGATCTCGCGCTGTCGCTCCCCGAGCGGCTTGCGCAAAATCGCTTCAATGCCAAAAAACAGCAGATGCCCGCCGTCCAGGATGGGGATCGGAAGCAGGTTTAGCACGCCGAGGTTAATGCTCAGAATGGCGATCAGAAACACCACGCTGGATGCGCCCTGGGACGCGGCTTCCCCGGAAATATTGGCGATGGTCAGCGGGCCGCCGATGTTCTTGCTGGAAATCTCCCCCGCCACCATCTTGTAGATGCCGACGATCGTCAGCTCCGTCCATCCCCATGTCGCCTGAATTCCGTGGAACGCGGCCATCAGCGGGCTGGAGACCTTGATAATCGATCGACCTGGACCTGAGATACCGATTTTACCCACTTCGATCGGCTTCCCGTTCATCACCGCCTTCTCTGGGGCCGGTGTGACAGTGAGCGAGAAACGCCGTTCACCCCGCAGGACCTCGAATCGGAGCGGACGGTTCGGGCTTTCCTTGACCAATCCGGTCATCTGCGACCAGGTCCGGATGTCCCGTCCATCAATGCTGACCACCCGGTCGCCTTCTTGAAACCCTGCGGCCATGGCGGGAGAGCCGTTCATAACGGCGGTAATCAAGGGAGCGGTCTCCTCGGTCCCGAGGCGGTACGTCACCACCTCGGTCCCGCCATCCTGGAACGTGGTCGCCCGGGGAGTTACTAAGATTGTTTTGATTTGGCCGTCGCGGCGCACGTCCAGCGTCAATTGTTTGCCGTTGCTGTTCTCGACGGCGTCCAGAAGTTCGCTCCTGGTGGAAATGTCTCGCTCATTGACCCTGATGATTCGGTCGCCCACTTTGATCCCTGCCAGATCGGCCGGTGAGCCCGGCAGCAGGGCCTCTACGTCAGGAGTGAGGTCTCGAAACGTCGGAACAAACAGAGGCGCGCCGGTTGCAAGCCATCCGGTGAAGATCAGGTAGGCCAACAGAAAATTGAACCCCGGGCCTGCCGCAACGATGAACATCTTGCGAGGTAATGTTTGGTGGGCAAACGACCGCCGCCTGTCTTCGGGCGTCAGGGCGTCCGCTTCCTCCTCACCGAACAATTTGACATACCCGCCCAGGGGAACGGCTGACACCAGATACTCGGTCTCGCCGATCTGGCGGCCGGCCAGTTTCGGACCGAATCCCAACGAAAACTTCAGCACCTTGACGCCGACCCAACGGGCTGCCAGGAAATGGCCCAGCTCATGAAACGAGACCAACACTCCCAGGACGATCAGGAACCACCAGACCTTCTGCGACAGGATCCAGATCGTGTCCGGTGACCATGTGAATACAAACATCATCATTTTCAATGTTAAAGTTTCAATTCAAAGACCAACTCAAGCTTCACAATTCAAGAGTGAAGATTGTTTCACTAGCGCGCGAGTGCGTGAACGAGCGTTCCGGCTTTCTCCCGCGCCCAACGGTCAGCGTCGAGCGCGTCTTCCAGCGTCCTTACGTCACGGGGCGTGTGCGTCTCCATGGTGGTTCGGATGACCTCAGCGATATCGGAGAACCGGATGCCTTCCTGCAGATATGCAGCCACGGCCACTTCATTGGCTGCGTTCATGGTGGCTGGCATCGTTCCTCCAATCCGTAGCGCCTCGTAGCCGAAGCCGAGGCAGGGGAAGCGCTCGTGATCCGGCCGGTGAAACGTCAGTTTGCCGATGTCGGCCAAATCCAGGGAAGGCAGCTCCAACGGCATTCTCTCCGGATACTTCAATGCATACGAGATCGGTGTACGCATGTCGGGGAGCCCAAGCTGGGCGATGACCGATCCGTCAACATATTCTACCAGAGAATGCACGATGCTTTCCCGATGGATCAACACGTCGATCTGTTGTGACGGAATATCGAAGAGCCATCGGGCCTCGACCACCTCAAGCCCCTTGTTCATCAGCGTCGCGGAATCGATCGTAATCTTTGCGCCCATCTTCCAGTTCGGATGTTGCAACGCCCGTTCGGGTTTCACGTCCTGCATCTGTTCCTTGGGCAGGTCCCAGAGGGGCCCTCCCGACGCGGTCAGGATGAGGCGCCGGACGTCCTCTCGACGGTGGCCTTCCAGCGATTGGAAGATGGCGCTATGCTCGCTATCGACCGGGAAAATGCGCAGGCCTTGCTTCCTGGCTTCGTCCTGCATCAGTTGTCCGGCCATCACCATCGGTTCCTTATTGGCCAGCGCAACCTTTTTCCCGGCTCGAATGGCCGCGAGAGTCGGGACAAGGCCGGCGCCGCCGACGATGGCTGAAATCACCAGGTCGGCCTCCGGCCACTGAGCGACCTGTGCGACCCCATCCACACCGGACAGGATGTCTACCGGAATATTTCCGCATCGGGCGCGAAGCCTAGTGGCGGCCGGTTCATCGGAGAGAGCTACGACAGCCGGCTTGAACAGACGCAACTGCTCTGCGAGCTTCTCATCGTTGGTTCCAGCGGTGAGGCCCACAACCTGGAATTGCTCAGGGAACTTGGTGACAATGTCCAGGGTGTTGGTCCCAATTGAACCGGTTGAGCCAAGAATGACGATCTTCTTCATAGCTTCTCCTGCCTTGGCTCCTTACGCCGCTCGCCTCACGTTTTTAGCAGCGTGATGTAATAGTAGAACGCTGGGGCTGCGAACAACAGACTGTCCAGCCGGTCCAGCATACCCCCGTGCGCCGGAATCACCGCGCCGGAATCCTTGACACCGGCACTGCGCTTCAATACCGATTCAGTGAGGTCTCCCAACACCCCTGCCATCGTGAGCAATAGGCCGATTACCACGCAGTCGGTCACGCTGAACGAAGGTAGAAACCAGGCTCGGGCAACCAAGGCCACGACGACGGCCAGAATCAACCCTCCGATCAAGCCCTCGACCGTCTTGTTGGGGCTGACGACAGGGACCAGTTGCCGCCGGCCCAGGCCCATGCCGACATAATAGGCCCCTGCATCTCCGGCCCATGTGACCAGAAACAGAAAGAATATCAGGAACTCGCCGCCCGCCAGAGCCCGAGTCAACAGCAGATGCCCCAGCGTGATTCCAATGTACAGCACCCCAAAGACTAGGACGGCTGAGTCCACAAGACTCCGTTTGAGCTCTCTCGCGGAGGACAGCGGGTAGGTCAGGACGGCGATGAGCATCACCAACAAGACCGTCCGTTCCGGGATGAGCCCCGGCCATTGCATGCTCGTCAGTAACAGCCCTCCCGATCCTAGCCCAAGAGTCATGGCGATCGGGACCCGCTCTTCGCGGAAGTGTAAGCGGTAGAACTCTGCGAGCGCCAGCCAGGCCGCCGAGACCACCAGGGCAAAGAATGCCGTCGCGGGAAGGTACCGGACCAGAAGGTAGAACAGCGGGGCAAAGACGAGGGCCGTATAGACCCGCCGGGTATTGAACTGCCTGCGCACTACTGGCAGGCCCTGGAAGGCTTGCTGGTCGTTTGTTTCGCACTCCACCGCTCGCTGCCTCACAGCCCGCTCTGTCGGTACAGGTGGCTGGGGACACGGCCAAACCGGCGCTCCCGCCGTTGATATTCCAGCAGGGCAATAAGCAATTCTCGCCGGCGGAAGTCCGGCCAGAGCGTAGGGGTGAAGTACATCTCGGTGTAGGCCAGTTGCCAGAGGAGGAAGTTGCTGATCCGAAACTCGCCACTGGTGCGGATCAGCAGATCCGGGTCGGGCAGGCCGCGCGTAGACAGGTAGCCTTCAAACAGATTCTCGTCGATCGCCTCAGGCTGTATCTCCCCATGCTTGCAATCCTGCGCTACGCGCCGGACCGCATCCACGATCTCGGAACGGCCACCGTAGCTGAGCGCCACGGTCAATAAGAGTTTGTCGAGGTGGGCAGTCTCTTTTTCGACCCTTCGTACCCAGTTCAGCGCTGACGAGGGGAGGGAATCCACGCGTCCGATGGTCTGAAAGCGGATACCCTGTTCGAGCAACGAATCCCGCTCGGATTCGAGGTATTGTTCCAGCAGCCGCATGAGGGCATTGATCTCTGGTGCCGGCCGATTCCAGTTTTCTTTGGAGAAGGCGTAAATAGTCAGGGCGCCGATGCCAAGTTCCCGGCACAGGGTGATGATCTCGCGGACCGATTTGATTCCTTCGGTATGCCCGGCGATGCGAGGAAGACCCCGGAGCTCTGCCCAACGACCATTGCCGTCCATGATGATCGCCAGGTGCTTGGGGAGCAGGTCATCATCCACGAGCGGGATCAGTTCGGCTTCCGAGAGGTGATCAATGCTGGTCGCGGTGCCCTTTGTCATGCAGAGGGTGAAGTTCCTTTCTTTAGAAGGTCGATTGGCGGGTAGTCCTCAGTCTAATCAGGAGGGTACAGAAAGTCAAACGATATTTCGGTATTTTCTAGAAAAAGCATACGGTTCGGGGTGCTCGTTCCATTGCGCTGGTCGAAGTGAATCAGCTATACTCCCTCCGCTGAAGAAGAGAGGAATTTGATATGCCCACCCAGCAGACAGCGGAGCTGGCCCAATTTGGCCTCGGGGAGCTGGAAATTCGGCAGGCGCTCGGGCGAGTGAAGGTCCGCGATGTGGATTACGCCGACCTCTATTTCGAGTCCCGAGTCTCAGAATCGGTGTCGATGGAAGAGGGAATCGTCAAGCGGGCGACCAAGAGTGTCTCGCAAGGGGTCGGCGTTCGGGCGACGGCGGGAGAGAAAACCGGCTTTGCCTATTCGGACGAGCTCACGAGGAGGGATCTTGAGCTCGCGGCTGATGCGGCCCGATACATCGCCAACTCCCCGCAAGGGGCCGGCACTTTGCCGGTGACCCATCGGCAACGGCCGAATCGAGATCTGTACCCTGCCGAGACCTCGGTGGCCGACATTGCCACGCAGGAACGGGTTGATCTGCTGAACCTGATTGACGCCGAGGCGCGCCGCTACGATCCCAGGATCAAGAACGTCATGGCCTCCTTCAACACGGAGTACAAGATCGTCGTGGTGGCCACCTCGGAAGGGCTGCTTGTGGGCGATGTCCAACCCCTCTCCCGGCTCCAAGTCACCTGCATCGCGGAGGACGGCGGCAACCGGCAGATCGGCACGTTCGGGGGTGGAGGCCGGATCGGCTTTGCCTTTTACAGCGACGAGGACCGCTACCGCCGCTACGCCAGGGAAGCGGCCAGGCAGGCGATCCTCAACCTCAGCGCCGTGGAAGCCCCGGCCGGGATCATGACGGTCGTGCTGGCTGGGGGCTGGCCGGGGATCTTGTTGCACGAGGCAATCGGACATGGGCTGGAAGCGGATTTCAACCGACGCAAGACCTCAGCCTTTGCCAATCGTATTGGGACCCGCGTGGCCTCTGAGCTCTGCACGATCGTGGATGACGGCACACTGCCCTTTCGACGCGGTTCGCTGAATATGGACGACGAGGGCTCGCCAACCAGCCGCACCGTGCTGATTGAGCGAGGGGTGCTGAGAGGCTATATCACCGACCGGTTGAATGCCAGGCTGATGGGGATTCCCTTGACCGGAAACGGCCGGCGCGAAAGTTTCCAGAGCGTGGTCCTGCCCCGGATGACCAATACCTTCATGCTGGCAGGGGAATCGGACCCCCAGGACATTATCCGATCGGTCAAGCGGGGCCTTTATGCCGTGTCGTTTGGAGGTGGGCAGGTGGATATCACGAACGGCAAGTTTGTGTTCTCGGCCAGCGAAGCGTACCTGATCGAGGACGGAACCGTGACCAGGCCGGTCAAAGGGGCGACGCTCATCGGTAATGGGCCGGAGATTTTGACCCGAGTCTCGATGGTGGGCCACGACCTCAAACTCGATGAGGGCATTGGCACCTGTGGGAAAGAGGGGCAATCAGTCCCAGTTGGGGTTGGACTGCCGACGATTCGGATCGACGAGATCACGGTCGGCGGGACCGTAAGCTAAGCAATGGCCTCCAAGGCGCTGATACCAGCTGACAAGAACTTTGTGGAGTTGGCGACTGATCTGTTGAATCGAGCCAAGAAGCAGGGGGCGAGCGAGGCCGATGTGGTGGTGGCCGACGGAGAAACGTTTTCGGTGCAGGTGCGCCTCTCCGCAGTGGACCGGCTGACCAAGGCGCGGGAGAAACGGTTAGGGCTCCGGGTCTTCTTCGGCAAGCGGTCGGCCAGCGCCTCGACTTCTGATTTTTCACGCGAATCATTGGATCGCTTGGTGTCCGATACTTGCGCCCTGGCCAAAGCGGTGGTGGAGGACGATCAGTCCGGGTTGCCGGATCAGAATCTCATGGCGGAAGATCTACCGGACCTTGATCTCTACGACCCCACGAGGCTGGAGACAGAAGCGCAGATCGAGCTGGCTCGCCGGGCCGAGGCTGCCGCGCTGGCTGCGGATCCGAGGGTCACCAACTCGGAAGGGGCCGAGTTCGATTCATCCTCCGGTCGGATTCTGTTGGGGAACAGCCACGGGTTTTTGGGAGATTATCGCAGTTCGACCTTTTCCGTCTCGGTGTCCCCGATCGCAACTGCACCTGACTCAGACAGCATGCAGCAGGACTCCTGGTATGCCGTGCGCCATCGGTTTGCTCGTCTCGACAGCCCCGAATCGGTAGGGCAGGAGGCGGCTCGGCGGGCCGTGCGCCGATTGGGTGCTAAGAAACTCTCGACCAGGCGAGCGCCGGTGGTGTTTGATCAGGAAATGGCTGCCAGCCTTCTGGGCAACCTGTGTCACGCCGCGTCAGGCTATGCGTTGTACAAGGGAGCTTCCTTCCTGATCGGGCAACTGGGGAAGCAGCTCGCGCCGGACTTCGTCACCATTTATGATGACGGCCGATTGCCAAGTGGCCTGGGATCGCGGCCATTTGATGGCGAAGGGCTGCCGACCAGAAAAACCACTGTCGTGGAGCGGGGGGTGTTGACGAGCTATCTCTTGGACACCTACTCAGGAAGAAAGCTGGGACTTGCCTCGACTGGCAACGCTTCTCGCGGGGTAGGCGAGAGCCCATCAGTGGGACCGACCAACTTCTATTTGGTCCCAGGAACGACTGGTCCCTCCGAAATTATCCGATCAGTCCGAGAGGGGCTCTTCGTCACGGAGTTGATCGGATTCGGGGTCAATATGGTCACGGGAGACTATTCCAGAGGAGCCGCGGGATTCTGGATCGAGCACGGCGAACTGGCCTATCCGGTGGAGGAAATCACGATCGCCGGGAATCTCAAACAGATGTTCGCCGATATTGAAATGGTCGGCAGTGATCTGGAGTTTCGTAGCCGCATTGCCAGCCCTACGATCAAGATTCGCGAGATGATGATTGCCGGGAGTTAACGAGACTTCAATGGAATTTGATGATCTGCTGATGTGATGATTGACTGAAATCTCGGGCGCGCCTTCCTTCATCAGATTGACAAATCACCAGATCAACAGATTCTTCTGGGGAGGGAGTCATGGCTGACCTCAAAGAAATGATGGTCCAATATCCGAGCGAAGGCGTCACGGTTCGGGCCTATCTCGTGGGTGAGAAGGGAAACGCCAATCGTCCAGCGATCATTGTGGTCCAGGAGTGGTGGGGCCTGAACGATCACATGAAGGATATCGCAACACGCTATGCCAAGGAAGGGTATATTGCCATTGTTCCTGACCTCTACTCCCGTTTGGGAAACAAGGTAACAAAGAGCCCTGATGAGGCGGGCAAACTCATGGGCATGCTCAAACAGGAGGATGGACTGAAGGATTTGCAGGCGACCATTGCTTATCTCAAGACGGTACCAGAAGTAGATGCCGCTCGCATCGGCGTGACCGGATTCTGCATGGGCGGGTCGTACGCGCTGTTGCTCCCCTGTGTGAATTCGTCCATCAAGGCGGCAGCGCCCTTCTACGGGCAGGTACCAAACCCGGACACGCCGCTCCAGAAGCTGGCTTGTCCGGTCCTCTATATCTATGGAGAGGACGATGGCTGGATCACCAAGGCAGACGTGCAGCGACTGGCCAACGCGCTCAAGAAATATGACAAGGCTGGTGAGATCAAGACCTACCCCGGTGCGCCCCACGCGTTTTTCAACAATACGCGGCAAGACGTGTACAAGCAGGTGGAAGCCAAAGATGCGTGGGCGCGAACGCTGGCATTCTTCAAAAAGCACCTTGCCTAGTATGCTTAAGGAAGCGGGGCGGCTGGGATGATCTCTGTGCTCCCAGAGCCCCCACGATCAGAATGTGGTCGCTCGATGGGCGCGGTAGAGATCATCCCAGCCACCGCCGCATTAGTTTAGAAGGGCGTCGTTGACCGATATTTTTGAACATTCCAATCGTTCGATGAAGGGGTAGGAAGGAAGACATGGCTCTCGATGCTGAAGCCGGCAAGCGCATGTTGCAACTCATCACGTCGCGCTATGACGATTGGCGCTGGCGAAAGAAGATCGAGAAGACGCTGAGTCTGCCTGCCACCGGCGTGGGGGATGAGGCTCAGCGCGCCATCTTCAAGTACCTCAAGCAGGGGCTCAAGGCCTACAAGTCCCGACGCGCTGATTCGGATTCCTGGATCCTCGGAGGCTATGCCACCAAGGAGGTGATCGAGCGGGCCAAGCTCAATCCTGCTGCGGTTGGCGAGGCAATTACAAAGGACGACGTGGCCCTGCTCGGTGTGGATCCAGGTCCTGAGGTGGACGAAGCCTGGTGGGACGATATGCTGGTTGCCTGGTTTGAAGTGCCGGAAGCGGAGGAAGCGGTTGCCGAGGAGGAAAAGCCAGCGTCAGAATCGGACGATGAAAAGCCGACCTCGGAGTCAGGCAAAACCAGGGCCAAAGCCTAAGCACGGGCGACCTGGCACGTAAAGACCTCTCGTCGCTAGCCTGAACAAGCCTGCACCCTCTTCCCCAAGCCTCAGCATTATTCCTATCTCAGGTAGATTTCAGGACCCGAACAGGTCCATCTGTGTCTGCTGGGCTGGTACCTGGTGGGGCTCAGACGGGGTTGCAGGTGAAAGAGATCCGGGGGGAGCTGTGTCTGCGGTAGGCTGATCGAGAAGTGCCTTCAGCTTTTGGAAGTCTTCGCGCAAGGGGTCCATCAGCCCGCCCTGGTGCAGGGCCGCGGCCGGATGGAGCATGGGAAAGATCACAAAGTCCGTATGACGAATGGCATGTCCCCGGATCTTGGTGATGCCCACCTTCCGGCCTAAGAGGGTTTCGGTTGCCCATCGGCCAAGCGTACAGACCACCTTAGGCTTGATCAACTCGATCTGCTGGAGCAGGAACGGTTTGCAGGTCTCAACTTCATCCGGCTCGGGATCGCGATTGTTCGGCGGCCGGCACTTGATCACGTTGGCGATATAGATCTCGGAACGAGCCAACCCTGCTGACTGGAGCAGTTCGTTCAGCAGCTTGCCCGCCGCGCCCACAAACGGTTCCCCTTGCTTGTCCTCATAAAAGCCGGGCCCTTCGCCGACGAACATGATCGTGGCATGAGGATTCCCGACCCCAAAGACCACCTGCGTCCGGCCCAGCTTGGCCAGTTTACAACGCTGGCAGTTGTACAGAGACGCGCTGAGTTCTTGAAGGGTCACAGTGAGACTCACTTGCGGTCGCAATAAGGAAGAAAACGAGCGGCATCTTAGGCGCCGATCGGAAGCTTGTCAACCGTCAACCGTCACTCAAGAGGAGAGGACGTGCGAAATGGTTGATGGTGGATGGTTAATGGTGAGGATTGGTGCACAAGATTCTTCATCTGGAACCATCAACCATTGACCATAAACCATGCTCCCTTTGACGATTGACCAATGACGATCATTGATCCGCGGCCACGATGGCTTCGGCGCAGCGGTCGCCGCTGAGGATCGCGCTCTCCAGTGTGGCGGGAAGGCCTGTGTCGGTCCAGTCTCCAGCCAAGAACAGATTGGGAAAGGGGCTCTGAGGGAGTGGCCGCAACGAAGCCGTGCCTGGCCTCAAGGAGAGAAAGGCCTGCGGCTCTCGAACGATCCGGGAGTCCGCGACTTTGGCACCGACCGCTGTGGGGAGACAGTCTCCGGCGTCGTCGAGGGCCGACTTGAGGAGGTCCTGGTCCGGGCGGTCGAGCCACCCCGACAGTCCGGTCGCGACCAGAGACACGATCGTCCCTTGCCTTCCAGACTCTCCAAAGGCTCGGCTGACCATCCAATGATACGTCCTTCCGGCCAGCAGTACCAGTCTGGGGGCCGGACGCGTGCTCCCCATCCAGAGATGCACCGTGACCGCTGGCGAGTCGGTCAGCCTGGTGAGTTGCTCGAAATAGGAATAGTTGGTCAAAGCGCTCTCAGGAAGCAGCGAACAGAGGCGACGGTGCGGCAGTGCAGCCACATACCAGTCCGCCACGAGTGGGCTCCCTGACTGGAGCTGAATGCCGGTGACCCGGTGGGCATCAAATCGAATTTGGTTCACGGAGATCCCCAGGCGAATAGTGGCGCCAGATTGCGTGAGCCGCTCGGACGCTGGCGTCAGCAATAAGGAGCGGATTCCACCGATGGGAATGGCGAGACCAGTATGATGGCGGGCAGACAGGAAGCAGTGGCTCAACATCCTGGCAAACGTGGCTGCTGAAACAACCGTAAGGTCATCTCCCAGCAGGAATCGAGCCAGAGGACTCCAGAGGTGAGAGCGGGCCTCCTTGGATTGGCCGAATTCGGTCAACCAGTCGTTGGCAGTGCGGCTCCCAAGGTCAAGCGGTAGCTCTGGATCGCCTTCCCACGTCCGCTCGAGGAATGCCAGGACGCGCCACCGATCTCGCAACGGCAGGCCGGGAAATGTTGCAAGACCGAGCATCGCATGGAGCGGACCCGGCAGCCAGGGACGGCGTAAGGGCACCAGGCGACCGCCGGGGAGGAGAAACTCGAAGCGAAGCCGATTTGAAAATCGAACCTGTCGCGCCGTTCCCAATGTCTCCAGCAAGGACAAGGTAGCCTTGTGACACCCAAGCACGACAGGGGGAATGGCATCAGTGGATTCAGCGGATTCGGAAGAGCTGATGAGACGACCACCTAACTCGAATCGTTGTTCCAGGAGTGTCACAACATAGCCGTGCTCGCTGAGCCGAAGGGCAGCCGTGATTCCAGCGGGGCCGCCGCCGATTATCAGCACGGTGCGTTTCATCAGCTAAACTCACTTGTAGGAGAGAAGGGATCGGAGCCAGACCCCGGCCGCAATGGCCAGCCGATAGGGTGGTGTCAAGCTGATGCGGGGTCCAAACACCCGATAGTCGGACTCCTCAATGCGGCGGAGAATTCGCTCGTACAGGCCGCGCATGATTTCGGCGACGGTCAGCGCTCGCCTGTCTGCAGCCGGTAGGGCCTCCACAGCTTGGCGGGCTTTCTGATAGAACTCTCGAGCCCGGGCACACTCAAACCGCATGAGCGCAATGAACGCGGGAGAATAAGTCCGCCGCAAAAGTTCCTCCTCCCGATACCCGAAACGAGCCAAGTCCTCCTGGGGTAAATAGATTCGCCCTCGATCCGCATCGGTGGCCAGGTCCCTCAGGATGTTAGTGAGTTGGAAGGCGAGCCCCAAGTTAACGGCGTAGTCGCTCGCATGGGAAGAATGGGTGCCAAAGATCTTCAGGCAGATCAACCCGACTACTGAGGCCACGCGATAGCAGTAGCGGTACAGTTCCTCAAAAGTGCGGTATCGTGTGATCGTCAGGTCCATCTCCACTCCACTGATGAGATCCTCAAAATACTCCTGGGGGATCTCCAGTCGGCGCGCATGCTTCCCCAAGCTGATGGTCACAGGGTATGTGGGGATGCCGTGGTAGGCGGCTGCCAGCTCAGCGCGCCATTGCCGAAGCTGCTCATGGGGATCACTCCCGGGAGGAGCATCGTCCACGACGCTGTCCACCTCGCGGCAGAAGGCATAGATCGTGTCCATAGCCTCGCGGCGCGCTCGGGGCAGGAACAAGAAGGAGTAGTAGAAGTTGCTCCCGCTCCGCTTGGTCACGGCGGTGCAGTAGGCCTGGGCCTCCGCCAGGGTCATCGGGCCGTCGTTACCGAGCGTGGGCATCGAGCAGGGTGAGATGCCTGGCCCCATCTGGGATGGTTCCTCCGAAACGAGACGGGTGAAACAGCGCAGCCAGGATGGCCACGCCATCAACCAGGCGCGGACCCGGTCGGCTGAAGAAGGAGGAGGCATCAACGGCAAAGACTCGACCGTTTCGTACCGCCGGGAGATCCTGCCATCCAGGATGGACGGTGAGCTGATTGAGTTCACGCAGAGTCCTGTTGATCGAGAAGCCGCAAGGCATCAGGACCAGCACGTCCGGCTCTGCGGCAAGGAGCTGCTCCCACGTCACCTGCCTGGAGGGAGCGCCCGCTGACCCGAGCCGGTCGACGCCGCCAGCCCACTCGACCATTTGAGGCACCCAATGACCGGCCGCATACAGGGGCGAAAGCCATTCAAGGCAGGCGACCGTCGGGCGCGCATTCGCGCTGGCGACCTGCGCTCGAATGAAATCCAGCCGAGATCGCAGGGCCACGATCAGCGCCTGAGCTTCGGCGGGTCGCTTGATCGCAGCCCCGATCCGTTCCACATCCATGAGGATATCGTCAAGGGTGAGAGGATTCAGCGACAGGAGCTGCGGCCTGTGAGGCAGGGCGCCGATGGCCCGGTGAAGTTGGCTGGGCGTCACAGCGCAGACATGGCAGAGATCCTGGGTGACGACCAGGTCTGGCTGTGCACGGGCGAAGAGGCCCTCGTCGAGTTCGTATAACTGCCGGCCTGCCGTGACGGCTGTCTTGACCTGATGATCAATCTCGGCGCTGGAGGAGCGGTCGCCGTCGATCGTTGCGCGAACCATGACGGGTTTGTGCGTGATCGCCGGTGGGTAATCGCATTCATGGCTGATCCCGACCAGGTCATCAGCCAACCCCAAGGCCGCGATCACTTCAGTGGCTCCCGGGAGCAATGAGCAGATTTTCATCGCGCTCCAGGTGTCTGGATCTTGCGCCCAAGGTCACATCCCCCACAGGCGGCGTTCAAGTTCCGACAGAGAGACGTCCGCCAAAGACGTCGTGATGGCATCAGCCGCGTGCAGGTCTTGAATCGCATGGGTGTTGGCCACTGCCAGTACCTTCATCCCCGCGGCGTGGGCGGCCTGAATGCCGGGGACTGAATCCTCGATCGCAAGGCATTCGTCGGCCGAGAGTTGGCGCTGCGCTGATGGGACCGTGCGATTGAGCGAAGCCAGAGCATGGAGAAACCCTTCCGGATCCGGCTTTCCATGGGCCACATCTTCAGAACTGGTGATGTGTTCGAACTCCTTCCGGATGCCGGCTTGGTCGAGGATGAATTCGATCTCATGGCGAAGAGCGCCGGAGGCGATCGCCATGCGGTACCGAGTTGCGGCTTCACGGACAAACTCCCGCACGCCCGGAAAAATCACCAAGTGCTGCTTGATGCCATCCAAGTAGACCCGCGCCTTTCGGCCGACAAGGTCATCAATAGTGGCTTTCGCAGCAGGTCGGCCGTGCGCGGCGAGGACCGCGGCGAAGCAGCCCTTATCGTCATATCCTAAGTAGGTTGAGTAATACTCTTCTTTGCTGAGAAAGATCCCGAGCTCACCCAGGATACGCTGAAACATGGCAAAGTGCACCGGCTCATTGTCCGCCACTACGCCGTCGAAATCGAAGATCAGGGCACGCAACATCGGTGCTCGCTCGCTGGCACCCCGGGGAACCGAGTTGAAAGGATCAACCGGAGGGACCCTTATAATTTCGGTCTGAGGTGCTTCTCGGCGATCCAGCCCATGGCCCCTGCCTCGGTGCGGATCGAATAGACCCAGACGTTGTTCTGGAGTTCTCCGTCCAACACCGTCACGGTGGTGCCGGCGCGCACGGAAGGACCAGGCCTGGTTCCTGCGGAGTC
>Ga0209899_1000045_pt1 | contig 21565 bp, 9 predicted proteins | sample GWRWS1_0_10_FD_187228 | JGI IMG/M metagenome (GOLD analysis project Ga0209899, IMG submission 187228) | Riverbed sediment microbial communities from areas with vegetation nearby in Columbia River, Washington, USA - GW-RW S1_0_10 (SPAdes)... | ecosystem: Environmental > Aquatic > Freshwater >...
CGGGCTCCAAGACCTCGCAGACGACCGGCGCATCCCGGCCTGGGTCGAATACGTCGGGTCGATCGGCAACGTCTACTTCACGACGAAAGACGAGATCCGAAACTTCCGGGACACGCTGAGCGCAAACACGCGTCGATGGTGGAACTGGTTCATCCATTGCCTCGGGAACAACGTCCTATTCGGCATCCCGAACACCGGCGAGCGCGCGTTCATCTGCACGGAGCACACGGAAGAAGACATCGAATGGGCCCTCGAGGTCGCCGACAACGCATTCGCTGCCATCGCGAAGGAGGCGAAACGTCACCGCGAAAAGGCACCCACGGTCCAGCTCCAAGCCGTCGCAGAACAGGCGGCCACATACGGCGAGGCGCCGGTACCGCCGAGTGACTGATCGAGCGACCATCCTCCACAGACTCGAACGGGACGCAAACTATATTCGCGCTCGTCACGGTCTCGACCCAACAGGGAGGAGAAGGATGGCGAGGACACCGCAGCCGCCATCGAAACGGATGTTTCGGATGTATGTCGATGGCAAGTGGATTGAGTCTGAGAGCGGACGGACCTTCGACGTCGTGAGTCCCGCCTCTGGCGATGTCATCGGCACGTTTCCGAAAGGGACCGCCGACGACACAAAGGCCGCCGTCGAGGTCGCGGTCCGAACTCAAGATACGATTCGAGCCATGCCCATCAAGGAACGCGCCCGACTCGGCGTCCGAATCACGGAAGAAATCGGCCGATCCGTGAAGGAGTACGCGGTCGACTGCTCACTGGAGCACGGCAAGCCCCTCCGGGAATCCATCGCGGAAGTCAAGGACGCGATTCCGAACATCTTGTGGCAGGTTGAGGACCTCAAGCGCTGGGACTCGCCGGTCCAAGAAGGCTATTCGAAAGAGAACGTCTTGTACGTGGCTCTCCACGAGCCCCTCGGGACCGTCGCCGCGATCACCCCGTGGAACTTCCCGTGGGTCCTGCCCGCCGAGTTTGTGGTCCAAGCGATGCTCGCGGGCAACTCCGTCGTGTTCAAACCCGCGAGCAACACGCCAATCAGCGCGGTTCACCTGGTAGAATGCATCGACCGCGCGGGCGTCCCTCCGGGCGTCATCAATATGGTCACGGGACCCGGGGACGAGGTTGGCACCACGCTCGTGGAGCATCCCCTCGTGGACGGCATCGGGTTCACGGGGGAGACGGCGACGGGCCTCGACATCGCCAAGCGGGCCGGATTGAAGAAGCTCACGTTGGAACTTGGCGGACTCGGTCCCCTAATCATCATGGACGACGCTCAGATTGAGCCCGCGGTCGAGGACATCGCCTTCGGATGTTTCACGACGACGGGACAATGCTGCGTGGCGAACGAGCGGATCTTCGTTCACGAACGAATCCACGACAAAGTCGTCAAGGCCCTCGTCGAGCGGGTGAAAAAGATGAAAGTCGGGTTCCCGCTGGACGCAGACACGGATATGGGGCCCATCAACAATCGAGCCACGCTCCTGAAAGTCGAACGACACGTGGAGGATGCCGTGAAACGCGGAGGCCACCTGGTCGCGGGCGGCAAGCGAGTGCCGGGCATGCCGACGGACTTGTACTATTACCCGACCGTCGTGGACGACGTCCCACCGGACGCCTTGTTCAACACGGAGGAGACCTTCGGGCCGACCGCCCCGATCTTCGAATTCTCCAAGCTCGACGAAGCGATCGAGATGGCGAACGCACCCCGCTACGGGCTGAGCATGGCCATCCACACGTCGAATCTCCGGGTCGCGATGGAGGCCGCGAAGCGGCTGAAGGCAGGCCAGATATGCATTAACGAGCCCGTCTACTCTTGGGACTATTTCAATCCGTGGGGCGGGTTCCGGAACAGCGGGCTTGGACGGATCGCCGGAAGATGGTCGCTCGACGCGTTCTCCGAGCTCAAGACCATCATGATCAATGTCGGCCGGAGCCCGTGGCCCAACGGGGGCCCGTGAGCCGCGGCTTCTACTTGCTCACGACGATCGAGTTCGCGGGGTCCCAGCCCACTTTCAGACGCGTCCCGATCGGAACGGACTCTCCGATGTTGTGAATCTGAACGTTCGCGGTGATCCGTGCCCCCTGATCCAACTGGATCGTGACTCGACTTGCGAGGCCGATGTACACTTCGTCGACGACGGTGCCTTCGAATGAATTCTCGCACTGCTCCGCCTCCAGTCCCACACGGACCTTCTCCGGCCGGATCGAAACGAAGACGGCCTGCCCTTCGGCCAAGCCCTCGGGGGGAGCCCGGAACTGGAGTGCGCCTTTGTCCTTCACGTCGGAATCCACGATCGCAGCGCCATCGGTGACCGCCCGCACGAGCCCGGGTAGGATATTCGCTTCACCAATGAACCCCGCGACGAATTTCGTGGTGGGCCGTTCGTAAATCTCCTTCGAGTCTCCCATCTGCTCGACCCGACCGTTGTTGATGACGCCGATCACATTCGACATCGTCAAGGCCTCCTCTTGGTCGTGCGTCACGAAAATGAATGTGATCCCCAGTCTCTGTTGGAGCTTCTTTGTCTCGACCTGCATCGCCTTGCGGAGCTTAAGGTCCAAGGCGCCGAACGGTTCGTCGAGGAGAAGCACACGCGGCTCCGTGACGAGCGCGCGGGCCAATGCGACCCTCTGACGCTCGCCGCCGGACAGCTGGGCAATTCGGCGACGTGCATAGCGCTTTGGGGGCAGCTCGACCAGGCGCAGGGCTTCCCGCACCTTCTTCTCGATGAAATCTCGCGGCTTCTTCCGCATCCGCAAGCCGAATGCGATGTTTCCGGCCACGTCGAGGTGTGGAAACAGTGCGAGATTCTGGAACACCATACTGGAGTCCCTTTCGTACGCCGGAAAATCCGTCACCTCCTGACCGGCGATGAACACTTGGCCTTTTGTCGGTTTCTCCAATCCGCCAATCATCCTCAGGATCGTCGTCTTTCCGCTTCCCGAGGGACCGAGCAACGTGAAGAACCTGCCTCGTTCGACCCCAAAGGACACATCATCCACGGCCGTCACCTGATTGTCGAAAGTCTTCGTTAGACCTCGGACCTCCACATCGATTTCGGGCATCCAGCTTTCCTCCTCAAATCCGGAACAGCTGACCGCCCCGTTTCACGAGCCGGGTGGAGAGCAGCACAAGAAACAGGGATAGGAGGAGGACGATCGTCGAAGCGGCATTCACACGCGTCCCGATGATCTTCTTCGAAATCAATCCCCAAATGAACACGGGAATTGTGATCACTCCCTGCCCGTACAAGAACAAGGTCACAGGCAGCTCATCGAAGGAGAACGTGAAACCGAGGAGCATCGCAGAGAGGATGCCCGGTGCAATGTTCGGGAGCGTGACTCTGAGGAAGGTCGTGATTTCATCGGCTCCGAGATTCATCGCAGCTTCTTCGAGGGTTCGATCGAATTCGCGGAAACTAATCAGCAGGACGAGCGTCGCAAGGGGGATGTTGAACGTCGTGTGTCCGATCACGACGGTCCAGAAGCTGTAGGAAAGCTCGAGTGGAGCAGGCGATCCGAAACCCATGGAGAGCGGTCCGAACAAGTAAATGTTCAGGAACTTGACGAGCACGGCAATCGATATCCCGAGCACAATGCTCGGGATCACCAGGCCCAAGTACATGACCGTGTTGATCTCGCTCCTCAAGCGAAAGGGATACCGGCTTATCGCGAAGGCCGCGAAGAGGCCAAACAGGGTTGCGATGGCGGACGACACGAAGGCCACGGCGAAGCTGTAGAAAATCGAGTTTCGCGCCACGGGGTCCTGCCACAGACCGTCGCGGTCTCTGCTCCCGACATACGAAGTGAGGGAACAACACTGAAACACGTCCGTCGAATCGATCGCGTTCAGAGAGAACACGCCCACGACGATCAACGGAAGGAAAAAGAGCACAATCATCCCGTACGTTACGAGCGCGAGCAGGTGCTTCCCAGCCCTTTCCGCGATCACGTCTAACGCACGCTCCCAGCCTGCTCTAGGGACTCCTCCGGTCGTCTCAACCCCCAGTAGCCCGCGGGGCTTTTCCCCGGGCCCGGGAGCGGAACCGTCCGGAAGGGCTTCGGGCGCCGGCGGGGCCATCCTGGTACGGCGGATCCATCCCAACGCCTGACGAAAAGCGGCGACAACTCGGCTTTTCCGAGCGACCTGACCTTCTTCCAGTTCCGCATAGCGGCGGTACGTGCTGATCAAAGCGACCGTCACGAGGATAATGAAGACCGCGGACGCGGACGCCTGCGGGAGGCCACCCACGAGGTTGAACTGATTGTAGATGTAGTTCCCGATGAAGTACCAGGAACGGCCGCCTACCAAATCGGGAGTTACGAATTCGCCGCAGGTCGTGATGAAGATCAGAATGGAGCCCACGACGATCGCAGGATACGTGAGCGGTAGCGTGACCGAGAAAAACGCTCGCCATCGGCTCGCGCCCAGGTCGTACGCCGCCTCGAGCAAGGTCGGATCCAGTTTGGAAAGAGAGGAGTAGAGCGGGAGAATCATGAACGGAAGCCAAACATACATCAGCGTGAAGACCACAAGGCCACCGGTTCTCAACCCGAACGCCCCGATTAGAAAAGACGAAAACGCAGATCCCAGAGGGTTCGATCGCAATGCCAGATGGAACCAGGAACTCTCATTCACGAACGGGGTCAGGCCGTACACGCGTACGATGAAGCTTATCCAAAACGGCACGATGATGAGCGCCATCAGGATCCCGCGATGCTTCTCCTTCGCGATTCGCGCGATGTAATAGGCGATACTGTAGCCGAAGAACAGCGAAACAACCGTCGTCACGGCGGCAATCCCAAACGTCCGGAGGAGGTATGGGATCACGACGGCGGTTGGGTTGACCGCATCGAGATAGTTTCCGGAATCGAACGGCCATAGGCGCAAAACGTAGGCGTCGTCGTAAGTCGCAAACCCGTAGAAGAAAACGATCACGAGCGGGGCGATTAGGAAGAGGCCGAGCCAAAAAAGGGGGGGCAAGAGTATGAGCGTCCGACGGACGACCGGCTCGCCACGGGTGAGCCTGGCGAGTCTCCGAATCCACCCTCGTCGCCATGCCTCTTTAGTGGCGGTTGCGCCCACTCCTCCATCATCCCCAGATGGCCGGTGCGGGACAAGGAACGGAAGACCCCTCTTTAACCTTCGTTGGAGGACCCTGCGCCCAACGATGATGGACAACTCTTATAGCGGCGCCGCCATTCGTAGGGTGCCACTCAAACGGCAGGATCCGACCGGCTGGGGGGGGTCTATGGTCAACGACCCGGGCATTTCGCGCCGCAAGTTCCTCGAATACGGCACATATGCAGCCCTTTCGGCCGCGGGAGTCGCTTCCGGGCTAGTCTATCTCCCGGGCTTGGCTCGTTTCGCTGCGTATGGGAGGAAGCCGTGGGAGATTGAGACGGGCGTCGTGGCCTACGATCGGGTCCCCGACTACAGCGGCAGAGTCGCCGGAAAGCCAAACACCTTGGACCCTTCCGACTTCCCGGCGGGCAAGAAGACGCTCGTCGTCGCCCAGTGGTATGACTATTGGCCAGGCCAAGTTGTGAATGACTTCGCCCGATGGATGAACGAGAGGTGGGGCATCGACGGAATCTCTGTGGAGTGGACGAGCAACATCTACACCGCGAATGAGGAACTCTTCACGTGGGTGACACAGACAGGCCGGAAATTCGACGTCATGTTCCCCACGAACTACATGGTCGAGACCCTCGATAAGGCGGGCCAACTCGTCAACCTGAACATGGATTGGATCCCGAACTACGTGAACATCTTCGGCCCGTATGTGTCGATCCCAGGGATCCCGTCCACATGGAACTACGACTTCGGCGGATACAACAATCCCGCCCAGGTGGACTTTCGCGACCCGACGCTGAACGGATATGCGTTCCGGAGTAACAGCCAGACGTATCCGAATCCGAGGGGGAGAGACAGCGGGATTACGTGGGATCCGGTAACCAACCCCGGCCTGCTCGCCGTGCCGTACCAGTGGGGCACGACGGGCATCGGATACCGAACAGACGTTTTCGATCCCGTGGACATCGAGGACATGGGCTGGGAGGTCTTCGAGCTCTCGAGTTACAGGAACCCGACGACCGGAGTCACGTACAACCTCAACGGCAAGAAGATGCTGCTCGACGACATGCGAGAGGTCTTCACCGGAGCGCTCAAAGCAGTGGGATGGAAGCGCCAAGAGTCGGCGGGGCTTTCACCCACATCCATCACCCACAACCCCGATGCACCCTTCGTCGGCGAGTACCAGTGGTCCACGAACGATCCGTTCATCCCGCCCCCGTTCATCCCGCCCCACCCCGAGGACATCGAGGACTACCTTGGGGCGGCCCGCGACTGGGTCCTGTCATGGATCAACGAATCTTGGGGATTCAACACGCCGCAGCAGGGACCGTGGCTTGCCAGTAAGCAGATGTATGTGGACCAAGCATGGTCCGGAGACATCATCTACGCGATCCGACCTTACACATATTCGGCCCCACCTGTCGATTACTTCGTCCCGAAGCAGGGAGGGGCCCGCTGGATCGACAACGCGGTGATCCATCGTGAGAGTGAAAACCTCTGGCTGTGCCACCAATTCATCAACTACATCCTCGAGGAGACCGCAGGCTGGGGTGTCGGTTCCGCGATCACCTCCTGGAACTCCTATGCGACGCCGAACGGACCTTCCTTCTACGTGCTCCACACGGATCCCAGGTTCAACGCCATCACGGGATGGAACCAGACCACGGACCGGCGGATCTACGCGGACATCGCCGTGGTGCCCGTAACCAACACCCAAGATCTGTCCGATCCGGTGAATTGGCAACCAATGCCCGGTCAATCGATCCTGGACCGAACGGAATATCAGAAGGATGTCGGCGTCAAGAACACGCTGAAGTATTTCGAGTATTGGCGAACGGTCAAGTTCTAGATTCGCGCCCTCGCGGTCGGATTCTCCGAGTGCTCGGCTGATTCTTCTACCCGGTGGCCTCGGGCTGCATCTCTATCCAGGGTTCTGGCATGGAAGGAAGGCCGGTCCGACCGCCGAAATCGTAAGGACCCGCGAATGACAGTACTTTCGTCCGGCTGTCCCACAGGAAATACGTCCCCGGCTGCATCACCACGCCCTCTGGGCGGCCGGGATCGGGGAACTCCTTGACAAATCGCAATGTGATCGGCGCATACGTTACAGAATAGTCCCCGATGAGCGTCTGGTCGTTCCATACGGACTGCCAGGGGTCGAACCACGGGATGTTGCCCTGAGGCATCCGAATCGTCAGAGTGTACCCCGGCTTGAGCATATACCGCGTTCCGGCAAGGATGTACTCGTACGTCCGGCCGTAGTTGAAGCTCCCGGGCGACCCATGAACCATCTGCTTTCCGAGCCACCAGTCGAGCTCCGACGGCGGGTACTTCCCCGCCCCGGGGCTGGGATTGTCATTCCCGGGGACGTAGTCAAGATGCATCGGCTCATAGACCGAGGCCGGCAAATCGTCATCCGTCCTCCAAGTGCCATCCGGGCCGGGATTCGCCCAGGCCATCCACTGGTACGCGGCATCGGCGGCGTAGTCCAGGTCAAGATGGTCCGTGATGTTTCCGACCATCCTCCCGTGCTCACACCAGCAGAGTTCCTCGGGTGCCCAACCCTGCGGTCGGACCTGGGTGTACCCGTTCGGATTGTTCACCGCGTCCACATAACTCGCACGTCCCCAATACCAGAGGCGCATCCACAGGGCATCGAGGCCGTAGACCTCCCACCATACCCCAATCTTCGTCAGGCCGCTCGGGGAAACGGTCGCGGTAAGATCCACGATGTCGGGCACAAGCTCCCATTCGAACCCGGCCCAGATGTTGTACTTGCCGTTGCCCATCGTGTCCAGCCATCTCGCGGTGAAGTTCTCGATATCTCCAGGCTTCCGCGGAGGTCCGGTGTTTGCATCCCAGTAGGCTTGGGCCTCCGCCGGTGTCGCCGCCGCCGGAATCCCAAAGATCCTCTTCGTCATCGTGAGGTCCATGGTGATGTTGCCCCACATGACCATCTCGAAGCCATCCCCCACTAGCCCGGAGTTCGGAGCGTAGGGAGTATTGTTGAGCCGCTCGACCCACTCTTGCCCCATGTATTCTACGGAGTAGTTGAAGTCGACGAAAGACGTCGGCTCCGGCGGGACCGCGGAATTGTTCACAGGAAGGATGATCGGGTCGCTCAGATTGTACCCAGGGTGGTTCCGCACCCGGCTCACGCGGTGGTAGACCGTGTACAGGAAAGACGGATTGTGCGGCCCATCGTTCGTGAAGAGGACCCAGGGATAGTAGTCCACGCACGGTGGGGAATTGTAGACGATCAGGTCGCCATACGTCCCATACCGCCACTGCCAGTAGGATTCGAACGGACACGCGGCGGTGAACGCATCGCTCACCTCTACATGGACCGTCGTATCCGCCGGGCTGACGAAGTGGGAGACGTTGCCAAGGCGATTGGACGCATCCGTGACCGTCAGCGTGACCTTATAACGCCCAGATGTCGCATAATCATGTGAGGCGCGTTCGCCCGTGGTCACTCCGCCGTCTCCAAAGTCCCAAGCCCAGCTCACGATGTTGCCACCCGTCTGCGAGAAGGAACGGGATCCGTCGACGGTGATGGACATGCGATCGGGTTCGACTGCAAAATCCGCTGTCGGCCGGATCACGATCGCGAGAGAGACGCTCTTGGACCCTTCCGCGTTCCGATCATCGCGGACCGTGAGAGTTACCGTATACTGTGTCTCGTCCGCATAGGTGTGCGCCGCTCGGATTCCCGTCCCCGTGGTCCCATCGCCCCAATTCCATGCAAACGAGACGATTCGGCCGTCTGGATCGAAGGAGGTGTCGGCGCTCACCGTGAGCCTCTTGTCAATCGCGGAGTAGGTGAAGGACGCGACGGGTGGTTGGTTGAGAAACAGGAGGACGTAGCTGCCGAGGCCGGCCACAATCAGGACCGCAGTGATCAGAGCCAGAAGTTTTCTGCGACCAATCCGTGGCCGCCGCCCGTATTCTTCGGCCCCTTCTCCCTCCCCTTCGGCTTCTTCGTCCTCGTCGGGGGATGGTGTCAAGACATTGGCCTCTTCCGGCGCCTTTCCATTCCGAGCAACTCTCGGAAATACGGGAACATGATTATTTCATGTTTGCCCCGTGTCGACGACGCCACGGCTGCGCGGGTTGTCGCGACCTCACTCACGGTATCCGGACTCCCGGCGCCCCCGGGGGGCCCTAGCGGCTTTCCCTCCGTACGAAGCGCACGGCGAGCGTAGCCTGGAGAACCAAGCCGGAAATCGCTTCCAGCTTGGACTCTAGGAGACTCGCGGCATCGAAGGAATCAGACGACCCACTTCCCGCCACCGGGCTGTTTGCCACCCCGGGCGACACCAAGCTCGCTGTGCCTCCCGTCACGTTTCGAAGCGCGATCTTCGGCTGCACGGATCCGTCCGTGGCATAGTTTCCGGGCGAACCGTCGGGTCCGAGCGGCGGAACGACTGGTCCGTACACATCCCACGTCTTGGTCTGGGCATCCCAGTCGCCAAAGGAGGTGGGCCGCGTCGACTGAAGCACGAACGGGCTGTAGAGCGCAATGTACGCTGCCACGGTTGGGTCTGTCGTTAAGGGATCGACTGGGTTCGCGTTGTAGGCGGTCCTTGGATCGTAGAAAATAACGTTGCCTGTCGGGAACCTGAAGTGCCATTCCTCACCCGCCTTCGGGCTCCAGACGATTGGCACGTAGTCATAGTCCCGTTGCTGGTCGTAGACCGTCGACGGGCTGCCGGGAGCCGTGTGCCGATAGGTTTGACCAGCATGGCGATCGAGCTCAGAAATGTCGTGCTTCTGGCTAAAGAAATCGATGTAGTCGTTCAGGACCGGCCTCCACACCCACACGGGGATGTCATCCCCGCTCTTGTCCGTCAAGATGCCGTCGGGCCCGGGAATCACCTCCATTTGGAAATGGTACTGAAGGACCGACGTAAAGTTGAAGTCCATTCCGGCGGACGGCGAGAGTCTCCCACTGAACACCATGTCCTCGAACCAAGCGAGCTCCATGCCCCACCAGCCGCGGGCGAGCGTGGAGTCGTCCCAGTGGTCCCTATACGACGTGTTGCCCCAGTAGAACCAACGCGAGATGAGGACGCTCGTGCAGTAGCCTTGGAAGAGAATCGTCACGTGGGTGACACCGTCATTGTCGACGACTGCGGAGATTTGATCCGCGACGTCTAAGTAATACCACTCGCAACCCGTGGCCACGTCGTACTTCCCGGCCGTACTTGAATCCCCGGCGAGGTTCAAGAGCCACTGACCCCATTGAGCCTCCAAGGGTCTCTCCGTGCTACAGCTGTTGTCCGTGTTCGTCGACCACCAATTCCGGGCCGCCGCAATCGAGGATGTGTCCACGTTGAAGATCCGCTTCGAGGACTGCAAGTCCATCGTCAGCGTGATGTTGTTCCAGTCGTCGAATCCATCGTTGAAGCCCCCACCGGCAACGCCGCAGAGGTTCCTGAGCCAGGCCCTGTCGGGTTCCGTCTGTACAAAGTACTTCCAATCGAAGTCAACGAATGAATCGGGGTCGGGCTGCGCGTTGTAGTTGAAGACCGGCAGGAACACGGGTTCGCTCACGTTGTAACCAGGGACATTCGCCCCGCGGACGTCGAAGCGGTAGGGAGCGAACAGGAACGGCTTCGCGTTCGGGTTCCACGGCTTTTCGCTTCCGGGAGAAGGCCACCAGTTCGTGTACGAGGGCGAGGTGTACCATGTGGCCGTGTTCGGGTCGACTTGGCCGCCGAGGGACTCTTTGGCGCAATTCCCGTAGTCGACAATCGCCGACTCGTTGAAGCAGGTGACGCCGATCGGCAAGTCTCCATAAAGGTTGCCCCGCTTGTCCCAATAGTCCTTATACGGGACGTTGAAGAAGTCGTAGAACGTGTAGTCGAGAGTAGACGCAGCCACGGACGCTTTGTGCTTCACGACGCTGCTCGCCGGCTGGGAATCCGTTACCGTGAGGGCGATGGTATAGACGCCCGCGGCAGGATAGGTGTGACTCGCCAACGGGCCGGTCGCGTCGACGGTCCCGTCATCTTCGAAGTCCCACTCGTACGACACGATGTCATTGTTCACATCCGTGGTCCCAGACGCATCTACGTCCACGAGGAACATCGCCTTGGTCACGGTGAACCGCGCAATCGGAGCCTGAGGCGCGTAGAATGCAGAGACCGTGGCGCTCGCCTGATCCGAGAGGGGTGTTGGACTCGTCGAGTCCGTGACGGTGAGAGTAATCTGATAGTCTCCCTCCGCGAGATACTGGTGCGAGATGATCCGATACGCGGAGGTGTCTGGGCCTTCGTCGAACTGGCCATCTCCCCAAGTCCAGTTCAAGAGAGCGATATCGCCGTTCGGGTCCGAAGTTTGCGTTGCATCCACCATCACGATGAGGTTAACGTCGTCGAAGGTCGATGTGAAGACCGCGACGGGAGGCTGCAGGATGACTGTGACCTGAAACATTAGCCGCGACGCGTTCGAATGTGGCGTGGGCGCCCCGAACACACTGTCGTCGTCCGTCACGCGTAGCGTGACGTTGACGAACTGGTTAACTTTCGCCGAGCCGTACACGTGGTAGGTAATCGGGGCTGTCAGCTCGCTGAAGGTCCCGTCGTCCCAGGTCCAGTTGTACTTCGCGATGCCACCCCCGTCGATGTCCGCCGACAGAGTCGCGTTCACCGTCACGTTGACGCCTCCCGCTTCGGGGCTCTGCCGGTCGACCTTGAAAGAGGCAACCGGGGGTCCCTGGGGGTGGGCCAGGTTCGAGGTTTCGTTCGAGAGCAGGCCCGGAATGTCCGTGACGGTCAGATTCACTTGGACGATGCGGGTCGCGGTGTACGCGTGCATGACGGAAGGGGTCGTCACCGTCTGTGTTGTACCGTCCCCAAATTCCCAACTGAATGATGCGATCAGGTCTCCATCTACGTCTGTGGACGTTGATGTAAAGGTGATGATGCGTCCATCCGAAGGGTTCGTCGTGTTCGTGAAGCTCGCATCGGGCCGGTGATCTCCTCGCACCGACCCGGACCCGGCAACGGTCGGCGCATCTAGGTCCGCGACCGTCACGGTTTGCGGTCCCGCCGTACGGAGCTTGAGGGGGAAGAGCGCAATGCCTCCGGCCGCCGCCGTGAACGTATACTCGGCCGGGAGAGCGACGTCGGGAACGCCGACCTGGTTCGTGAGATTCACCCGGGCGCCTGGATCGCTTGAAGTGATGCGGACTCTGCCGGCATAAATCGAGAATGTCGCCGCGGGAGGCTTTACCGCCGTCACCGTGATGGCAGTGGGCACACCCACTTCTGCGACGGCGGAGCGGGGGACCACGGTGAATCGGACTTGAGCGATTGTGAGGGTCGCGCTCCCGGACTTTTGAACGCCCGCCAACGACGCTTGCGCCGTGATCGTCGCCTGTCCATCCTCGGCGCCCTTCGCTTGAACCCGGTACGTCAGCTGGGTCGCGGTGACTCTCAGGGCGGCGCTCGGGGTCGCGCTCCAAGTCCAAGTCGCGTTCGTGGTCTGATCCTTGCCAGCGGAGTCGAGCGCCGTCGCCGTCACCGTCACGATCTCTGTCTGATTCAACGTCGAGCCCGGGGTGACTGTGAGGGCGACCGATGCGAGTGTAGGCCCGGAAGGGGGAGGCTGAGGCTGGGAGAGGATGAAGATCGTGACGCCTGCAACGGCGGCGACCACCAGGACGGCCACAATTACCAGTACCAAGGTCTTCTTCCCGCCTCCGGGCCGCGCTCCAGGTTCTGCGGGCGGCGGTGGCGCAGCCGGCTCGTCTACTGCCAATGTACCCTCTCTCCCAACGCCGAGAAACGACTGCTTCAGAGATGCCCGAGATGCTATAAATAGACAACCGCGGCCGCCCGTCTTGGACAGGTTACAGCAAGTTCGGTTTGATGGGCGATGGGACCTTCCATAAATTCGTCCATACGATGAAAGGAGGCCTCAGGAAATTGAATTCGATGTGCCCGTTCCTCGGCTCGGGCGCCACCTCAGGCGGGGAGTCCTCACCCGGAGGCTCCGAGCGATCGAGTCAGTTGAAGACGTGCGTCTCCCCGGCGGATTCGCTATTCGGATGCCTCGTCCTGCCGGTTCAGTGGCTTAAGACGACAGGGCCGGCGGGGGTCTGGCAATACTTCACGCTCGGCGAGACCGGCACAACTAACGGCCGGCCGCGGTCCGGCAGCGGTCGGGCGGAGAGCAAGCGGCCGTCCATACCGAGACCCCGGCACCACCGAGCGCCTATGGCGCAAAGCCGACAACCCTTAGTCGATGGACAGACCTCGAAGGACTACGACGCTACGATGCAACGGGGGATCGCCAAGCAATCCACGCGCCGAGGAATCCGGGTACGGCGAACAGTAGGAAGATAGCCCCGAAAGGGCCGAACAACCGCACCTCGAGCGCATAGTACAACGCGACCGCTGCGACGAGAACTCCGCTGAGCACCGCGGAAACCGTGACGACGATTCTCGAGGGAGACGGCTTCCCGAGCCAGATCCCTCCCGCGAATCCGGCCGCGGACGCCGCCACCAGAACGACAGTGCTCCAGATCAGGAGGGCCGTGATCAGGCCGCTGTCGAAGCGCAGGAGTGGTTCGAGGTTTAGTCCGACCGCCAAGAGAAAGATGAGTGCGTCGAGACCGGAAAGAAAGAGGAGAGGCCGAGCCTGTGCTCCGGCTCGGCCTTCGGGCATCCCTGCGCCTCGATTCGCTCGCCTACGTCTTGGGCCTCCGCGCTGCCCGCCACGCCGCCAAGGCGAAGACCGCCGCGACCGCAGACAGGATCGCCGCCACGGACGCGCTCGACATCGCCAACAAGCCGCCACTCGACTGCAGCGAGGACAGCTGTTGGTTCGCCGTGCCGGCGTTCGTCTTGATCGTCGCGACGTCGCCCTGAATGTCTGTGATCTTTGTATTCAAGGACGCGAGGCTGGCCGTGACAGTGCCCAGTGTGGTCTGGACGGTCGCCACGTCTCCGTCGATGCTGATGATCTTTGCGTCGAGCGCCGCCAAGTTCGCGGTCAGCGTTCCGATGCTCGTCGAGATCGTCGCGGTGTCGCCCTCGATCGATGTCAGACTGGCGCTCACCGCGTTCAGGTCCACGAGGATCGTCCCGGTGTCCGTCAGAACTTGAGCGATGTCACCCTGGATAGCCAAGACCGCGTTGTTCTGACTCGTCAGCGTGGGGCTCACGAGGAACGTCGCGAGGCCAGAACCCGATCCGGTCAGGTACGTCTCCGAGACGCTCGCTTGCGCGACCAGGGCATACGTCCCGGTCGGCGCATTGCCCGGCAACGTGTACGTCGCCTTGTACAACCCGACGGTGACCTCCGTTGCAATCAAAGACTGCGAGGTTCCGGCCTGGGACCAGAGGTCCGCCTCGATGGCGGCGGCCCGCATAGTCCCTTGCGCCGTGACGAGGATGTAGAACTCAGCGACCTCGCCGCGGAAGTGCAGCGTGCCGACGCTCACCTGGACATCCAACGCGACCTGCTCGATGACCCGGAAGGGCGCGGAGGCAGAGGCGCCGGTATCCAGATTGAGGCCTGAGATCGAATAGTCGCCACCGGTCACCGACGGGACGATGACGGTCGTGTCGAACGAACCGATGGCGCCCGTCAAGGCCCGTCCACCCGACACACTGCCGAACGACAGGTCGACGAACACCCCGGCCGGCCAGCCCTGGCCGGCGACGCCGACCCCGGAGCCGGGCGGACCACTCGTTGGCGTGAGCACCAACGAAGCCCTGACCCGGAACGGCTGTTCGCCCGCGAAGTTCTCGTCCAAGGTCTGGACGATCACGGTGTGCACCCCGAACACGGACTCCGGGATGTCGAACGACCCGGAGAACGCCCCGGCTCCATTGGCCACGAGCGTCCCCACCACGTCTTCGTCGAACAACGCCTGGAGGTTCGCGTTCGCAGGAGCCCCGGAGCCCGAGAGGGCGACGTGGGTTCCGATCGTCCCGCTACCGGGAGTGATCGCGAGCTGGAGCGGCTGCGTGCTGGCCCAAAGAGACGCGCTCACGAGGATCTCCGCGATCCCCGGCGTCCAGTAGAAGTCCGCGAAGCCAAAGATGGGCGCGTATCCGCCCATCAGGACCCAGCGGGAGCCCGCGTCGGTCACCTTCACGGCCAGGTTGTCGCCCCAGCTCTGCGTCGCCGACGAATACCCGGTCCAGAGGTCGCCGATCGTCGTGCCGCTGAAGTCGCTGAACCAGGCCATCGGGGCGCAGCCCATGTTGTTCGTCAGTCGGGTGTAGTATCCGACCGGACGGCCTCGCAAGACGGGATGCGCGGCGAGCCCGCCCTGCCAGAGGTCGCCAGAGCAAGGCCACGCCTCGGACCGAACCACGGGATCGCCGCGGTACTGGTTCAACAAGACGATTCCATACGGCGCATAGAGCCCGTAGAAGCTGTCCAGGAACAGGATCCCCACGCCGGCTTCGTCCGCCGCGGCGAGCAGTGCGTCGAATTGGCCGGGCGAGGGGAACTGGCTGTTGAACGGTCTCCCGCTGAGGATGATGAGGTCCAGGTCAGGCACCGCGGCAATCAGATCGTCCCAGTTGCCTTGGTACTGAGCCACGGCAAAACGATCCGTGGCATCGAGGATGGCCTGGAGCGGGTTGCCCTGGTCGTCGTACATGATCCCGACCCGCCGCTGCGGGACGAGGACGAAGTCGAGCGTGGTCGTCTCGCCGTCGGTGACTGTCGCCGAGCCTTGTCCCGGCTGGTAGCCGAACTTCGTGGCGCTGATCGTCCAGGTTCCCACCGGCAGCTCCATCGAGTATTCACCGTTCGCATCCGTCACGGTTTGAACAGGCGTGCCCACGGCACGGATCTGCACGCCCTCGACGAGCGCGCCTCCCGTGTCCGTCACAGTTCCGCTGACGAAGCCGGACGGCTGCTGGACCAAGTAGATGGTCAGCTCGACGTAGGCAAGCGGAGCAATGCCCCGTTCGGCGGGTGCGGGGGCCGTCGACCCGGCAGAGCCTGGCGGTCGGATGGCCAAGCCGTGGGTTCCTGCGCCTGCGACCCAGCTGTTGTCCCGCGCGAAGTCGACCGAGTTCGTCGCGATCAGCATCGCGTTGGCAGTCCAGTCCGTGACGAGGTTCGTCCAGTACTGAGGCGCGAGGGAACCGAGAAGTACCCACTGCGTGCCACCGGGCATGGCGCGGACGGCAACGCCGTCACCCTGCAGACCCATGCTGTCCGTTCCGACGTGCGCGAGCAAGTCTCCGGTGTATCCGGAGAACCAGGTATGGTCGCCGTCATCGCCCGAGGTCTGGTTGAGCACGTACACCGTGTCGTCGACCGATCCCACACCGGCGAAGATCGCGTGATCCGCCATGATGTGGAAGTACACGTTGCCCTCGTTGAACGTGAACGTCCGGTCCACTGGATCGCCGGTGAGGGACCAGAGTTGTTCGATGCCGTACGGCCAGAAGCCGTAACTGTCGGCAAACACGATGCTCGTGCCGACGGAACCGGCGATGGCCAAGATGTCCAAGAACGTGTCCGGGGCCGGAGGCGTCGAGTCATTCAGGCTCGAGAAGCCGGACCAGTAGATCGCCGGGAACGCGGAAACGCTCCACTTCAGGTCGACCGCATTGGGGGTCTGGTACAACCACGGCGTGTCGCCGGCGGAGGTGAGCAGACCCGCAAGCTGGCCCTCCCAATCCTGGTAGACTGCAATGTTGACGGGGTCCGACGGCATGTCGCTAAAGTCGGCGATCGTCGTGGATCCTGGCGTGACGGACACGTCGTAGTTGTTCGGCCAGTAGCCGCCCGCGAACGCGCCAACATGGTACGTGCCCGCGTCGACGGACGAGATTTCGATGCTATAACTCCCGGCGCCGTCCGTGACAGCCTGGTACTTCGCCGGACCTTCGGCCCATACCAGTGCACCTGCGATCGGAGCGGTGGTGGCCGAGTCAGTCACGGTGCCGATCAGGAATGCCGGGATGTCCGGGAACAACGTGAAGTTGGCCCAAGTCGTGTCGTTCTCGGGGACGCTCACGGACTGCGTCGTTGGGATGAAGCCCGCGGCGTTCGCCTCCACGTTATGCGTCCCGTTCTTGACGCTCGCCGTGAAGAATCCCGTCGAATCCGTGTACACGGTCAAGTTCGCTTGGACAAACGTCAAGGAGGCGCCGCTGATCGGGCTCGCCGTCTCGTCCGTGACGTAGCCGTTGACCGTCCCGTTGTACAGGATCACTTCGACCTGGACGACCTGGGAGTCATATCCGAACTTGTCGAACGAGATGTTGTACGTCCCCTCGGGCAGGCCCATCTTGAACGTCCCGCCGGCGTCGGTCGTCGTGTACGCTCCAAGCTCTTGAGCGGTGACCTTGACGCCCTCCAGCGGGTCAAGGCTCGCGCTATTGTACACGGTCCCCTTGACACCGGTGTTGGCGACCAGGGAGAGCAGGACCGCCTTGTACGTGTCAATCCGTCCCCACCCATATCGTGTGTCTTGACCGGGGTCGCCCAAGTCCACCACGGAGTTTTCCAAGTTGATGTAGGCCTGTTCCGGAGTGAGAGAGAACGCGGATGCTTGGACCATGAGGGACACGGTCGCGGAGAGGTGCGGCGTGGCCATCGAGGTCCCGCTGAGATACTCGTAACCTCCGCCGGGGACAGTACTCTTGATGTTGACTCCCGGCGCGGAGGCGTCGGGCTTGATGTAGGGAGAGCTCGGCCAGCCGCCGAAGAACGGCCAATCAGAAGGCGGATTGGGCCAGTCGATCATCTTGCCGCTGCTGAAGTCGGCAACGTTGTCGTTCATGTCGGTCGCGCCGGCGCCGAACGTGCCCCAGATGTCCCCGGGGCTGCGCGCGGACCCCGGCCCTTCGTTCCCGATGGCCGCGACGGGGATTACGTTGGCAAGGAGGCTGTTCTTGATCGGATCTAGAAGCTGGTCTTGGAGTCCGCCGCCGGTATCGCCCCAGCTCATCGACTGAACGTGGGCGGGGTAACCCGTGGGGTTTCCACCTAGGTCGAACGGGTTGACGCACCACTCCATTCCGGCGATGACCTGCGCAAAGGTGCCGCCGCCACCGGGCAGCACGAGGCCGTGCATCAACCAGACGCCGGGCGCGACCCCGATGGCCGTGCCTCCTGCGCTGTCGCCGGCAATCGTACCAGACACATGGGTTCCGTGAATCCACGAGTCATGGGGCGTGGACGAAACAGGATTCCCATTGCCATCAAATTCCATCCATCCGCCAGGGTAGTATGGATCGCTCGGGTCGGTCGTGAACATCCGACCCTGTAAATCGGGGTGGCTGATATCGACACCTGTGTCGGTGACGCAATCCCGGACGCCTGACCCGGTGATGCCAAGCGCCCATGCACCCGGCGCGTTGACCTTTTCGATGTTCCACTCATAGGGGCCTTGCGCCGGCTCAGAACGGCCCACTTGTTCGGGTGGAAGGTTGACCGCGAAGTTAGGATATACTTTCTCGACGAGCGGGTTCTGCGCGATGTCGCGTAAGGTGACGGCATCCGCCGCCACGAGGAGAGCGTTCATTAACCAGAAACGGTGAAGGACCGTGCCGCCGCGTTCATTCACAAGTTGAACAATGGGAGCTTGCGCCCGGGCGGACACATCTTGCAAGGATTGAACGACGAAGTCATGGCCTCTCGGCCCCCATGATGCGGATGCAAGGTCTGTGAGCTTGACCATCGCGACCGAAAGGCCGGCGCCGTTTGGACTATTTTGTGAGACCGACGCCGTCGCACCGGTCGGACTCGACGTCGTCGACGGTCCGCTCGAACTCGGCAGCGCGAATACCGCGGGGTCAATCTTGGCGAGGTTCGTCTGATACGTATACGCCGCGCCTACCGTCACGCTCAGGGCCGGCAACACCGTCACGACGACAAGTACGGCGATCCACAGCGACGCTCTACCACTCGAAAACTGCATGTCACTCCCCCTCCCGGAAACCCTCTCCCCAGAGAGCAACATAGGGATTGTTCTGTGGGTTACTTAAGCGTTTATGTCCGCGGCTTGCGCGCGGCAAATGCATTCTGGACTCGGGAACGAAGGGACGACTTCGAAGACCCACAATGGCGGCGTTTCACAACGAACCGATTGCAGGTCAGTTCAGGCTTCGGGTATCTTCCGAGTACTCGACAACCTGAATCCCTCGGCCCCGAGCCGAGAGCTCCCTAAAATACGGCAACGGATCGAACGCAATCTCGGGCGGAATGACGCCCTTCCGCTTCACCAACCCGTTCACCATCCACTGGGCCGCGATCGAGGGCGGGACGCCGGTGTCGACGACGCCCCCGCCGACGTTCCACTTCTTGTGGGGCCATGTAATGGCCTCGTACCGCAAGGTCCTCGGATTCCCGTCCTTCTCGCCGACGAGGACGCAGCGCTGGATGTCCACATCGAGCTCGGGCTCCTTCGGCTTTGGCAGGGCATCGATCACGGTTGCGGTGACGTCGTACGGGCGGACCTTCGTCCCTTCGACGACGATCTCCTCGCGGCTCGTCAGCCCCAGACGGACGAGGGTCGCAATTGTCTCGCGAAACGCCGGCGGGAACGCGACGATGAAGTCCATCTCCTGAACTCCTTTCCCAATCGTCTTCGGCATCGTCGCGAGCTCGGAATGGATCGTGTAGTATCCTTCGACGACCCCGACCGGGGGCATGAACTCCGACCGCTCAAGGCCCGACAGAGCGGGCACGAACTGGATCTTCCCTTTGCGGAGAATCGGGGCATCGAGAGAGAACTCGTCGAAAATCGTGCGAATCGCATACGGCGGGACGAACTTCCCGGGCTCTCCGCCTGCGACCACGGCGCCGCTGCTCCGAAGCAGCACCTTCTCGACGGTGTCGAGCTTACTCGCACCGTGCATGCCCATCACGTTCATCGTGCCAGGGGTCGACCCAATCCCGAGGACGCACGTCACGCCGGCATCCTTCGCCCGCCCGTCCAGTTTCAGTTGCCGAAGCGTCTGGTGGTAGAGTCCTCCGAGATCGCAATAGTGGACTCCCGCGTCGATGGCCGCTTCCATGATCGGGACGTTCAGGTCGTACCAGCTGCTGTTGATCACACAGTCCCAGCGTTTGAGCTCGCGCACCAGGGCGGGTGAATCCCGCGCGTCCACGGGGACCGCTGTTGCGCGTTCATCCCGCTGCGCGGCCGCGAATGCCCTCGCCTTCGCCGCATTCCGTCCGGCAATCCCGACTCGCTCGACGCCAGGGCTCGAGAGAAGGTCCGGGACCGTGGACTGGGCCATCGCCCCGTATCCGCCGAGGATGAGAACCTTCAACCCGCACCCCGGTCGCCGGAAGTCGGGTGCGTCATTTACGGTTTTCGCCAGGCCCTCCGAATTCTGACACACGCGTCGCTGCGAGAATCGCGCAACCGCCCAGGATCAGGGCCACGCTGGCGCCGAACGCCATCGCATAGCCGAGGTACTGCGCAGCGAATCCCCCGAGGAGCGGCCCGAGAATCGATCCGAAACCCTGGACGGCGTTGTACATTCCGAACGCCTCTGCCCGGCCGTTCTCGGGAGCGAGTCGCGACACGAGCGTGGAGCCCGCGACGTTGATGAGAGCCCAGCAGAGTCCGACGCCTGCATGAAGGGCGATCGCGGTCGAGAGACGCGCGCTGTACGGTAGGGCCACCATCCCGACGAACAGGAACGACGGGAACAGCATCGACCGGCCCAGGCACGCATACAATTGCGTCGACCGATCGCCGCGAGCCGAGACCCAGCGGCCGACTCGCGGATACACGGCAATCGAGGTCGCTTGACTCGCGATGTAGACGGCAAAGATGTCCGGACTTCCGAGGCCGTACGATTCCTTGAGGAAAATCGGGAAGAATCCGTAGAACGCCGTGAAGCCGCCGAACAGGAGGAACACACAGACCAGATAGATCCGCAGCGTCCGCGGCAATCGGACTTTCTTTCGCCAGTCGAGCGGGTTGATGAAATGAAGGATACGGATTGGCAGATATCGGCCCCGCTCGATCCGGGCATGGATGTCGGCGACGGTGATCTCCCGGCGGTCCACTCGGATCGCCGGTTCGTGAGTCCACACCTGAGCGAGGAGCCCCGAGAGAAGCCCCAGCGCCGCCCCGATCACGAAGAGCGCGCGCATCGACGAGAGCTCCGCGCTGAGCAGTCCGGGACCGATGACAAGCCACACGACGCCCAGGCCTAGTCCGGCGACCCACCCGACTGCGCCAATCCGACTCACGAGGGCGAGCCGCGCGGGCCATTCGGCCCGCTTCGACGTCTCCATGAGGAGGACGGTTCCGGCCGGACCGCTCGCGGCGCCCAGGAAGCCGGCGAGGAGATTCGCCAGATAGAACTGGGACATCGTCCCGCACATGGCCATCGCGAGGAGGGCGATCCCGCTCCCGAGGAATCCGATCAGGAGGAAGACCTTGCGCCGCGCGAACCGATCGGACAGCGAGCCCCACAAGATGAACGCGGGGACGGACGCGAGGCTCGTCGCCGCAGCGATGATGCCGAC